>VFSW01004686.1_pt1 | contig 20369 bp, 17 predicted proteins | sample 5358111 | NCBI WGS metagenome assembly VFSW01 (sample SAMN11554181, study PRJNA540505) | mine drainage metagenome | isolation source: sediment from site ElyBrook_90M | place: USA: Ely Copper Mine, Vershire, VT | collected 2017
TTTTATTCTTCAATCAAGGCGATTATTTGTCTTTGTGAATGACGTAGCCCTGGGCATTGTTAAAGCAAGCTGGCTTATTCCAAGGCACGTTACAGGAAGGTAGTCAAAGATCCAAACAGCACGCTCATCAAAAACATGTAAGCCCATGAGGTGATGTATTGTGGCATTGATCATAGGCCAATGTCAGAAAAGAGAACTGCCTAAGTCAGTGATAAAATGGTGGAGGAGGGAGACGCACTTGCTTCTAAGATCAACCAACTCAGCAATTCCCTTTCTCCATGAAAACAGGATTCTCTATCAGTGATTTTAGGTGGTTCAGGGCGCGGGCGCAGTAAAACCCGTCTTCCACGCGCTCGTCGCAGGTGAACCGCATGGTGACCGAGTCCCTGAACTTCGCCTGCCCGTCGTTTCCCCTGTAGAGCTCGGGCTTCACCTTCCCGATGGTAATGAAAATAGGTATGTTCCCGTACTCATACAGATGGTGGTAGGCCGCGTCCATGCCAAAGCTCCCGAGGTTGACCACGAAGGCGCTCGCGTACATGGGGTCTCCCTCGATGTAGTTTGACGGGAGGAGCCCGAAGTAATCGAGCAGGTAAATGGCTTTCACGCAGATCGACAGGATCGATCGGGGCAGACGTAGGAAGAATGCAAGCTCTCTGTCCACACGGCTTTTTTCGCCGGACCTGCCCTGCCTGATTCCGACAAGAAGCGAATCAACCAGCTCCGGGAAGGTGATCTGCGGGTCGAATTCCTTCTTTATCACGACCACCGGGGAGTTATCTTCGTAACTTTTTTTGGCCGAAAAGGAGAGCCATATCCCCCTGCGCTGGTAGAGCCGTTTCCCGGCGATGAAACGATTGAGCCGTGGCCATTCACTCGCGGTCCTGACCATGCACCAGAGCATGTAATGAAACAGAGTGGCCTTAGTTCCCCTGTCCAAGTTGAAGGATTCAATGAACGGCAGGGTCCTGGTCAGGTCTACCGTGAGTTCGAAATAGGCGGTCGATTCGTTTCTCTTCGGGAAGAGGAAGGGCATTATCCGCCTGTACGCGGGAACGTCCCTGACGAGTTCGCCGTCCGATCTGCTGATTGCGGGCATGTTTTGATCTCTCCTGTTTCTCTATTAATAGCATACCCGGCGCGGTTATCGCCATCCAGATCTTCGGCGAAGTGCTCGGCTTCAACCCTCACTGCCATATTCTCGTCACAAACGGCTGCTTCTACGCAAAAGGGATAATTTTGCTTGACACACAAGACTCCTTTCCATATCCTCCCTCCATGCAAAAGCAAGTTCTTATCACTTCGTCCATGTCTCACCATCTCTCCTCGATATGGGTGTTTCATTCCGCTGACCTGATTCATAATCATCCGCATATCATCCTCCCTGGGATATGGATGCAGAATCTCAGCACCTCACCTCTTTGCCGCGCAAACGCTACCTTGGTGCTTGCGTGGTGTTGCTGAGCCGTAATCATCGAGTTAATGGAATGTTCATTCGTGATAGGATGCAAGCGATCGTGATACCGGTGCAAAGCGAGCATAATCTGGCAACGCGTAACGGAGCACGGATTTGCGCCGATGCTTTTATGCGCACTCTCAAGGGAGCCGTCGTCGGGACCTCAGTCGCTATCGCTTGTGCGCTCATGCTCGCAATTATCGGCTGTGGTGGTTCAACCACGGGCAGTAGCGATGAAGATCGGATTGTTGCGGGCGTTAATCTGACGGAGCTGTTCAAAACGCCGACTCAGGCGGAGCGTGACGAAGTATTGAGCGACTGGTCGTCCCGAACGCACTCTGCCGCGGGAGTCAACATTGTGAGCCAGAATGCTGTATCTCTGGGAGGCAATGCAGCGACGGTGCGGATCGTCTCGCACACTGTCGGAAATATCACGCACTTCGGTGCAATCGTCACGCCCGACAACGCTGAGCCGGGGAGTCTCCCCCTCGTCGTCTACCTGCACGGCGGGGATGATGGCGTCGATGTCAACGAACTATTGAGCGTGCTTCCAATCGCCCTTGCCGATTCACAGAATGCCTATGCCTATCTTGTGCCCTCGTTTCGTTCGGAGGAACTTCGCTACAACGGAGTGACACACACCTCCACGGGTGATGCGAGCCCGTGGGATCGTGATGCCGATGATGTGCTTTCGCTGATTGACGCGGCCGTCTCGCTCGTGCCGGCAATTGACAGCGAACGCATCGGCTTGGTCGGGTTCAGCCGCGGCGCGTGCGTTGCGATGTTGACGGGAATCCGCGACAAACGAATCGATCTGGTAATCGAGTTTTTCGGGCCGACCGACTTCTACAGCGCTTGGACAGAGGACATTTTCGCCGATGCTTTGGAAGGTTCGCTTCGCGATCTTCCCGGTCTTTCGACCCTGAATGTGGACATCATCCAGCCGCTCAAATCGGGAACAATGACGTATGCCGACGTGCGTTTGGAGATGCTGCGTCGTTCACCCGTGTATTTTGTTGACAAACTCCCCCCCACTCAGGGACATCATGGCACGCTGGACAATGTGGTCCCTGTTTCGGAAGCGGAACTTCTCAAGACTGCCTTCATCGCTGAGGGAGTGCCGTCGACCGATCATACGGTTTACATGTACTCCGGCGGTAGTCACAACCCGTTGACGTTGCTCGGCAGCTTCGAACGCGCACGGGGATTCCTCGCCCGCCTCTCTCACTGAACTTGCCGAATGGACCCAGTTGAAGAACTACCGGGCTTATCGCTCACACCGGCAAAGAAAACCGGCCATGTTAAGAATAACTTGACAAGAGTGCGAGGGTCGTCCCCTTCGGCCGATTGGTAAGGAATTGGTAAGGCAAAAATTACATAAGTACCTGATGTCTTGGTGGGGCGGCGTCCATCATATATTGCGGCTATTATTCCGATATATTTACTGATTTACGTATGGTGCTTTTTGAAATACCCCCAAATATACCCCCAAATATTTCAAAACACCGTCCACCATTTCGAGAAGGGCAAGGTGACATTGCGGCCCATCCTGACTCCGGGCTGGTGATCATCGAGGGGCGTGACCCTCCGGATCTGCCCGCTGCCCATGGCTGTTCGCTGATCCTGACGAGGGTGGCCAACTTCATCGATCCAGCTGCCCCCGCGCCCTCCGGAGGAAATCGTCTATTCGGATGATGGTGGACCGAGTCGTCCAGGGCGTACTGCCACGCTTAACGAGGCTGGCCAGCTCCAATCGTATCGCTCTGGACAGCGACAAGGCCGGCACGAAAGCAGCTCGGGGATGGTGGCCGGAAACATATGGGGCGAAGATTCGATGATGGCCGATCGCTATCGGCAAAGATCCGTCAGCCGCTCTCCAAAGGGGCTTGAATATCCGGATCTGGATCGAGGCGGGGCTAACTGGATCGGTAGCGGCTATGACTACCGGATGAGGGCCTGGTCATACAACCTGGTATCCTCGCCATTGTCGATGTTGCAGGATCCACGCGCGGTGTGCGCCCGGCAAAGTGCGAGCCGATCAGCGGGATCCTCGTGCGCCCGCACCAGGGCTGAAAAGGTTAAAAATAGCCCCACCGCATGCCTATAAACCATACGATGGGGCCGATGCCGGTGTTAGAAGGGAGTAATCTTCTCAACGCACCGCCGGCTGACGTGACCTTTCGCGTTGAAAACGTGACGCCAGGAGGTCATCCTGTTATTCCTGATCTGTCATCCCTCCAGGAGTGGGTTGACTCCGTCGGCAGACATACCGCCGGTCGAGCAGATCTGTTTCCTTTCGGGTACCTTTGCGCTTTTCGGACGGGCCCTTCTTGGTTTTTGCACCGACGGTCTTTTTCAAGGCCGGGCGTAGGAGGATCCCGTCGCGGTTGATATCGATTGTCTTTTTACCGGCTCATCCATTTTGATCGGGCGATTGCCGGTTTTTCCGGTTCCGGGGACGGGTCCTCCGGGGCGAAATAGTCCTCCGGGTTGACAACGCGGGCAGAGATGAATTTCTGGAGCGACCATTCCGATACCCGGAGCGCCCTCTCACCGAGCTTCATCGCTTTAATGGCACCCTCCCTGATCAGGCTGTAGACGTATGCATCTGTGCATCCAAGGGTCTCGGCGACACTCTGGATCTTCAGCCACTTGTCTGCCGCCTTTTCCTTCATGGACACGCTTTCCCGTTAATACGTTTTTCCTCCACGGATCACGCGGAGGGCCGGCGGCGTACCGATGCACTGAATGGCCTTTCGATAGTTATCAAATATCTCAGTCTTGTCATGTCGATTGTCCTTGATTGGCTCATCTCATCCTCATCCAATTCGATTTTGCCACCTCCAGCGTTGCTGCAGGTCCGGTGACCTGCGCCGAAGGCGGGTTTGTGGTTGATCTTATCCATGCCGCAAGCATCTTGAGTGACGGCAACCATTGATTATCCGCCGCTGCAGCCGCCAGGATCTCCGCATCGAGTAAATGATTCGCCTTCCGGATCCGCTTCCAATATTTTTTTCCTCTCCGATCCCTAACCAATTCCTCGGAAAGGAGGTGTGAGGCGTAATCCACGCCGGTTTCCGCATGCAAGAAAAAGCGCTGGGAGGCGTCAAGACCTCCCGACGCCTCATCAAGGCCTCGTTCCAAGCGCCAATGGATCAGGGCTTTGAATTGCGAACTATCCAGCAACCGGAGCTCCAGGCTGCCGGGAATGGGGCGGTTGCTATGGGGAAATTTCTCCAGGACGCTGACCTTTATCCGCTGCGTTCCGCCAGCCATGGGGCGCGATGCGCCCTTCGTCCCATAAACGCGATCCGGACCAGGTCCGGTACGATACTTGACGTTGACCGCCCGGATCCACTCGTAGATTTCTTCGGTCCGCGTCCAATCCTCGTCGTCCGTAGCGCCACCACCCGTATCCATCACCGCACGCCATATCTCCATCGTCTTGTCGCTATCCTGCACCCGATATACCGTGTGAAAGATCAGATCCTCGACGGCGGTAAAATCGGCGAGAAAGCCGTATTGGATAAGCCAGGACGTCAGATCCTCGGCCCAGGCGCGCACCACGAACCAAAAGCCAAACTTTTGGACGTCGATACCGCAGGTCACCGCGACGGCCCGGGCAGAGATGACGAGCGGGGGAAGGTCCGTCCGGTGCGTATCCAGGAGCTTTTGCTCGTCTTTCGGCGTGATGGATTCTTTCCAGACCTGCGCCTTATGCTGGGTGATGAAGACCATCAGCTTGCCGGGATCCTCCAGGCCGCGCAGGTATGCAGCGACAACGGCCGAGAGCGACACAAATGGGGAATACCAGGCAGGCAGTTGGAAAGCGACACATTGCGGGCGATCGACGGGAGACTCCGCCCGCCAGTAACCTTTCTGAATGGCCAAGTCTCGTAAATGATCATCCCAGAGCATCCCGCAGGCTTCGCATTGATAATGCGCGAGGCGCTTGCGGATGATCTCCCGCGGATCTCTGACCGTTTCAGGCCAGGAGAACTGACCGAAGTGCATGACCTGGTCGGCCGAGCAGATCGGACAAACGGCACGATAGTGACGGATCTCGTCGGCGTCCTGGTCGACGGCCTTCCCGATGTATCCGGATTCATCCGCCGGCGTGGAAAGGTCGAGGATCTTCCGGGTGTAAGGGTAAGCGTTCGTCCGGATCTCGGTCAAAGATAAGGGGTCCGCCTCTTTCCCGGAAAAGTCCGGGAATTTGTCGATCTCGTCACGGATGAGGTATTTCACGGACTCGGAAGAAATCTCCGCGGCGCTGGTTGCCCACGCCATCATGAAATCCATGCCGTTTATGAAGCTGACGGCCAGTGTCGTTGTATCATCCGGCCGGGGGGATAGAAGCGCAGCCAGACGGGGAGAGCCCCTGAACATCGGGATAATCCGTTTACGGGCAATGCGCTTGCAAACCTTTTCATCGGGCATGACATACATGGTCGGTCCCGGATCGGCATCGATCATATGGCCCAGGAAATTGAATGCGACTTGGGTTTTGCCCGTCTGTGGGGCAAACATCAGGATGACCCGCCGGACGTGGGGAAGATCCAGGGTATCCATGGGGTCGACCAGGTAGGGCGTGGTTTCGTTTCTCCACTTGCCCGTGATCGGCCCGTTTGTCACGACCCGGTAACGCGCTGCCCATTCAGACGTGGTCAACCTCTCCTTACGCCGGAATACCCGCCGCTCCCCTTCTGTGAAGATAAGCACTTCCGGCCCTGGTAGAAAAACCGGAGGCACGGGCGGCCTGATCACGTTGCATGTTTGTTCCATCATATCCTCCTCTCCCGCGACGTACTCATCGATCTTTATTTTTAGATGTAACTTTTGATGCCCTGATAACTATGTTGAATAACATTGACTGAAGTTTATACTCACGCATCGCCGCATCCAGTTCAACCGCACTGCGGTTTTCCATTATCTTTTTCATCACTTCGTCAACTTGATCGATCTTCTCGATTACTTGTTTCTTTACACTTTCAATCTCGGAATCACCAAGACCCAACTCAACAAGCGTTATGCCACCGATAATGTTCATCTTTTGTAACGAATCCGCTATTCTTTTGTTTTTAGACGCAGCCCTATATCCCCTGATGGCTGTGTTCAGAAGCTCTATCTGCATCCTGAACACACGGCGATCGCCTTTCATAACAAATCCATTGTAACCACCTTCCGAAATTTTCCTTATTCTTGCTGTGCTCTGATTCATCATCTCAACTACGCTGTTCATTTGATATCACTCCTTTCTAACGTTGATATTAAAAAGGTCAGGGATTGACCCACGATCCTGCTTGCGGATCCGCTATTCTCCATGTTGCCGAAGGGATCCCGATCGGATCAATGAGCGCGAAGAGTATCATCACCACACGTTGACCCCGCCGAGATGATCAGGAAGGCGCCTACGCGAGGGGGCATCGCCGATTTGATCGTTACGATAGTCGGTCCGTTTAGCTCTCTCGCGTGCATTCCCTTTCGAATAGGCAACCAGAGACCCTCCCCTCGGTCCCTGGTTGCCGCTATGGTTAGTGACTGTTCTTTCTTTTAGAGTTTTGCGAGTTTTTCTTCCAGTTCTTTGATCTTGGTCTCTAATTTCACTATCTTTTGATCCATTTGCTCACTATTAGTTCGCTCAACATCCACCGCCGTCTTCCTCTCCTCGCGGCGCTTCTCCCGAGCTTCGCACTCGCTTTGGTAGATATTCCGAGCTACCTCCGCGATATCGAAGATTTGATTCATAAGATCGCCACACTGCGTGGCCAATGACCCAATGTCATCTCTGCCAAATGTCCTAAACGCACCCTCCTCCTGGACGTGTAGAGCAATCCCCATGATTCCCTTGACTATGGCGTCCGCATGATATGCTCGGTTCAAGATCTCTTGCATGTGATCATAATCAAAATCCTTGCCATCCAGAGGTTCTACTGTCAAAGGCTCCTTCAAATCCTTCACTATCCCAGTCAAGAATTTCAGGAGCTCGTCCACCGTTTCAAAATGGCACACTTCGCCGTTAACCTTGTAATTCTTACCTACCACATGAGCCTTTTCCATTTCTCCACCTCCATAAACGGAAAAAGGTCATGGAATTGCGAAGGCTCAAATCGAACCTCCCGGCCCTTGCGGGTACCGGATTCCATGACCAGATTGAAGTTTATGGTACAAACAACAATACCCACTGACGGAGGGCCTCCCGGATTTGATTTTTCGCATTGTCAGGATACATGATCGCCATGACATGTCAATCCCTTTTTTCATGCGGATCCCATCGCCGGTGTTGACTGTGCCCGCGGGCATAGGTGATGTTGGCAACCGACGCGGCTCGGCTCATTTGATCCGGCGGGGCGGTCCTGCCTACATCGTTTATGGTGTGGCCGGTGATACCATTTCTTAACCACCCCCTGCCCCCCTCTTTTATAGTTACCCGCCAAAACATGATACGGCGAGCTTCCCGATGGCCTTGAGGTCATCATAAACCGGCTGCAGCCAGCACGGCGTTAACACGTCCCCATCATCCTGGCTACATGCAGCGGGTCCTTCCTGGAGTTCGCTGCCCATACGGAACGCAGACCCCCGAAATTTCAACGCTTGTGAAGATAAATCCGGAATGGACTTTTGGAAGGATGGGAATATTCCAATAAATGCTCGTGCTTTCATGCAAAATTATCAACCCCTTCCTCGATGGCCGCATCCTCGTCAGCTTCGTCATCTTCCCGATCATCATTTGTCTCCTGCAGGGCCGGAATGGCCGGTACCTGGATCTCGCGCTCCTCAGCGTAGCGATCAAGAAATGCCTCGATGCGATCGAGGAGCCACGAAATCAGATCAGCCGCCTTCTCGGGGGCCCCATCGACAACGCTGATGATTGCGGCCGCTTCCGAACGAGCAAAATTCTCCAGATCATTCTTCATCACCGTCGCCCGCTTCGCCAATTCCATTTCGAAAAGCTCCCGGGGAACGAATGAACCCGTCAGTGCCCGCGTCTTCGTCTGCCAATGCTCCGCCTGCGCCTTCATCTTCAGCGTCTCAGCGGCCAACCGTTCCTTCTGCAGAGATTCCATGACCCTCGGCAGCCGCTGTGATACGCCACCCCGCTGCTTTAAAAAAATCTTCGCGTACTTCTCAACATCGCGGACATGAAACAGCCCATCGTCTTTCCGTGAATGGATCTTCCCATGGCCTGCGTGAAGGTATAAGGATGATTTGGAGACTTTGTAACCGTGATCTTTGAGGTACGCCAATACTCCACCCAGATTTTGAAAAGTAGTCTCATCCATATCAGCCACCTTCTTTCCGATCCAAGAGCCCCGCCTCGATCCATATCCGGAGATTCAAGCCCTTTTGCAGGGCATCTGACGGATCTTTGCCGATAGCGATCGGCCACCGTCGAATCTTCGCCCCGTATGTTTCCGGCCACCATCCCCAAGCCGCTTTTGCGCCGGCCTTGTCGCTGTCCAGAGCGATGAGAATCAGATCAGCTCGTATCAACGCCTCATGTGCCGCCGCATCCGGCCGGGCCGACACGCTCCCCATCGCCATTACGTCGATGAGGTCCCCGGCTTCCTGGTACAACAAGAGCCCGTCAAGCTCGGATTCGACGATGACCACAGCCTCGTGATCCTGGATAAATCGCATCGGCGCAACGACACTGCCAGGAACCAGGATGTATCGCGCCCCATCGCCTGGATCTTTCCGGCGGATCCGAAGACGAACGACCAGATCCTGGTCCATGGCGGGGATCACAAGGCCCGCCGGGAGCCAAAGCCGTTTCATTCTGCCGTCGTCTCTGCGCGCCGGAGGAAGATCCCAAGCTTCTCGTGCTTCGTAAACGTCCTCTGGATTCCACCCCAGGCGGGCGCCCTCGATAGTTTCATCCGCCAGACCGCGCCCATGAAGGAAGCGCCGCGCTACCCTTCCCGTATCCGTCCGGAGGACCCTGCCAGTCGACGCCAAAAAAGCAGCGGCCTTTTCCTGCCACTGGAGGGAAGGCATCTGTGTTTCCTTGGGGACGAAAACCGGCTTTTCGCTGGATCGCGATCGCGTCAAAGCGCCCCGCTTTCTGATCTCGATACCTATGGCGTTGCAGGCCTCCGGATAGGATAGCCCTCGCACGTCGATCAGGTACTGGATGGAGTCGCCACTTTTCCCGCAAATTCTGCACCACCACCGACCGCCTCCCTTCACCGGCCATACCCTCAGACGGTCATTTCCCTCCCGGCACAAAGGGCATGGGCCCGCCCACTCGCCGCCATGCGTCGAGGCCACTTTCCTCAGGGTGATCCCATCGGCCCGGAGCAGTTCAAGCAGATCCACGTTGCGCCCTTTTTTCCGTCCCGGCTTGCTTCCATTTGAGACACGCACCTGCAAGGGATTCGAATGTCGCCCCACCGGTCCGTACAGATTGATACAGTTCATTGATCACTCTTTCCGCGGCCCTGGTCTTCGGCGATGACAGCCAAATCCCCCCCCGAAGGATTTCATCCCGCGCCTCTGTGAGGATTGCCCAGGCTACTTCATCTCTGGTTATGTTCCTTTCTGCTGTCGTGGGTTTCGGTTCAGATGACGCCTCATCATGTGCCGGCGCCGGCATCTCGACCCCGGTTTCGATCCATTCTCGGAAGCTCATTTTCGCCCTCACAAAATATAATATATAGGGGGGGTATCCAAAAATTCCGTTACATCCGTTACAACCGCTACAGCCTCAATAATACAAGTAAATTGACGCTTCTTAACCGTTACAACCCCGTTACAGAACCGTTACAAGTGGGCTGTAACGGTTGTAACGGTTTTGTAACGGGGTTTTTCTCAAAACCGTTACAGTGCAACGCCTCGTTTTCATGATTGATAGTACCTTCTTTTTCAATCTGTAACGGTTGTAACGGTTTTCTCATAGACCCCCCGGTCTATAACTTTCAAAACCCGCTCCACTTTTCCGCCGATCCTGACGGTGACAGTGTTCTCATCACCGGATCCAGCTATGATTTTCCGATTTCTGAGCATCCTAAAAAAGGTGTTTCTCGAAAACGGGAAATGGCCTTGCTCCTGGACGACAAACCGCTGCAGCGCGTGCCAGGCCGCTGTCGGGCAGAGGTAGAGGAACGATTTATCCCACCAACCAATCCGATCTCCGGCGCCGAGCATTCCCCCTTCCGCCGCAGAGACGCAGTCGAGCCGGGCATTGTGCTGCATGACAAGGGCTGAGAGAATGTCAGTGAACAAAGCCACGGGATCGTCATCCTGGATTCGGCGCATCTGGGAGACGGCGAGCTTTGCGAAGACGCCCCAGCCCTCCTTGACCAGGATCCCCGCTTCGGAGTCGGTCAGGATCCCCTTATCCACAAAAAAGCTTGCCGCGGTCTCCAGGGCAAACCCCAGAAAGGCGGCCTGTTCGGGAAGTTTCCGGTGAAAACCATCCGCGGCGGCCTGGGTCCGCAATGCCTGAAACCTCCCCGGGAAGGCCTGGACGATTGTCGCCATATTCTCCTTCACCCAGAGAATGTACATGCTCATCGCCTGGGCAAGCAAAGGGGCTTTACCCTGGAGCTCCGTCAGTTTGTCTTTGAAGATGCTTCGTTCCGTGAATTCAAGAACGGCTATTCTGGCCAGGGTGGATTCCAAAGTCGGCAATTCCTCCGCCGTGAGCATGAGCAATCCTCTGGGATCGTATCGGCCTTTTTCGGAAAGATCGGAATTCAGGCGCCCCCGGGCAGTCCTGTTGGAATAATTCCGGATCAGACGCTGTACGGTGCGCTCGGCGGCCTGTGCATCGCTTTTTTGGTGCGCGGGATGAAAATCATCGACAATGTGCAGGGTGTCGGCGAGGATGAAGCTTCGCTTCTCAAGAATGCCGATCGAGTCATCCAAGTTGCTGAGGCATTCGATTCCTGTGAACTCTCCAAAATGGGAAAGGAAGAGAATCGCCACGGTTGACTTGTACGTTCCGCTGTGGCCATAGGCGTACAAGGAGAAATTCGGCTTCTGAGAAAGGAGCGATACGAGGGGTGCCAGGTAGGTTCCGCACCATAGCGGAAGAGTTACTGCTCGATCGCCGATGTCGAGAAGATCAAGGCTCGCCGCCAGAGCGGTTTTCGCGCTGTCCGGCGTATGGGGGGGGGAGGGGAGACGGTACCGTTGCAGTTCTTTCGACAATCGAACCGATACCTCTGACGTTGAACCAATCGCGCCGGCGGCATGCAGATAGACCATATTGCCGTCGATATCACGCCACCCTGTGTGGCCAAAATGGGTGAAGGTTTTAACATCATCTGACCCGGTTTGAATCGCATGCCGAACATAATCTTTGACTGTCTGACCTGGCTCGAGGATGGCTTTCGTGCCCCACTTATGAATCCAGGTCATTCCCGCGAAATTGCTTGCCGCCACCTCCTGCTTTGGCAAAGGATGCTTCCCTCGAAGCTTTCCCTCAATCAAATAGAAATGTGTAACCTCGTGGCCGTCATCGACGATGTTTTCCTCAGCGATGGACGCCTGGAAATTGCAGAGCCTTACTGTAACCTTGCCATCCTTAGTTGCTTTCGTTCGGCAAAGCAGGCCGTCTGTATCAAGAAAATAAGCCGGCTCATTCTTTTTCTTTTCCGCGGCAGCAGCTGCTTCCTTTTCCTCATCCGCTCGTTTCTTCGCCAGGCGTGCTATTTCACCGGGATCGTTCAAACTGGATTTCGTCATGGAGGAAATTCTTCTTTCTGAATGGTTCCGATCGAGAGTCGATCGGCCATCATCATTGTCAGCGGGGCCTGAAGAACCTGTTGATGGTCAGTTTGGCTTCCGGCTGTCGGCAACTATGGCAATTTCAATTCAGCCTGTCTGTGTTTGGGAGATAGACGAGTCCCAAGACCTTGTCGGCAGCGACGCCGACCGCGGCGGCGACCGCGGCGGTTATCTCCGTTCCGTTTCTGTAGATCCGCTGATTGAATCTGCTATATGTCCATGCCGATAGCGATCGGCCACCGTCGAATCTTCGCCCCGTATGTTTCCGGCCACCATCCCCAAGCCGCTTTTGCGCCGGCCTTGTCGCTGTCCAGAGCGATGAGAATCAGATCAGCTCGTATCAACGCCTCATGTGCCGCCGCATCCGGCCGGGCCGACACGCTCCCCATCGCCATTACGTCGATGAGGTCCCCGGCTTCCTGGTACAACAAGAGCCCGTCAAGCTCGGATTCGACGATGACCACAGCCTCGTGATCCTGGATAAATCGCATCGGCGCAACGACACTGCCAGGAACCAGGATGTATCGCGCCCCATCGCCTGGATCTTTCCGGCGGATCCGAAGACGAACGACCAGATCCTGGTCCATGGCGGGGATCACAAGGCCCGCCGGGAGCCAAAGCCGTTTCATTCTGCCGTCGTCTCTGCGCGCCGGAGGAAGATCCCAAGCTTCTCGTGCTTCGTAAACGTCCTCTGGATTCCACCCCAGGCGGGCGCCCTCGATAGTTTCATCCGCCAGACCGCGCCCATGAAGGAAGCGCCGCGCTACCCTTCCCGTATCCGTCCGGAGGACCCTGCCAGTCGACGCCAAAAAAGCAGCGGCCTTTTCCTGCCACTGGAGGGAAGGCATCTGTGTTTCCTTGGGGACGAAAACCGGCTTTTCGCTGGATCGCGATCGCGTCAAAGCGCCCCGCTTTCTGATCTCGATACCTATGGCGTTGCAGGCCTCCGGATAGGATAGCCCTCGCACGTCGATCAGGTACTGGATGGAGTCGCCACTTTTCCCGCAAATTCTGCACCACCACCGACCGCCTCCCTTCACCGGCCATACCCTCAGACGGTCATTTCCCTCCCGGCACAAAGGGCATGGGCCCGCCCACTCGCCGCCATGCGTCGAGGCCACTTTCCTCAGGGTGATCCCATCGGCCCGGAGCAGTTCAAGCAGATCCACGTTGCGCCCTTTTTTCCGTCCCGGCTTGCTTCCATTTGAGACACGCACCTGCAAGGGATTCGAATGTCGCCCCACCGGTCCGTACAGATTGATACAGTTCATTGATCACTCTTTCCGCGGCCCTGGTCTTCGGCGATGACAGCCAAATCCCCCCCCGAAGGATTTCATCCCGCGCCTCTGTGAGGATTGCCCAGGCTACTTCATCTCTGGTTATGTTCCTTTCTGCTGTCGTGGGTTTCGGTTCAGATGACGCCTCATCATGTGCCGGCGCCGGCATCTCGACCCCGGTTTCGATCCATTCTCGGAAGCTCATTTTCGCCCTCACAAAATATAATATATAGGGGGGGTATCCAAAAATTCCGTTACATCCGTTACAACCGCTACAGCCTCAATAATACAAGTAAATTGACGCTTCTTAACCGTTACAACCCCGTTACAGAACCGTTACAAGTGGGCTGTAACGGTTGTAACGGTTTTGTAACGGGGTTTTTCTCAAAACCGTTACAGTGCAACGCCTCGTTTTCATGATTGATAGTACCTTCTTTTTCAATCTGTAACGGTTGTAACGGTTTTCTCATAGACCCCCCGGTCTATAACTTTCAAAACCCGCTCCACTTTTCCGCCGATCCTGACGGTGACAGTGTTCTCATCACCGGATCCAGCTATGATTTTCCGATTTCTGAGCATCCTAAAAAAGGTGTTTCTCGAAAACGGGAAATGGCCTTGCTCCTGGACGACAAACCGCTGCAGCGCGTGCCAGGCCGCTGTCGGGCAGAGGTAGAGGAACGATTTATCCCACCAACCAATCCGATCTCCGGCGCCGAGCATTCCCCCTTCCGCCGCAGAGACGCAGTCGAGCCGGGCATTGTGCTGCATGACAAGGGCTGAGAGAATGTCAGTGAACAAAGCCACGGGATCGTCATCCTGGATTCGGCGCATCTGGGAGACGGCGAGCTTTGCGAAGACGCCCCAGCCCTCCTTGACCAGGATCCCCGCTTCGGAGTCGGTCAGGATCCCCTTATCCACAAAAAAGCTTGCCGCGGTCTCCAGGGCAAACCCCAGAAAGGCGGCCTGTTCGGGAAGTTTCCGGTGAAAACCATCCGCGGCGGCCTGGGTCCGCAATGCCTGAAACCTCCCCGGGAAGGCCTGGACGATTGTCGCCATATTCTCCTTCACCCAGAGAATGTACATGCTCATCGCCTGGGCAAGCAAAGGGGCTTTACCCTGGAGCTCCGTCAGTTTGTCTTTGAAGATGCTTCGTTCCGTGAATTCAAGAACGGCTATTCTGGCCAGGGTGGATTCCAAAGTCGGCAATTCCTCCGCCGTGAGCATGAGCAATCCTCTGGGATCGTATCGGCCTTTTTCGGAAAGATCGGAATTCAGGCGCCCCCGGGCAGTCCTGTTGGAATAATTCCGGATCAGACGCTGTACGGTGCGCTCGGCGGCCTGTGCATCGCTTTTTTGGTGCGCGGGATGAAAATCATCGACAATGTGCAGGGTGTCGGCGAGGATGAAGCTTCGCTTCTCAAGAATGCCGATCGAGTCATCCAAGTTGCTGAGGCATTCGATTCCTGTGAACTCTCCAAAATGGGAAAGGAAGAGAATCGCCACGGTTGACTTGTACGTTCCGCTGTGGCCATAGGCGTACAAGGAGAAATTCGGCTTCTGAGAAAGGAGCGATACGAGGGGTGCCAGGTAGGTTCCGCACCATAGCGGAAGAGTTACTGCTCGATCGCCGATGTCGAGAAGATCAAGGCTCGCCGCCAGAGCGGTTTTCGCGCTGTCCGGCGTATGGGGGGGGGAGGGGAGACGGTACCGTTGCAGTTCTTTCGACAATCGAACCGATACCTCTGACGTTGAACCAATCGCGCCGGCGGCATGCAGATAGACCATATTGCCGTCGATATCACGCCACCCTGTGTGGCCAAAATGGGTGAAGGTTTTAACATCATCTGACCCGGTTTGAATCGCATGCCGAACATAATCTTTGACTGTCTGACCTGGCTCGAGGATGGCTTTCGTGCCCCACTTATGAATCCAGGTCATTCCCGCGAAATTGCTTGCCGCCACCTCCTGCTTTGGCAAAGGATGCTTCCCTCGAAGCTTTCCCTCAATCAAATAGAAATGTGTAACCTCGTGGCCGTCATCGACGATGTTTTCCTCAGCGATGGACGCCTGGAAATTGCAGAGCCTTACTGTAACCTTGCCATCCTTAGTTGCTTTCGTTCGGCAAAGCAGGCCGTCTGTATCAAGAAAATAAGCCGGCTCATTCTTTTTCTTTTCCGCGGCAGCAGCTGCTTCCTTTTCCTCATCCGCTCGTTTCTTCGCCAGGCGTGCTATTTCACCGGGATCGTTCAAACTGGATTTCGTCATGGAGGAAATTCTTCTTTCTGAATGGTTCCGATCGAGAGTCGATCGGCCATCATCATTGTCAGCGGGGCCTGAAGAACCTGTTGATGGTCAGTTTGGCTTCCGGCTGTCGGCAACTATGGCAATTTCAATTCAGCCTGTCTGTGTTTGGGAGATAGACGAGTCCCAAGACCTTGTCGGCAGCGACGCCGACCGCGGCGGCGACCGCGGCGGTTATCTCCGTTCCGTTTCTGTAGATCCGCTGATTGAATCTGCTATATGTCCATGCCGGGATGCCTTTGATGAAGAGAAATGATTGAATAAGCAGGCTGTCCGTATCGGCGAATCCCCAGGGATATCCCCACAAACTATAGGCGCCTGCTGGTCGCAGCTCTGCGCTTATTTCGCTGAATGGAAAAGGGGTGTGATGATACAAATCGTATCCGTTGGTGATAAAATCCTCAAAATAATAAGATGGTTGGTTGAATTCCCGACTTATGGTCAGGTATGTGTACACGGTATATTCATCAGGCCCGTAGGATAAGGAATCGGGGGTCCGGCTGTAATACGCCCGGCTCGGCGGAACGGTATCGGAAGAAAAATCGTACAGGAAATTTAGCCAGCCATCGCCGTATCGAGAACCGAATCGATATTTGTAGGCGTAATCATAGTAGCCAGGCTTGGAGACGACGTCGATCCCGTCCAAAGCAATGGCACTCCCGCTGGATGTGCCACCGGCAGACATCGCCATACCCCACGGCCAGAAGACCGTCCCGCTGTCGCCGGACTCGACCGGGACCCGAATGTTGCCATCCCGGCCCACCCATCCTTTTCCTGTGTAGGCATCCAGAGTAACCAGCGTGAGCGTGTTGTCGTCGAGCGTGAAGGCCTTGATGAGCCCGCCCGACGCGACATAGAATAAATTATTGTCCGCGGAGAAGTTAATCGAAGCACCGTTATAACTCGGAACGCCCAGCGCCTCGGCGCCGGGCCCCGGATCGCTGCGATCAAAGGGCATCATCATGAGCGAATCGGAAATCGGGTGCAGGATGTTCATGAGCGGGTCGAGTATGTACCAATACATGCTCGGTTCCTCCCGATCGAGGACGCCGGCGGGCCATGCCGCGTTGGAGGAGCGCATCGCCCAGGCGAAGGGCGAGATCGCCGCCCATTTGCGGCCGATCTGCCTGAGCCGGCATCCGTAAGGCTTCTCTCCGGAGGCCTGGAGGGCAGAATTGAGCCCGACGACATCGCTGTTGATGTCGAGGGCGTAGTCGCCCTGGGTCGTCTGAACGACGAGCCAGGCGTGGCCGACTCCCTCGGGCGTGCTCCCGGCCTCGATATGGATCGCGGAGGCGGCGTATCCCATGGATAGGAGCGCCTCCGCCTTGGTCAGGGCAAAGTCTTCGCAATCTCCGCCCTCTTCCGGACCCAGGATATGCCAATTATCGTTGCCGGCCGGATCGGGTATGTATGCAGAGCCATGATTGATCAAGAGATTGACCGAGCGGAGATCGTCCAAAACCCGATCGGTCATCGTTATCTGCGTGCTGAGTTTGTTCGTGACCAGAGGGTGCGTGGGGTTCGCGGCGGCAAAGGCCACCCATCCGGTGTAGGGGTTCGGATCGATGTAAAGCGAAGTGGCCAGGAAATAGAGATCCCGCGCGATGCCGTCGACGTTGTGGGTGAACCGCTTCAGGTGCCAGCGAACGGGAGAATTGTTATAGGCCATGGCCATTAGCTCGTAACTCTTTGTCTCAACCACCGTGGGCGTAACGCCGTAACTGCAATAAGCGACCTTCATGGTCGCCCCATCCAGGTAGAAGACATAATATGCGCCGGTTGCGCCTGGCTGCGGTCCGCGCGGATGAGATTCGAAGCCGATCACTTTCGGCGAGGCCCAGGCTTGACCGGTGAGCTGCACGACTACGCGGTCGCCGACGACAAAAACGTTGGCCCCGTTCATGTATTCGACCGGGACTCCGGAGAGCGCCACGACACCGCCGGTGGCATTGATATTGAGATCCTGCGCCGAACTGAGCGCCTCATCCAGGCGAACGGTGCAGACCGTCCCGGCGAGATTAATCGCCGTTATCGTCCCTATCCGGTAGGTAGGCTTCCAGCGCTGCCAGCAGGGGAGCAGCGCCCAATTGACGAAGACGCCGGCCGGGGTGCTCGCCTGCGGCGGCTGAAGCCTGCCAAGCCCTGCAGCACCGGCGGGCATGATGATAGGCGGAGCGGGCGAGGCCTCGCCATTGACTTCGATTGTGCCGACGATTCTCCCGGGGGGGATATTGGTCGTCAGGTCGGCACACCAGACGTCGTTTTTCACGACCGGGGCGACGGCAGCCTGCAGGGCCGTCTGCTCCTTCAGGAGCGATGTCTGTTCGAGCTTCAGGAGGGATAGGACTCGCCGGGATCCTGCCAAGGTTTTAATTGCGTTGACAACTTTTTCCGAGGCGCTCTGCTCTTTAACCGCCGGGATCTCCTGACCGGAAGCGACTTCAATATCAAATGCATCTCCGGTTTGATAATCAGTCGAACCGAAATTGATTGTGAAATTTATTTCTGCGCTGGCATAAGCAGTTCCCGCCTCCGCTTCGGGAAGCGGACTGCCGAGCGTATCGGTAACCGCAAAGATGGCGCATTTCGGCGATGCCACGACCGAAATACATTCCATTGAATACCTGCCGACGCGGGTAGTACTGCCGGGATTGGCTTTCGTACAGGTTCCATTTCCCTTGTTGTACCAGCGCGCGACGGCAATCAGGCTTCCCTTGCCCGTTTCCTCCTTGGTGGCGTTGATGCTTGCATCGAGACCGTTGCGAGCTGCGGTGAGGGCCGCTTCGGCCACGGAAACAGCGGCCGTCGCGGCGGATATCGCATCGATCAAGCCGATGGTGGCCGGTTTCGGTGGATTTGTATTCGGATCGCCATCCGTGCCTTCAAGTCGTTTTTTTATGGCATCGAGACGGGCGGTTGCCCTCGTCGTCTCCTGGATGAGCTCGATGTTATAAAGGCCGGCGGGACCGCCGGAGAGGATCTTCGCCTGCCCCATTACTCCTTTCCCCCCGGGGCAATGAGAATCCGCGATGGGTCTCCGTTCAGAAAAATAGTATCTACAATTTTCCCCGCGGGTAGATCGGTCGTCAGATCGGCACACCAAACGCCGTTTCTTATGACGGGACGAGTGGCGACGTTCAACGCCTTCTTTTCTGTCTCCAGGGAGAACAATTCCAGTTTCAAGGCGGGTACCTCAGATGTTGCGTTTTCGATCAACGGGAGAAGGTCAGTAAGGCGTTTGGCAATATCAAGGAGGCGTTGGTTTGCCTTCGCCGTCTCCTGGACGATCTCGATGTTGTAGAGGCCTTTCGGTCCTCCGGATATGATCTTCGCCTGCCCCATTCCACACACCTCCATGACGGAATTTATAGAGGGCTCATCCAGGTTGACCGGGTGAGCCCTCCCGTTCACTTTTGGTCCTTCTTTTCTGACGCGCCGCCTCGAAAATTCGCAGCCTTCTCGACAAGTTTTCGATCATTTGATGAATCTTCCACAGCATCTAAAATCGGTTTGCTATAGAATTCGATTTTTCTATCGCGCTTAACATTTTGGACGTAGCCGCTTTCCGACAAAGGAACTCTATACTTGGCCAATATATCATTCACGAACGTCCCCCAGCCAACGATCCGAGGCTCGACGAGTTCGTAAATCAACGAAAGAATTTCCTCCTCGTGCAGTTTTTTCAACCGGTTCACGATGGCTCCGATATTTGCGCCAAACGCCTTTTGCGTCTTCACCCGATCCACATCGATCACCGGCAGCGTATGCTTTTCCAGGTCCCCGAGTAGTTCCACGATTTGTGTTTGCTCCCTCTCCATTTCAACCCGTTTCCACGAGAGATCCTGTAACTGGTCCGGTTCGGCCGTGAGGAAGATCTCCTGATTCAGCATCAATTCCCTTTTCAGATCCTCCAGCCGCTGTTGTTTGGCTTTACGCAGGTCCTCCACTTTTTTCAGGCGATCTCCTTGCTTATTCTCGGCGTCGATTTCGTGTTTGCATTCTTTTTCGACCAGATCGAAAAACATCTTTAACAGCTCCGAACTGACCTCCGCCGTGTTCATCTTGCGCATCATATTGTTTCTCCTTTCATAATTTCCCTCTTCCAGGGAAGTTTTTGTTATGCCCCTACGAGGAACTTTCGTCGATCAGTTCTAAAAATGTCGCCGCCAGCGCCTTCGCGTTTTTTTCGCAGTCTCGTTCTTCCAAAAAATTCACCTATTCCCCGTCCGAGTTACTCAACATTAACCCCTGTTTGCTGCGCCAGTTTTTCGCACAATGCTTGTATGGTAGACCGACGCCAGGCACTCGTTCTCCGGGTTAATTTAACGGGTCTCGGGAATCGACCCGCCCTGACCTCCGCCCAAAAAGTGCTCCGTGACAAGTCGAGAATTTCCAAAACCTTTGGCTCTCGCAAAAAACCGTCAATGCGAACCTCCGAGACATCGCTATTCATACTCTGATGTTCCATATCCTTAACCTCCCAAGAAAATGCTATCGGATGCTATGATACTTAGTGATTTGCAGGCAAGATAAGGTATGGAAATCTAAAAATAAATGTATTTTTGTAAAAGGAAGGTTTAGAAAAAATGTCTGAATTT
>VFSW01004687.1_pt1 | contig 20368 bp, 19 predicted proteins | sample 5358111 | NCBI WGS metagenome assembly VFSW01 (sample SAMN11554181, study PRJNA540505) | mine drainage metagenome | isolation source: sediment from site ElyBrook_90M | place: USA: Ely Copper Mine, Vershire, VT | collected 2017
TTGGGGAATTATGTAAAATACTATGGATTAAGGAATCCGAGTATATACTGTGATATTTAACGGGGTTAAAATGAACACGAGAATGCAATTTTCGATGGCTATAGGCGCATTCATTATACTGCAGCTTTTTGCAGGAAGCGCATGGGGATATTCCATAAATGTAGGGAGCAGCAACACTGCGATAGTCGGGCAGAGCACAGCAGCAAGCGTCTCCCTTCCAGATCCTAGTGCCTACACCTTCTCGTCAGCCTCGTTCTTAGTCAATAACAACATATATTCATTCAACTCAGGAGATCTAAGCGGAAACGTTCTAGCGCTCTTTCCCCCAGGGATAAGCTTCAATGCCTCGAAATGCATGGCAGCATACGACTCTAACCCCTCAGCATTTTCGTGCAATGTAATTTTCGAGAATAGCGGATCCTATTCTGGAAATATAATATTTACTAACGATTCCGATCCAACAAATGCACTTGCAGACGTTACTGTTCCTATAAGTTTCGCAGTAAATCCAAAACTCGTCTTATACGTAAATTCGAACGTACTCAATGATCCTGACAGCGGAGACCAAGGAAATTGGGCGATAGACAACTTCACCAGAACTATCAAGGTCTGGCAGATTGGTCCTACAAGTTTCACTGCTGTGTACAATGACACGGGTACGTCAAGTATCATTGCAGGAGCGCCGAGCCCAAAGAACGGTGTCATCCAACCTGCGAATGGTACCGCAACAATGGTAGGAAACACAAACATAACATTCACAGCTACCGGATTCAACTCGTCATACGACAGCTCTTTGATTGCAAATAATTCGATCGGAACTTTGAACATGAAAGAGACGCCTGCAGATTTGCTCGCAAACAGATTCAACGCATCTGCACCTACGCAGAGCACACTAAACTATTACCTGAACCAGTATTTCACAGGAGTGTCATCCATCAACGTACCAACTGGAGGATGGACTTACGTCTACAAAGGACCTGTCGGAGGAACCCAGAGTTGGACAGACGCTGTATCAACAAACTGGGGAACCACAAACACAAATGATATTGTGACGAACAAACTCGTCTTATACGTAAATTCGAACGTACTCAATGATCCTGACAGCGGAGACCAAGGAAATTGGGCGATAGACAACTTCACCAGAACTATCAAGGTCTGGCAGATTGGTCCTACAAGTTTCACTGCTGTGTACAATGACACGGGTACGTCAAGTATCATTGCAGGAGCGCCGAGCCCAAAGAACGGTGTCATCCAACCTGCGAATGGTACCGCAACAATGGTAGGAAACACAAACATAACATTCACAGCTACCGGATTCAACTCGTCATACGACAGCTCTTTGATTGCAAATAATTCGATCGGAACTTTGAACATGAAAGAGACGCCTGCAGATTTGCTCGCAAACAGATTCAACGCATCTGCACCTACGCAGAGCACACTAAACTATTACCTGAACCAGTATTTCACAGGAGTGTCATCCATCAACGTACCAACTGGAGGATGGACTTACGTCTACAAAGGACCTGTCGGAGGAACCCAGAGTTGGACAGACGCTGTATCAACAAACTGGGGAACCACAAACACAAATGATATTGTGACGAACAAACTCGTAATAAACGTAAGCCAATCAATAACCAATGACGCAGACAGCGGAGAGCACGGTGCATGGGCATACGACAATTTCACACAATATGTAAAAGTGTATCAAACTGCTCCAAGCACCTTCACTGCTATGGTATATGATAACGGAACGTGGCACACCTTTGCAGGAGCAAAAAGCCCAGATTATGGAGTAACGCAGCCGAGCAACGGAACCGGTCGCATGTTCGGAGGATACAACGCAACTTCCTTTACTGGAACGCTGCTAGCAACCCCTACTTATCCAACAACTGGCAACATAGGGACGTTCAAATACAACGAAACTCCTTCAGATGTGGTCAGCGGCACCACTGCAAAATCAGGTGCGCAAACTGACTGGTTGAATTATTACTTCAGTTCTGACACCGGCTTTAATATAGGATCTACAGATCAACCTGCAGGATGGACGTACAATTATAATCTATCATCGGCTCCAAGCGAGAGATGGTTTGACAATGGAACAAACAATCTCTGGGGAGCAGGCACCGGAGACATAGTAACCTATCCAACGATCAAAGGAGATTCTGGCAATGTGGTTGTGAACAACCCCGGCAATGCAAACTCCATAGTATATCTTGCAGGAGCAAACGCCCTGCTTGTGATATACTCGTCTAATGCAATGCCTGTAAATGTCATGATAGAAAACGTCACCTCAAACTTCACAGGTAAGGGAACACCTTCTTCAGGTTCCCTTTCATTTTCCCCTGTATCTATACAGAACCTAACTCTTACAAATGCGTCTGGAGTTACGTATACTCTAACTATCAGCATACCATGCGGCTCTAATGCAGCGCCTTACAAGTACAACACAACAACCAACATCTGGATGCCGCTGCAGATACTACGCTCAACATCATGTGCTATTACGTTCGTGATCCCACCTGACCCTGTTGTGGGAATATTCACAAACGTGCAGAATTCTCTTGCAAGCAACGGAGGTTCTAGCGGAGGTTCTGTAGGGGCAGGCGCAGGAGGAAGCATAACTCCAAGTGTGAGCACCAACGGATCATGTCAGGTAATAACAAACTTGTATCCACCTGTCTTTGCAAACGTTACCGTGGATGGAACAAAGTATAAGGTTGTCAGCAACTTCATAACTCCAACAAATGCGGGAGTGAGCGTAAACGGTGTATCCTATACACTTAACGTCTCGTCTCCGCAGACTGTGGTCACGCTAAGCAATGACACAAGCGTATACGTTGAACTAGACAACATAAATTATGCGCCTTCAGGCCACCTTGTGCAGGTGAGCATCTGCTCACAGGCCCAAAACGCGCCTACAACAACAGCGCAGACGACCACAGTTGCAACAACTCTACCTACTACGACCGTTAGAACAACCACAGTGCACACAACTGTGCCTTCTAAAAACGCAACAACCAACAACAGCTCAACAGGGCAAAACAGCGGTCTTAGCGCACCTCCATCATCGCTTAGCACGGCATCCATAGCCATACTTCTTGCGATTGCCATGGGAGTCGCATACTATGGGTATTCAAGGAACAGACAGCGAAAGAGATAATATAGTTAACTAGAATACTATTATCGAATATTGAAAGCTGTCTGATTCCATGAGGGTATACATAGTAAGCAACAGGGAGGAAGGGAACGATGAGTTCTCAAATGCCATCGAGAGCCTAGGTGCAAACATAACCCTCAAGGAGACCACTTCCGACGAGAAGAAATTGTCAGATGGCGTAGCACTTGCGATAAATAGCAGCAAGCCAGACTTTGTCTTGGTTCTTGCAAACGATCCTATAGCAGTCAATGTCAGCCTAAACAAGCAAAGGAACGTTACAGCAGCGATATGCAACACGCAGCGCGACATAGACCTTGCATTCAAGAACGAGGTCAATGTCATAATAGTCGGAGAGGACGTGCACGACCCGCAAAGATTCGCGCATATGCTATTTAGCAAGCACCAGTCCCATCCTGCAAAACCTCAAGCTCCAGAAAAGCCTAAGCCTATCAAGGTCCAAGAGGTAAAGCAGGTGCAAAAGGAAGAAAAGAAGGAGCAGCCAAGGCACGAGGATCTTCCAGAAGACATAAATCTACCGAAAAGGCCCGGCCTTCTAGGAAAGCTAAAGGACTCCCTTGGAATAATAGACAAATAAAATACCGACAACTTTTCAGTGATAGAATGGAACCAAAATGCGTAAGGATGATGTCAATTCTTCTCCCGTCGATTAGGGCGTCTGTTGCGCAGGAACTATACACCAAGTACAACTACAAGCAAGAGGACATAGCAAGCAGCCTCGGCATAGTGCAGGTTGCGGTCAGCAAGTACATACATGACAAATACTCTTCCAGGATGAAGGAGGTTAAGGACTTCATAATATCAAAGGGGCTAAGCCAGGATATAGTCAATGCGGTAATCGCAAATAAGGACAGGGCGGAGATTAACCAGAAGATAGAGGAACTTTGCAACAACGCCGCTCTTCTGGAGTTCGCCAGATAAATTTATATACAATCGCGGATATTCCATAATGTTAATTCGGGGGTAAAATGGTAGAAGAACTAAATCCTTTCAAGATTGCGCAAGAGCAGCTGGACAAGGCTGCAGATGTAATGGGACTAGACAAGCAGGCACATGCAATACTGCGAGAGCCAAAGCACACGTCGATAATGAACATACCTGTCAGGATGAGCGATGGCGAAACGCAATCGTTCACCGGCTTTAGGGTAAGATACAACGACGCAAGGGGTCCTGCAAAAGGAGGAATAAGGTTCCACCCTCTTGAGACTTTAGACACTGTGAAGGCGCTGGCTGCATGGATGACATGGAAGTGCGCGCTTGCAGACATACCATTCGGTGGCGGAAAGGGAGGAGTTATTTGCGACACAAAGAAGATGGATGAGAAGGAGATAGAAGCCCTATCAAGGGGATACGCAAGGGCCCTTGGAAATGAGATAGGCCCTGAGATAGACGTGCCCGCTCCAGATGTCTACACAACGCCGCAGATAATGGCATGGATACTTGACGAGTATATAAACATGACAAGGAAGAACCAGTTCGGAGTGATAACCGGAAAGCCAGTCGAGCTGTGGGGAAGTGAGGGAAGGATGGACTCAACGGCAATGGGAGGGATATTCGTGATGAGGGAGGCCGCAAAGGCTCTAAAGCTCGATCCTGCAAAGTCCACAATAGCAATACAGGGATTTGGAAATGCCGGAAAGTTCGCATTCATTCTTTCAAAGAAGATATTCGGTGCAAAGGTTGTCGCGATAAGCGACTCAGAAGGGGCCATATATGACCCTGATGGCCTGGATCTGCAAAAACTAGAAGATGCAAGGGAGAAGAGCAAGACTGTGCAGGCATACGATAGCAAGAATGCACAGAAGCTCTCAAACGAGCAGCTCTTGGAGCTCGACGTCGACATACTCATACCTGCTGCGATAGAGAACCAGGTCAGGGGAGACAATGCAGACAAGGTAAAATCAAAGCTTCTATTGGAACTTGCAAATGGACCTGTGACCCCAGAGGCAAACGACATACTCTTCGAGAAGGGGATAATCGATCTTCCAGACTTCCTGGTGAACTCCGGAGGGGTAATCGGATCATACTTCGAGTGGACGCAGAACATGAGCGGATACTACTGGGACACGGACAACTTCTATGCCCAATTGGACAAAAAGATAACAAAGGCGTACATGGACACCATAGGGATGCAAAAGCAGTATGCAGACAAAGGCAAGAAAATAAGCCCAAGGACCGCGGCGTACATAGTCGCAGTAGACAGAGTCGCAAAGGCAATGAAGCTGCGCGGATGGTACTAACTAACCTAGGTTTTCAAATGAATCTTAGCAAAAAACAGCTGATAATAATATCTGTGGTGGCGGTTGTTGCGATAGCTGCTGTGCTCATATATTTCGTTACTGCCCCGACAAACTCGCAGCTCATAAAATACGACAACCAGCCCTTGCCTGCAAGCACATACAATCTCTTCCACGTTTCAAATGCAGCGTTTAAGGCTGTTGGAATAGGCAGCGCCTCGAATTATCCTGCAAAGATAACCGGCCACCCCAACCTGACCGCTGATGGGAAGCCTGCAATAGTGTATGAAGGCGCGGAATTTTGCCCTTACTGCGCAACAGAGAGGTGGCCGCTGATAATCGCACTTTCAAGATTCGGCAACTTTTCCGGGATAAAGTACATGACATCAAGCTCCACCGACGCGTTCCCGAACACCGCCACGTTCACCTTCGTGAATGCCACATACTCAAGCCCATATATCACGTTTGTGTCCTTGGAATTTGAGAACAACACGGGCGCGCAATTGCAAACCGCAACGCCTCTTGAAAACCAGCTAATATCCTCGTACGATCCAAGCGGGAACATACCTTTCATAGATTTCGCAAACGAATCGTACGTAGTTGGCGCAACATCGTCCCCTGAGACCATACTTGGAATGGACTGGAACACCATATTCAACCAGATAAACAATACCAACTCTAGCGTCTCGCAATCGATACTTGGCTCTGCAAACCTGATTACTGCTCAGATTTGCATCGCAGACAAAAATAAGCCTGCCAGCGTGTGCGCCCAGCCGTACATCCAGCAAATAGAACAGTTCGCATGATGGTGTCTACACGAAGATAAAACTCAACACTGCAATGTTAATACTCTCGATTATAGGATTAGCTATATCGATATACCTTACCCTATACCACTACTTTCCAAGCGTGCCGCTTGCCTGCTCAAATAGCGGGATCATAAACTGCGCGAACGTTCTAAACAGCCAGTACGCATTCATATTCGGTTTGCCGGTTGCGCTATACGGAATAGTGTTCTTCATAATTGAGATTGTTTTCCTATTCGCAAGCAAGAAGGGAATAACACTATTCGTCTGGAACATCATAGGGCTCGGGTTTGTCATATATTTCCTGTATTCAGAATACAAAGTCGGGAACATATGCGAGTACTGCACAATTGTCCACATAATAGTAATAGCGCTTCTCGCATCTTCGGTATACCTGTTCTTAAAAGAAGAGGAAAAGCGATAGCTCATTATTTTTCGAAGAGCTTCAAGAGATCTTTTACGCCAAGAGCGTTTATCACATCCTTCTCCTCTATCCACGCCCTCCTTGCCGTGCCTATCCCGTATCTTAGGAACGATAGCTCAGATGTCCTGTGGGCATCGGTGTCTATTGAGAACTTAAGACCAAACTCCTTTGCCCTCCTTGCATTCTCGTCATTTAGGTCCAGCCTGTCCGGATAGGAATCTATCTCCATCACCACGTTGTTGTCCTTAGCGGCCTGGAATACTCTGTCAAGGTCCATCTGCATCGGGGCTCTTGCGTTTATCAACCTGCCTGTCGGATGCGCCCATATGTCAACGTATCCTGTCTCAAATGCGTCTATCACCCTCTTTGTCATAGCTGCTTTGTCCATGTTCCTGTTTAGGTGGACTGTCGCAAGCACATAGTCCATCTCGTCCAGGGTCCTCTTTGACAGATCAAGGCTTCCATCCTTTAGTATGTCAACCTCCCCGCTTTTTAAGACAGTGATCTTTCCATCAAGTTTTTTGTTTAGCCTGTCTATCTCGGTAAAATACTTCCTGAATTTTGCATCGTCCATCCCCCTTGCCTGGTACTCGCTCTTGCTATGGTCGGTTATTCCGACATACTCCCTTCCCAGCCTCTGCGCAGCAATCGCCATGTCCTCAAGCGTATCGTTGCCATCGGTGTGGTTGGTGTGCACATGGAGATCGCCTAAAAGATCGTCATACGATATCGGCTTTGGGAGCTTGTTCTTCAATGCGAGTTCTATCTCTCCACGATTCTCCCTCATCTCCGGCTCTACGTACTGCAGCCCTATCTTTTTGTATACCTCCTCCTCTGTTGCGCTTGCAACGTTCTTTTTGTGCCTGTCAAACAAGCCGTATTCGCTTAGGCTAAGTCCCTTTTTGAGTGCGAGCTGCCTTACCTTGACTCCGTGGTCCTTGCTGCCGGTGAAATACTGAAGCGCAGATCCGAAGCTCTCGGCCTCGACAATCCTGACATCGCAGCTGGTCCCTATGGCAAGCCAGTATGTGGCTTTGGTGTCTCCCCTAGACATAACTGACGAGACCTCTTTTAGCTTGGATACAAAGTCCATCACCCTTTTTGGCTCATTTGAGATTACCAGGATATCTATGTCCCCTATCGTCTCCCTCATTCGTCGAATGGATCCTGCAACAACAACCTTCTGTGCAAGTCCGGACTCGCTGATCTTCCTCGCCATGGCCTGGGCTGCCGGCAATGCTATCCCTAGCAGTATCCTTCCCTTTCCACTCTCCAAAAATCCCAATCCCTTAAGCAGCTCCTCCTCGCTTTTCTTTCCAAATCCCTCAAGGCCCGCAATCTTGTGTCCAACAATGGCCTTTTTCAGGTCGTCGAGGTTCTTTACTCCAAGCGCCTTGTATAACTTGAATGCCTTCTTTGCTCCAAGCCCCTGCACGGTTGTCAGGGATTGGAAATCTATCGGGTATTTTTTCTTTAATTCATCGTATTTTTTCATCCTTCCGGTTTCAACGTACTCCTTTATCTTTGCAGCTAGGCCCTCGCCAATCCCCGGTATCTTTTTGAGTCCTATAACTCCGTCCTTCTTCAATATGTCGGATACATCCTCCTGGATGCTGCCTATGTTCAACGCGGCTTTCCTGTATGCGCGAATCTCAAAGACGCGATCCTGCGCATCGAGCTCCAGCATGTCCGCTATCTCGTCGAACATCTCCGCGATCTTTTTGTTTAACATGCTATAACATTGCCAGTGCACAGATAAAGATATTTGCTGCATTTTGGGATGATGCCCATCAGAGAAAGGTATTTTAGCCTATTCGGGAAATAACTAATAGGTGTTGGAGTGGATTATGGGTCTTTTAGCAATAACAATAATGCAATCGATTATGACGAGTTCAAGCTGCAAATAGCTGTAGTCGGAGTGGGCGGCGGAGGGAACAACACAGTGACGCGTCTAAACAAAATGGGCGTCAAAGGGGCGGAACTATTCGCATTCAATACCGATAAGAAGCAGCTCGACACGATACCTTCGGAAATCAGGCAGATAACTCTTGGCAAGTCGATAACATACGGGCTCGGCGCAGGAGGGTTCCCTGAGATCGGAGAGAAGGCAGCAAACCTATCGCGGGACCAGATCTCGGATATGCTAAGGGGCGTGAACCTAATGTTTCTCACTGCGGGAATGGGCGGAGGCACAGGAACTGGCGCAGCGCCTGTAGTCGCGGAGATAGCAAAGGAGGCAGGTGCCATAATAGTCGGAGTAGTCACGATACCATTCTCCCTTGAGAGGGTGAGGCTTGACGTAGCAAAAAGGGGAGTTGAAAAATTAAAGAGCCGCGTAGACACACTCATAGTAATCGACAACCAAAGGCTTGTGACATTATACCCGAATCTTAGGATAGAGCAGGCATTCACTATGGCCGATGAGATTACTGCAAAGGCCGTCAGGGGGATAACCGAGGCGATAACTCAGCCAAGCATGATAAACCTCGACTTCGCAGACGTGAGAAGCATAATGACATCTGGAGGGGTGTCGGTGATAAGCGTAGGCGAAGGGCAAGGCCCAGACAAGATAGAACAGGTGGTGAAGGAGACGCTCAAGAACAAGCTGCTCGACATAAACTGCGAGGGCGCAACCGGGGCGCTATTCCACATAACCGGAGGTCCGGACCTAACGCTTGGAGATGCAAACTCGATAGGGGAGAAACTAACAGAGTCTATATCGCAGAATGCAAGCGTGACATGGGGTGCAAGGATGGATCCGGATTACCAGGGAAAAGTCGAGGTAATCGCCATATTCACTGGAGTCCAGAACACTTTTGTCGGAGGAAATGACCGCAGGATCGCTGAGGACTACGACGAGGGCTCTTTGGGCGCGCTATGAACGTTTAGGGCTATTGCCTTTGCGTAGTAGCTCCAGAACTGTTTTTCCACCATTCTCTTGCCATCTTCCATTAGGTTTTTTATCCTCTCCATGTCCTTTTTCATGCTCTCGGATTCAAGTGCCATGCTCTCTATGTCCTTTTCAGATTTATGAAGCTCATTTAGCATGCGTTGGGCCACCTCCACCTCCTCCCGGGCCATTGATTTTTTCACATTAAGAGATCTTGCCGACTCTATCATGTAATAAAATTCCGATCCCGTTATGTCCTCTATGTTCCTGAGCACCTCCGCGCTGTTTTTGATGTCGAGCCTGTCCATAGACTCCCTTAGCTCGAAGAGAAGCGCAACAAACTCCTTGTAATCCCTCTCGCTCTTTATGTGCTCCAAAGGTGCCTCGACAAACGGGTTGAGCTTGAGCTTCTTTGGAGATATGTGGTCGAACTTCTTGGACGCCCTTCCAAGCGAAGAGACTAGCCCGTGAACCTTGTTGAGCAGGGCCTTCTCATCATCCTCGATTTGCTTTGCGGCACTCTTCTTCGAATTAAGCTCCTCAAGCAGGAGATGCTCCTGTTTTATTATCGCATCCTTTCTCCCTGCATCAAGGCTTGCCAAGATGGAGTCAATGCTCCCTCCAATAGTATTGAGATCATCAACATAACTCTCAAGCTTAGAGATGTTCTCGCTAAGCGACTTGTACTCCTCGTATTCCCTGGATTTTTTAGAGAGTTCGCTCCTTATGTCGAGCAAAAGCCTCTCAAGCTGGGATGAGATCCTCTTGAAGTCGCCTATGTGCGGCGAGTAGCAGTATAGAACCTGCTTGAATGTCGCATTTGTCTTGAGCATCTCGCCGTTCATGCCCTCTGCATCCGCCAATATGGCTTCATACTTCTGGTAGGGATTTGCGATATCATTTTCAAATGTAAACCTCTCTATCACGTTCTTGAGCGCTCTGGAGTAGGACACCTTGTGCCTCTTTACGCTCTCGGGATCCATCCAGAAGAGATTCTCCATATACGGTTCTGCTCTTAGTTCATCGAATCTCTCGCATGCCTTCACAAAATTTTCCTGGACCTGTGCAAGTTCGCCTTTGAACCTCTCCATCCTAGGTGTCCATGCTCCGAGTTTTTTGGCGAACAACTCTTCGAGCAGCCGCTCGCTCTCATCGAGTCCCACCTCACTTGGCTTTGGTTTTCCAAATAACATAGCAGCGCCTGCAATTCAATATATCTTTAGTTTAATCTTTTAGCAACTTGAGCTTATTTCGGCTAGGCCTTCTGTATTATCGTGCTTCCTCCCTCATCCTTGTTCCTGCTGAGTACGTAGACATTAGAGCTTATGGCCTGCTTTAGAAGCTCATCGTGAGTTATTATGAATATCTGATCTATTATTTTTGGCAGCCTCTCGTTGAACAGAGATATGAACCTCTTTATCCCGTCCTCATCAATGTTGTGCGTAGGCTCGTCCAGTATTATCCACTTGAGGTTCGGTACCAGCACCATGCTGAATGCGACCCTTAGGGCAAGGCACGCAGTGCTCCTCTCTCCTCCACTCGCAATGGAATCTACCTCCTGCCACACCTGCGATCCGTCCTTGTTTGTCAGGACCATCAAGGAGTAGTCCTCAGCAGTAGCGTCGAGCATTATGCTCATGTAATCCCCATAAGGATACAGGTCCGACCACATGCTCTGCATTATCGAGTTGACAGATTCGACCAACTTATTCCTAAGCACGAGCTTTGTTTCATCGAGCGAAGTCCTGAATTTAACCAGGTTCTGTATCGTCGCCTCCTTGTGTTTTATATCCTTGTCGATCGTATCTATTTTCGCGATCTGCGCCTGCTTGTCCTTTATGGCCGAGCGCTTATCATCGATGTATCTGCCATGCGCCGCACTTTCTGCAGAGAGCTTTCCAAGATTGGTCTTCACCTCTCCGAGCTTCCTTTGAAGCATCTCGATCTCCTTTGGGTCCACGTTTATCGAATTGAGCCTTTGTTCCAATGACTTGATTGTGACGTCGAACTTCGAGACATCATTGAGGTATCTTTCACGCCTCTTCAGTTCGTCACATGCTTTTCTAAGGCCTACAAGGTCCAATCTGCACGCTTCAATATCCTTTGCAGCCTTCTCGACATCTGCTTTATAGTCACCAAGCAAAACTTTTACCCTCTTTTTCTCTTCCTCATTTTCTTTTTTAAGTGCCTCCACCTTATCGTATTTCCCGATCTCGCTAAGCATCGCTTTTAGGTCTGTGAGATCCATATTTGCTTTTTTTACCTCTATGGAACAACCATCAACCAGCTTTTCGAACTTCTCGATATCTTTTTTCAACTCTGTGATTCTCGACTTCTTGCTCTTTACCAACTCCGCCTGAAGCTCTTTTGAAAGTTCCCTTTCGCACACCGGGCATTTGCCTATGTGGTCTTTGAGATCATCGAGGGATTTTTCGGCGTTCTTTTTCTCAGACAAAAATGCCTGCAGCTCTGATTGATTGGATTCAAGTTTGCGCGTGAGGCTATCAAGGTCTTTCTCCACATCTCCAAGGCTCCTTCCTGCAATCTTCTTTGTAAGATCCGCCTTTTCCGAAATCCTCCTCTCCAGCTGGGAGATTTCAGATTCAATCCTGCCCAGTTTTCCGTGCTCCTTATTTTCCAGCTCCACCAGTCTACGATATTCGCCGTTTAGCGCATCAAGCCTTTTTTCAGCTTGGGCAATTTTATATTCAAGATCCTTTGTCTCTCCAATTTTCCTCTCTTCGATCTTTTTTATCTCGAGTTGCGCATACTCCTTCCTGCTCCTTAGTTCCGCAATCTCCTTTGAGAGCATGTTCCTTTTCGATTCCCTATCCTTTAGCTCGCCTACCTCAATCTCAAGATCCTTTGAGAATTTTTCAACCGAGCCAAGCTCCTTAATCACCCTTTCTCTCTCCTCCACCAGCTTTTCAAGCTCAAGTTCCAGTGCGTAGAGTTGGTTGCTGATGCTCTCGGCATCCAGCTGCTCCATATCACTCTTCTGATTTGCAACCATATCCTTTACCTTGTTTATCAAGGATCCGACGTTGTCGCTTGCAAGCGAAAACTTGTCAAGACCCAGCAGCTCGTCTATTTGGTCCTTGCGGTCCTTTGCCTTTAGTTCAAGGAAATAATCAAGCCTGTTCTGCTCTGAATAGACGGCACGCGCGAACAGGTCATAGTCGACCTTCAAAAGGCGCTCTATCTCTTCGTTCACCCTCTCAGGCTGCGATTGCACATACTCCCCATTTTTGCTCAACTTGGCTTTTCCCGGGCCATTGAGGGCGAGATCCCTCTCTACAGTATACTCATCAGAATCTACGGTGAAAGTGACCTTGACCCTTGCTTCCCTCTCCTGCCTGGGTCTGTTGCGTATTATGTCCGAGAACTTCACTTTCTTTTGCTTGACGGATGGGAATGTGCCAAAGAGCCCGTAGCATATGGCATCGATCGTCGAGCTCTTCCCTGCGCCCATCATCCCGACTAGGATATTTGTGCCCCTGGAGAACTCGATTTTGGTGTTTTCATGGGTCTTCCAATTACTTATCTGTATAGAACTAATCATAGGAATCGCTGCCCCAAATATTTATGCCCATAAAAGGATAAAAATACTGCCTAGGCGCCTCAAGTGTGTATCTCCAGATTCTCTTGAGCAATTATGCCAATACTCTTGAGCGGTTTGCCCTTTCCGGGATCGAAGACCCTCACTATATACCTTTTGCCAATTTTTACCCCATCAAATACCGCGGCTCCTTTTTCATCTGCATACGCTTCGCCAACAACCTCCCAAAGATGGTTAAGTACTAACTTTAGCCCGAATATTGTTTTGCCCTCCGGCCTATGGATCATTATCCTCATGCTTTTGGATTGAACCGGATTTTTATTTTTGTACTCTGCTACATGCTCTTTTGCCTCAAAATCGAGCCTACTGGCTTTTATGAACATGGGTCCTATTATCCTGTTTCCGCTTCGATTTTTCTCCACAAGGCTGGCTGCACACACTTGCTGCTCCAAATTCTTCAACCTTCTCATTACTGTATCTTTTTGCTCCTCAGCAAACCCCAAATCCGCACCTGCATATTTCGATACGTCTACGCTCTGCCTGAAATACAGTTTATTTTGGCACAGCCTCCTTATATTGGAATTAATGTCAACAACATTATGTGTAACCAACACTATCCCCACACCTTTCTTCCTGAAATCCTGTATCCTCTGCTTCAAATCTAGTGTGGCTCCAGAAAGATCATCCTGGGGGAATATCAGCTGCGCTTCTTCTACAAGCAAAAACATTCGTAATTCGTTATCCCCTTTGGTATCCAATGCATCGCTAAAACTATACAATTGATTTAGTATAAGTCCGTATAGCAGAGGCTTCATGCCGCTGCCGACCAGTGAGAGGTCGAAAACTACTCCCGAACTAATTAATTTCCCAAAATCAATTCCATCTGCGGATGAGAAATCGTCCCTAAACAACAGTAAACGCAAATTCTCAAGCGCCGCACGGATGTTTTCTCCATGCTTGGTATACTTGACACCGCTGCTCACCTGTACACCGTGCTGCTCAACAATCACTTTTTCTATGGTGTCGTATACTTCCAGCGGGTCTGGGGATCTTGTCTTGGTGTAAATTTTCCTAAAGGCCGCAAGCAAGCATTTTTCCAGGGAGTTTTTGTAGGGTCCTGCGGCAGACGATGACGATATAAGCATAGCAAGGTTTTCATAAAACTTTTCAATGTTTATATCGGAATCACATTTAAAGAAATTTATCGCCGCCGATTCATACACTCTAAGATACTCTAAATTCAAATGTCCAGATATCCCCCTCCATTCATCTGTGGGGGCCAAAATCGCAATTTTTGTGCCATCGTTACTTTTGACCTGCATGCATAGATTCATAGCCTCAAAAGTTTTTCCACTACCCGGCAAACCTGTTATCAAACAACCCAGATTCAATGCAGCATACGAAATTTTGATCTGGTGCAACGACTTTAGGGAATCCTCCAAATATGTACCTATCTCCAAATAACCTGCATACATCCGGGGATACTCGGTTTTAATGTTTTGTATCCTCTCAATCTTTTCCGAAAACGATATTAATGGGAAGATCTTCTCAAAGCTAAATGGCATAGCCTCCAATGTCTTGGATATATCAAATATCTCCGAATCATTGTTCAGTTTTACATCAAATTTATCAATAATGTGAAGTTTGGTACTAAGATAAGTCAATACTTTCGCATCATCCTCACATACTATCAAGACGTTATATGCCATATAATTCGATATTGTTATATCATTCAAAGTTTCAAGTACGGAGAGCAGGACCTTCCTCTCTTCAGATCCATAGTAAATGTCCGTCTGCAGGGATTTTGTAGAACTGGAAGACAAGGATCTGTCACCAAGACTCGTGGTCTGCCTTATCTCCTTTGTGCTTAACAAATGCTCGATGCTTCTTTTAATGGCCAATACCCTACCTTCCTTTACCGGAGTAAAACAAAGGCACAAACTATTTTCAGTACCTCCAAATAACTTATACAAGTCTGCGAATACTTCTGGTTTTTCCTCGAAATCTCTGGAATTCACATCTTTATACAAAAATGCTACAACTCCTACTGGTTTTCTAAAAATTATATCCTCATCAGTCTCATTTAAGTGAAATCCTACAATTGCCTCTTCTATTCTTTTTGCAGTTCTGCTGGTCATTCCTACAAATGTTTCCAAATCTCCCATCTTATGAAAAACCCAAAAAATATCCCCTCCAATTGCATTTATGAGATCGGATTTTTCTAACCGCGATGGTATAGACTCTATACGAAACTTCCTGTATTTATCCATTCATATCACAAAAGCACAAGTATGAGCATTACAAAATCCAAAGCTATTAACAAAAAAACATGTTTAAACTCAATCGAATAGAAATTTTCATGCTGGAAATATGTCTTGCCTAAATATGCTAGTATCCCAATAACCAACACTGTCACCGAAACGGCCCCAAATCCAGATAAGTCAAACAAATAAAAAGCCTCAATGCCTGCTGCGCAAATAAACAATGCAATGCAAAATACTGCTATCCTATATTCCCTAGGATCTCTGTATTTGTATAACTCACGTAACCCCTGCATTCAACCACATATACACTAATAAAATCACTAATGTAAGCACAACAAATCCCCTTGCCACTTCGCCTAATTTTTTCGATACTTTCAAATCTTTGCCGTTATAAAAAACCACCTCAAATAGCAGCATCGTTATAAATATACCACTAACAAATCCGAAGAACCGCAATATTTTTGGCAGAAAAATTACTAGTTGGTCAGTCATGAAATCAGTTTCACATCAAAATTTGAAGAGGACATAAGCAATAGAAGAAATCCGGATCCTTTGGAAGATTTTGATAGGCACTCCTTTATTTCAATGCCGCTTGAAACAAAAACTGATAATCGCCCGACGTCTACGGGCAAATCTCTAAGACACCCAATATCACGTATATCAACTCCCAATAACTTTCCATATTTCAAATATTGGTCAGGGCCTTTCAAGTTTGAGAATTTGCCATTTATTATCAAATTATCATATGAAATTTTCGACAATGCAGCCCTTCTGTCAAATCCAACCTGTACTGCGGCTGCTTCTAGCCTGCTGCCAAACTTATGCTTATCAAAGAAAATGTCTATTCTCTCCCTCTTTAGCTTGAGGCCCATGGCGATGACCATTATCAAAATCCCAATTGCTATTGGAAATCCAAACTCCATGTCCGAGAATGCGATGCTGCTCATATCCCCACCACCGTAAATCTATCCTTTCCGACCCTTACCGCCCTATAACCGTATGATTGCAAATTACCTGAAATTGCCTCCAATTTGGATCCTTCAAACTTGTACCGCTCAGCCACTTCGGCAAACGATACGGTTCTATGCAAACCCTCAAAAATCAATATGTATGATACCAATTTCGAAACCTCCTCCTCAGCGCTTTCTAAAGAAACCTTCAATTCTCTGTTTTCTGATAGAAGGTTGTTTATCCTCCTAGCCAAAACAAGGTAAGAGGGATTTTGATCAGTTTCATTTGCCATGTTCGCATAATTGGCTATGGACTCCTTGTTTAATTCATACGCGACATATGGCATAATGCTGCCAAAGTCCATTGAGATATGCCCCTTTAGCATCGTACAAACCCCAAGAACTATATTCAGTGAATGTCTCACATCATACAATGGCGATTCGTCGCAGAGCGTTTCTAGTACTAGGGAATTTCTGGATATCTCCATGTTGTAGGTTACTTGATCTCCGTATCCTACCAGGTTGTATTTCAATGCCGTACCATTTCTTAATAATCTAAAATTCGGGTAATTGGCAAGCTCGTCCTTAATCTCACGCAACGGAGTAATCAACCTAAGCTTTACCGGAATTCTCATCATCAAATACCTGCCAGATTTTTTATAAGCTATTTTAACACCTGGTGGTTCAACGCCACTGAAAAAGAGTCGGCTATGTCGGGATCTTCAAATCCGAAAGACCTTAAAGCATCCAGTATGTTTTTTCCACTTACTCCGACTTTTAGAAGGCTACGTATGAGGCTGCACAAGTTAATTGAACCGGCCTTATTGATCTCTGCCTTAAGGTCCACCGTGAAATTCCTGTCCACATGTATATTATCCAGAATCTTGTAAAACTGAGTTTCCTCAACTTCCAATACTGTGTCCTCAATATCTATTCTTATTGGTCTGCTCAATCTAACACCATCTATTTTCGAAATCACAAAGCAGGATCTGACCTTAAATTTATTTATCTGTATAAAGAGACATTTTCCAACTTCAAAATTCTGCAATCTCTCCAAATCACTCTGTTTTAAATTGTAATCATTGAGGACTCCAGAAATACCCTCGCTATTTTGTAACCTGAAAACAAATAGCGTCCCTATATTCTGCAGGAAATCTTTTTCCACATCGCTCAATATTTGTGATGCCAATATTATTCCCACCCCATATTTTCTCCCCTCTCTAATTACGATCTCAAGTACGCTGTCGTTTTTGAGTACTTTCCATGCCTCATCCAGCATTACTGCCATTCGAAGCTCTCCATCGGCCTTGAATTTTCTCATCCTTCTCACGATTACACTCAGGGTTTGCTGAGCTATTTTCACCTTTTCCTCTTCATCCAAGTCTGAGAGATCCAAATAAATCAAACTTCTTGCCAATTTGCTTATCAGGGACTGCAAGGTTTCGGGAGTGGCAATCTTGCAGAATCCAAAATCTGAAAAATCCCGGTATTCACCTGTAAAATCTATCACCACTACGCACAGGTCCGTAACAAGGTTCATGCGGAGCATGATACTCTTCATGAGATAGCTTTTGCCGCTTCCAGTTATGCCAGCAACGAATATGTGGGGATTTATTGCAAGACCTTGGTCAAGGAACACCGGAGTAAAGAGTTTTTCTGAGCGGCCCAGGTATATTCCCTGTTTTGAAGCCTCCACCATCTCGCTAGTCGAAGGCTCGGATCCCGAATAAATATGCAGCATGTGGGATATGCTCCTCGATCCTGCGACAACTTTCTGGTTAGCCAGGCTCTTAAAATAGATCAAATAAATCCTCCCCTTCCGCTATTGTATACTCCAATTTGAAAGATGATGCTACCATGCTGGCGACATGTTCCACCTGCCTAAGGGACATCCGCGACGCCTCCCCCTCGGTTTCAGCTTGGGCAACGCTCCTTAATTTTATCACGGCTTCTATTGGCTCATTTCCATGGGAAACCAAACCTATCTCACTTTCGAGGGCGCCTATCTGCCGCTTTAGCATATTCGAATTTTTGTAGTCCGAACCTGCCTGCGATAGCTCAAGCTCCTTCATCCTCCTTTTTGTCTCAAGGCCCTCCAGAATCTTCCGCCTGTCCAGTTTCCTAAGCGATATGCAAAATTCAAAGGGAATCTTAACCTTGTTCAGCAGATCCTCAAACACTACGCTGCCGCTCTCTATCGCATTGGTGGGCCTCAGGACGGCTATGGACATTCCTACATACCCTCCATCCACTTTTCTTACGATGGACTGCATATTGCCTGCCAATTTATATCCGCTGCCAATTTCCACTATGCGCATTTTTTTAATGAGCAGCGAATTTATCAGATGACCCGAGTTCATGTATGCTACGGAAAATAGAATCAGAATTGCCACTACTATGATTGCTGCTATGTTGTAGCTTAGCAATGAGAGCAGGAATACTGCTATGCTCGCCCCATATATGCAGTAAGAATAAATCCTGTTCTTACTTCTCGCGTCTTCCATCAAATCACAATATTTTGAATTTTCCAAAAGAAGCCTCTGATCCAAGAACTTCGGAGAGCTCCTTTATTGAAATTCCTGTTACAATCAGGCTGAACACCGGCAATATTATAACCTGCACAATTAAGCCGGATATCAAATTGAAAAATGATGCAAGTGCACTTGAAATGCCGCTGGAGAGCGATGACACGCTTGCGGCAATGCTCCCTACGATTCCAGAGCTCCCATTTTTGCCTGTGCCTATCGCCCCCAGATATTGGCCCTGAACTGACTGGGCACTGACTGTGATCTGGGAAATTACGGTTTGGTTGCTGCCTAGGCTGTATTGACCCATCATAGACGCGTCAAAGAGGTATGTCAATGGGAATACGACATACAACCCTATGGCCACTGCTATGAAGAACCCCCCAAGTTTCCTTGTCGGATAGAATGTTCGCAATAGTAATCCAACCGGCAATATCACAGTGGTTGCGGTCAGGGCCACGAAAGCGAGCAGGGCCGACTGTATCGATATGCTGACCATTATCATAACAATGCCTGATATTCCGTAACTTATCTCATGGAGAAATGGCGCTAACAAGCTCGCAAACGAGATGGAAACTATGACAAGGTCGATCTGTATGCCCGCTATCACCCCCAAAACTGCATTTAAGCCCACCAAAGCCGTCAGGAACCCAGTAGATATGGACATCAAGGAACTATGCCTGGACCCCATAAACGTGTACTGCGTGCTACCAGTCAGGTAATTTGATGCAAAACATATTACAGTATTATTCTGCATAAAGGACTGGCAAGAAAAACTAGTACCGTTGCTTATCGTAACTGCATTTACAAGCTGGGAAACCAGGCCGTTATTTGCAAACAGTATCAGAAATGATCCAAGCAATATCCCGCTGATTATGGATTGGTATAGCTCATTCCTACCAAAATCCTTTAGTTTCCTATCGTCAAAAGCGAATCCCAATCCCAGAACGATCCCGCTTACTGCAAGCATCATGCCTACAAGGATTACTCCTATCTGGAAGCCGTAAAGGCCAAATGGATATATCATGCCTTCACGCCGTGGTATTTGCTATTGTAAGGTTTGTAAATAGATGCGTTGAGGCTATAGAGAGCGTATTCGACGTTACAGAGAGTACTGCAACTATAACTGCGCCTATTATTATATTTATGGAAGTCGTATGGAAATTTGCCTTTTTGTCTGGAGGCAATAATTGTCCTACAGCATAGAATATGCCTGCTATTATGAATAGTAGTCCGCTGAGTATCGGTCCGACCTGCATAAGTAATTGCTGTATCGAGGTCAGACTTCCTATCAGGCTGTTCAACAAAACAAAATTCGCACCCACCACCATCGCAGGAAACCATAACGCATTCGCTTTTCCGCATAGCATATCTTTCATATACTCACTATTTACTAAAGTATATGATTATTTATACAAATACATATTTATATATTTGCATCTAACAATTATACTATGGCTTTGGAGATTACTACGCATGCAAAAGAGAGGATGCAAAAATATAATATATCAGAAGAGATGCTGCAATTAGTTTTAGAT
>VFSW01004688.1_pt1 | contig 20367 bp, 17 predicted proteins | sample 5358111 | NCBI WGS metagenome assembly VFSW01 (sample SAMN11554181, study PRJNA540505) | mine drainage metagenome | isolation source: sediment from site ElyBrook_90M | place: USA: Ely Copper Mine, Vershire, VT | collected 2017
GTGCTGCTGGGCGGCCGTCCGATCCTCGAGCTCAGCCGGCGGCTAATCCTGCAGCGGATTTTCCGGCTGATCCCTGGACCAGCGCGCAGACGGTGCAGCCGGCAGATCTCGTCAAGGAGTTGGGCGAGACGAAAGCTCCCGCCGCCGAGCGGCCTGTCGTGGCGTGCGTCGGATTCCATATTCTGTACGAGGGCGGGCACGTTCCCGGGGCGTCGTATCACGGGCCGGGCTCGAAGGACGAAGGTCTCGCCGATCTGAAGAAATGGGCGCAGGGGCTGCCGCGCTCGGCCAATCTGGTGATCTATTGCGGCTGCTGCCCGATTGCGCGCTGCCCGAATCTGCGCCCGGCGTTCACGGCGCTGCACGACATGGGCTTTAAGCGGCTGCGAGTGCTTCTGCTGCCGCAGAATTTCGCCACCGACTGGGCCGGCAAAGGTTACCCCGTGGAAAAGGGGAAGTGAACCAGGCCACCGCTGGGGGCCGAGGAATCTGCATTTTGCGCGAACCCAAGAACACGGCAGATCCCTTCCCGCAGCACCGTCCGGGACGCCAACACCGCGCACCCCCATCCGCAAAAGGCGCGGCTGGGTTCGGGATGACACCGCACGGGCAAGGCGTGCCCGGCCCGATGACCCTGGGCTGGCCGCTACAAAACCGGCGGAGGCTGCTACGATCGCTCTCGTTGTTCTCTTCACCTAATTGAAGACCTAAGACTCTCTTTTTCTGCAGACTGTCCTGCCGGGTGCGATGATATGATTTCGCCCGTCGCACGGAGGAAGCCCAAGTGAGAGCCCGCATGTCCAAGACGCCGGAGGAACTGCTTGCCGAGCGCAGCAAGCGCCTGGAAGATGCCTACGCGCTGCGGAAGCCGGACCGCACGCCCATCAGCCTGAACCTGGGGTACATGCTTGCCAAGATGGGCGGGATCACCTGCCAGGAGTTGGACGCCGATCCGGAGAAGGCGCAGCAGTTGCTGGAGCAGGCGGCGATGTACTTCCAGCCGGACCAGGCCTTGGGGCTGGGGGCATTTGTTTCCGCACCCAGCGTCATACTGGGCGACCGGCTGTCGAAATGGCCGGGCTACGGCCTGCCGCCCGACAAGCCCATGCAATTCATCGAGGGCGAGTACATGAAGGCTGAGGAGTATGACGAGTTCCTCGACGATCCGAGCACCTACACGTTGCGGAAGCTGTTGCCGCGCATGTACGAAAAGCTCGACGGCCTGGCGCTGCTGCCGCGCATCCCCATGCTGGCGACCGGCTATCCGGCGTTCGGGACCTTGGCGGCGCTGAATCATCCGCGCGTGGTGGCCTCGCTCGAGGCGCTGGCGAAGGTGGCGCGCTTCCACCTCGAGAGACTTCCGCTGATGAAGAAGCATGCGGAGCGCATGGCCGAGCTGGGGTTTCCGACCGGAATTGGCCGCTGGGGTGCGTTTGCGCTGGCGCCTTTTGACTTCATGAGCGACACGCTGCGGGGCATGCGGGGCGTGTTTCTGGACATGCGCCGGTGTCCGGACAAGCTGCTGGCGGCGGAGGAGAAGGCGCGGAAGATTTGCGCGGAAGAGGCGATTGCTGCGTGCCGCGCCTCGGGGGGTAAATTCGTATTCATTCCGTTGCATCGCGGTTCCGATGGGTTCATGTCGCTCGAACAGTTTGAACGGTTTTACTGGCCGCAATTGAAAGCCTTGGTGGCCGATCTGGTGGCGGGAGACGTCGTGCCGGCGCTGTTCTACGAGGGCGTGTGGGATAAGCGGCTCGCGTATCTGCGGGAATTGCCGGTAGGGAAGACGAACGGGCGCTTTCAAAGCACGGATATTTCCAAGCTGAAGGAAATGGTTGGGGACGTGATGTCCATCTCGGGTTGTTTCCCGGCATCCATGCTGCAAGTGGGCACGCCGCAGGAGGTTCGCGAACTGACCAAGAAGATGTGCGCGATTCTGGGCAAGGGCGGCGGCTTCATCATGGGCGCGAATTCGTCCATGGACGAATGCAACCCGGACCTGGTGAAAGTGTGGTGCGACGCCACGCGGGAATACGGCGCCTGCTAGCAGGATGCCGAAAAACCCCGTAGCTTTGTGGGTCGCGGCTTTAGCCGCGACAGAGGGGCCGTAAAATCAGTGGGGCTTCAGCCCCTGAAGCTCCCTGAGGCGTCTTTTTCAGCACCCTCCTAGTGGCCCCGGGCGGCGGCGCGGTGGAGTGGCGATCACGGCAATCCGGCGGGCGGCAAAGTTTGCGGAAGTTGCCGGAATGCTATAATCAGCAATCAAGGTTTGGGGCAGGGGCAGAAGGAGCGCCGGATGGGGATCGAATTCCAGGAACTGTTGAGCTGGGCCAGACGCCGGAAGGTGTTTGCATCGGTGGTGGTCGCGGTTACGCTGAGTTTGGGCATTATCATCGGGAGTCTGGTTTCCGGCCGGGCGCTGGCCACGCGCGGGCAGACGCGCAATGGCGTGGCGTTGCTGGCGGTTCCCGACCCGGTGAACCTGTCGGGCGCTTTTTCAAACATCGCGAAGAATCTGGGCCCCGCGGTTGTCAACATTTCGACGACGCAAATCATCGAGAAGCGCAAGAGTAGCGGTCAATCTCCCCACAATAACAATCGCAATGATCCCTTTCAGGATTTCTTCGACCGTTTTTTCGACTCGCAGCGCGACGCTCCCGATGCGGAGCGCAGCCTGGGTTCCGGGGTCCTGGTCGACAAGAAGGGACTGATCCTGACCAACGATCACGTCATCGATCAGGCCACCAAGATTGAGGTGACGCTGGACGGCGATTCCAACCACTACAACGCGCGCGTGATCGGGACGGACAAGGATACCGATCTCGCGGTGATCAAGATCGACGCCGACCGTGAACTCCCGGTGGCGCGGTTTGGCAATTCCGACGGCGTGCAGGTGGGCGACTGGGTGTTGGCCTTCGGCAGCCCGTTTGGATTGAACTCCACCGTGACGGCGGGAATCATCAGCGCCAAGGACCGCTCGAACGACGGCCACCAGTTTCAGCGCTTCCTGCAGACCGACGCGGCCATCAATCCGGGTAATTCCGGCGGGCCGCTGGTGAACCTGGCCGGCGAAGTGATTGGCATCAACACGGCCATCTTCACGGGGGGCCGGGGGTTTGAAGGCGTGGGCTTTGCGCTGCCTTCCAGCATGGCGATCAGCGTGTACAACCAACTGGTCACCGCCGGAAAAGTGACGCGCGGGTCCATCGGCGTCACATTCCAGGAAGAGAACAGCAACAATCCCATCCTGATGAAGGAACTCGGAGCGCCCTACGGGATCGTGGTGGAGGCGGTGGAACCGGGGAGCCCGGCGGACAAAGCGGGTTTGCAGGCAGGCGACGTCATCACCGACGTCAACGGGCAGGCGGTCCATACCGGCGCAGATCTGGTGAACCCGATCGCGCAAACTCCCATTGGCCAGTCCATCCAGCTGCACTACGTCCGCAACATGCAGGCGAAGGATGTGACCCTGACGGTGGCCGACCGGTCGAAACTTTTCCCGGCCTTGACGGAGGACAGCGGCGCGCAGCCGAATCCCGGCGACGAACCGGGGCAGTTTGGCATGCACGTCGAGGAGTTGACGCCGGATCTGGCGCGCAGGCTGGGCATGGGCAAGCTGGCCGGAGTGGTGGTCACCGAAGTCGAACCGGCGAGCTTCGCCGAGGATGTGACCTTCCTGCGCGGCGACGTGGTGACGGAGATCAATCGCGTGCCGATCAACTCGATGGCGGACTACCGCGCGCAAATGGGAAAGCGGAAGCCCGGGCAGGACGTGTTGTCCCGGAGCGCGCGGCTGGACAAAGACCGGGTACTGATGCTGTTTTTGGCGGGTTCGGTTCCGCCGGCTTCGGCGCGGTAGATTCCGGGGCAGGTTGCCGCACAGACTCTTGAGGCGGCAGGCCGGAACGGAATCGTGAGACTAGAGGAGTTCGTTGGGCAACGAAATCAAAGGGGCGAGCGTCCGCATGGGAATGAAAACGATCAAGAGATGGCTGGCTCTTCTCCTGGTGCTGGCGTGCGTGCCGATATGGGTTGCGGCGGCTCCCGCGGGGTCTCCACGGCGAGTGAAAGTTTCTTCGGCAGCGAAAGCGAAGAGGGCCCACGGGAAGAAGAGGCGGCGGGCCAAGCGCGTCCCGATGCAAAAGGCGCCCACAGCCGACCGCATCGCCGAGATTCAGTCGGCGCTGGCCCGGGCGGGATACTTTCAGGGCGACCCGAACGGAAAGTGGAACGCGGACACGATTGGGGCGTTGCAGAAGTTCCAGTCGTCGAACGGACTCGATGCGACCGGAAAACTCGATGCCTTGAGCCTGCAGAAGCTGGGGCTGGGGTCGAGCATCGCCGGCGTTTCGGCGCCCAAGCCGCTCATGCCGCCCCCCGGCAGCGAGGCGCCACCGCCGCCGGCAGCGCCCTCCGATGAACCCAGCGGCGCGGCCATGACAAGCTCGATCCAGGACGGCGTTTCGGCCTCGAACGCGAAGCCTTCCCAATAGCGGGCGGCCCGAGTTCGCGGCGCGGTACGCGGTTGCATCGCTGACCCGCAAAGCTCCAGCCACATCCACCCATCGCGAACACCACGACCGGAGGACGCGCCATGGCCACCTCGCAGGCACCAAAATCCTTCAGGAATTTCATCCACGGCCAGTGGGTTGAGGCCCGCGCCGGCCAGACCATCGAAAATCGCAATCCCGCCAACACCAGCGAACTCATCGGATTGTTTCCGGCTTCCGCCGCCCAGGATGTTGCCCTGGCCGTGGATGCCGCGAAGGCCGCGTACGCCAACTGGCGGCTCACGCCGGCGCCGCGCCGCGCCGAAATCCTGTTTCGCGCCGCCGAGATTCTCACCGCGCGCAAGGAAGAGTACGCGCGGGAAATGACGCGCGAGATGGGCAAGGTCCTGGCGGAAACGCGCGGCGACGTCCAGGAAGCGATCGACATGACCTACCTGATGGCCGGCGAGGGCCGCCGCCAGTTCGGCCAGACCACGCCCTCCGAGCTGCCCAATAAATTCGCGATGTCCGTGCGCGCGCCGGTGGGCGTGGCGGGCCTGATCACGCCGTGGAATTTTCCGATGGCCATCCCGTCGTGGAAAGTGATGCCCGCGCTGGTGTGCGGGGATACCATGGTGCTCAAGCCCGCCGAAGACACGCCGCTTTCCACCTACCATCTCACGCAGGCGCTCGCGGAGGCGGGTTTGCCCCCCGGCGTGCTCAACGTGGTGTTCGGCGACGGCCCGGGGGCCGGCGCGCCCCTTCTGAATCATCCCGACATCCATCTCGTGAGCTTTACGGGTTCGACGGAGGTGGGCCGCATCGTCAGCCAGGCGTGCGCGCCGGCGTTCAAGAAGTGCCATCTGGAAATGGGCGGAAAAAACATCATCCTGGTGATGGACGATGCGAATCTCGATCTGGCGGTGGACGGCGCGGTGTGGGGCGGATTCGGAACCACGGGGCAGCGCTGCACGGCGGCGAGCCGCGTGGCCGTGCATAAGAAGGTCTACCGCGAGTTCGTCGAGAAATTTGTGGCCCGTGTGAAGGCGTTGAAGGTTGGCGACGGCCTCGATCCCTCGGTCCAGATGGGGCCGTGCATCAACGAGCAGCAGCTCAAAACCGTCATGAGCTACGCGGAACTCGGGAGCCGCGAAGGCGCGAAGTTGGCCACGGGAGGACATCGCCTCGAGGGAGGCGCCCATGCGCGTGGATGGTTCCACGAGCCGACGGTGTTCGTCGATTGCGATCCGAAGATGCGCGTTTGCCAGGAGGAGATTTTCGGCCCCATCGTCTGCGTGATGCCGTTTGAGTCGTTCGAGGAGGCGCTGGCGATTGCCAACGGCGTGACGTATGGCCTCTCCGCGGCGATATACACGCGCAGCGTGAACCACGCGGTCCGCGCGCAGCGCGATCTGGAGACGGGCATCGTCTACGTGAACGCGCCCACCATCGGCGCCGAGGTGCACCTCCCGTTCGGCGGCGTCAAGAACACCGGCAACGGCCATCGCGAGTCCGGCCTGGCCGCCCTGGAGTTCTACTCCGACTGGAAGACGATCTACGTGGATTACTCCGACCGCCTCCAGCGCGCCCAGATCGATACCGAATAGCGTGCCATGGCCGTGTTCGCCTCGATGTCGTTCGCCTCGATTGACACGCGCGGCGCGCGCACGCAGAATAGCTCTGCGGCGCGAGGCGGTCTGGCGGCCGCCGCAGGGAATTTCAGCGGCTTCCCGACCCAAAGCGTCGGGATGCAAAAGGCGCGAAAGCCGTTCTCATTTTGGGGCCTTTTGTCGCGGCTAAAGCCGCGACCCACAAATATCCCGGGGTTTTTCAGCATCTGGCTCGTAGGCTGTTCCAGAACTCGCTTGCAAATCCAGCAACGCGGCGGGGGCGCAGCGAGCAGCGCCCCTACAGGATTAGCAGGCTGCTGCAAAACTCTGGAAGCGTTGTAAGTCGCGGCTTTAGCCGCGACATAAGGACCGCACAATCAATGGGGTTTTAGCAGGGTATTGAAAAGCCCCGAAATCTTTGTGGGTCGCGGCTTTAGCCGCGACATAAACGCCGTACAATCACTGGGGCTTTAGCCCCTGAAGCTCCCTGAGGCGTCTTTTTCAGCGCCCTGTTAAGAGTCGCTTGCCAGGGGTAGTTCTGTGTGGGACACACTACCATGGTTCGAGAAAGGACGCTCACGATGATCCGGCGCTTTGAGGTGGTTCTGCTTGCGACTCTGATTCTGGTTTTTCCGGCGGTTCTGGCGGCGCAATCAACTGACGCGACGGCCCCGGCGCCCCGCGCGGTGAATGTTGCCGGAGATTGCGAGGGCTTCGGCCTGGGCGCGCCCGGTGGCGGAGGCGCTGCGTCCGCTGCCCGCGGGCGCGCGGCGGCTCACGGATTTGACCTGGCGAATCTGGACCGTTCCGTCTCGCCGTGCGAGGACTTCTATCAGTTCGCGACTGGCGGCTGGCTGAAAAGCCACCCCATTCCCGCCGACCACAGCGCCTTTGGAACCTTCTACGAGCTCCGGGACCAGAACGAGAGCATCTTGCGCCAGATCCTCGAGGCTGCCGCGAAGGAAAAATCCGTCGTGCCCGGCTCCCCTCACCAGAAGATCGCCGACTTCTACGCGAGCTGCATGGACGAAAGCCAGATTGAATCCGCCGGCCTGAAGCCCGTGGAGCCGGAATTCCAGCGTATCGCGGACATCAAGGACACGCCGGGCCTGCAAGCGGAGATCGCGCGGCTGCAGCGCATGGGCGTCAACGCCGTTTTTGTATTCGCCTCCGAGCAGGATTTGAAGGACAGCACGAAGGTGATCGGCGGGGCGGGCCAGGGCGGCCTGGGCCTGCCGGACCGCCAGTATTATCTGGATGACGACGATCGCTCGAAGCAGCTTCGCGCCGCCTACGTCCAGCACGTCACCAACATGTTCAAGCTGCTGGGCGACGATGCCGCGGCCGCCGCGGCGGAAGCCGGCAGCGTGCTCAAGTTCGAAACCGCGCTGGCGAAGGCCTCCACCAAGAAGGAAGACCTGCGCGACCCGGAAAGGAATTACCACCCCATGCAGCTCGCGCAACTCGCCCAGCTGACGCCGCACCTTTCCTGGAAGGATTATTTCAAGGAACTGGGTGCGCCCGGCATGGCCTCCGCCGACATCGGCCAACTCGACTTCTTCAAGCAAGTGGACGCGGCCGCGGCCTCGGTTACACTTTCGGACTGGAAGACCTATCTCCGCTGGCATTTGCTTCACACCGTGGCCACGGCGCTGCCGGCGAAATTCGTGGACGAGAATTTTTCGTTTTATGGACGCACCCTGGGCGGCGCCAAGCAGTTGCGTCCGCGCTGGCAGCGCTGCGTGCAGGCCACCGATGGGGAGCTGGGCGAAGCGCTCGGGCAGGACTACGTCAAGGGCCATTTCCCGCCCGAAGCCAAGGCCAAGGCGCTGGCGATGGTGAAGAACCTGATCGCCGCGCTGCACGATGACCTCTCGACGCTGGATTGGATGAGTCCCGCGACGCGCGCCCAGGCCATCCAGAAACTCGACGCCATCCAGCTCAAAATCGGCTATCCCGACAAGTGGCGCGACTATTCCGCCTATCGCGTGGACCGCGGCCCTTACGTGGAGAACATCCTGCGCGGCAACTCCTTCGAGACCGCCCGCGATCTGGCGAAGATCGGCAAGCCCGTGGACCGCACGCAGTGGGACATGACGCCGCCGACCGTCAACGCTTACTATAATCCCTCGATGAATGAAGTCGTATTCCCCGCGGGAATTCTTCAGCCGCCGTTCTACGATCCCCATGCCGACGACGCGATCAACTACGGCGGCATCGGTTCGGTGATTGGCCACGAACTAACGCACGGCTTCGACGACCAGGGCGCCAAATTCGACGGGCAGGGCAATCTGCGCAACTGGTGGACGCCCGAAGACCTGAAGAATTTTAAGGCGCGCGGAGAATGCATCGCCAAGCAGTTCGATGCCTTCGAGGTCGAGCCCGGCCTCCATGAAAACGGCAAGCTGGTCGAGGGAGAGAGCATCGCCGATCTGGGCGGAATGACGATCGCGCGCGCCGCACTCGCCAAGGCTTTGGCGGGCAAGCGGGCCCCCGCGCCCATCGGCGGCTTTACGGTCGAGCAGCGCTTCTTCCTCGGCTGGGCGCAGATTTGGGCCGAGAACATGCGCCCCGAATACGCCCGGCTCATCGCCAAGACCAACGAGCATCCCCTCGACCAGTTTCGCACCAACGGCCCGCTGGCAAACACACCTGCCTTCGCCAAGGCATGGGGCTGCGGCGCGAAGTCGGCCATGGTGCGTCCGGAAGCGGCGCGCTGCCGCATCTGGTGACGCGGCGAAGCAGCAGCAGGGCGCCGATAGGGTCGCCCCAGGGGAATTCAGCGCCTCATCCGGTTGGGGCAAAACTCACCATTGCGCCATTCCGCAGCCCGGTCCCAGTTTGACAGGGGTGCGCGGTGTTTGCGTCCCTCGTAACCCGCTGTAGGGGCGCTGCTTGCTGCGCCCTGCCCGGCCGCAAAATTTGGGCTCTATTTCCGGGACACCATACTACGCTGCGAGAATTCTTTCGATCTGCTTCATGTGGTTGATGTCGTGGCCCGCGATCATGCGGACGATCGTCTCGATGGTTTCTTCGCCGCGCTCCGCATGCAGGCCGTGGTGCTTCCATTGCGCCGGCGCCAGGCTCTTCAGCAGGGACACATTCGCTTCGCGGAAGGCGCGATACTGGGCGCAGGATTGCCTCAGGTCGCGCTTTTCATAGTGCAGCGCCTTCACCCACGCGTCCTGATCGAATGCCTGGATGGGGACGCCCGGCTCGCCGAGAATCATGCGCAGCCGGAAGCCGACTGCCACCTCGGTATCCGCCAGGTGCGCGACAATCTCGTTGATGGACCATTTCCCCGGCGCGGGGCGTTTCCGCGCCTTCGCAGCGCGCAGCCCCTTCAATAGGCGTTCGAGCTTCTGCGGCGCCGCGGCCTGCATCTTGAGCGGGTCGCGCCCTTCCAGGTGACCGAGCACCCGTTGCCGGTATTCCTCATGCGTTTCCTGCATGGATCTCCTCCTGTGCCGAATGGTGGCTGCGCCGAATGGCGGACCGGCCTTGATTGTAAGGGAGCGCCGCTCACTCCCCAAGCGAAACCGCCCAGCCCCGCGCAGGTCCAAATTGGTGCACTCCGAGCAGCCCGCGCCACGCCGGAATACCAAACGGGAGCATGTTTCTGATTCTGGAAACCTCGGTCGCCAAAGGTCCTGGGAGACGTGTGCCGGAGTCGTACAATAAGGAGCAGTTCGGGGCACAGCGGCCGCTTGGGACGTACTCGGCAGCCGTGCCGCGCCACAGGCACTCTCAGAGGCTAGGCAACATGGCACTGAAATCGGTGGACGTTCGTCCGGAGCCCGTCGCCGCTCCCGCGACCGGCAAACCGCCCCTGAAACCCGAAGACCAGGAACTGGCGCGCAAGCTCGAAGAGCAGGGCGCGCTGGAGGCCGAACTTGCCGAGCGCGAACTGCGCGCGGCCAGCCTCCGCGCCGAACTCTCCGCATTCGAGCGGCGCTACCTCCACTTTGTCGGCTCCCGCTACGCCGAGCTGGACGAGTGCAAGGCCCAGTTGGCCGAGCAGTTGGTTCGCGAGCAGCCGGGCAACCAACGCGTTCGCGAAATGGCTCGCGAGGCCCGCGCCCGCGCCGGCGAGACCAAGTTTGCCGCCGGAGAGAAGACCTCCCAGGAACCCCGCGCGTTCGAACCTTCGCGGGAACTCAAGCGGTTGTATCGCGACGTCGCCAAACGCGTCCATCCCGACTTTACTTCCGACCGCGAGGACCGCGTCCACCGCCAAGAGTTGATGGCGGAAGCCAACCAGGCGTACGAGCGCGGCGATGAAGCGCGCCTGTCCAGAATCCTCGCCGACTACGAATGCAGCCCGGAATCGGTGCACGGCGACGGGCCGGGGGCCGAGTTGATCCGCGTGATCCGGCGCCTCAGCCAGGTGCGCGGGCGCGGCGCCGAAATCGAGGCGGAGATGCAGGATCTGATGGGCTCCCAGCTCTACCAGCTCAAATTGCGCGTGGAGGAAGCCGAGCGAAACGGACGCAACGTGCTGAAGGAAATGGTCGAGCAGATCGAAACGCAAATTGCCGTGGCGAAGCAGCGCCTGGCAAATTCCCACATGCCCCTGAAGCCGTCATGAAGAAACCGCGCGAAAGATCATCCGCGAAACAGATTGTGCGCGCGCCCTCGCAGGCGCTGGCGGCGCGGTCGGCGGCCATTGTCGCGCGCGGATTGCGCGACCTGGCCCGCGATTCGAATTGGCGCGTCAAAAAAGTGTTCGCGGGAAACTCGCCGCGGCTGGCGATTTCCCCGGCCGGCCAGGTGTGTGCCGTGTCGCACTTCGCCCTGCAGGGCGCCGAACGTCTGGCCGTCTACGACATCGAGAGCGGCGCGCTGAGTATGGCGCTGAGCGTTCCCGGCGAGAACTCGGCGTGTCCTGTGGAGACGCGGGCGGCGCTGGCGTGGTCCCCGGCGGGGCGTCAGGTGGTCGCGGCCTGGGGCGGGTGGCGGCCGGAGTTGCACGCCGTCGATCTTCACGAAAAAAAGTTTCAGGGTGTGTGCGGCGGATTCTCCCAGTTTCCAAACTGGCTCGCGTGGTCGGAAACCGGAAAATATTTTGCGGCAGCCTCGGCGGGCGGCCCGCAGGCCCGGCTGCGGCTGTGGACAGCCGCGCCGGACGTGGCGGGGCAGATGCCCCTGGCGAGGGACCCGGTCAGTGAATTCAATGCGGACGCGTGGGCTCGCGCGTGCCAGGCTGCGGCATCGCCACAGCAGAAAGCCGGGGACGCGCTCCCCGATTGATGCGATGCGACGATCGTACCGCCGCCGCCCGCCGGGGAAACCGACGACGGCGTGTTCCTGGGTTTCGGTCGCATGGCCTTCCGTCCCGACGAAAAACAACTCGCGAGCGTCGTCGAAATCGAAGGGGATTGGGCGGATGATTCCGTCGTCCTCCTGAGCATGCCCTCGTTGCGAGAGCAGAACGTGTTCGATGTGCCGGGGCACATCACCGACATCGCGTGGACCTGCGATAGCCGCAATCTGATCCTGTGTTCCGCCGGCCAGGCCTTTCGGGCCGCGCCCGATAGCGTGGAGCCCGAGCCGCTGCCGTTTGGCGCCGAGCTGTGCGTCTGCCACCCGCATCTGTCCCTGGGCCTCTTCTTTAGTTCGTGGCTCAAGAATTCCGCCAAGGGCCGCCTCTTCCTCGTCAATTTGGAACGCATGGAGGTGTTCGACGAGCACCCCGCCGAAGGCATCGCCGGCCTGCGCTGGAGCGCCGACGGCTCCAAGGCCTACGCCCTCACCCGCGAAGGCCTCGCCTACATTTACGAACCCCCGCTGCTATAAGCGTAAGAGATTGTTGAAAAACCTCACGAGCTTGTCATTCCGAGGAGCGGAGCGACGAGGAATCCCTCTTTTCCCTGCTTCTTGGTGAAGACAGATTCCTCTTTTCGCTCGGACTGACGGCGGACGGAAGTGTCTCTCAACAAACTGCCAACCCGCATTTCTCACCAGCAGGCGGCCGTATCGGAAAGCCCCATCACCTTGCGGCCGTCATTCTGAGCCCATCCGACCGGGATGGGCGAAGAATCTCAGCGCTGCCCGCAAGCACAGCGTGTCTTCCTGGTCTCTCCGCGCAGCAAGTCGCGTCTTCTGCCGTCCTGCCGCCGAACACTTGCTCTTGTGCATCCCCGCGGTCGCTCGTGAAAAAACTGGGGTTAACCCCTCAAGCGCTTCGCGGGGGCGTGCATGTCGCATGCCGGCTCATGGCGGGCTTGCGTTTGCATTGTTCAGGATGTACAGTGTATGCGTACACTGTACATATCGAGCCATGGCACAGCGATCCGCACAGATTCGGTTGGACACCAAGAGCGACATTCCCGCCTATCGGCAGGTCGCCGACCAGGTGCGCACACTCGCGGTCGAGGGTGTGCTTGCGCCCGGCGATTTGCTGCCCCCTGTTCGCCGTCTGGCGCTGGAGCTGGGCGTTCACTTCAACACCGTCGCCGAAGCATACCGGGTGCTCGCGCAGGAGGGCTTTTTGGAAATCACGCATGGTCATGGGGCGTGCGTGATTGACCGGACCTCGCCGCGGCACGCCGGTCCGGACGTGGCCGAAGGCTTCCGTCAACGGTTGCGAGAGTTGGTCGCAGGCGTTCGCGCGCGCGGGCTGACGCGACGGCAGATTGCGGGGGAATTGAAGACCATCGTGGAAGGGCTGGAAAGCCGATGAAGGTTGTTTCCTTGATTCACTTCATGGGCAGTTCATTCACATTCCCCGAGCTGCGGCTGCTTTTTGGATTGCAAGTCTTTGCTTGGCCTGCCATGGCGCACTGGCTGTCGGGTGCGCGGCAAGCACGCAAGGGAACTTTTTTCCATGTGCGCGTGGAGCCGGATTTTGCGGCCTCGCCAGCCGGCCGGGCCATTCTCCACACATATCGGCGGCGGATATGGCTGTGGACACTGTTCGTTGACGTCATCTACCTGATCGGTTCGGCGCGATCGGATGTTGTAAGCGTGCCTCTCTGGCTTTTGCCGATCACGTACGCGGCGATGGGTGGGTGCGTGGCGGCATTTTACCTGGCGTGGCGGCAGACGTGCGTGCAAGCTGCTGCCGTGCCCGGCCCTTCTGTGCGTACCGCCGCACTATTTGCCGCAAATGACGAGGCGTGCTGGTGGCTCGATATCTTAGATTGGCTGGGGATGGTCCTGCCGCTGGCCCTGCCGGTCATCGCCGCTGCTATCCTGATGTTTCGTTGGCACCAACTGCCCTCAAACCGGATCTGGTTCGCGGTAACAGGTGTCATTCTCGCTGGCTCTTTCGGAATCATCCCAGCTGGTACCCAGTTCGCTCTGCGCTATCATGCCCGCAGCAGCGACTGGAATCCCGATCCGCACGCCAGTCACAAGCATCGTACGCTGCTTGGTTTCATGGGCGTTGTGATCTTCACCTACATGTCCCTTCAATTTTGTATCTCGGCTGTGCTGCCGGCGATTGCAGGCCATCGCGCAAATCTCCATTTCACATTTGGCTGGCTCATTGTGATTTCGCTGCTGCTGGGCACTCGCTTATGGCTGGTGAAAAATGTCTCGCGGGAAAGCGGCGATCCCATGCCCGACAGTTGTTGGAAGTGGGGCCTTTATTACGTGAATCACGACGATCCCGCCCTGGTGGTCCCGGCCCGCTCCGGTACAGGCTTTTCTTTCAACTACGGGCACAGAGTGATTTGGCTCACGTGGGTTGGTATCGCCATCCTATGCTTAACCGAGGCTATCGGAAGCGCAGTGATAGTGTTGCGGATGGCGCGCTAAACTGACTCAGTTTCACTTGCCACAAGACTTTCTTCCGAATCGGTGCATGGAGAACTGCTACGCGAGGGGGAGATTGGCTTCGGCGTTGAGCGTCGCATCGGCGCGCTCGCCGGCGAGCCAGCGCGCATGCCCGGCGGCGGCGATCATGGCGGCGTTGTCGGTGGAGAGGGCGCGGCTGGGAAAGTAGACTTCGATTCCCAGGGCTGCGGACTGGGTTTCAAACGACCGGCGGAGTTCGCTATTGGCGGCCACGCCGCCGGAGACAAACACGGTGCGCGCGCCGTAGTGCGCGGCCGCCTCGAGCGTTCGCCCCACCAGATTGTCCACCGCGGCGCGCTGGAAGCTGGCAATCAGGTCCAGCGTCTCGGGAGTCGATAGCGCGCGCAACGCGTCCGCGCCGCGTTCGCCGCGCTCGATCGCCTGCTGCCGCGCCTCGATTTCCGGCTGGAGTTGCGGGTTGCGTTTTACGTGATACAGCACCGCGGTTTTGAGTCCGCTGAAACTGAAATCGTAGGGATTGCCCTTGATCTTCGGCTGGCCGAAGCGAATCGCGCGCGGATTGCCATGCGCCGCCAGGCGGTCAATCACCGGCCCGCCGGGATAGCCCAGCGCCAGCATGCGCGCCACTTTGTCGTAGGCTTCTCCGGCGGCGTCGTCGCGCGTGCCGCCGATGCGCGCGTAGGAAAAGGTTTCGCCGCCGTTCACCGCCTCGGTGGTCACTCGATAGATCACCGTGTGTCCGCCGGAAACAATCAGGCACATGGCGGGCAGCGCGGGCCGGCGTCCGGCGGCGTGCGCTTCCAAAAGCACGGCGTGGACGTGGCCTTCGAGATGATTCACGCCGACGAGCGGCTTTCCCAGCGCCAGCGCCAGCACTTTGCCGTAGGTCATGCCGACCAGCAGCGCGCCGATCAGCCCCGGCCCGCGCGTCACGGCGATGGCGTCCAGCTCGCGCAGCGTAACGCCGGCTTGCTCGCACGCTTCGCGCACCACCGGAACGATCTGCCGCAGGTGTTCGCGCGAGGCTAGTTCCGGCACCACGCCGCCATATTTCCGGTGAATCTCCACCTGCGACGCCACCACGCTCGAAAGAATGCGTTTGCCGCCGGCCACGATGGCCGCCGCCGTCTCGTCGCACGAGGATTCGATCCCCAGGATCAAGTGTTCGTGAGTAGTCACAGTATTTTCTCAATCTTGCCAATCGGCCAAAAACGCTATGCTAGCATAGCCGAGGGGGGCATCCGGCGCAGCAGGCGATCCGGCCTGCGCGTCCGAGCGAGGCGGACAGGCGCCTGCCGCAAAACACCGTGACCGACAAGATCAAAAAAGTACGCAAGGCCGTTCTTCCCGTGGCGTGGCTGGGAACGCGTTTCCTGCCCGCGACCAAGGCCATGCCGAAGGAAATGCTGCCGGTGGTCGATAAGCCGCTGATTCAATACGCGGTCGAGGAGTGCGCCGCGTCGGGGATCGAACACCTCATTTTCGTGACCGGCCGCCGCAAGAGCGCCATCGAGGATCATTTTGACATGGCGCCCGAACTCGAAAGTTTTCTCGAGGAGCGCGGCAAGCCCGAGCAGGCGCGCATGGTGCGCGAGATCAGCAACGGGCTGCGCTTCAGCTACACGCGGCAGAGCGAGGCGCTGGGCCTGGGCCACGCCGTGCTGTGCGCCGCCGAACTGGTGGGCGACGAGCCGTTCGCCGTGCTGCTGGGCGACGTCATCATGGAAGGCGCCATTCCCGCCACCCGCGAGCTGGTCGAGATCTACGAGGCGACTGGCGCGGGAGCCATCCACGTCGAGCGCGTGCCGCGCGAGCGCGTCCAACTGTACGGCATCGTGGACGTGGCTTCGGACCAACTCACTCATCCGCGCTGGGGCGACCGCCTTCTGGCCGTCCGGAATCTGGTCGAAAAGCCTACGGCCGAAACGGCGCCGTCGAATCTCGGCGTCACGGGCCGCTACGTCCTGCCGCCGGAAATTTTCGGCTATCTCGCGGAAACCAAGCCGGGCACGGGCGGCGAGATCCAGTTGACCGACGCGCTCTGCCGGCTGGCCGCGCAAAATAAACTCTTTGCCTGCATCTACGAGGGGAAGACCTACGATGCCGGCGATAAGCTGGGATTTCTGCAGGCCACGGTCGAAATCGCGCTCAAGGACCCGAATCTCGGAGCCGGCTTTCGCGCTTACCTGCGCGGGCTCAAATTGTAGCGGTGCAACCGCGAAGGAAGGGGATTCGCTCACCGGGACTTGACCCCCGGCCGAGTCCCGAGGTCACTTCTTCTTCTTTGCGGATGACTTCTCAGACTTCTCAGTCTTCTCGGACGATTCCGGCTTCGATTCGGCGGCCTTAGCCGGCGCCGCGGCTCCGCTATCGCCGGATTTCTCGCTGGCCGAAGTTGCCGAGCTTTTCCCCCCGTAGTCGGTCACATACCAGCCCGATCCCTTGAATTGAATGGCCGGAGCGGCGAACTGGCGCACCGCGCGGCCGCCGCACTTGGGGCATTTCTTGATGGTGGCCGCGGACACGTTTTCGATCTTCTCGAAGCGGTGTGCGCACTTTTGGCACTTGTACTCATACAAGGGCAACGTGAATCTCCTCTCGGATCGCCGATGGCCGCGAAACCTCAGGCCTCGGCGACGCGGCGCAGGACAGGAATTCTCGCCGCGCGCAGCACATGTTCCACGACCGTCTCCTGCAGCCGGGACGCGTCGTAGTCGAAGTGCAGCCGGTTGGTCTTTTCATCGAAGCGGAATCTCTGCAGTCCATAGGTATTGGCGAACTGGCCCAAGGCGCGAAACTGCTCCGTTTCGAGCCGGCCCTGCAACTCATAGGTGACGGTCATGAATGTCATGCGGCCATTATAACATCGGCGGCGCGTCGTGCGCGACGCACCTTACAGATCGACGCGCCGCAGCCGCAGCGCGTTGGTGATCACGGAAACCGAGCTGAACGTCATGGCCGCGCTGGCCAGGACCGGGCTGAGCAGCAGCCCAAACACTGGATAAAGCGCCCCGGCCGCGATCGGGACTCCCGCCGAGTTGTACGCAAACGCAAAAAAAAGATTCTGGCGGATATTGCGCATGGTGGCCCGGCTGAGCGTGCGCGCGCGGGCGATTCCCCGCAAATCGCCAGCCAGCAGCGTGATCCCCGCGCTATCCATGGCCACGTCCGTGCCGGTGCCCATGGCGATGCCGACGTCAGCCTGTGCCAGGGCGGGAGCGTCGTTGACGCCATCGCCGGCCATGGCGACGACGCGGCCTTCGGCCTGCAGCTGTTTCACCGTCGCGGCCTTCTGGTCCGGCAGCACGCCCGCGTATACCTGGTCGATGCCCAGCTTGCGCGCGACGGCCTCCGCCGTGGCCCGGCTATCTCCCGTGAGCATCACGATCCGAATCTTTTCGCGATGCAGCCGCGCTATGGCCTCCGGCGCGGACGCCTTCACAGGATCGGCCACGCCGATTGTGCCGGCGGCCTTGCCTTCCGTGGCGACGAACACGACCGTCTCGCCTGCCGTCTCCAGCGCTTGCGCGCGTTCGGCGAGGTCGCCCAGCGGAATTCCCAGTTCGGCGAACAGCGCGCGGTTTCCCAGCGCGGCTTTCCGCCCGTCCGCGATGGCTGTGACGCCCTTGCCTGTGCGCGCATGAAAATCAATCACGTCACCGGGCGCGATGCCGCGCTCCTGCGCGGCGGCCAAAATTGCGGCGGCTAGCGGATGCTCGCTAGGGCGCTCGAGCGTGGCGGCCACGCGAAGCACCTGCGTCTCGTCGTAGCCCGGCGCGGCGATCACCGAGGCGACGCGCGGCCGGCCTTCGGTGAGCGTTCCCGTCTTGTCCACGACGAGCGTGTCCACTTTTTCCAGCATCTCGAGAGCCTGCGCGTTCTTCACCAGCACTCCGGCGAGCGCCCCGCGTCCCGTGCCCACCATGATAGCCATCGGCGTGGCCAGTCCCAGGGCGCAAGGGCAGGCGATGATGAGCACCGCCACGGCGTTGAGCAGGGCGTGCGCCATCTTCGGAGCCGGGCCGAACACCGCCCACAGTGCGAACGTCACCACGGCCGCCAGCACGACGGCCGGCACGAAATAGGACGACACGCGGTCGGCCAGCTTTTGCACCGGTGCGCGGCTGCGCTGCGCCTCGCTCACCATGCGCACGATCTGCGCCAGCAGCGTCTCGCTGCCACCGCGCTCGGCGCGCATGACCAGCGGTCCAATGCCATTGACCGTGCCACCGGTGCCGCGGCTGCCCGCGGACTTCTCCACCGGAATCGGCTCGCCGGTGACCAGCGACTCGTCCACTGAACTCGATCCGTCAGTCACCGCGCCGTCCACGGGCACTTTCTCCCCCGGCCGCACGCGCAGCAGGTCGCCCACGCCAATGTGCTCGACAGGCACGTCAATTTCCGTTCCATCGGCGCGGACCAGTCGCGCGGTCCTCGGCGAAAGTTTCAGCAACGCGCGAATCGCCGCGCTCGTCTGGCTCCGCGCCCGCAGCTCGAGCACCTGCCCCAGCAGGACCAGCGCCGTGATCACCGCAGCCGCCTCGAAATAGACGGGGATTCCCCCCGCGGCGCTGCGAAACGAAGCGGGGAATACTCCCGGGAAGAGCACGGCGGCCACGCTGTAGAGATACGCCGTCCCCACGCCCAGGGCGATCAGCGTGAACATGTTGAGGCTGCGGTTCACGATGGAGGCCCACCCGCGCTCGAAAAATGGCCAGCCGCACCAGATGACCACCGGAGTTGCCAGCAGCAATTCCATCCATCCCAGCGCGCGCATGGATAACCATCGCTCGACCGGCCGGCCGGGAATCAGATCGGACATTCCGGCGGCCAGCAGAGGAATAGCCAGAGCCACACTGATCCAGAAGCGCCGCTTCATCGAGACGAGTTCGGGATTTTCTTCCTCTTCGCCGGCGACCGTGCGAGGTTCAAGCGCCATCCCGCACTTCGGGCACGAGCCCGGCCCCGGCCGCACGATTTCCGGATGCATCGGGCAGGTGTATTCGATCCGCGTCGCGGGCGCCGCAGGGACGGCGAGCTCCAGCGCCATCCCGCACTTGGGACACGCTCCCGGGTGGTCCTGCCGCACCTCCGGGTCCATCGGGCAGGTGTAAGTGGCCGCCTTCGGCGCTGCGGCAATGGCCGGAACTGTGGAAGCAGCGGGAGCGGCGGCGGGCTTGATTCCGGTCAGCTGCACCATCGGGCTCGAAGGGCCGTGGCCTGCGGCTGCGCGTGGGGCGAGGTATTTTGCGGGCTCCGCGCGAAACTTTTCGGCGCACCCGCGGCTGCAGAAATAGTAGGTTTTGCCGGCGTGCTCGGCCTTCGCCGCTGCGCGCTCGGGATCGACCGTCATCCCGCAGACAGGATCTCGCTCCATGGCCCAGCCATTATCACCCCGTCCGAATTGGGCGTACAGCCCCGACTGAACCCTGATGACAGCCCGAGCCCCTCTAGTGTCCTGTCCCGCAAATAAGTGGCAATAGTTCGCAACTCGTAACCCGCTGTAGGGGCGCTGCTTGCTGCGCCCTGCCGGGCGCTAATAATTGCCGGTTATTTCCGGGACACCACACTAGCAGGATGCTGAAAAAACCTGAGAGCTTTGTGGGTCGCGGCTTTAGCCGCGACGTAAGCGGCCTAACATAAATGGGGCTTTAGCCTCTGAAGCTCCCTGAAACGTCTTTTTCAGCACCCTGTTAAGGAGGCGGACACCCCAAAGCGCGACGCCACGGAAGACAACCACCCACGGAACATTCGGAGGGCTGCTTGCGTATCTCAGGGCAGAACGTCATACGCCGTAGGCCGGGGGTAACACATGAGCGCACAGGACGGAAACGCGAACCGCCGTCGGAGGCGCCGGCGGCGCTGGATCGTATTCGGAAGCGTCGCGGGCGTGCTGGCGCTGGCGATCGTCGCGGCGGCGGCGTTTCGCCCCAGCCACACGATTGATCCGGAGAAACTGGCCACGGCCGAGCGCGGCGACATCGCCCGGTCCGTCGTCGCCACGGGGAAAATCGAGCCGTTGACCAAGGTCGAGGTCAAATCGAAAGCGAGCGGCATTGTGGAAAAGATCCGCGTGGACGTGGGCAGCAAGGTCAAAACGGGCCAGGTGCTGGCCGAGTTGGATAAAGAGCAACTCCAGGCCGCGGTAGCCGAGTCCCGCGCCAGCCTGGAGGCGGCGGACGCCGCGCGCCAGGCCGCGGAAGCCTCCTACCAGCGAAATCTGGTGGACGCCGAGGGCCCCGACGTGCCGTTTCTGAAGAACGACATGAGTCGCGCGCACGACCTTTACAAACAGGGCCTGATCGCGCTCAACGTGATGCAGGACGGCGAGAAGAATTATCAGCTGGCGCTGAACCGGCAGGTGTCCGCGCAGCGCAACGCGCTGGTCAGCAAGGCGCAGGTGGCGCAGGCGAAGGCGCAGGTGGCGCAGGCGCGTGCCGCGCTCGATAAGGCCGACGAAAATCTGCGCTTTTCGATCATTACGAGGCCCATGGACGGAGTGGTGT
>VFSW01004689.1_pt1 | contig 20366 bp, 23 predicted proteins | sample 5358111 | NCBI WGS metagenome assembly VFSW01 (sample SAMN11554181, study PRJNA540505) | mine drainage metagenome | isolation source: sediment from site ElyBrook_90M | place: USA: Ely Copper Mine, Vershire, VT | collected 2017
AGTACATCGAACGCGAAGCCAATGCCGAGGAACGCTTGCTCAGCTACTTGACGAGAGTCAGTCAGGGGATCGGGCCGGTCGATGGTGTCTCGTGACCTCACTCTCCTGTCCTCACTGTGGGAACCGGCTCGACCTGGTGATTGCGTCTCGTGAGGAGACGGCGAGGATCGTTCGGCGCGAGGCGATCCGCCTTTCGCCGGCCGAGATCGAGACGTTGCGTCTGGTCGCGGAGGGATACTTGAACAAGGAGATCGCTCATCAGAGGGGCGTGGGCTGCCAGACAATCAAGAAGCATCTCTCGTCGGCGATGAAGAAGCTTGGAGCGGGCACGCGCACAGGGGCGGCAATCGCGGCGATGCGCGCGGGGCTGCTGGAAGATCGACCGGAGGTCACAACGTGAGATACACTGTCGAGAAGAGCGCATCGAGCGGCTACTGGATCGTGCGAGACAGCACGACCGGGCGCGTCGTCTCGCACCACAGCCGCCAGGGGGACGCGGTAAAAGCCACGAAGCTCCTCGGCCATCCCCCAGCCCAGCAGACCGACGCGGCCGCCGCGTTTGGACGCCGGTCGGTCGTGAGTAAGCCGGACTGATGGACTCTATGACACCCCATCCCGACCGCGACCGAGTCGCCGTGCGATCCGAGAGCGTACGGATGCTGGCGGCCGTGAACGAAGGGGCGGATGCGCTATCGCACTGGCCGCGGCGCTTCTGGTCCCTCCAGTCGGACGTCAGACGCCACGTTTTTCGTGGACCGCGCGTGGGAACGCAACAATCGCACTTCCAACAGCCATGACGCCTGGTCTCGCGGCGACCGGTGATCCCGCTCGGCGGCGTCGGCGAGGCGGCGGAATGCCTCGTCACTGAGTTCAACGAAGAATCGATGCATGGAGCCTCCCTCGCAGTGTCGATTGCGCTGAGACGCATGATGCACCGGCTGATTGCCGGATTATGTTGGAAGATATATCACCAGACGAGCCGGTCCCAGACTTTACCGCCCGTGCGATCCCACGAGCTATGGATGCTGGCGGCCGTGAGGGAAGGAGACATGCAAATTGAACCACTACCCACCCCGATAGCCCCTTGACCGCCACACTAACGAACGTCATACTATGTCCAATGAGGTGGATGTAACCGTGGTTACGAGACCCCAAGGCCGCGAGGGACTAGCCGAGCGTGGTCACTGAAAGGCATGGAGTAAAACAATGCCTCGTCCGCAGCGGACTCCCCAGCAGCGCGAAGGGCACTACCGGATCATCGCCGAGTGCCTGGTCAAAGGCTGGTCCCAGAACCGCATCGCCGCCTATCTGGAGATGAGCGTCGGCCAGATCAGCCACGACGTCAAGGTCGTCAAGTCCCGCTGGCAGGCGGAGCGGCACGAGCTGACCGACCAGTACGTCAGCGCGCAGATCCTCGAGATCGCCATCCTCAAAGAGCAGGCGTGGGACGCCTGGGTCCGGTCGTGCAAGCCACGGGAGAAGAATATGACCCGCAAGGCGGTTCCGGGGAACGAGGAGATCAAGGCGTTGCTCACCGCCGAGCTGCGGAAGGAAGAGCGCGACGGCAATCCCGCGTTCCTAGCCGAGATCCGCGGCCTGATGGAGCGTCAAGCCAAGCTGCTCGGGCTGGACCGTCCGACCAGGATCGACGTGAATCTCCTTCGCGCCCAGGCTGAGGAGTATGCCCGCGAGCTCGGGCTGGACCCGGCTGAGGTGCTGGCGGAGGCCCAAAGCATCCTCAAGATCAGCACGGAGCGCGGCTGATGCCAACCGCGGTCCTCGATCCTCACGACGCGGTGACCCTGGCGGTCTGTCGGGTGATGGCGCGTCGCAAGGCAAGGAACACCGGGAAGGCCGCGACGCCGGTCGATCTGGCGGTCCGGGCCGGCTGGCCCCCTGATCCATGGCAAGACCGTTTCCTGCGCTCGACGACTCCCCGGGTTCTTCTTAATTGCAGCCGTCAGGTCGGCAAGTCGACGATGACCAGCGTTCTCGCGCTCCATACCGCCTTTACCGAGCCCGGCAGTCTGACCCTTCTCCTTTCGCCCGGCCTGCGCCAATCCGGAGAACTCTTCCGCAAGGTCATGAGCGTGTACCGCGCCACCGGGCGCATGGTGCCATCCAAATACGAGACAGCGTTGGGGCTCACCCTCGAATCGGACTCCCGGATCGTTTCGTTGCCCGGACGGGAAGAAACGATCCGGGGCTATTCCAGCGTCCGTCTTCTGGTGATCGACGAGGCCGCGCGCGTGCCCGATGATCTCTATTACAGCGTCCGGCCCATGCTCGCCGTGAGCGGCGGCCGTCTCCTCGCGCTCTCGTCCCCGTTCGGAACGCGCGGCTGGTTCTATGAGGCCTGGCGCTCCGAGGAGGGCTGGGAGCGCTACGAGATCCCCGCGACGGAGTGCCCGCGCATCTCGGCCGACTTTCTGGACGAGGAGCGGCGCAACCTGGGGGAGTTCTGGTTTGAACAAGAATACATGTGTCGCTTCCTGGACGCTGTCGGATCGGCGTTCCGGCGGGAAGACATCGATCAGACGTTCGTGGAGCGGGTGGAGACATGGGACTTGTTGTGATGGGCGTCGATCTGGGGCAGAAGCACGACCCCACCGCGATCTGCCTGTCCGAGGCCGAGCAACGGGACGATGCCGTTCATTTCCTCATTCGCTATCTGACGCGGCTGCCGCTGGGCACGACCTATCCCGACGTGGCGAAGCGGATTACCGAGATCGCGGCGAGAATGGTCGATCGGAGCGGCGATTGGCCGACCTGTTTCGTCGACGCGACCGGCGTCGGCGTGCCGGTGATCGACATCCTCAACGAAGCGAGCCCCACAGCCTCAATCATCCCAGTCTATTTCACCCACGGCGACCGCCGGGCGACCGATCGGAATGGCGACGTGAAACTCGGTAAGGCGTGGCTGGTCTCCCGGCTTCAGGTGCTCTTGCAATACCGCCGGCTCCACCTGCCCGAGACGAGCGAGGCGCGTCAACTCGCCAAGGAACTCATGGACTATGAGATTCGGGTCGATCAGAACGCCAACGACACATACGGCGCGTTCAAGGTCGGGGCACACGATGATCTCGTGACCGCGGTCGGCCTAGCGACCCAGGAAGATAACCCGGGCGTCTCGGTTTGGTTCGTGTGAGACGGCCACGGTTGCCACGGGTGACCCTTCCCTTCGACGGGGAGGACCTGCGGCTCGCCGCTCAGGGGATCGTCCTGGCGGTGGTCCTGACGATTGGCGTTCTGTGGCTGGCCGGCGCGGTCGGTCTGGCGGTGCGGGTGTTCGAGATCACGGCGGGAATGAGGTAAGGTCCAATGGGGTTGCTGCGGTCGTCCCTGGAATTGCTGGTCCCCGAGCGCAAGTCGTCCGCGCTCGCCTCGACGATCCCCACCTGGCTGAATCACCAGCCCCAGGTGCCGGCGCAGTCGTATGAGCGTTTTGCTCGCGAGGGATATCAGCGCAACGAACTCGTCTTCGCATGCGTGGAGTGCCTGGCGACCAGCGTCGCCGAACCGCGTTTCGCCGCTTATCGCAAGACCGGCCGGGGCAAAGAACCGGAGCAGATCGAGGATCACCCGATTCTCGATCTGCTGGAGAATCCTAACCCGTTCATGTCGAGGTCGCTGTTCTTCCAAACGATGATGATGCACCGCGCCATCGCCGGCAACGTCTTCATCGAGAAGGTGCGGAGTCGCAAAGGCGTCTCCGAGCTCTGGCTCTGGCGGCCCGATCGGGTCAAGATCATCCCCGACTCCAAGAAGTACATCGGCTCTTATCAGGTGACGGTCGGCTCGGACGTGTTCGAACTTCCCCCCCAGGATATGATCCACTACAAGACACGGTCGGCTCTCGACGACTTTTACGGCATGCCGCCGATGCAGCCCATTGCCAACCGCGTGGACACCGACAACTACATGCGTGAGTTCACCCGATCTTTCTTCACCAATGCCGGTGTGCCTGCTGGTCTGCTAAACCTTCAGCGCAAGGTCGGCGAAAGTGAGCGCGAAATGATGCGTGCGCGCTTTCGGCAGGACTACGCCGGGCCGAGCGGCTGGCACAACCTGATGATCTTCGACGGCAGCGAGGCCACCTATACCGCGATGGGTCTGCCAATGGGGGATCGCGGATTGGCGATGAGCGACCTCGACGAAATAATGGAGGCGCGTATCTGTATGGGGTTCCAGGTGCCGCTTTCTGTGGCCGGGACTCGACTAGGTCTGACGAAAGGCAGCCAGGCGAGTCGTGATTCGGATCGCCGGCTCTTCTGGACCTCGACCCTGGTGCCGATGTTCCGTGAGATCGCGGCGTCGCTGAACACCGGTCTCGTACCCGAATACCGCGATGTCACCTACATCGATTTCGACATGGAGGACGTCAAGGAGCTCGAAGAGGACCGGAACGAGTTTCACGCCCGGGTCCGGGCGGACTTCGTGGCCTCGATCATTCCGCGTGGCCAGGCCGCGAAGCTCCTGGGCTACGCGGAGCCTGATCCCGACGACACCTATTTCGTGTCCTCGACGATGATCCCGGAGCCGGTGACGCCGGCCCCGGAGCCGCCACCTCCCACGGTGAGCGGTCCGCCACAGCTACCGCCGCCCACGAATCCTGCTCAGGTAGAGGGCGAGCCGATCCCCAAGGGGGAAGAGGCGCAGCCCGGCGGGGGCATCGGCGCGGGAGAAGGGAACACCCAGGCCGGAAAGACCTTGGACGCGAAGGCGCGGCATGATTACGCAACGACATCCGTTGTTCCTCCCCCCGCCATAGCAATCTTGACGGCATCTCTCTCCGCGCTGATTCACGATGACGATCTCACCGCTGACGGACGTGAGGCGAGCCCGCATGTGACCGTCCTGTACGGGCTCCATGGCGATGATCCGCGGCAGGTGAAGAATGCGCTCGCCGGCGAGAAGCCGGCCCACGCGACGTTCGCGGAAACGTCGATCTTCCCGTCGAGTGAGACGGGGAAAAACTTCGACGTGGTCAAGGTCACGGTGGACTCCGAAGATCTCCATCGACTCAATCAAAAATTATCCAGTGCGCTGAGTCACACCGATACTCACCCCGCCTACCATCCGCACCTAACGATTGCCTACGTGAAGCCGGGGAAAGGCGCGAAATACGCGGGATTGACGGTGTTAAAAGGAAAAACCGCGCGTTTCGATCACGTCTTGTTTAGCGATCACGACGGAAAGCAAACCGCGATTCCGTTGGGATCCGGTTCGTGATCAGTGCTCGCGGGCGCCGCCTCGCCGCGAGGTTCGTCGCCCTCCAGGAACGCCACGAGCCCCGCCTGGCCCGGGCTCTTGCTCAGTTCCTGCGCGCTCAGGCAGGACGGGTCGTGGCGCGCTACCTCGACGCCGCCGGCCAGCGCAAGACCACCGAGCCCGCCGGCGACCCACTCTCCGCCGATGCCCTGCTGCCCAAAGAAGAAGAGCGCCGGCTGCTCCTGCTGCTTCGCCCCTACCTGGTCGCGGAGTCCCTGGCATCATCCGACCTGGCCGGCGATCTGGTCGGCCTTGACGGTCTGGTGGACACCGATCCCCGCCTCGTGGAATTGCTGGGTCAGGCTGAGGCGCGCGGGTTGGAGATTACTGAGACGACCCGAGAGGCCATCCGCGAGGTTCTGGTTGAGGGAGCCCGGCGCCACTATTCGCCCTACCAAATCGCTCATGGCAATGAGAAAGAGAGTTTTCGCGGGCTCGCGGATGTGGTGGGCGAGACGTACCAGGGACGAGTGGACGCCATCGCCCGCACTGAGTTGGCGATAGCGTCGCAACGCGCCGCCCACGAGCGCTACCGTGCGGCGGGAGTAACGAAGGTGGCGATCACGGACGGTACTGAGTGCGGGTGGACGTACCATGAGGATCCGGACCTCGCGGACGGCAGCACCCGGACACTGGCGGAAGCGGAGGCTTACCCGATTGCTCACCCTCGCTGTCGTCGGGTGAGCATGCCGATCCTGGAGAGCCGAGGATGATCGAGCGTCAGGACGCGCCGCTCCACGAAAACCAGCTTGCCGCGTCTCATCTGATCACCGACCATTTCCCCAAGTGCTGGCGCTGCCGCCGTACCCTCTGCGGCTACGCCACCCGCCCCTGGGCGATCCGGTGCCAGCGCTGCAACGCCGATAACGGGAGCGAGCCTGAGGCCGGCCCGCGCTTTCAGACGTAGACGGCGGGTGCAAAGGACTTGACAACCGTGCTATAGTGTGCGCGTAACCACGGTTACTCGTCGGCCCGCTCACCGGATGAGCTTGACGCGGCCCCACCGGATAGGGGGGCCGTTTTTGTTTGACCACGAGCCTGCGCCACCTCGCCTTTGAGATCAAGTCGGTCAGCCCTGACCGTGTGATCGAGGGCTGGGCCGCCGTCGCCGACAACATCGACCGTGTTGACGACATCATCGACCCCGCCGCGTTCACCAAGACCCTCTCCGAGAAACCCCCGGCTCAGATCGGCGTCTTCATCGGCCACGATATGTCCGGTTTGCCGATGGGCGTTCCCCTCGATGTCCGCTTCGACGGCAAGGGGCTTTACACCAAGACTCTCATCAAGCCCACCCCGGCCGGGGACGAGCTCCTCGCCACGGCGCGCTTCCTCCAGGACCACGGGCAGCCTCTCGGGATGAGCATCGGCTACAAAACCCGCGACGCGAAGTATGAACGCCGCGAGGGTAAAACGGTCCGCCGTCTCCTCGACATCGACCTGATCGAGTATTCCTACGCCGCGAACCAGGCCATCGCCAATCCGGAAGCCCTCGTTTCGGCGGTGAAGACCGCGCTCGCGGAAAAGGCGATGAGCGAGGGAAGTGATGCGGCCGGCGGTTTCGCCGTGCCCGCGGATCGCGCGCGCAAGGCGGAGCTCGACACTGATGCCCGAGACGCCCTGGACGATTCTGACTTCGCCTACATCGACTCTGAGGGGGGTCGGCACCTGCCGATCAATGACGCCGCTCATGTGCGCGCGGCGGTCGCGCGCTTCAACCAGCAGCAGTTCGAGCGCGAGTCCGACAAGCCGAAGGCATGGAAGCGGGTTGTCGCGGCCGCGAAACGCGAGGGGATCGAGATGTCCGACGAGTCGATGCCCAAGACCAACGGCGACGCGCCCGAGGCGAAAGCCGGCCCGGAGCACATGGCGGCGTTGCGCAAGCTCCTCAGTGCTCACCGCGACGCGGCTTCGGCGCACCAGAAAGCCCACGACGCCCACGGCGCGGCGCTCTCGAAGCTCAAGGACTACCAGGGCGCGGTCAAAGGAGGCGACTTCGGCGGCGGCGACGACAGCGACAGCGATGGCGACGACGATGGCGACAAGACCAGCCGTCGATCCTCCGAGCGCAAGGCCAGCGCCGACCATCTGAAGGCGATGCGCGGGGTCGTTCGGGCCCACCAGGACGCGATGAGCGCCCATCAGGACGCGATGGACAGCCACGCCGCCGCGATGGAAGAGACCAAGAGTTACCAGGCGAAGATCAAAAACGGCGACTTCGATGGCGACGGCGACAACCTGCCGGTGCCGGATGAAAAGACCGTTTTGCGCTGGATGCTCCACTACTCGCTCATCGCCAGCGAGCGCAAGGCCGGGAAGCGGCATTCGGCGGCGGATTCGCGGCTCATTCAGCAGGTGCACGACGTGTCCAAGTCCTTGGGCGCGGAGTGTGACGACGGGACGGATGAGGGGGTCGGCAGCGCTCGGGATATGGGCGTGGGCGACAGTAAGACCCTCGACGGCTATCAGGCTCGGCTAACGGCGCTCCATTAGTGCCGTCGCGAGGAATCAGGGAGGCACAGCGAAATGTCCAGCGAGATTTTGACCCTCACGGCGGAAATCGAGGGCGCCGTGAAAGAAGCCCAGGCGATCATCGACGCCGGGCGCAAGAACGGCCTGACGGCCGAAAAGAAGACTGAACTTGATCGGCTCCTCGGCCGCACCGTCGAACTCAAAGCAAAGGTTGGCGAACTCGAACACATCGAGGCGAAGGCAAAAGATATCGCTAGTCTCAACGACTGGCTCTCCTCGCCGAACTACAAGGTCCCTCGCCCCGGCGATGGGCGGGTCGGCAACGGCGAGTCCGAAACCAAGACCGCCCTCTCGTCGATGGGGTGGGAGGTTAAGGGCGGAATCGTCTACGCCCCGACGAGTCTCGGGAAGATGGCGGAGATGTACCCCGCTGAGGTTCTCTTGAGCGACCTCGACGAGATTCGCCGCGAAGACCCCGAGGCCGCGGAGTACTTCCAGCACAACCGGGCGACCTTCCAACCGGAATATCGTAAGGTTTATCTGAAGTATCTCCGAATGGCGATCAAGATGCGGGACGCGACCATCGCCTTTACTCAGCTCGATCCCGCCGAGCAGAAGGCGCTCAGTGAGGGAACCGACATCGCCGGCGGCTACCTGGTCCCCCCAGATGTGCAGGCCGAGGTGCTGGTGCGTCTGCCGATGTTGTCGGTGATGCGCCAGATGTGCAAGACCTACCCGACATCGAGGGACATGTTGGTCTTCCCGATGATCCAGCCGAACGCGGGATCGACCGCCAACGGTTCGATCTATACCAGCGCTTTCGTCGGCGACTGGGCTGGTGAGACGCCGGCCTTCGCTGACACCGATCCAAAGCTCGGCGCCTTCAACGTGCCGGTGCGGAAGATCCGTGTGGCCACCAAGATCAGCAATGACCTGGTGGCTGATTCCGTTTTCCCCTTCCTCAGCTTCCTGGCCTCGGACGGCTCGGAGAATATGGCTCTGGTCGAGGACAACGGCTTCATCAACGGTCAGACCGCCAACTACACCAACGGCGCCGGGGTCGTGCCCTCGGCCACGTCGCTCCAACCGCTCGGGTTGACCGCCTCGGCCGTCTCGGCGAACGAGGTCGGGGTGAGCGGCACGACTGCTAACACGATCTCGAACAACTCCAGCGGGACCGGCTCCTGGCCCAAGCTCCTCAAGGTCCAGGCGAGCCTGCCCCAACAGTACCAGCGCAACGCCCGCTGGTTGTGGCACCGCCTCACCGAGCTGAACGTTCGGACCCTCACCGACGCCAACCTGCGCCCCCTGTGGGCGCCCGGGTATCAGGGTCCGACCGGGAGCATGGGCGAGCAGTTCGACACCTTCCAGTCTCGGCCGGTCTACCGGTCCGACTTCGTGCCCCAGGACGGGACCGCCAATGCGCTGTGCGTGCTGTACGGCGACTTCAGTCGCTACATCATCGCCCAGCGCGCCGGGATCTCGACCACGATCCTGCGTGAGCGGTTCGCGGACACCGATCAGACCGGCATCATCCTGTGGGAGCGCATCGGCGGCGCACTGTGGAATACCGACGCCTTCCGCTTTGGGATCGCCAGCTAACCGACGTGATTCGCGGAGCGGGCCCGGGCCCGCCCCGGGGGAAGGAGATCAACGGTGTTCTACCGCCACCAACACTCGGCGGCGACCGAAGCTACCCAGGTCGTGCCCCCGCAGAACATCACCGCCAACATCGCCCTCAGCGCCTCGGTGAATATGGCGGGATGGGATGGCGTCAAATTCGACCTGGATGTCGGCGTCGTCGGCGCGAACGCGGCGGTCTCGGCCTACGCGGTCCAGTCGGCCAACTCGAACCTCTCCGGCGCCACCAACGTCAATTACCCGAACGGGACGCTGGCCTCGATCAACATTCCCAACGCCAACGCCAACGTTCACGCCGTCCTCGACGTCTTCCGCCCGGCCAACCAGTACATCGGCCTGGTCATCAACGGCGGCGCCGGGGTGGCCAACGGCGCCCTGCTCGCGGTCTCGGCGACCCAGTACCGCCGGGGCGGGATCATTCCGCCGACCCACGCGGCCTATCAAACGATCTTCGTGGACGTGAACTAGTGACCGCTCTCCAGACAACCGCCGAGGAGCGTCCGGCTGCTGACCTGGAATCCGCACGCCACCATCACGCGGGGGGGTGGGGGAAACCCGCCCCCTCCCCCCCGCGCGCGGAGGCGGCGTTGTACCCGGGGGCCGAGGGCGTGGCCGACGACCTCCACGCCTGGCACGCCACGCCGGAGCGGCGGCAATGGACCGCCGCGCTGGTGAAGATCGCCCGCGAGATCGAGGCGGCCAGCGCGGTGGACGTCGGCTGCGGCGTGGGCCACGACCTGCTCGCCCTCCGTGCCGCCGGGGTCGAATTCCTCTTTGGGGTCGAGCCCAACGAGCGCGCCCGACACGAAACCGTCGTGTGCCATGGCATCTCGACCTCCGTCGCCGTGAGCGGCGCCCCCATCGAAACCGCCGACCTGCTGGTCTGCATCGACGTGCTGGAGCACCTGCCGGACCCGGAATCCTTCCTGGACGGCATCGCCGCCCGGGCCCGGGTGGGAGCGTTCCTGGTCGAGGCGACCGCGACAACCGACCTGGGCACGCCCCTGCACTTGGCGAGCAACCGGGGCTGGCATCCGGGCCGGTGTCTGGAGTCACGGGGATTTGCCCTGGCGGACCGCCTCGGGCGGCTGCGGGTCTGGCGCAAGGTGTCCGCGCAATCGGTCGGCAAGGCGTCGGTCATCCTGGTCGCCCATCGCGACCTGACCGTGCAAACCCACGTCGCGCTCGGTCGGCTCGACCCGGGATGCTGGCGGCTCCTGGACAAGACCGGGGACGGACTGGTCGACCGGGCTCGGTCCAGCGTCGCCTCGCAATGGTGGAGGGAGACGGCCGACGACGTATTTCTGATGGTGGACGACGATATCGTGTTCGAGCCCATCGACGCGAACTGGCTGCTCCACCGCTGCCGCGAGGGGCTGGATATCGTCTGCGGGGCCTACCCGGTGCGGAACGGCGCCCACTTCGCGTTGAAGACCCTTGGCCCGACGCGCCTCGGCTTCGGACCGGCCGTCGAGCCGGTGGAGATTCGTTGGGCCGGCACCGGCTTTATGGCGGTGCATCGCCGAGTCCTCGATGCGCTCATTCCGACTCTGCCGTTCTGCCACCCGGATCAGGACTGGGGCTTCTGGCCAATGTTCCTACCGATGATCCACACTGACGAGAACGGCCTGACGACCGAGTTGTCTGAGGACTGGGCGTTCTGCGAGCGCGCGCGACGGCTCGGTTTTCGGGTCTGGCTGGACGGCTCGGTGCGGGTGCGCCATCTCGGTCAGGTCGCCATCGACGCGGCGAATATGTCCGCCATCCACGCCGCGGTCACGGGAGGCTAGCCGTGCCCGTCACCGACAGTTACGCCACCGCGGCCCTCTATCGGACCGTCATTTCCAAGACGGACACCGGGAGCGACGCGGATATCGCGCTGGACCTGCAAGCGGTCTCGCGGTGGATCGACCTGAAGGTCGGGCGGTTCTTCACGATGGACGCCGCCCCGGTGGCGCGGGTGTTCACGCCGTCTCAATCGTTGAGGCTTCTCGGTCAGTTGCCGATTGGCTGGGCTGAGTCGGAGAACCCCTACCGCTGGGGACCCTGGGCGCGGCACCAGAACGTGGACGACCTGGCGGCGGCGCCTACCTCGATCATCGTGGACGATGATCAGGACGGCAACTTCACCAATGACACGGCCCTGAATGGAACGTCCCAGGGCTACACCGGCGGGTACGCCGATTACGAGTTGTGGCCGTTGAACGCGCCGCTCGGTCCGGAGCCGGCGCCCTGGACGATGATCGTCTTGCCGTTGCACTCGGCGCGGATCGGCTTCCTCGCCGGTCAGCGCATCCAGATCACCGGCCAGTGGGGCTGGCCGGTGATCCCCGAAGCGATCGTGCGGGCCACGTGCCATCTGACCGGCATCTTGCGTTTGGAGAGCCCGAGGGCAACGACGCGGGTGAACGAGATGAATCAGGTCGTGAGCACGAGTCGGCCGGCGCAAGAGATTATCCAAGATTTGGTTCGGCGCTACGCTCGGCAGTCGTCGGTGCTGTAGGGAGGGAAGGATGGAAAACCGTGACGTGGCGTTTCGGTCTCCCGAGGAACTGACCGCCGGCCTGGCGCGTCAAGGGTGGGAGATCAAAGCCGGCCAGTGGCACGCGCCCGGTTACGATGGACGACTCGTCCCTCTCTGGAGCGCCGAAACCCTGGACGGCCCGCTCCCGTCCGAACTCGACGCGGCGCGGCAGTATCGGATCGTTCGGGCATCGACGCAACCGCTCTACGCCAAGGCGTTTACGTCGTGGCTGAGCATCGCCCTTCAGCGCAAGAGCGGAGGGATCGCCTTCTCGCTCTTGCCCGCCGGCGAACAAAAGGCTCTGGCCGAGGGGAGCGACACCGGCGGCGGTTTCGCCGTGCCCGCGGAACTCGCCGCGCGAATCATCTCCGTCGTTCGGGAGCGCTCGTTGGTCCGGGAATCGGCCATCATCTTGCCCACCTCGCGCGACAACCTGAGCGTGCCGGTCTTCGACTTCACCGCCGAGTGGGTCAACGAGGTGATGGCTTCGACCGACACCAGTCTCCCAGTGGCGAGCCTGGGGATTCGGGTGCACAAGATCCGCGCGAAGGTCGGCGCGAGCGATGACTTGATCGCCGATCAGCCCGCCCTTCTCTCCTGGCTCACGCGGGTGGGAGGCGATCAGATCGCCCTGGCCGAGGATCATGCCTTCATCGGCGGCAGCGGGATCGGCCAACCGTACGGTCTGGTCAACCAACTCGCTGGATCGAACAACGCCGACATCACCGGCGCGACGGCGCATACCGTGAGCGCTGGCAGCGCGTCGAAGATCATCACCCTTGAAAGCACTCTGCCGGACGCCTACCGACGGCGGTCACGGTGGCTGGTCAACGCGACGGTCCTGGGGGAGATTCGCGGCCTCGAAGACGCCAATGGCCGTCCCCTCTTCCCGAGCTTTCCGCATCCTCTCACCGGCGATGACTGTTTGATGAGTCATCCGATCTCGTCGTCGAGCGCGATGCCGGCCGATGGAACCGCCGGGGCGCGCTGCCTGGTCCTGGTCGATCTTTCCCAGGTTGTCATCGCCACCCGGAATCTTCTGACGGTGCGGGTCGATACCGAGACCTACGGCGATCAGGACAAGACTCTGATCTACATCTACGACCGAGTGGGCGGTCAATTGGCCGTCACCGACGCCGCGCGCATCGGCACGGTGACGTAAAGGAGTTCACGATGGGATGGAAGTTGACGGCGCTTGGTGAGCACGGGCTCGAATACGGTCCCGCGCGCGAGGTCGAGGCGAAGATCGAAGCTGAGTTCACCCGCTTCCTGGCGCGGGTCGCGAAGATCCCCGGCGCGTCGCCGCTCTTCGGAACCTTCGTTGGTCCGGGCACCGATGACAAGCGAATCGAGATTCCCGGGACAACCACATCGTCCGCTCCGGTCGAGACGGCGATGGTCCGTCCTGACAGCAAGACGTTGCCGGTGGTCGAGTAGGATGGGCGTCGTGACGGTGCGCCTGAGCGGACTGGACGTGCTGCGCGCCAAGCTCGGCCCGGACCTCTACCAGCCGGCGGTGCGGGAGGCGCTCACCAACGCCGCGCTGTTCGCCGAGGCGGAGATGAAGCGGCGCGTGCCGAAAGACACGTCGGCGCTGGCGCGCTCCATCGTCAGCGAGGTCCGGCCCATGAGCGCGCGGGTCTACTCCGGCCTGGCCTACGCCGTGGTCGTGGATCAGGGCCGCCGGCCCGGCGCGACGATGCCGCCGCCGCAAGCGCTCGACGGATGGGCCCAGCGGCACGGCTTCAAGGGGTCGCTGTTCGTCCTGGCGCGAGCCATTGGACGCCGGGGGATCAAGCCGACGCACTTTCTCGACGCGACTCGCGCGGCGCTTGAGGCGAAACTACCGGAACTGATCGACGTGGCGGCGAAGAAGATTCGGGAACGGTGGGGGACGTAGGTGGACATTCGGAGCGCGATGACCCAGTTGGTGGCGTTGGAATCGGGGCTGGCGATCTCGCAACCCATCGCGGCCACGGTCAAGCGCGCCTACACCTACACCCCGGACCGCCAGTCGGCGCTGCCGGACACGCCGTGCTGGATCAACGAATGGGCAATGCCGAAGGTCGAGATGCTGATGGGCAACTCGAACGCGGACCAGTACTACACCGTCAAAAGCCAGCTTCTGGTGCTGGACGCCGACCTCTCCCGCGCGGCCGACATCGCGACGGCGTTTCACGTGGCTTTGGTGACGGCGTGGGAGGCCAACGTCTTCCTGACCAACAGCGTTAGCCTGGCGAGCCTACGCGGGGCTGATCCGACCCTGGCCCTGCTTGAGTGGGCCGGATTGAGCTACGTCGGTCTCAACGTGATCTGGGATCTCTCACTCTACCAGTAGGAGCGAACGGATGCATCGAGCGGCCTACGAATGGGTCGATAAGCAGGTAAAGGAGCACGGTCCCTTCGCTTCGGTGGTCGAGATCGGCTCGCGCTGGATCAACGGCGGGGTCAAGCACCTCTTCGACGGCGCGGCGTACGTCGGGATCGACGTCCTACCTGGTCCGGGGGTGGACCTGGTGGCGGACGGCGTGGACTACCAGCCCGCCGATCCGGTTGCCGGCGTGGTCTGCTGCGAGGTCCTGGAGCACACCCTCAAGGCCGAGGAGATCGTCGCCAACGCCTGCCGGATGCTCGCTCCGGGCGGCTGGCTCATCCTGACCGCCGCTGGTCCGGGTCGCGCGCCGCACTCGGCGGTCGACGGCAACGAGCTCCGCGAGGGAGAAGTGTACCAGAACGTCGATCCGGCGCTGCTCTTGGCGTGGCTCACAACGATGGAGAGCGTGATCATCGAACAGAATCGCGCGGCCGGCGACGTCTACGCCGTGGCGAGGCAACCGTGAAAATCTGTCTAGTGGACACCGGGATTACCTCCTCAACCGCGGACGTGTATCGAGGATTGCTCGGCGCGTTCGAGCGGGCCGGCCACGAGATCGTCCAGTACCACCTGGCCGCGCGGATTCGCCAGGCGGACTACATGCTCGACCGCGCCTGGAAGGATCACGGCAAGCCGGCGGACCATCGCCCGACGAAGGCCGACGTCTACTACCGCCCCGCCGAGGGGATCCACTGCTGCGTTCTGCGCAATGAGACCCCGGAGGTCATCGTGGTGACGGCGCAAGTCTTCCACCCGGACCACCTGGTCTTCCTCCAGCGGATCGGAGTCACCGTGGGGATTGTCTGTACCGAGAGTCCCTACGGCGATCAGTTCCAAAGTCACTTCCTCCAGGCCACCGACTGCGGCTGGACCCAGGAGCGCGCCAGCGTCGAACGCCTCCGCCAGACCAACCCGAACGTCTGGTACCTCCCGGCGGCTTACGATCCGGGGGTCCACACGACCGAGGCGACCCCGGGCGATGACGAGGTCGAGGCCCACGACGTCGTCCTGGTCGCGACCGCCTTCGCCGAGCGGGTCGCGTTGCTCTCCCGGGTGAACGGGGGGGGGATCAACCAGGGGCTGTTAGGCGCCGGGACCCCCGTGACGAAGCCAAACCCGCACCGCCGCGTCGTGCGGGACGGCATCATCGACAACCACCGGGCCGCGTCGCTGTATCGGCGGGCGAAGATCGGGCTTAACCTCTACCGCGACGGCCTGGTCCTGGCCGGCCAGCCCGGCGCTTATCTCACCTACGCCGGGGCCGAGACCGTGGCCGCCGAATCGCTCAACCCGCGCGCCCTCGAGCTCGCCGCGTGCGGGACCTTCCAGATCAGCCAGCACCGCGCGGAGGTCGATGAGGTCTTCCGGTCCTCGGTGCCCACCTTCCGCGACCCGGACGAGCTGGAAGCGCTGATTCGCGGCTTCCTGGGATGGGACGCGGCGCGGCGGGAGCTCGCCGAGGAAGCGCGGATTCGTGCGGAGGGCTGGTCGTTCGATACTCGCGTTCAGTCGATTGTCGCCGACATTCAGTCGATCCGGGCCCCGGCGGAAGCCGCCGCGGCATTAGCGTAGGAGGCACCACCCATGGCTCGGTTTGCAGGCAAAAGCGGACTCGTCGAGCTCCAGGGACCGGGGGTCGCCCCGGTCATCGTGGCGAACCTTTCCACCTGGTCGATCTCCTACCAGAAGGACAAGATCGACGTCACCGCGATGGGCGACGGCAACGTCACCCGCGTTCTGGGGCTCCCGGACGTCCAGGGGGACTTCGACGCATTCTGGGACGACGCCAACTTCACCGTTCAGGCCGCGTCCGAGTACACCGCCGCGCCGTACACCCTGGTCATCTACCCGAACGGACTGCTCGCCACGGCGCACTACCACTACGGATCGGCGTTCGTGGACTACTCGCTGTCCTCGGGGGTGAAGGACGCGGTGAAGATGAAGTCGACCTGGGTCGCCGCCCCGGGAACGGCGTGGGTCCGCGCGTAGCCCGATGAACAAGGAGCGTACATCGTGGCCAAGGTCATCAAAGCGCCGTCTCCCTCACCGGAGACGGCGCGCAAACAGGACGTGGAGATCGTCCACGTCGAGCTTGACGGGCGGTGGTCCGGCTGGTGGTTCGACGCGGACATCAGTCTAACTCTGGCGCAGTTCCGCGCCGTCGGCAGCGAGAAGCTGGATGAGACCATTCGGGTGTTGTCCGAGGTCATCTCCGACTGGAATTACGTCGATAAGCGCGGCGAACCGCTTCCCCCGGCCAGCGCCAGCGGATTCGACGATGTGGGGCTGCCGCTTCTTCGTGCGACGGTCCTGGCGTACATCGGCGCGGTCGGCAACGGGAGCGAGCCGGAAAAAAACTGATCTGGGCCATTGAGGACTGGGTCGACGATCAGCACCTCAAGCCGTCGATGCGCAACGGCATTCCCTGCCCCTGGGAACTGATTATCGCCCAACTCGCCGAGCGGTTCGGCCAATGGCCCGGAGCCGTGGAGCGCCGGCCCGCCCGAGAGGTGCTCTGGTGGGTCAACGTCCTGGGCGCCGAGTCGAGCGCCCGGTCGGACCTGGACGGATTGAGCGATGAGGACGAGATGATCCGCGAGCGGTGGGAAGGCTAGCGTGGCCGACAACGACCTTCAACTGACGATCCAGGGAACCGACGAGGCGTCACCGGCGCTCTCGGGCGTCAGCGCGGCCCTCGAGAAGGTCGGAACCTCGGTCGTGTCGGTCGGTCGCGAGGCCGGAGGCGCGGCCGGCGGCTTCCAGCAGGTGGGAGACAGCGCGGTCAAGACCGCGTCCGAGGTCCGCTCCGCCGGCGAAAGTGCCAAGGAATCCGAGGGGATGTTTCGTGGACTCGCCGGCACTCTGGGGGAGGTCGGCCGGATGGCTGCCGGGTTCGCTCTCGGGAGCGTCGTCTTCGGCGTCGCCGAGCAAGCCAAGGGGCTGCTCGAATCGTTCAATCAACTCGGCGCGGCCACTCGCACCCTGCAAATCCAGACCGGGGCCACCGCCGAGCAGGCCAGCGGGCTCATTGCCGTGTTCGAGCGCTGGGGCTTGACCACCCAGGAAGCGAGTGTCAGCCTCGGGATATTCGCCAAGAACATCAATCAGTACAACGATTCGAGCATGAAGGCGCAGAACCTCACGACCGGCCTGGCCGGCGCGGTCGATAGCCTCGGTCTTCAACTCAAAGACGCGGCCGGCAACACCATCCCGATGGAACAGGCGTTGTTGCAGGTGGCGGACAAGTTCGCCGCGATGCCGGATGGCGTTCAAAAGACCGCCGACGCGATGGCCCTGTTCGGCCGGTCCGGCAAGCAAATGATCGAGGTCCTCGACCAGGGGTCGGCGGGGATCCAGACGGCCATCGACACCGCCCGGCGGTACGGCCTCGTCCTCACCCAGGACAACGTCGATGCGGTCTACAAGTTCGGCCAGGCTCAGCGGGACCTGGGCGAGGCGGTCAAGGGATTCGCCGTGCAGGTGGGCTCGCTGGTCCTGCCGATCCTCAGCCAGTTGGTCGAGACGGTCACCCGGGTCGCCGAGGCCTTCAACCAGACGGCGCTGCCGGTCATTCGCGCGGTGGCGGATTACATCTCCGGGACCTTCGGGCCCTACATCCAGGCGGGGATCGGTTTGGCCTCGGAGGCATTCCAGACCCTCGAAGGAGTGGCGTCGAGCGCCCTCAACGGCGTCCTGTCGGTCGTCGAGTCGGTCGGACAAGCCATCTACGACGCGCTGTCGTGGATCAACCCGTTTGCTGAGCACTCACCGAGCCTGGTCAGTCAGGTCGCCGACGGGGTGTCGGCAATCCAGGGGAGTTATGCCGCGCTGACCAGCATCGACGCGCCGCTGGGCGACGCCGGCCAGTCGGTCCAGGATTTCGCGAACAATTCGAGCGCCGCGCTCAAGGGCATGGTCGAGCAGACCAAAACGGCGCTGACCGACATCCAGACGGCGCTCTCGGACGCGAAGACCGCGCTCTCCACCTGGACCCAGACGCCGATCCAGGGAACGAAAGCGTTTCAGGACCAGCTCGACCAGATCGACACCGAGGCAACCCGGGTCCGTCTCCAGATGGACCAGATCAAACTCGGGGGAAACACCGTCGAGCAGGTCCGGGCTCTGAAGCAGCAGCTCTCGGAATTGCAACTCGCGTCGCCCAAGTCGCCCATCGGTGGCGGGAAGGGCGCCCACGCCGCCTACCAGGAAGAAGTCGCGGCTCACAAGAACGCCGTCCACGCCATCCAGGAACAGATCAACTCAATCCAGACCGGCGGGGCGAACCAGCAGCTTCAGGCGTTGCAGGACCGGCTCAATAAGCTCAACACCCAGGCCGACGCGGTCCGGCTCCAGGAAAAACTCCAGATTGATCCGCTCAAGAAGCAGATTCAGGAAGCGGCACACCCGGTCGGGGCGGAGCAGCCGTTCGACAAGATCATCAAGGGGATCAAGGACGCCCAGGATCGCATCCAGCTTCTGACCCCCCAGCAGCGGATCTTGAACGAGCAACTCAAGTTGGAGCAGCAGGCCCTCTCCGATGTGACGGCGGCGACCCATGCGGCGGCGGCCGGCCACGGCGCGCTCGGCGGAGCGGGCGGGGCGCTCAAGAGTCCGTTGGCCGACGTCAGCCAAGGTCTGACCGACGCCAAAGCCAAGATCGCGGCCTGGGGGACGGCGGTCTCGGACGCGCACGGCCACATCGACCGGTTCCTGAGCAGCATCACCTCGGCGGTGGCGTCGGTCTCCGGCGTCAGCGGGCTGTTCAAGGGGATTCAGGGCGCCGTCGAGGATCTTGGCGCCTGGATCAAGGGCCACCCGCTGAACTGGTCGGACCTGTGGGGCAACCTCACCGAGGCCGCGTCCGGTCTGGGAACCTTGCTGGCCACGGCGATCAGCGGGATCGGCGGGAAGATCCTCAGTGGGCTCCAGACCGCCGTCGCGTCGATCAACTGGTCGGCGGTGTGGGCGAGCGCGAAGGGCATCGCTGAGGGATTCGCCGGCGGCGCGGTGTCGCTGGTAGGCACGGTCACCACGTGGCTGGCAGGCGAGTGGAGCAAGATCCGCTGGCCGGAGATCTGGGCAGCGGCCGGCGACATCGGCAACGGCTTGATCATCGGCGCGGGGGACGTCGTGGGCTCGGTCTCGGGATGGCTGAAGAGGGAGTGGAGCAAGATCGACTGGCCGAGCATCTGGAAGTCGGCCGGCGACATCGGCGCCGGGATCGTCAGCGCCGGCAAGAATCTCGTGACCGAGGTCAGCGTCTGGCTCAGCGATACCTGGAGCAAGATCGACTGGCCGGCAGTGTGGAAGGGCGCCGTCACGATCGGCGCCGGTCTGCTGGCGGCGGCGCTGTCCATCGTGTCTCAGGTCGAGCAGTGGTTGGGGGACACCTGGAGCAAGATCAAGTGGGAGAACGTCTGGGCCAGGCTCCAAAACCCCACCATGGGCGCGCAGGCCGCCCTCCAATCGGCCGACTGGTCCGGGCCGGCGATGGGGATTCGGGACGGGCTCAATGCCGCGCTGCTCAAGACCGATTTTAGCCAGGTCGGCGTGACCGTCGCTCAGCGAAGCCTTCAGACGACCGGGAGCCCCAGCGTCTGGGAGCAGGCGCTGTCCGACTTCGCCACGGTCCCGGCGCTGATCACCGCCTTCGGGGACGCGGTCGGGTCGGCGGACCTCGGGCCGGTCGGCGAGGAGTTCGGCCACCTGTCGATTCAGGCTCTCCACAACTTCTTCGTCGCGGAGGTCGAGACGACCGTCGCGGTGGACGTCTGGGTCTTCAACGTGACCAAGGCCCTGGCCGGGGCGGCGGCCCAGGTGGCCAAGGCCGGATGGGATCTGGGCGCGCACATCTTGAAGGGCATGTCGGACGAGTTGACCGGGGGGATCCCCGGGCTGATGGCGACCTTCCTCGCGAATCTGCAAACCGGCTTCGCGGCGATGCTGAGCGCGCTCCGAATCGACGTCGGGATCTTCCACATCTCCGCCGCGGGGGTGACCGTGGATAGCGTCCACCTGGCCCTGCCGACGTCGAGCGCTCCGGGAGGGAGCGGGGTGACTTCGCCGGCCGCACCTGGGCTTACC
>VFSW01004690.1_pt1 | contig 20362 bp, 13 predicted proteins | sample 5358111 | NCBI WGS metagenome assembly VFSW01 (sample SAMN11554181, study PRJNA540505) | mine drainage metagenome | isolation source: sediment from site ElyBrook_90M | place: USA: Ely Copper Mine, Vershire, VT | collected 2017
CTGCCCGTACACGCGGTCTCCCAGCAGCGTCTTCGCAGCCTCCTTGATCCGATAGTTGCGGCCCAGGCTGGACAGGGTATTGTTGTCGGGCCGAAAGAGTTTTTCAATCCACTCCGTCTGCATGTCTCCCCGGATATTGAGTCGACCAACCGTGGCTCCGAGCGGCATCGGCTCTGCCTTTGGGAAGGAGGTATAAACCTGCGTATAACCAGCCTCGGCGCAGGCGGCGAGGACGCGGCGACTGTATCGGCCACCGGGAAGAGACATGGTTGCAATGGAGGTCCCCAGTTTGTCCTCCAGAGTCAGTCGCGACTTACCCAGTTCCGTCTGCAACTCCCGGTCGTTACAGTGCGTCAACAGCGTATGCGTCCATCCATGAGCACCGATCGACTGCCCCGTCTTCTGTAACGAGCGCAACTGCTCCCAGCCCATGTAGCCGGGCTTGTGTCCTGTCCACCCCACCGTGATAAAGAAGCGGGCAGTCAACCCTCGCGACTGTAGGATGGGAGCGGCCAACTCGAAGTTGGAAATATGTCCGTCATCGAAGGTCAGTTCAGGCCACAGGTCGAGTTCCTTCGTCTGGCGCAACCGCACGAAGAGATCCAGATGTTTTTCAAACAGGCCCGCGTCGATGGCATAGGGGTAGCGTGTCTCGCTCAACCGCAGTTCGTGATAGAGAAGATGAAGTCTCCGCAAAGGTTGCCGCACCCATTCCTTCAAGATCGAACCACTCTGTAAAGCCGCTCTCGTCCAAGCGTATCTTAGCATCCAGTGGCAGAGACGCAGGCCCGAATCCAGCGAATAACAGGCTGCTGCGCAGGGTGGGAACGCGGCGCACGAAAGAAGCGCAACGACCAGGGCGGTGCGATACCGGTCAGTCTGCTGCCTCTGCCCGCGCCTTCCTGTTCCAGTTGTGTAGACTGGTCTCGCCTGACTATCGCGAGCGGCTGGCTGGCCGGACGAGGAGAAAACTTGGCATCGATCCTGTTGCAGACGCTGCGCGCCGACCTCTTCCGCTATCGCGGACAAGTGAGTCGGCGTGCCTTCTTGTCGGCCTATCTTTACGAACCCGGTTTTCGATTTACTTACTATCTTCGCAAGACCGCGTTTTACAGCGGCAGGAAAAAATCTTTTGGGATCTTTTCCTATCTCTACAACCGGATGCACCTTCACCGCTGCCGGTTCAAGTATGGGTTCGACATCTCTCCGACGACCAGCATCGGTGCAGGGCTATACATCGGCCACTTTGGCGGAGTGGTCATCAGTCCGCAGGCAGTTCTGGGATGCAATATCAACATTGCCCACGGGGTTACCATCGGCGCTGTGAGCAGAGGCCCTCGCGCGGGCGCACCCACGCTGGAAGACCGCGTGTGGGTGGGTGCAAACGCCATCCTCGTGGGGAAAATAACCATCGGACACGACGCTCTGATCGCGCCAGGCGCATACGTCAACTTCGATGTGCCCAGCATGGCTGTCATTCTGGGAAACCCCGGCAAGGCGGTCTCGAATGAAGGTTCCATCGGCTATGTCAATCGGACCCTCGACATCTCTTCGCACCCAGATCCAGCGGATAGCGGCGCCTGAACCGGTTGGAACTTGCGTTTCGATTCTTCTCGCCCTAGCCTTGAGGCATGAATGCTTCCGCTGCCTCGCCCACTGTCGTACCGCCCACTTCGTTTGCATTGCTTCCATTCGATGAAAAGCTGGACCGTCTGGCGGAGGTTGCCGTGCGCGTGGGCCTGAACCTGCGCGCGGGCCAGGAGCTGTTGCTGAGCGCTCCGGTCGAGGCGTTGCCGCTGGTGCGTCGGATTACGGAACATGCGTATCGCGCAGGCGCTCTGCTGGTGACGACGTTCTATGGCGATGATGCGTGCGCGCTTTCTCGCTACCGACAGGCACCGGATGCGAGCTTCGACTATGCGCCGGTCTGGTTGCAGGACGCGATTGCCACGGCGTTCAAGAGCGGCGCGGCGCGCATGGCGATTGCGGGAGCGAATCCGGCGCTGCTGGCGAAGGAGGACCCGGCGAAGGTGTCGCGCGCCAACATTGCGGCGTCGAAGGCGTCGAAGCCTGCGATGGAGTTGATTACACGCCACGAGATCAACTGGACGATTGTGGCGGCGGCGACGCCGGAGTGGGCGAAGCTGGTCTTTCCTGGGGAGCCAGTGGAGCAGGCGGTCGCCAAATTGTGGGAGGCGATCTTTGCCGCGTCGCACATCACGGGCGACGATCCAGTGAGCGACTGGCTGGCGCATGGAGCGCGTCTGAAGCAGCGCGTTGACCTGCTGAATGAACGACGGTTCGCTGCGCTGCGCTTCAAGTCGCGCGATGGTTCGACGGACCTGCTGGTGGGGTTGGCGGACGAGCATCTATGGGCTGGCGGGGGGACGATCGCGGGGAACGGAGTCTATTGCCAGCCGAATATTCCCACCGAGGAGTGCTTTACCACGCCGCACAAGGGCCGCGTGGACGGAGTGGTGCGCGCCTCCAAGCCGCTCTCGCACCAGGGCACGCTGATCGAGAACATCCGCTGCCGCTTCGAGGGTGGGAGGATTGTGGAGGCCACGGCGACGGCGGGCGAGGAAGCGCTGAACCGCCTGATCTCCACCGACGATGGGGCGCGCCGCCTGGGCGAGGTGGCGCTGGTGCCCGCTTCGTCGCCGATTGCGGCGGCGGGAGTTCTCTTTTGGAATACGCTCTTCGACGAGAACGCGGCCAGCCACATCGCGCTGGGGCAGGCATACTCCACCTGCCTGATCGGCGGCGAAAAGATGGCCGAGGAACAATTGGCTGGGTTGGGTGCGAACAGCAGCCTGATCCATGTGGACTGGATGATCGGCTCGGCGGAGATGGACGTGGACGGCGTTGCAGCGGATGGTGCGGTCGAGCCATTGATGCGTGCGGGCGAGTGGGCCTAGCCTGCATTGTCGGTGAAGTCGCCGGGAGCGATATTTTGCGGGATGCGGCTGGCGCGAAGATGCTTACGGCCACAATTCCAGTTTGGGACGGTCTGGTTCTTGTCTGCATAGTTGCATACATGGCCAACTAGGAATACAGTTGGCGCTATGAAGAATCGCGCGATATTCACGCGTCAGGCAAAGATGCTCAAGGCGCTGGCGCATGAGTCCCGGCTGATGATTGTGGACCGGCTGGGGCGCGGGGAGTGCTCTGTTGGGGACCTGCGGGAGATTGTGGGCGGCGACCTTTCGACCGTATCGAAGCATCTGGCGTTGCTGCGCGCGCACGGTATCGTCGAGAACCGGCGCGAGGGGACTACTGTCTACTACCGGTTGCTGACGCCGTGTGTGTGCAATTTTTTCACCTGCGCCACGCAGGTGTTGAAAGAGAGAGCAAGATGATGGTGCGAACCGAGGCGACAGGTTGCGATTGCGAGAGTCCACACGGGGGCATACGACCGCCGCGAGTGAGAAGGCAAGGCACCGCAGATTCAGGATGCCGACCCCTGGCGGTTCTCCTCTCTCTGCTCTTGATCTGCGGAGGCGCGGTCTTCGGTGGTGCATCTTCGATGGCGGAGGACCTACAGGAGGCGTATCGCCAGGCGGCGGCGTCCTCTCCGGTGATTGCGCAGGCGCAGGCACAGCTCGACGCAGAGCTGGCAGGTAGGCCGATGGCACGCGCCGCTCTGCTTCCGCATATTAACGCGGGAGCCAGCGGCGGCATGAACACGGCCTATGTGACGGGATTTGGCGCGCAGTCGCTCTCCACGGGATACCACTCCGACCTGTTCAGCGCGAGCCTGACGGAGTCGATCTTCAACGGGCAGGAGTTCACTGCGATGAAGCAGGCGGAGGGCCGCATCCGCGCCAGTGAGGCGGCGTTGGCCTTCGCCGAGCAGATGGTTGCGCTGGAGGTCACGCAATCCTACTTCGGCGTCCTACAGGCGCAGGCCAACCAGCGCGTGGCGCAGCAGCAGGTCGATCTGTTGCAGCGTATGGACGACCAGACGAACGCGAACCTGAAGGTGGGCACGGGGGACATCATCTCCGTGCAGGAGATCCAGGCGCAGTTGGATGCCGCAAAGACGGACCGGATTGTGGCACAGAATGCAGTGGAGGTGGCGAAGAGCCAGTTGCAGCGACTGACGCACCAGCCCGTCGAGACATTGCAGGACATAACGAGTTTGCAGGCGATGGGGCCGCAGCCGGACACGATCGAACCGTGGCTGGCAGCCGCGCTGAAGAACCAGCCGCTGCTACAGCAGGCACAGGAGACGCTCCACGTCAGCGAGCAGCAGGTGGAGTTTGCCAAGCGCGCGCGCTGGCCGACGTTGACCCTGAGTGGGATTGGCCAACACGCCGCGGGGACAGTGATCCCGCCGGTGGCCATCGACCAGATTGGAGCTTCGCTCAATCTCTCCATACCGATCTATGAGGGCGGCAGCACGCGGGCAGGCATTCATCAGGCGGAGGCGCAGGCACGGGCGAACAAGGCGAGTCTTGCGAACCTTCAGGACCAGATCCGGCTGGACACGCAGACGGCGTTTCTTGATCTGCAAAACAGCGTTGCGCAGTTTGAGGCGACGCAGCAGTCGGTGACCTCGGCGCAGGTGTCGCTGGCGGGAACGCGCAAGGGGTATGAGATCGGCAGCCGCTCCATCATCGACCTGCTGACCGCGACGACAAGCTATGCGGCGGCAGAGCGCAACTACTCTCTCGCGCTCTACACGCAACTGGTCGCCCGCACGCAACTGAAGGCCGCGGCGGGTGTGTTGACGCCTCTGGACATCGAGGTCATCAACAACCTGCTGCACGGCAATCCATAGAAGCAGGCAGTAGCGCAAGTTCGGTTGGGAGATGAACCATGGTTGCAGTCAAGAAGCGAGTTTTCATTGCGGTATTTCTGGTCCTGCTGGTGAGTGCGGGCTTCTTCCTCTACAAACGGATGACGCGCCAGAGCGCTCCCAACGACAGCATCACGCTCTACGGCAACGTGGACATCCGCCAGGTGCAGCTTGCCTTCAACGACAGCGAGCGGATTGAGAAGCTGCTGGTGGACGAAGGCAGCGCCGTTCACCGCGGCCAGCTCGTCGCCCAACTGGTGCAGCAGCGCTTCCAGGATGCAGTGGCGCAAGGCCGGTCAACTTTGGCGGCGCAGCAGCAGGTGGTTGCGCGGCTGGAGGCGGGCAGCCGACCGGAAGAGATTGCGCAGGCGCGCGCCGATGTTGCCGCGGCACAGGCCGATGTGCAGGCGGCGCAGGCCAACGTGACCAACGCGGAGATGTTCTATCGCCGTCAAGAGTCGCTGGCAAAGCAGCAGTACGTCTCGTTGCAGGTGCGCGACGATGCTGAACGCACCTTGCAGACGGACCAGGCGAGTCTGACGGCCAAGCAGCAGGCGCTGGCGGCCAAGCGGCAGGCGTTGCAGCTCGCCGTCCTTGGGCCGCGCAAGGAGGATATTGCAGCGGCGCAGGCAACCGCGAAGGCCGATTCGTCCGCGCTGGCGCTGGCGCAGAAGCAGTTGGCCGACACGCAGCTCTACGCACCGGACGACGGCGTCATTCAGGACCGCATTCTCGAGGCCGGCGATATGGCGACTCCGCAGACCCCGGTCTTCACGCTGGCGCTGGACAATCCTCTGTGGGTGCGCGCCTACCTGCCGGAGCCGGAGATGGGAAGGGTCGCGCTGGGAATGCGCGCATGGATCGAGTCGGACAGCTTCCCCGGCGAGCGCTTTTCGGGCTGGATCGGCTACATCTCGCCGGTCTCGGAGTTCACGCCGAAGGATGTGGAGACGACGCAGTTGCGCACACAGTTGGTCTACCGGGTGCGCGTGTATGCGTGCAACCAGGACCATCGTTTGCGTCTTGGAATGCCGGCCACTGTCGTCATCCCGCTCAGCGACAACCCACCGCACGCCATTGACGCGCACCCTTGCGAGACAAACTGAGATGGACGCAGTCGCCGTCAACGATCTGAGCAAGTCCTTCGGGAAAGGAGCCAGCCGCCGGGACGCGCTCAAGAGCTTGTCGCTACAGCTTCCAGTCGGCAGCATGGCGGCCATCATCGGCCCGGATGGCGCGGGCAAGACCACTCTGCTGCGTCTGCTGGCGGGGATTCTGACGCCGCTTGCTGGTGAGATTCGCGTGCTCGATCATGTGCTACCGAAGCAGGCGCTTGCACTGCAAAGTCAGATTGGCTACATGCCGCAACGCTTCGGCCTGTATGAAGACCTGACGGTGGAAGAGAACCTCGATTTATTTGCCAGCCTGCACGGCATCGCGCAGTCGATGCGGGAGGGCCGCTTCAATGACCTGTTGACCATGACGGCGCTCGGCCCGTTTCGCAGACGGCTGGCGGGACAGTTGTCGGGCGGTATGAAGCAGAAGCTGGGACTGGCCTGTACGCTGGTCCATTCGCCTCAGTTGCTGTTGCTGGACGAGGCCAGCGTGGGCGTCGACCCTATCTCGCGGCGCGAGCTGTGGAGCATCATTCGACAACAGATAGCCAGCCGGAGCGTGACGGTCCTGCTGAGCACCGCATACATGGACGAGGCGGAGCGCTGCGACCACGTCATCCTGCTGCACGAAGGCGAGATTCTGGCGCAGGGGAACCCAGCGCAGCTCGCCGCGCCGCTACAGGGCCATGCATTCGTTCTGGGAAATACCGATGCGGCACCGCGCAACCTGCAGGCCCGCGTGGCGCAACTGCCCGGTGTGACCGACACGGTTGTACAAGGCGATGGGTTGCGCATCGTGATGGACCAGCCTGCGCCGCCCGCGCTGCCAGCGGAGTTTGCAGCCTACGGGACGCCAAGGCCGGTCGCAACGCGTCTGGAAGATGCGTTCGTCAGCCTTCTCTTCAGCCGCACGCAGCGCCACTCCATCGCGCCACCAGCGCAGAGAGAGAGCGCGCACGACGATGCACCGGTCGTGGTGGTGAAGGACCTCTTCCGCTACTTCGGCACCTTCGCAGCGGTAAAAGAGGTCAGCTTCTCGGTGCGCAGGGGAGAGATCTTTGGCCTGTTGGGGGCCAACGGCGCGGGCAAGTCAACGACCTTCCGAATGCTCTGCGGCCTGCTGCCCTCTTCGTCCGGGACGCTGCGCGTCGCGGGGGCCGATCTACGCACGGCGACCTCCGATGCACGCGCACGCATCGGCTACGTCTCGCAGAAGTTCTCATTGTACGGGCCGCTGAGCGTGCAGCAGAACCTCTCCTTCTTTGCCTCCGCCTATGGCTTGCAGAGTCAGCGCAGAAGAGAGCGCATTGCATGGGCGCTAGAAGAGATGGAGCTGAAAGACTACGCTCCCATGAATGCGGGCAGCCTGCCCTTAGGGTACAAGCAACGGCTTGCTCTGGCCTGTGCGTTGATGCATGAGCCGGAGATTCTGTTTCTCGACGAGCCGACCTCCGGCGTCGATCCGCTGGCGCGGCGCGAGTTCTGGGCGCGCGTGAATGCGCTGGCCGAGGGCGGAACGACCTGCCTTGTCACCACGCACTTCATGGAGGAGGCGGAGTACTGCGATCATCTGGTGCTGATGTCGCAGGGCGAGATTCTTGCGCAGGGGACGCCCGCGGAGATCAAGGCGAAGGTGCGCCATCCTGAGCTGCCCAATCCGAGCATGGAAGACGCCTTCATCGCACTGATTGAAGAGCACGAGCAGGCCAGCAGGAGGGCGTCGTGAAGATCATGCGCCTCACCGGCCTGATGCGAAAGGAGGTCTACGAGATCGTGCGCGATCCCTCCAGCATCGCCATCGCCTTCGTGTTGCCGGTCGTTCTTCTGCTGATCTTCGGGTACGGCGTCTCGCTGGACGCACGCCACATCACGGTCGCAGAGATCGTCGATCATCCGACGCAGCGGACTGCCTCCTTTCTGGCGGAGCTGGAACACTCGTCATGGTTTAGCCCCACGCTCTATCCCGATGAATCCTCCGCCGAACAGGCGATGCTGCGTGGAGACGCCAGCGCCATTCTCTGGCTGCGCAGCGATTTTACGCGGCTTTCCTACAGCACAGGAGACGCTCCAATCCACCTGACCGTCAACGGCGTGGATGCCAATCAGGCGCACCTGATCGAGAACTATGTGACCGGAGCATGGATGCAGTGGCAGCAGCAGGAGGCGACCCTCGCTGGCACGAGCCTGCCCACGCCGGTCGTCGTCGACACGCGCGTCTGGTTCAATCCATCGCTGCGCAGCCGCGACTATTTGATTCCTGGGCTGATCGCCATCATCATGACGCTGATCGGAGCGTTGCTGACGGCGTTGGTCGTGGCCCGCGAGTGGGAGCGCGGCACCATGGAAGGCATTATGGTCACGCCTGTCACCCGAACGGAGATCCTGCTGGGCAAGCTCGTTCCGTACTTCATCCTGGGGATGGGTGGAATGGCGATGTCCACCGCAATGGCAGTCTTCCTGTTCGGCGTCCCGCTGCGCGGCTCGCTGCTGGTGCTGTTCGCCACGGCGGCGCTCTTTCTGCTGACGGCGCTGGGCATGGGACTGGTGATCTCGGTGGCTGCGCGCAGCCAGTTTGTGGCCGCGATGGTGGCCATCATCACCACCTTTCTTCCTGCGTTCATCCTGTCCGGATTTCTCTTCGACATCCGTTCCATGCCGCCGATCATCCAGGTGCTGACCCACATCGTCGCAGCGCGCTACTTCGTGACACTGCTGCAAAGCTCGTTTCTGGCGGGAGACGTTTGGCCAGTCATTCTGCCGAATGTCTTCGGACTGGCCATTCTCTGCACGATATTTCTGAGTATCGCCCTGCTGCGATTTCATAAGAGGTTGGACTGATGCGCCTGATCCTGCAACGCGTCTTCGCGCTGGCCCGCAAAGAGCTGCTCGCCTTGCTGCGCGACGCGGCCAGCAGGGCTGTGCTGATTGGCCCGCCGATCATTCAGCTTCTCGTCTTCAGCTATGCGGCGACCTTCGAGCTGAAGCACGTTCCCTTTGTCGTCTATAACCAGGACCAGGGGCAACTGTCGCGAGAGTTGATTGCGCGTTTTACCGGCTCGCCCACCTTCGACCTGCTGCGCGTCGTGCCCGACCAGAACGGTCTGCGGCAGGCCATCGACGACAAGTCCGCGCTGATGGTCATGGACATCGGCCCCAACTTCACCTCCGATCTGGAACGCGGCAGAACCGCGCATGTGCAGCTCATTCTGGACGGCAGGGACTCCAACACCGCAGGCCTTGCGAGCGGCTACGCGCAGTCGATCGTGGGCGCTTTCAATGCAGAACAGATGGTGGCGCACGGAGCCAGGCCGCCCTCGACGGTGTTGCTGGACCGCGCATGGTTCAATCCGAACCTCGACTCGCAGTGGTTCATCGTGCCCGGGATCGGCGGCATTCTTACGCTGCTTGTCAGCCTACTGACGACTGGGCTATCGGTGGCACGCGAGCGCGAGATGGGGACCTTCGACCAGCTTCTGGTCACGCCGATGAACCCGACGGAGATCCTTCTGGGCAAGGCCTTGCCGGGATTTCTGGTGGGCACGCTGGAAGGATCGTTCATCGTCGCGGTCTCCATCCTGTGGTTCCATGTCCCCTTCACGGGAAGTTTTCTTGCGCTCTATTTGGGATTTTTCTGCTTTCTGCTGGCGACGGTCGGCATTGGGCTGATGATCTCGTCGCTGGCCGTCACGCAGCAGCAGGGCCTTCTGGGCGTCTTTCTCTTCATGGTCCCGGCAATCGTTCTCTCCGGCTTTGCCACGCCGATTGCGAATATGCCGCGGATGGTGCAGTCCATTACGCTGCTCGATCCGCTGCGGTATTTCCTCATTATCCTGCGCGGCAGTTTTCTGGAAGGGGGAAGCGTTTCACTCTTCTGGTCGCAGTATTGGCCGCTCGCACTGATTGGAGTGGTCAGCATGATCGTAGCCAGCAGGCTCTTCCGCAGCCGACTCTCCTGAGCGGGGGCCTGTCCGCGCATTGTGAGCACAGTCACAGCGCAACCCCGGATTTTCTTTTATGGTGCAAGAGTCGCTGATTTTATCCGTGGCCGCGCATCGATAAAGAGGAGATTGGAAACTTATGTCCCTGTTGGGTAGCTCTGCGCTTCTGCTTGCCCTGATGCTTGCGATCTGCAATCTTGTTGTGGGTGCGGTCGCGCTGCGGCAGATCTCGACCGGGCGTCGCGGCCGCATCTCGCCGGAGAGTCTCTCCGATGCGGCGCGGCGCACCGGGGTTAGCGGCTTCGTCGCGGTTTCGGCTGCGGTCTTCGCGCTGCTGTGGGCGATCTTCGCCAACGACTTCTCCTTCTCCTATGTCCTCAACGAATCCAGCCGCGCGCTTCCCGCAGCCTACAAGTTCGCCGCGCTCTGGTCCGGACAGGAGGGGTCGCTCCTGCTGTGGGCCTGGTTGCTGACAGGATTCGGCTGCATGGTTCGCCTGCGGCACACAGCGAGCCGCCACCTGACCGCCTATGCCTCTACGATTCTTGCGGGCGTCGAGGTCTTCTTTCTTCTTCTTCTCAACTTCGAGTCGCTACCGTTCACCCGCATGGCAGGCGCGGTCGCCGCCGACGGCTTTGGCATGAATCCGCTGCTGCAATATCCCGAGATGGTCATTCATCCGCCTCTGCTGTATCTCGGCTATGTGGGCTTCAGCGTGCCGTTCGCCTTCGCCCTGGGCGCTTTGATGATGCGCGCTCCGATGGACGCGTGGCTCCCCATCACCCGACGCTGGGCGATTGTGGCATGGCTCTTTCTCACCGCTGGAGTCGTGCTCGGGATGCACTGGGCTTATGCGGTCCTGGGCTGGGGAGGCTACTGGGGCTGGGACCCGGTGGAGAACGCCTCGCTGATGCCGTGGCTTACCGGCACGGCCTTTCTGCACTCGACCATCATGCAGGAAAAGCGCGGGATGATGAAGACCTGGAATATCTGGCTGCTCTTCTCCACCTTTCTGCTCTGCATCTTCGGCACGCTGCTGACCCGCTCCGGCATCGTCAGTTCGGTCCATGCGTTTGGAGCGTCCTCGATCGGTATCTGGTTCTGGAGTTTTCTCGCAATCGTGCTGCTGGTCTGCACGGTCGCCTTCCTGCTGCGCCGCGACCATCTGCGCTCCGAGCGCCCTATCGCGTCGTTGCTTTCGCGCGAGTCCAGCTTCCTGTTCAACAACCTCGTTCTGCTGTCCGCCTGCATGGCCGTCTTCTTTGGGACGCTTCTGCCTGTGTTCTCGCAGTTTGCGGTGGGCAATAAGATCACGGTCGAGGCACCGTTCTACAACCGCATCGTTGTGCCCATCGGACTTGTCCTGCTTCTGCTGACGGGGACCGCACCGATGTTCTCCGTCCGAAGCACCCCCATGAAGCGAATCCGCAGGAACTTCGCGGTACCGGCTATGGTCGGCGGGTTGACCGCCGTAGTTCTGATCGCATGTGGCATCCATCCCTGGGCGAGTCAGGGCGACCTCTACGCTCTGCTCTGCTTCTCTATCTCCGCCTTCGTTCTTGCCGCCATCGTTCGCGAGGCGGTGCGCGGTGCGCTCCTGGTCCAGCAGCAGACCGGCAAGAACCTCTGCTCCTCCATGCTGCGGTTCGCCCTCGGCAACACCCGTCGCTACGGCGCATTCATCGTCCACTTCGGCATGGTGCTGATGTTCATCGGGTTCGCAGGCTCGGCCTTCAACCGCAGCATCGAACGAGAGCTTGCCGTCGGTCAGAGCATGGAACTCGGCCCTTACCATCTGGTCGTCGATAAGGTGATCGAGAGTCCCAACAAGAACTACGTCGCGGGGGACCTTCTGATCGACGTCGATCGCAACGGCAGACAGCAGTTTCAACTGACTCCAGAGGCGCGCCTCTACCCGAACAGCCAGAACGTGCAGACGGTGGTCGCCAACCACTCCACGCCATTGTGGGACCTGTACGTCGTCTACGAGGGGCAGGACCAGGACAGCGGACTGCCCGTGATTAAAGCGTTCCTGAACCCGCTGGTCCTCTGGATATGGGTTGGCGCGGTCATTGCGCTTGTGGGCACCATCGTCGCGCGCATCCCAAACACTCTGGCACCTCCGATGGCGCTGCCTGTCATGCCTGCAACAAACCGGTCCCATGACATTGCGGCAGCAACTGTATAAAACGGGGTACAGCGGGCCGCCGTGGGAAGCGGATTGATAAATTGTGACGACTCCTCCGGTAGACTAGGGCTTACGCCCAAACTCTATGCGTACCGGATAAGACTACCCGTATGAACCGCACAGTCCAGCTTTTGCTCCAGGCCCGCATTCAGGCCATTCTGCTCGCCAAATACGAGATTGCGCTCGCGCAATTTGTGGTGGAGCAGCCGCCGAACATCGCTCTTGGCGAGCTGGCGCTGCCCGTCGCCTTCGAGCTGGCCAAGCGGCTGCGCAAGGCCCCGCGCGCCATCGCAACGGAGCTGGCCGCCGAACTGAACGCCCTCATCGCGAGCAGCCCGGACCAGATTTCTGGAGTTGCTGCGGTCGAAGTCGCTGGCGCAGGGTACCTCAACATCCGCCTGGACCGCGCCGCCGCGGTTCGCGCCATCGCGCGCGACCAGCACGCAGAGATTGGCGGCGATGGCTTCCGCCTGGTCGAGCACACCAGCATCAACCCCAACAAAGCGGCACACATCGGTCATCTGCGCAACGCGATCCTGGGCGACACCTTCCAGCGCCTGCTGCGGCCGGACAGCTACAAGCGCGGCTACCCGGTCGGCGTGCAGAACTACATCGACAACACCGGAGTGCAGGTTGCCGATGTCGTCGTGGGCCTGGTGCATCTTGAAGGCAAGACACTGGCCGCGACGCGCGAGCTGTTGGCCGAGTTGGCAGCGAAGGGCGAACGCATCGATTTCTACTGTTGGGATCTTTACGCGCGCGTCAGCCAGTGGTACAGCGGTACCGGTGTCGACGATGCAACGCCGCCCGCGCCCAGTGAACTTGTCCCCCGCAAGCAGATTCGGCTGGACACGCTACACGCGTTGGAGGCGGGCGGCAACGAGACCGCGCAGATCGCCGACCTCATTTCGACAGCCGTCCTGCGCCGCCACTTGGAGACGATGCAGCGGCTGGGCATCGAGTACGACTTTCTGCCGCGCGAGAGCGAGATTCTCAGCCTGCATTTTTGGGACGCGGCGCGCACGCTGATGCTGGAGCGCGGTGTGCTGTACGAAGAGACTGCCGGGAAGAACAAGGGCTGCCTCGTCATGCGTCGCGCTGGGAACCGAAGTGCGACAACGGAGAATGAGACACCCGAAACAGAGCAGGGAAACGATGTCCCCGACGAAGACGCCAAGGTCATTGTGCGCTCCAACGGGACCGTCACCTATGTTGGCAAAGACATCGCGTACCACCTGTGGAAGTTCGGCCTGCTGTCCGGCAAGGACTTCGGCTACGCGCGTTTCCACGAGTACCCGACACATACCTGCTGGGTCTCGACGGCTGGCCCAAGCGATCCCGAAGCGCCCACCTTCGGTCGCGCCGATGCGATCTACAACGTCATCGACTCGCGCCAGAACGATCCGCAGAACAACGTGGTTGCGGCCCTGCGAGGCATGGGCTTTACCGACGCGGCGGACCGCTACACGCACTTCAGCTACGAGATGGTGGCGATGACGCCACGCTGCGCCATCGATCTCGGCTACACGCTCTCCGACGAGGACAGGGCGCGTCCGTTCATCGAGGTCAGCGGGCGCAAAGGCTACGGCGTCAAGGCCGACGATCTGCTCGACAAGCTGACTGACGCCGCGCAGGCCGAGGTCGATACGCGCCATCCAGAACTGGCCGCTGTCGAACGCAGCGCCATCGCAACGCAGATTGCCGTCGGTGCCTTGCGTTACTTTATGCTGCGTTTTACGCGCAACACCGTCATCGCCTTCGACTTCAAGGACGCGCTCAGCTTCGAGGGAGAGACCGGGCCGTATATCCAATACGCCATCGTCCGCGCGGCGAATATCTTTCGCAAGGCCGCCACCACGGAAGAGGACGCACTGGCCGCGGTCGCGGGTCTGGATCTTTCGGCCCTCGGCACGGAAGAGGGCACCAGCCTGTGGGAGACGTGGCTGCTGGCCTCGCGCCTGACCGTGCTGATCGAACAGGCCATCGCTACCGCCGAGCCTGCGCACCTTGCGCGCTACGCCTTCCAACTGGCGCAAGAGTTCAACAACTTCTACCACCGCCATCACATTCTTACCGAACAAGACGCCACCCGTCGCGCGCTGTTGCTTGCGACGGCGGCGGTGGCTCGCCGCGAGATGGTCCGCGCGCTGGGCTACCTCGGCATCGAGGCCCCGCCGGTCATGTAAACGGCACAGACACAGACAGCGACACAAGCGTGTCGCTGTCGTTGAACCCGATGGTCATGTGGTCATGGTGTTGAATCTTTGGTGGAGCTGAGCGGGATCGAACCGCTGACCTCCTCGTTGCGAACGAGGCGCTCTCCCAGCTGAGCTACAGCCCCCACCGGACGCGCAGGACGCCAGCCGATACGCCCCTTCGGGGCAATCTCGAACCGCGCATCCCGCCGTCGAACAACCTCTACGAGTGTAACAGGCCGCAGGCCGTATCGACCACCCATCTTTGATCGGCAACCGCCAAAGCGGAAAAATAAATCAGCTTCGCGTCATGGCCCGCGACACATCCTCCCAGCGTGCCTGCAATACCTCTCCCAACTCCCCCCACGGAGCCGCCCCCGGCTCCACCACTGGCAGTACCAGGGTCACCTTTGTGCCGTGTCCTGGATGACTCACAATCTCCACCTCGGCAGTCGAGCCGTACATCACCTCCATGCGCTCGCGCACGTTGCGCATTCCGATCCCGGTTCCTGTGTGTGCGCGGTCCGTGGAACTCAGCCCGATCTCTCGCTCGACTTCCATGCCGATCCCATCGTCCTCCACCTCGATCAGCAGCCGCCCGTCCGACAGCAGTCGACTGCGCAGCGTGACCGTCCCCCCGTCGATCCGCGGCTCCAGTCCGTGCTTGATCGAGTTCTCGATCAGCGGCTGTAGCAACATGCTCGGCACCGCCACTGGCAGGGTCTCGTCCGCGATCTCTTTGACGACCCGCAGCTTCTCCCCGAAGCGCACCACCTCGATGTCCATATAGTCGTCGGTAAAGGCCAGCTCCTCGGCGAACGGTACAAACGCCTCGCGGTCCTTCAACAGAACGCGCAGGATGTTGGCCAGCTTCACGATCATCTCTCTTGCCAGCTCCGGCTTCGAGCGCACCAGCGACGTAATCGAGTTCAACGTATTGAAGAGAAAATGCGGATTGATCTGGCGTTGCAGCGCATCCAGTCGCGCCTCCATCAGCAACCGGCCCTGCTCCTTCAGCTTGCGTTCGATGCGCACTGCGTTCCATATCTTCAGCGGAATCCCCACTACCACCGGAGCGCACGCGCAGATTGCCAGTTCCACCAGCCAGTACCGCGAGTGCAGCGCGAAGAACTGTCGCGGATGCCTGCCCGACAGCATACTGGTGGCAAACTGCATTGCCGTAATCAGCACCAGCAGCGCAATCTGTCGGTCGAACCGCGGCTTGCGCAGGTTCCTTGTCACCCAACGGTAGAGGCTCAGGTCGATCATCGGGGAGAACGACCAAACCTCCTCGCGCTCGATAAACAGCCCGACCGTACCTGCAATCGCCGCGACGGCGAGGTTTACTGGCAGCGTCCAGTACTCGCCGTGCAACATTGCCGGAACTGCCAACGCCGCGCTGCCCACCATCGCCGCCACCGGGCCAAGCAGCAGGCCCATGAGGATCGTTCCTTCGTACGAGATGTCCGCCGCCAGAAAGTTCGGCACCAGTACTCGGACCCATACGCCCAGCGTCAGCGGCACCGAGATCATCGCCACCAGCACAAGCGTCTGCCTCCAACTGCGTCGCGGCATCAGCAACAGGTTCTGGAACGTCGTCGAGCGCGCCAGGGAACTGGAGACAGCGGCCGCCACGCCAAGCTCCACCAGCAGCGTAATCAGGACCAGGCTGTCCTGCACCTGCACCACGCCCCCATGTGTCAAACCCTGCCCCATACCCTACTGTACCCCCGCCCACTCCCGTACTTCCCCTGTCCCGCAGGCTGTATTTTTTTGACGGACACAATCGACCGTGGTAATCTCCCCTGAGATGCGCAGATCTGGCCCCATGAGAAGTGCAGAACACGCAACACGCTCGCTTGCCCAGCGTGTTGTCGCGTGTCTATTGCTTCTTCTGGTTGTCATCATGGTCGTCAATCCCATCTTTGAATGCCGCGACCACATGGACAACCTCAGACATCTGGGGGCGCAGGGCTTCCTGACAATCCTGCTCCAGGTTGTGTGCGCAGGCATCTTATTCATCAAATTGCTGAGCAGGCTGTCGCTGGATGTGGCGTGCTCCCTGCTGCGAACTCCACTGTCTGTTGCGGTCGGTCGTCCCGCGTTTGGCAGTGCCGTTTTTGCAACCATTCTTGGCCCACCCCTTCCGCTGCGAATCTAGCCCTCCTCAGCACTCCTGTGCCTGATTTCTGTCTTTATCCGCGATGCGCGGCTGCGTTTTGCCGTGCTCGAATACTCGATCGACCCATTTAACCGATTGCGACAGGTGCCTGAGGATGACCAGGACTATTCCATTCCCTTTCTCTTTGTGGCGGGCTTCGTCCCGCTACTTGTTCCGCGGATTTTTCGCCGCACTTCTGGCGATCTTCCCGGCCATGCAAATGGCCTCAGGTCAGACATCGGATGCGGATGTGGTGACGGTGCAGCTTGGGACTGTCACCCCTCACCTGACTGCTTACGCCCAGGCGGAGCCGACCAGTGTTCTGCCCGTGAACGCCGCGGAAGCTGGAAGCATAACCGGGCTGAAGGTCCTGCCCGGTATGCATGTCCGGGCGGGACAGGAACTGGCGCGATTGGAAGGCCCCAGCACAAACTCCACGCTTTTGCAGAGCGAGGCCGATGTGCGGAGCGCTCAGGCGCAACTGAACGCCGCGCAGAAGTCGCTGGCAATCCAGAGAGAGCAACTGGCCTCCCACCTGAGCACCCGCGAGGCAGTGCATCAGGCTGAAAGCGCGGAGGCGCAGGCGCAGACCGCGCTGGACAACGCTCAAGCGAGACTCAATGCCACGCACCAGATGACGACAGTCTCCGCACCGACCAACGCGCTTGTACTGGCGCTCAACAGTGCGGACGGCGAACTGGTCGGTGCTGGGCAGACGATCCTTACCTTGCAGCCGGAGAACAGTCTCTGGCTCAAGGCATCGTATTACGGCGCCGACCTGCGGGCGGTCCACGTTGGGATGACAGGTCGCTTCTCGCCCTCGGATGGCAGCGCTCCCGTTGCCATCAAGGTCGGCGCTGTCTTCGGCGCTGTGGGTCCCAGCGGGGGCGAATCGATTGCGATGGTTGCCTTGAATGCGAAGACCCAATGGCTCAACGGTGAGTCTGGGACAGTTTTGCTGGACTCTCCGCAGCGCAAACTGGTCGCTGTTCCTACCCGCGCACTCATCCTGGATCATGGGCAATGGTGGGTGATGGTCCACAGCGCCCAGGGGGACCAGCCGCAAGCGGTTGTGCCGGGACCGACCGAAGGTTGGAACACCTATATCGAACGAGGTCTTGCTCCGGGGATGAAGGTGGTGGTCAACAACGCCTACCTGCTCTATCACTCGAGCATCGCCGAACACTACCAGATACCGGACTGACCCCATGACAGAGAAAAATACCATTCAACGTCTGCTGATGCAGCCCCTGTTCTGGGTGCTTATCTATGGCTCGCTGATTCTTTACGGGGCGTATGCGTACTGGAAGATTCCGGTGGAAGTACTGCCGCGGTTCAATTTCCCCCAGATCAGCATCATCACGCATCAGGCCGGTGCGACTGCATCGGAGCTGGAGACCCAGATCACCTGGCCGCTGGAAGGCGAGATCATGGCCTTGTCCAATCTGGAGGATGTGCGCTCCAGCATGGGCAACGGCGTGGTGGAGACCGATATTCGCTTTCAGGAGGGCACCGATCCCCAGCAGGACCTGATGGCGGTCAATGGGGCCATTGACCGCGCCCGCGCTGAGATCCCAACAACCGCACAACCCATCGCCGAGATCATGGGGCAGGCCATCAACGAAGTGGCGGACTACAGCCTGCAGATTCCCGCCGAGGACGCACCGGCCGATGTCCAGCGAAGCGTTCTTGCCAACATCGTACCCGCACTGCGCGCGTTGCCCGGCGTGTATCGAGTGGAAGTCTATGGGACGGGCGACGAGTCTCTGTGGGTGCAACCCGATCTTGCGGCGATGTCCCGCTACGGGGTTCCCATAACGGCGATCGTCGATGCTTTAAGGCAACAGGTGTTGCTGAGTCCGGGTGGCTATCTGACGCAGGGCCATCAGGACGTCTTCATCGAAGTGCGCAGCCTGCCTGGACATATTCGCGATCTGGAGCAGGTCCCCGTGCCCAGCGCAAACGGCCCGGTCCCATTGCACGATCTGGCGCGGATCGTACGCGCTCCCGTGCCCACTCTCAACGCTGCGTTGCTGGATCGTCGCCCGAGCATCGCGTTGACTGTCTTCAAACAGCCCGACGCATCCACCGTTCCGGTGAACCAGAGTGTGCAGACGACGCTGACAGAGGGCCTGAAGCAACTGCCACCCGGTGTGAAGTGGGTCAACATCTACGACCAGGGGCATCTTGTCCACAGCGTTGGGGCGGACCTGGGGCGGAACCTTCTGATCGGAGGCGTGCTCGCAATTGCAGTTTTGCTGTGGGTGCTGGGGGCCGGACGAGGAATCTGGATCCTGGCGCTCAGCATCCCCTTGTCGTTGCTGCTGGGCATCGCCGGACTGTATGCCTGCGGCCAGAGCCTGAACCTGATGACGCTGGGAGCGTTGACCGTCGCCGTTGGACTGCTGAGTGACGACGGCATCATTGTTCTGGAAAGCATCTACTATCGCTGGGAACAGGGCGATGAACACTGGGCAGGCATTGCACGCGGCCTGAAGGACATCGTCGGGCCGGATGTGACGGGGACACTCACTACGGTGTCCGTCTTCATTCCGCTGCTCTTTGTCGGCGGTCTGGCGGGACTCTTTTTCATCCCCTTCGCGCTCGCGATGGCGATCTCTCTTCTTGCCTCGCTGCTGATCTCGGTGAGCCTGATCCCACTCAGCCTGGGCTTTCTGAAGGCGAAGTCCCGCACCGTGCAAACCAGTGCCGGAAGGGTGCTCGACTCCGCGCGGAGGCAGAATGAGCGGCTCTTCCAGGTTGTTGCGAAGCATCCCCGCCTGAGTCTGCTGGCCTGCGTTGTGCTGTTGCTGGCAAGTATCGGTGGACTGGCGCTTGTCCCCGTCAATTTTCTGCCACTGCCGAACGAAGGCGTCTTGCTGGAGAGCTTCACTCTGCCACCTGGGAGTTCGATGCTGGAGGCTGAAGATGCGGTGATGAGCATGACCAAGCGCATGCAGGCAGACCCGGCAGTCGACCACACCTTCGCACGGATCGGCTCCGCCTCCAACGGGATCTATACCGAGCCGGCGTACGCGGGAGAGATTCAGATCACACTGAAGCCCAACGTGAACGGCAACAGCCTGGACACCATCGGAAACAGGATGCTGGAGGACAGCCAGACGAAAGGCGTCCAGTTGTCCATCGATACGCCAACCATTGAACGCGTCGGCGAAAGCCTGTCCGGTCTGCCTCAGCCGTTTGTCATCGACATCTTCGGCAGCAGCATCGACGGGCTGCGCGATCTCGCCGACCAGACCGTTGCCCGTCTTGGCCCCATTCCAGCCCTGACGGGGATCTTCAATAACGACGGCTATCTGATCTCCGAGTTGCAGATTACTCCAAGGCCGGACGCGCTCGCCGTCCACCAGATGACGCCAGCACAGCTCTATGCGCAGCTCTCTCCCTTGATGAACGGAGAGGTGGTTGCGCAGGTTCCGGAGGGGAATGTCCCGCTGACTCTTTACGTTCGGCTGGCCGATGCCACTCAGCAGTCCATCGACGAACTGGCGCGGCTGCCGATCCGTACCGAAGGATGGACCCCACTTGGACAGTTGGCCGACATCCAAATGGTCCCAACGCCGAACCAGATCCGTCACATTGCTGGTGCACGAGCGTTGGAGATCATGGCAACGCCGACTGGTCCGCTCGGCTCCACCATCTCCTCCGCGCGCAAAGCTCTGGCCGGACTGCACATTCCCGCGGGCTACCGGATCGACTTCGGCGGCCTGTATCCGCAGTTGGAGCGCGCCGCGCTGGGATTGTTGGCGGCGGCCCTGGCAGCCTTTCTGCTGATGGTTGCCATCATGGTCCTGCAGTTTGACGGTCTGCTGGTGCCGGGACTGCTCCTCTTGCAGATTCCACTTGCGTTCACCGGCGGCGCAATTGCTCTGGTGTTGAGCGGCGTTGGGTTGAATGCAATCGGACTTGTGGCATTTCTCACGCTGGTAGGGATCTGCCTCAA
>VFSW01004691.1_pt1 | contig 20362 bp, 20 predicted proteins | sample 5358111 | NCBI WGS metagenome assembly VFSW01 (sample SAMN11554181, study PRJNA540505) | mine drainage metagenome | isolation source: sediment from site ElyBrook_90M | place: USA: Ely Copper Mine, Vershire, VT | collected 2017
CCGGGGCTTCCTTTTGGCGGCCCCGCGTTCCCCCGCGGCGCTTATTTTTCTTGGGGTTACCCCCCCGGGCGCGGGGGGGGGCGCGCCCCCGGGGGGGCGCCGGCGCCGGCGCCGGCGGAAGCGCTATCGGGTGCCGCGGCCATCATTGCACCACGAAACTGGTGAACAACAAATCCTCGATCTGCGGGCCGCCGACCGTCTGTTGCACCGCCCGGATCGCAGCGAGCGCTTCCTTGCGCAGTTCTTCCTTGCCCTCGCGCGACATCAACGTCTTGTAATTTCGATTGCTCATCAGCAGCAACAAATTGTTGCGAATCAGCGGTACGTTCTTTTGCACGCTGTCGATTGCGCGCTGGTCGCGTGCCATGACCTGCATGCTGACCTGGAGGAACCGCACCGCATCGCCGTCCTCGAAGTTGACGATGAGCGGCGGGTCGATTGCGAAATAGATCTCCGGTTTGCCGGCTTCGGAGCCGCTGGCGGCGACCGACACGGGGTGGATCGCCGTGATCTTGCCGTCGGCGCCCAATTTGAAGTCCGGCAGCGGGTGCAGCGCGTCGTTGATGTATCCGCCGACGACGACGGCCGCCAAGGTCAGCACGAATATGCCGAGGCCGCCGAGCAATTTGCCGATGAGCCCGGCGGATCTCTTCGGTGCGGCGGTCGCAGTGGTCTCACCCGCATCAGCCATAGTGTCGATTCCTTGTTGCGACCTGGATGCCGCAGAAGGGATCGAGCAAGTTCTATGCCACGCACGACGGGAATGAATTATCCCGTCGATTCAGATGCTTAGCCGCCGATGCGGCGGCGCTCGCGGCCGCATCGCCGGCAAAGCGTCGGCTTATTGACGCTTACCAGATCACGACCCGGCGGTCGGGGGCAAGGTACATCTTGTCGCCCGGCTTCACGTCGAATGCCTTGTAGAACCCGGATTGGTTGCGGATCGGCACCACGCCGCGGATGCCGGCCGGCGAATGCGGATCGCTCTTCAGCCACATGATCTTCTGCGCCTCACGCGTCTTGCCGCGCCATGCTTGAACCCATCCGTAGTAGAAGCGCTGCGCCCCGCTCATGCCGTCGATGACCGGCGCCGCGCGGCCCGCGAGCGACAGCTGGTAGGCCTGGTACGCGATCGCGAGGCCGGAGTTGTCGGCGATGTTCTCGCCGAGCGTCAGCCGGCCGTTGATGTGAAAGCCCGGCACGGGTTCGTATTGCGCGTATTGCGCGACGAGCGCGCGCGTCTTGGCCGCAAATTTCGCGTGGTCCTGCGGCGTGAACCAGTCGTGCAGGTTGCCGTCGGCATCGAATTGGCTGCCTTCGTCGTCGAAGCCGTGGCTGATCTCGTGGCCGATCACCGCGCCGATTGCGCCGTAGTTGACCGCGTCGTCCGCCTGGACGTTGAAGAACGGCGGCTGCAGGATCGCCGCCGGGAACACGATCTCGTTGAGCAGCGGATTGTAGTAGGCATTCACCGTCTGCGGCGTCATGCCCCATTCGCTGCGGTCGATCGGCTTGCCGAGCTTCGCGAGCTGGCGCCGGTACTCGAACTCGTCGGCGCGTTCGATGTTGCCGTACAGATCATCGCGCCGGATTTGCAGCGTACCGTAGTCGCGCCACTTGTCCGGGTAGCCGACCTTGATCATGAGCTTATCGAGCTTCGCGAGCGCGCCCTTGCGCGTCGGCGGACTCATCCAATCCAAGGTCGCGATCTCGCCGCGATAGGCGGCGATGAGGTTGTCGACGAGCGCGCGGATCCGCGCCTTGTTCTGTGGCGGGAAGTATTTCGCCACGTACAACTCACCGAGCGCCTCACCCATCGAGCCGTCGATCAATGCGAGGCCCCGCTGCCAACGCGGCCGGTTGGCCGGAACGCCCTGCAATACCGTGCCGGTGAACGCGAACCGCTCATCAACGAACGGCTTCGACAGGTAGGGCGCGGCGGCCGACAGCACGCGCCATTTGAAGTACGCCTTCCATACCGGCAGCGGGGTCGTCGCGATCAAACGCCCCAGCGCCGTGAAATAATTCGGCTGATTCACGATCACATAATCGACCTTGCTCGCCGCGCCGACGTCGTCGAAGTAGCGATTCCAGTCGTAATTCGCCATCAGCGCCGGCAGATCCCGGACCATGACCTTGTTGTAGGTCTTGGCCGGATCCCGGTTCTGCACGCGGGTCCACTGGATGCGCGCGATCGAGGTCTCGAGAGCGAGGATCGCCGCCGCATCGCCGTGCGCATCGGGGATCTTTGCCATTTCGAACATTTTCTCGATATGCGCAAGGTATTTCGCGCGCACGGCCGCGAGCTTCGCCTGGTCGCTGAGATAATAGTCCCGGTCCGGCATGCCGAGCCCGCTCTGCCCTATGATGACCGCATAGCGCGTCGACTCCTTACCGTCCTGTTCGATGCCGAGATCGAAAGGCGCGCCCGCCTCGCCGCGATTCAGATGCGCGATCAGTGCCGCGAGTCCGCTCTTCGCGCGCAGCGCATCGATCCGGCGAAACTCCGCCCGTACCGGCGCAAGCCCCAGGGCGTCGAGCCTCTTAACGTCCATGTAGCTCGCGTATAGATCTGCGACCTTTTGCGCCGTCGCGTCGCGCTCGCCCGCAGGCGCCTCGAGCGCATCGACGATGACCTTCAATTGCCGTTCGGTCTCGTCGGAGACCCTCGTGAACATGGTGTAGCTCGCCTTGTCCGCGGGAATCTGAAAGGTATCGAGCCACCTGCCGTTCAGATGACGGTAGATGTCATCCTGCGGCCGCACGGCCGGATCGACATAGCGCGTGTCGACGCCCGATACGGGCGCTGCCGCCGCCGGCGATGCGGCGCCGGCGATCGCGATGGCGATCGCGGCGGCGGGAAACATGACGGCTGTGATCGTCTTCACTCGTGGAATCATCGCTTTCCTCGCTTTCATCGAAACTTCAACGCGACACGCAAACCCGGGTCCGCGTCCGTAAGGATCAGGCGCGCACCGTGCAGTTTGGTCACTGCCGCGACCAAAGACAATCCCAGGCCGGAGCCCGGGAGTTTGCGCGCCTCATCGAGACGCACGCGCCTGCCCAGCACGAGCTCGCGTTTGTCGGCGGGAATTCCCGGCCCATTGTCCTCGACGATCACCTCGGGGCCGCCGAACTCGTTCTTCAACATGACGCGGATATGCCCGCCGCGCGGCGTGAACTTGATCGCATTGTCGAGCAGATTGGCGAGCGCTTGCGCGAGGAGCTGACGGCTGCCTTGAATATGGGCGCCCGGCGCGACGCCGCTTTCGAGCGTGAGTCCGCGCTCCTCGGTGACGGGCGCATACAGCTCGACGATGCTCGCCACCAACTCGGACAAGTCGACCGCTTCGCGGGCGACCGTGCCGGTCTCGGCGAGCGCGATGCGCAGCAGCGCATCCAGGGTGCCGCGCATGCGGTCGACTTCCGTCGTGACGCGCTCCAGCACACGCCGCTCCGGCGACGCCGGGGCCAGCTGGAGCATCGCCGCCTCGGCGGTCGTCTGCAGCCTGTTGAGAGGCGTGCGCAAATCGTGCGCGGCGCTGTCCAATACCGTGCGCATGCCGAGCGTCAGCTGTTCGATCTTGTCGAGCATGCCGTTGATTTCCCGCGCCAAGGTATTGAGCTCGTCCTCCGCATCGCGGACCGGCAAGCGCTGCGACAGATCGCCGCGCATGATCTGAGTCGCGACCGCCGATATCGCGCCGGCATGCGCGAGAATGCGCCGGCCCATCCAGATTCCGCCGCTCAATCCGAGCAGCATCGTCAAGACGACCGCGGCGACGAGACCGCGCATCATCACGTTCTTGACGTCCTGACGCTCCTGCACGTCATGCCCGACGAGCATGCGATAGCCCCCGGGCAGCGGAAAGCGCTGCGCCCGCACTTCGTGCACGCGGGTCTCGTCGCCATACGGCACGGCCACCTTGAATTGGATCCATTTGCCTTCGTCGGCCGCGACCTTCGGCCATGACGGCACGTTCCCCGCGACCGGGCGCAGCTGCGGATCGACCATCAGATAGACGGCGCCGCGAACGTCCTGGTCCTGCGAGCGCTGTTCGATGAGCTCTATGAAATCACTGCGCGACAGGACGAGGACTTGTTCGCGCAACCCTTGAACCTCGGCCTCGATCAGGTTGTCGGTGCTCCCGTCGATGACCCGCGACACGGCGTAGTAGACGCCGCCGAGCAGCGCGACCGCGCCGAGCGCGAACACGATCGAATACAGGATTGCGATGCGAAACGGGGAGCTCGTCAGTACGCCGAGGAACCCCTGTTCCTGGTCCACTGTTATTCTTCTTCGCTCAGACTATACCCGGCGCCGCGCACCGTATGCAGCAGCGGCTTGTCGAAGTCCTTGTCGATCGCCTGGCGCAAGCGGCTGATGTGCACGTCGATAACGTTCGTCTGCGGGTCGAAATGATAATCCCACACGCCTTCCAGCAGCATCGTGCGCGTCACGACCTGCCCGCTGTGGCGCATCAGGAATTCGAGGAGCTGGAACTCGCGCGCAGTCAATTCGATCTTCTTGCCGTTGCGCGTTACGCGCCTCGTCATGCGGTCGAGTTCCAGATCGGCCAATTTGAGCCTGGTCGCGCTCTCCGCGCCGCCGAGTTCGCCGCGCCGTGCGAGCGCATCGATGCGCGCCATCAGCTCCGACATGTGGTACGGCTTCGTCAAATAGTCGTCGCCGCCGGCGCGCAAGCCGGTGATGCGGTCATCGACATCGCCGAGCGCGCTCACGATCAGCACCGGCAGCTTGCGGCCCGTGGCGCGCAAGGATTGCACGAGCGCGAGGCCGTCGAGCTTCGGAAGCATGCGATCGACGATCGCCAGATCCAGCGCGATCGACGAGGCCATCTGCAGCCCTTCGAGGCCGTTTACGGCGACATCGACGGTATGTCCGACCTCGCGCAGCGCCTTCGCGAGGTAATCGCGCGCGACCTGGTCGTCTTCAACGATCAATATGTGCATGGCGGGTCATTTTACAGTTCGGCGGGCCGTTGGACCCCTATCGGGCGGCAAGATAGACTGATCAATCTATGACGCCGGAGTTGATGCCGCAAGCCGATTCGAACCGCGCTCGCGTCCGCGTGAGCGCGCCGGCCACCGGCTGCGCGCGGATCAGCGGCGAATTCGCGGTTCCGCGGTCGAATGCGCCGGCGGCAGCTTACAAATTCTTAACACTCTACGCGGCGCCGCAGGCGCGGCGGCTCGCGCACCGCTGACCGATGCCCGAACCCTCGACGACCCATCTGGTATTGATTCCGAGCTACAACCCAGGACCCAAGGTATTCGATACGGTGCGCGCCGCACGCCGGTTCTGGGATCCCGTATGGGTCGTCGTCGACGGCAGCACGGATCAATCAGCCGAGGCGCTGGCGGCGATGGCCGCAGCCGATCGCGGCCTGCGTGTGTTCGTTTGCGCCGAGAATCGCGGCAAAGGCGCGGCGGTGCTGCGCGGGCTGCGCATCGCGCTCGCCCAAGGCTACACCCACGTCCTCACGATGGATTCCGACGGACAGCATCCGCCGGAGCGGATCCCGGCGTTCATGGCGGCATCGGCGGGGGCGCCGCGCGCAATGATTCTCGGCCGGCCGGTGTTCGACGCGAGCGCGCCGCCATTGCGGGTTCATGGCCGGAAAATCTGCAACTGGTGGACGAATCTGGAAACTCTGTGGGCCGGGATTCAGGATTCCTTGTTCGGCTTTCGCGTTTATCCCGTCGCCGCACTCGTCGCGGTGATGCGCTTCCAGCCCTGGATGCGGCGCTTCGACTTCGATGTCGAGGCGGCGGTGCGCTTATGCTGGCGCGGGGTGCCGCCGATCAGTTTGCCGGCGGCGGTGCGCTATTTCTCGTCCGACGAGGGCGGCGTATCACATTTCCACTATTGGCGCGACAATGCGCTGTTGACTTGGATGCACGCGCGCCTTTTCTGCGGATTCTTGTGGCGCTTGCCGTGGCTGGCGGCGCGGCGCATGCGGCACCGGGCGTAATTCATTATAATGGCGCCTGGTGCGAAGGCCGCTTGCTGCGGAAGTGAAGAGTCAGCCGATGTCCGACGAAGCGTCGCTCTTGATGGAACAGGCGCCGCTGGCCGACGTGGGTCTACAGCGCGAAATCGCCGCACTCTTCGTGCGCGCATTGAACCTGGAAGTTCCGGCCGAGGATATCGATCCGGATGCGCCGCTGTACGGCGAAGGACTCGGCCTCGATTCGATCGACATCTTGGAGATCGCGCTGTTGCTGTCGAAGGAATACGGCATACAGCTGCGCGCCGATAGCGAACAGAACCAACAGATCTTCCGCTCGCTGCGTCATCTGGCGGAATACGTTGCCGCGCACAGAACGAAGTGAACGGACGCCCCGCGCGAGCGCACGCGCTACATGGCTGAAATCCCGCTTCTTTCCCACCGTTCTCGCTCCGCACCGCTCGCATGGCGCGACGGCGAGCCGATCAGCGCGCTGAAATTCCTCAGCGACGTGCGCGCTTTGAGCGAGCGCTTGCCGCCGGCCGGGCACGTTCTCAATGTCTGCGCGGATCGCTATCGATTCGCCGTCGGATTGGCCGCCTGCCTGGTCGGTGGGCGGGCGACTCTGCTGCCGCCGACCCATACGCCGGAAGTCATCCGCCAGGTCGCAGTGTTCGCGCCGGATGCGATTTGCTTGACCGACGATGCGCGTTGCGCGATCGATTTGCCCAAAGTGTACAGCGACGCCGATTCGCAGGCGCCCGTGACGCCGTGGGAGGTTCCTGCGATCGACGCGCGGCAACTGGCGGCGATCGTGTTCACGTCCGGCTCGACCGGCGTGCCGGTTCCGCACCGCAAGACCTGGGGCCGCCTCGCGGCCTGCGTGCGGCGCGGCGCCGAGCGGCTCGGACTGCTCGACGGCCGCCTACACGCGCTCGTCGGCACGGTGCCGCCGCAACACATGTACGGCTTCGAATCGACCGTATTGCTCCCGCTGCAAAGTGGAAACTCTTTCGCCGCGGAGCGCCCGCTTTTCCCGGCCGACGTGGCGGCTGTACTCGCCGCGGCGCCGCGTCCGCGCGCGCTGATATCGACGCCGGTTCATTTGCGCGCCCTGTTGGCCACCGATATCGAGCTGCCGGGCGTCGATCTGATCGTTTCGGCAACGGCGCCGCTCACGGCCGAAATGGCCGCCACAGCCGAGCGGCGCTTTCACGCCGAACTCGTCGAAATTTACGGTTCGACGGAAACCGGTCAAATCGCGACGCGGCGCACCGCCGCAACGGACCGATGGCGGTTATGGCCGGGCGTGAGCCTCGATGAGGGCGACGGCCCCACGTTCGCGCGGGGCGGACACCTGGAGCAGCGCACTGCGTTATGCGACGTCGTCGAATCCGTCGGCGCGGATGAGTTTCTATTGCACGGCCGAATGGAAGACATGGTTAATATCGCCGGCAAACGCAGCTCCTTCGCCTACTTGAATCACCAGCTGAATGCGGTGCCCGGGGTCGTCGACGGCGCGTTCTTCCTGCGCGCGGGCGAGAATCTTGCTGCGACCGGTGTCGCACGGCTCGCCGCGGCGGTCGTCGCCCCGACATTGACTGCCTCGACTCTGACCGAGCGCTTGCGCGAACGGATCGACTCCGCGTTCTTGCCGCGGCCGCTGATCTTCGTCGAGCGCTTGCCGCGAAATTCGACCGGCAAGCTGCCGCGGCAAGCGCTTGAAGCGCTGATTGCCGAGAAGGGGTAGGCGGGCGTGACCGTACCATCCGCAACCGCCGGAACCCTCGAACTGCGCATCGCCGGCGATCATCCGTCCTATGCGGGTCATTTCCCCGGCATGCCGATTCTGCCGGGTGTCGTTTTGATCGACGCGGCGCTCGACGCACTCGCAAGGGCGCGCGGCGCCCGCCCTACGTGTCTTGAAATCAAGGTATTCAAGTTCTTGAGCCCGGTGCGTCCGGGAGATCTGCTGAACCTGGAATTTCAGGATCTCGCCGACGGCTCGATTCGGATGACGATTCGCAGCGCCCTGCGCATCGTCGCCGCGGGAGTCGTCGCGGCCGCCAAACCGCGCGATTTGGCGCCTTGAGCTCGCGTGCGGCTCACGCCAGATAAAGTTGATAGGCGCGCCGAATGGCTCACGGCTCGCGAGCGCGGGAGCGCGGGCCTTCTGCGGCTCATGGCCCTCCTGTCGCTGAAGGCGGGCCGGCGCCTGAGCCGCGTCGCGCTATACCCGATCGTCGCCTATTTCTTTTTGTCGGCTCCGCGTGCGCGCCGGCATGCGCGGCGCTACCTGCGCCTGGCATTGGGCCGCCGCCCCACCGCACGCGATCGCTTTCGCCATTTGCTGTACTTCGCCTCGATGATCCATGACCGCGTGTATTTCAACCATGCGCGCGCAGATCTGTTCGAAATATCCGTCGACGGAGCGGAGTCGATGCGCGCACGCTCGGCCGCCGGCGGCGGCGCGCTTCTGCTCGGCGCCCACATGGGCAGCTTCGAAGCGATCCATGCCGTCGCCAGGCAGGAGCCCGGCTTGCAGGTCCTCATGGCCATGTACGAGGAAAATGCGCGCAAGATCGGCCGTACCATGGCGGCGGTCAATCCCGCGGCGTCTTCAAAAATCATCCCGCTCGGACGCATCGATGCGATGATCAGCATCTCCGAGCGGCTGCACGCGGGGCATTTCGTCGGGATCCTGGCCGACCGCACTCTGCGGGAGGAGCCGATGCAGGCGGTCACGCTGCTCGGCGAGCGCGCCTATCTGCCGACGGGACCGATGCGCATCGCCGCGATCCTCGGCTGTTCGGTGGTATTCATGGCCGGCCTCTACCGTGGTGCGAACCGCTACCACGTGCTGTTCGAGCCGCTCGCGGATTTCTCCGGCGTGGAGCGCGCGGCGCGGGACGCGGCCGTAGCGGCGGCGATCGACCGGTACGCTGCGCTTCTCGACCGCTGTTGCCGCGGCGACCCGTACAATTGGTTCAACTTCCACGACTTATGGCGCACGCCGGCCGCGCGCGGAGCCCGCTGATGCGCATGCGAATCGCGGTCGCGGCCCTGTCCTTGATCGTCGCACGCGCAAGCATCGCCGCCGGCGCACCGACAGGCGCCGGCGGCGCGGCAAGTGCGGGCGCGGGCGCGGGCGCGGGCGACTTGGATCGCGTGATGCATTTGCTCGTCGAACATCCGCACCGGCAGGCGCGCTTCGTCGAGCGTCAGTTTCTCTCGATCCTGGATCGGCCGCTGGTATCGAGCGGCGAACTCGCCTTCGACGCGCCGAATCGCCTCGTGAAGCGCACCTTCGAGCCTCGTGCGCAGACCATGACGGTCGTCGGCGACGCGCTCACTGTCGACAGCGGCCGCAAACGCCGGGTGCTCGATTTGCGCAACTACCCGCAAATCGCGCCGTTCGTCGATAGCATCCGCGCCACGCTCGCCGGGGATCGCGCCGACCTCGCGCGCCACTTCACGATCGAGTTCGAAGGGGACGTGAACCACTGGACTCTGCGGCTTACGCCGAGAGACGCGGCACTCGCGCGCACCGTCTCGCGCATTCTGATCACCGGAGTGCGCGGCGACTTGACCGACGTCGATGTTCGCGAGACCGACGGGGATCACTCGTCGATGCGAATCGAGACGGACGGCGCACGGTGAACAAGCGCGCTATCGCGCCGATCACGCTGTGGCTGCTGTTGTTGGCGGGGTCGGCGGTTGTCGCGGCACGCGCGCGCTACGTCGCCGACTTGTCGGCGTTCTTGCCTTCGCACCCGTCCGCCAACCAGCAATTGCTGGTCGACCAGCTGCGCGAAGGACCCGCATCGCGCCTGATCTTGATCGCGCTCGAAGGCGCCGACGCGTCCGTGCGCGCGCGCTTGTCGCTCGCGCTCGCGCGACGGCTCCGCGCCGACGGCGAATTCAGCTCCGTCGGAAACGGCGAACGGCTCGCGCAAGAGCGTGATCGGCGATTCCTCTTTCGGCACCGTTATCTGCTGAGCGCCGCGGTGACCGCGCAGCGATTCTCCGCCGCGGGCTTGCGCCTATCGATTCAAGCGTCGATCGACGCGCTTGCCTCCCCGGCCGGCCCGTGGCTGAAATCCCTGCTGCCGCGCGATCCGACCGGCGAGATGCTGCAGGTCGTCGATCAATTGGACGGCACGACGGCGCCGCGGTCGGCGGACGGCGTTTGGGTCTCGCGCTCGGGAGACTGGGCCCTGCTCGTCGCCGAGACGAAGGCCGCGGGATCCGACACGGATGCACAGCAGCGCGCCCAAGGTGCGATCCGCGCCGCGTTCGCCGCGGCGCTGCGGGAAGCCGCCGCGCCGGCGCGCGCCGGCGCGCGCCGGCGCCGGAGCGGGCCCGGGGTGGTGGGGGTCGCCGCGCGCGCGGATATCGAGCACGCGGCGCGGCGGCGCGCAGCGCGCGGCTGGACGCTCATGGTCATCCTATTGCTGCTCGTGTACCGCTCGTCCCGCGCGGTGCTGCTCGGCCTGCTGCCGGTCGTCACGGGCGCACTCACCGGCGTCGCCGCGGTCGCACTGGTCTTCGGCGCCGTGCACGGTATGACCTTGGGCTTCGGCGTCACCCTGATCGGTGAAGCCGTGGACTATTCGATTTATTTCTTCATTCAGTCCGCCGACGCCGCCGGCGGAGCCGCGGGCTGGCGGCGCGCGCTTTGGCCTACCGTGCGTTTGGGCGCATTGACGTCGATTTGCGGGTTTGCGTCACTGCTGCCGTCGGGGTTCCCCGGCTTGGCCCAGCTCGGCGTCTATTCGATCAGCGGCCTGGTCGCGGCCGCGCTGACGACGCGCTTCATTCTGCCGCTATTGATTCCGAGCGGTCTGCGGTTGCGCTCCATGGCGCCGCTCGGCAAGGCGCTCGGCGCGCGAATGCCGCGCATCCGCATTGCACGCGCAATCGCCGCCGCCATATTGACCGGCTCCGTGCTCACGCTGTGGCTGCACCGCGGCCTCTTGTGGAATCGCGACTTATCCGCATTGAGCCCCATTTCGGCGGCGGACCGTGATTTCGACACGGCGCTGCGCGCCGACTTGGGCGCCGCCGATGTACGCTACATCGTCGTCGCGCCCGGCGCGACGATGCAGGATGCGCTGCGCGGCGCCGAACGCGCGGGCGCGGCGCTCGCGCGCCTCGCCGATGCCGGCTCCATCGGCGGCTACGACAGCCCGGCGCTCTACCTGCCGAGCCTCGCCGCGCAGCGCGCGCGGCGCGAAAGCCTCCCGGATGCGCGTACGCTGAAGGAGAACCTCGCGCTCGCGCTCGCGCATCTGCCGCTTAGCCGCGCGCGCCTCGAGCCGTTTCTCAACGATGTCGCGGCCGCGCGCGCGGCGCCCCTGCTGACCCGCGCGGATCTCGGCGATACGTCGATGGCGATCGGCTTCGACCAGCTCATGCTGCATCGAAGGCGCGGCTGGAGTGCGCTCCTGCCTCTGCATCCGCCGCCTGCGGCCGGGCCTGCCGCAGCGATCGACGCCGCTCGCGTAGCCCGTGCGGTCGGGGCCGGCGCCACGGTTCTCGATCTGAAACGAGAGGCGGATTCACTGTACGCGGACTATTTGCGCAATGCGCTACGCGCATCCGCGGCGGGGTTCCTGTGTCTCGCGCTGTTGCTCGCGGTCGCGCTGCGCTCGCCGCGCAAGGCCGCGCGGGTCCTCGCGCCGCTCGCACTCGCGGTGCTCGCCGTGACTGCGGCGCTCGCTTTGGCGGGCGAGCGGCTCACGATTCTGCATCTGGTCGGTCTGCTGCTGATCGTCGCCGTGGGCTCCAATTATTCGCTGTTCTTCAACCGCGGAGATTCCGCCACCGATCTCGCGGCCGCGGCAATCACCGGATCGCTGGTTATAGCAAACGCCGCGACCGTCATCGGCTTTGGGCTTCTCGCGTTCGCCGATGTGCCGGTACTCAGGGACCTTGGCGTGACGGTCGCGCCGGGAGCGTTCCTCGCGCTCATTTTCTCCGCCGCGCTCTCGGGACGCGCGTGAGCCGGTCCACACGGACTGCCGGCCGCTGGGTTCCGTCGAAGTTCGTTGCGGCATCGATCGCACTGCATCTCGGCGCCGGTATCTCGCTGCTCGCGCGCCCGCGAGCCTGGCCGATTGCGCTCGGCGCGATCGCCGCCGACCATCTGCTGCTGGCGGCGGCGGGCTTGTGGCCGCAGAGCCGGCTGTTGGGGCCCAACTGGACGCGACTGCCGGCGGCGAGCGCGCTGCGCCGGCAAATCGCGATCACCGTCGACGACGGGCCCGATCCCGATGTCACTGCGCGCGTCCTGTCGATATTCGATGAGTTTCATGCGCGCGCAACGTTCTTCTGCATCGGCGAACGCGTCGAACGCCACCCCGACCTCGCGCAGGACATCGTGCGCCGCGGGCACGCGATCGAGAACCACAGCCATGGGCACCCACTGAATTTTGCCCTGCTGGGACCGGCGGCGCTGCACGCGCAGGTCGCGCGCGCGCAGGACTGCATCGCCGCCGCGACCGGCGAGCGCCCGGCGTTTTTTCGCGCGCCCGCGGGCCTGCGCAACCCATTTCTCGATCCGGTGCTTGCGAGACTCGGGCTGCGCCTCGCGAGCTGGACGCGGCGCGGATTCGACACGGTCAATCGAGAACCGGACGACGTGTTAGGCCGTTTGACACGCGGGCTTGCGGGCGGGGACATTCTCCTGTTGCACGACGGCAATGCGGCCCGCGCCGACCGCGGGTCGCCGGTGATACTCGAGGTCCTGCCGCGCCTGCTCGCGGCGGCGCGCGACCTTGGGTTTACGCCGGTCACGCTGCGCGCGGCGCTCCTGGCGACATGACTTGGAACATCGGCAAGGTCCCGGCGGCGCGGTAGAATTCCTCCATGACGGCGCGCCCGACGACACCCTTGTTTTTGAGCTCCTTTACGGCTGCGAGCTGTATCGGCCGCGGCTCGCAGGAGACGCTTGCGTCGCTGCGCGCGCAGCGCAGCGGCCTGCGCGCCTGCGATTTCGAAACGGTGGATCTTCACACTTACGTTGGCATCGTCGACGGCGTCGACGCAACGGCGCTGCCGGCCGAATTGCGCCGCTTCGATTGCCGCAACAATCGGCTCGCCGAACTCGCGCTGCGCGAAGACGGATTCGACGCAGCGGTGCTGCGCGCGACACGCCGCTTCGGCCGGCAGCGCGTCGGCGTCTTCCTGGGAACGAGCACCTCCGGCATCCTGCAGACGGAGATCGCCTACCGGCGGCGCGATCCGGCGACCGGCGCCTTGCCGGAGGAATTCGATTATCGCGCAACGCATAATTCGTTTTCGGTCGTGGACTACGTACGCCGGCGCCTCGGGCTCGAGGGGCCGGCGGCCGCCGTCTCCGCGGCCTGCGCATCGAGCGCGAAAGCGTTCGCGATGGGGCGGCGCATGATCCGGTCGGGCTTGATCGACGCGGCGCTCGTAGGCGGCGTCGATTCGCTTTGCCTGACGACGCTCTACGGTTTCCATTCGCTGCAGTTGCTCGCCCCGGGCCCGTGCCGCCCGTTCGACGCCGCACGCGACGGGCTGTCGATCGGCGAAGCGGCGGCGTTCGCGCTGATCGAGCGCGTACCGGCGAGTTTGGATCGCGACGCGGTGCTGTTCCTCGGCGCCGGCGAATCGAGCGACGCGCATCATATGTCGGCACCACACCCGGAAGGGCGAGGCGCGCGTTCGGCGATGCAGGCCGCGCTCGACGAGACCGGGGCCGTTGCTGCGGCGATCGACTACATCAACCTGCATGGAACCGGCACGTCGAGCAACGACCGCGCTGAAAGCCACGCGGTCGCCGCGATCTTCGGAAGCACGGTTCCTTGCAGCTCGACCAAAGGCGCGACCGGCCACACGCTCGGCGCCGCGGGCGCGCTCGAAGCGGTCATCGGCGCGCTGTGCCTGCGCGACGGGCTGCTGCCAGGAGGCGCGCGGACGGCGAACCTCGATCCGGAACTCAAAGTGAACTACGTCAGCGCGAACCGCCCTATGCGGGCCGCACGCATCCTCAGCAACTCGTTCGGCTTCGGCGGCGCCAATTGCAGCTTGATCTTCGGGACCGCAGGATGAGCTTGACGGCCTTCCTCGATGGCATCGGAGTCCTAGGCCCCGGCATTTCCGACTGGCCGAGCGCTGCAGAATGCCTCCGGGGCCGCCGCCGCTACGAACCGGCCCCCACGGCCATTGCGCCGCCCGCGATCCTGCCGTCCACGGAGCGCCGTCGAACCGGCCGCATCGTGCAGCTCGCGCTCACCGTCGCCATCGAAGCGACCACGCGCGCAGGCATCGAACCCGGCGCGGCGGCGAGCGTGTTTTCTTCCTCCAGCGGAGAAGGGAGCAACTGTCACGAAATCTGCGCCGCGCTTGCGGCGCCGATGCGGGAATTGTCGCCGACGCGATTCACCAATTCGGTCCACAATGCCGCATCGGGCTATTGGAGCATCGCCGCCGGCGCGACGGGACCGTCGAACGTGCTGTGCGCGTTCGACGCGAGCTTCTCGGCCGGCTTACTCGAGGCAATGGTGCAAATTTCCCTCGGCGCGCGTCCGGTCCTGCTCGTCGCTTACGACGGCGATTACCCGGAGCCGCTCAAGGCCAAGCGGCCCATACCGGACGCCTTCGGCGTCGCGCTGGTGTTGTCGGCGAGCCGCAGCGAGCGCACCGTCGCGCGCATCGGCGCGCAAATTGCCGGAGCGTCGGCCTATATGCCGGCCGATTCGCTGGCCGACTCGCGGCTCGACGCCGTGCGTGCTTCGATCCCCGCCGCGCGCTGTCTGCCGCTGTTGCGCGCGCTCGCGCTGCGGGCCCCGGCGCGCGTCGCGCTCGAATATCTCGACGCATCGCGCCTCGTCGTGGAGGTTGTTCCGTGCACCTAGACCGCAGCTGGATCGCCGCGCGGATTGCGCACAACGGCGGCATGTGCGTGCTCGACGAAGTCCTGGACTGGAGCGCTCGGCACATCCGCTGCCGCACGGGCAGCCATCGGCTGGCGGACAATCCGCTGCGCGCGCATGGCCGCCTCGCCGCGGTGTGCGCGATTGAATACGCTGCACAAGCGATTGCCGTGCACGGTGCGCTCGCATCGCCCTTGCCCGCGGGCGCCGCGCGTGGTGGCTATCTCGCGAGCGTCCGCGACGTGTCGGTGCGCGTTGCGCGTCTCGACGACATCGAGGACGACCTGATTTGCGAGGCGGACAGGATCGCCGGCGATCATGGCATCGTGCTTTACGAATTCAGCGTTGGCCGCGCGACGGCGCCCGCTCCGGCCCTGGCGCTCGGCCGCGCGACGATCATCCTCGACACGGATAGCCTGGATCCCGCATGAGCGAGGTATCGCGACGCGCACTGGTCACGGGCGGCAGCGGCACGATCGGCTCGGCCATATGCCGCCGCCTCGCCGCGGCCGGTCACGAGGTGTACGTGCACGCGAACCGCGCAACGGCGGCGGCCGACGCCGTCGTGCGTGAGATTCGGGGCGCCGGCGGGCATGCGCATGCGATCTGCTTCGACGTGACGAACGATGCCAAGGTGCGGGCGGCGCTCGAGCCCCTGGTCGAGGATTCGGCGATACAAGTGCTCGTCAACAACGCCGGCGTGCATGACGATGCCGCGTTCCCGGGCATGAGCGCGCTGCAGTGGAGTCGCGTGATCGACGTCAGCTTGAACGGCTTCTTTCACGTGACCCAAGCACTGATGCTGCCGATGATCCGCACGCGCTGGGGCCGCATCGTCAACATTACGTCGGTCTCCGCGCTGCTGGGCAACCGCGGCCAGGTGAATTATTCCGCCGCGAAAGGGGCTCTGCACGCGGCGACCAAATCCTTGTGCCTGGAGGTCGCGAGCCGCGGGGTGACCGTCAATGCGGTCGCGCCCGGCATCATCGCGACACCGATGAGCGAGGGCGCATTCGACGCGCCGCGGATTGCGGAACTCGTGCCGATGAAGCGCGCAGGTAGCGCCGCGGAGGTCGCCGGCCTGGTGGCCTACCTCGTCTCCGACGAAGCTTCCTACGTCACCGGCCAGATCATCGCGGTCGGCGGCGGCCTAGGCTGATCGGTTGCGTACGCTCATGCATACGCATCGAGCACGCCGTGCGCCGGTAGCTGCGCGCGCGCCGAACTCGCCGAGACCGACGCTGGTTCACCGTCGCCTCCCAAGGTCCCGGACCATGCGCCGCTCTGCGAACGGGTCGGCCGGTCTTGAAACGATCGCTGCGAAATGTCGACGCTGACTTGACTGAAGCCCTGGGCGCCCAGCATCTCACGCAGCTTCGGCGAGTTCGATTGCAGCGCATCGAGCGTCGTAGCGTTTTGCGCGCTCATCCAAACCACGGCATGGCCGCGATCGACCGATATGCGCAGCTGGATCGGCCCGAGATGCGGCGGAGTCACCTGCAGGTTCGCGCCGTTCAGGCCGTGATCCACCATCCAGGCGACCCGATTGAGAAGAGCCTGGGAGAACTCCGCGGTATGAATTCCGGCATCCAAGTGGAACGTCGCCGCGGCAGCGCCCGCGTGGCCCGCGTTCGACCCGGCTGCGGACACCGCAAGCGACGCGGCGGCTGCGACCGTGCCGTCGATCGAGATAGCCGTGGACGCTGGTCCGTTTGTGGCATGCACTGGCTTGTCGGTGGTGGCCGCGGAGTTCGGCGCGACCGTCGCGGGCCGCGGTGCCGGGCTTGCCGGCGCAAAGCCGCCGCCCGGCGGCATCGATTTCTGCTTGGTGCCGCCGTTCGCGACTGCGGACGCCGTGTTCGCGAGTGCGGCGGCGGCCGGATTCGCGGCAGCGAGCGCCGGCATCGCGACTGAGGCCGGACCCGGCGACGGCGGCGGCGCCTCGCCGCCGCTCGTCGCGGCGCGCACGCGCAGCGCGGCGGCGTCATTCGAAGCGGCGGCGTCAATCGCAGCGGCGGCGGCGACATGCGAAGCGGCGGGGGCGTCGTTCGGCGCGCGGCCGATGTCGGGCGGCGCTGCGGCGCGGCCGATGGTCGCGGCTGGGACCGGAATTCCGGCTTTGGGCAGCCCCGGCGCCGCGGCCGGCAACGGCGGCAACGGCGGCAACGGCGGCTGTGAACTGCCGTTGACCGGCAATTGCGTGCCGAGCATGCCGAGCATGCCGCCATCCGCGGGCACCGGGCTAGGATGCACCGTCGGCTTCACTTCGCCGTTCTTCTCGGCTGCGCCCAGCGCGGCCGGAAAATCCTTCCGGCCGGCATCCTTGCCCGCGCCGCCGGGCGGTGCTACCCCGATGGGCCGCGGCAATGCACCGGCTCCGGGCGCTACGGCCGCAATTTGCACCGGCGCGGCGGTGGCGCCGGCGGCAGGCAGGATCGGCGACGTTGCGCTCATGGCCGAAGATTTTGCAAGCGCCATGCCAAGAGCCCGGCGAATCAACGATCCTCGAACACCCCCGGCAGCGCGAGCGCCGAGCGTATCCCCGCCTCGTCGCCGTCCCGCTGTTCGCGCCGATCCGCCGCCCGGCGCTCTTCGGCTCGAAAGCGTTCGACCACACGGGAGAGCGATTCGGCTTCGACGCGTTTCGTGCACCACTGAGTGCGGCGCGACTCGTATTCGGCGCGCGCAAGTCCAAGGTTTTGCGTTTGCAGGCGCAGGGCATCGCTCAACCGATCGATAAAGGAGCGATAATTTTGCAGGCGCACGGCGTCCATCAAGCCGACCGATAGCGCGCCGTCGCGCGCGTACTCGTCGCGGTAGTTCTTGAGTCGCTCCAGCTGATGTTCGAGCTCGGCGACGCGGTGCTCGGCCTCGACCATCGCACGGCTCAAAGCCGACGCCGAGTTGGCGGCAATCTCGCGGATCGGTTCGAGTCGCTTGGATTTCATCGGCGGCACGGCACTATCGGAGCGCCACGGCCGCCGGCGCCGCGAACTTTGTCACGAGATTCTGTAGGTCCCGGTAACTATCCTCGATGCCGACCGGATCGAACATGTCCTGGCGCAGAAAGTCGAGCAATCTCGGCCACTGATCGACGGCCGAATCGATCCGCGGGTCCGATCCGCGCCGGTATGCGCCGACCGCGATCAGGTCGCGGTTCTGCTGATAGGTCGAGTAGACCTGTTTGAATCTCATCGCCATGTCCAATTGCTCCCGCGTTGATATTTGATGCATCGCGCGGCTGACCGACGCCTCGATGTCGATCGCGGGATACAGGCCGTCTTCGGCGAGACGGCGCGACAGCACAATGTGCCCGTCGAGGATCGCGCGGGCGGCATCGGCGATCGGATCATTCTGATCATCGCCCTCGACCAGCACCGTGTAGAACGCCGTAATCGACCCTTCGCCACGATCGCTGTTCCCGGCGCGCTCGACCAATTGCGGCAGTCGCGCGAAGACGGACGGCGGATATCCCTTCGTCGCCGGCGGCTCGCCGATCGCGAGCGCGATTTCGCGCTGCGCCTGCGCAAAGCGGGTCAGCGAATCGAGCAGAAGGAGGACCTTGAGGCCGCGATCGCGGAAATATTCGGCGATCGCCGTCGCAAGCCAGGCGCCGTGCAGGCGCATCAGCGGCGGGTGGTCAGCGGGCGTCGCCACGACGACCGCGCGCCGCATCCCCTCCGGACCCAACGTGTTGCCGACGAAATCCTGCACCTCGCGGCCGCGCTCGCCGATCAGGCCGACGACGGTTACATCCGCTTTCGTATAGCGCGTCATCATCCCGAGCAGCACCGACTTGCCGACGCCGGATCCGGCGAACAGGCCGATGCGCTGTCCGCCGCCGACCGTGAGCAGCGCATTGATCGAGCGCACGCCGACGTCCAGCGGATCGCGGATCGCCCGGCGCATCAGCGGATTCAAGGGTTCTCTGGTCAGAGAGGCGCGCTCCGCGCAGCGCAAATCGCCGAGACCGTCGAGGGGTCTGCCGGCGCCGTCGAGCACCCGGCCCAATAGGCCGTCTCCGACCGCCACGGCCGAGAGGGCGCGCATCGGAATCACGCGCGCACCGGGCTTCAAACCGCGGATATCGCCGGTCGGCATCAAGAACAGCTTGTCTCCCGAGAAGCCCACGACTTCGGCCTCCACCTGCTTGCCGTCGGCGGTGTCGACCAGGCAGCGCCCGCCTACGGCCGCCTCGCAGCCGACCGCCTCCAAGGTCATGCCAACCATTCGGTTCAGAGTTCCCTCGACGACGATGTCGCCGAGATCGGCGAATCGATCGCGCGCCTGCGCCAGGGATCTCGCCCAGCCCTTCGGTCTCGGCCGTTCGGCGGGGCTCAGACTCACGGCGCGCCGCCGTTGCGCGTGGCCGTCGATGCGCGCTCCGTGCCGAGCAAATCGCTCAAGATCGCCCCGAGCCGCGTCTCCAGGCGCGCGTCGATCCGCGATGTCGCGCTCATCACTTGGCAGCCGCCGCGCGCCATGACCGGATCCTCGACGATCGCCCACGCGCGTTCGCTTTCGGTCGGCGCCAGGTGTTGGCGGACCACCGCCGCATCCTCGGGATGCAGATGCACGCGGATTTCGCGCGCCGAGACGGGCAGCGCCGCGATCGCATCCCGGAGGATGCCGATGATCTGCGTAGGATCGGTCTTGAGCTCGCGCCGGACGATCTGCCGCGCGAGCGCCATCGCCAGCGTCAACAGTTCGCGCTCCACCTCTTCGTCGAGCGCCTCGAACGGCTGCGCGAGATCGTGGAACATGGCGGCGAGCCGCTCGACCTGCGCCTGCGCCTGCGCCCGTCCCGCCTCGCGTCCTTCGGCAAGACCCTGTTCGAACGCTTCCTTATAGGCTTCCGCTTGGAGGTCGACGAGCGCGCCGGCCGTCGCCATCGTCGACGCGGCACCCGCGACGCCCATATCCGGCGGCGACCAGAGTTGCGCCTTGCCGGCGGTCGTCTGCTCGGGAGGCCTAGACATACTCGCCCGCGGCCTTGCCGCTCAGGCTGATCGCGCCCTCTTCGGCAAGCCGCTGCGCGATCGCGACGACCTCTTTCTGCGCCGCCTCGACCTCGACGAGCTTCACGGGGCCGCGCGCCTCCATGTCGTCCTTGAGAATTTCGCCGGCGCGCTTCGACATGTTGCGCAAGACCTTGTCCTGCACCTCCGGCTCCGCGCCGCGCAGCGCGACCGCGAGCGTATCGGAACTCACCTCGCGCAGAACCGCCTGGATCCCGCGATCGTCGATGTTCAGCAAATTGTCGAAGATAAAGAGAAGCTCCTTGATTTGCTGGTGCATCTCCCCGTCGGCCTGTTCGATCCTGCCGAGTTCCTCGCTGCTCTTGTCCTTCGCCATCGCATTCAAAATGTCCGCGACCGTCTTCGCCCCCCCCCAAAACCCCCAAAAACCCCCCCGCCCCCCCGTGGGCAGTTTATAGACCAAAAAGTAGAACAACGTTAGAGCCCCCAACCGCCCCAACCAAAACCC
>VFSW01004692.1_pt1 | contig 20361 bp, 16 predicted proteins | sample 5358111 | NCBI WGS metagenome assembly VFSW01 (sample SAMN11554181, study PRJNA540505) | mine drainage metagenome | isolation source: sediment from site ElyBrook_90M | place: USA: Ely Copper Mine, Vershire, VT | collected 2017
ATATTGGCGTCGCCTTGCTGCTTTTCACCATCGGTATCGAAATTCGGCTATCCCGCGTCCTGAAACATTTATCCGAAATCCTCCTCCCGGGCGGTTTGCAGATTCTGTGCACATTCATCGTGGGGGTGATTATCGGGCTCGCGATGCGTTTGAGTATCGGCCAATCTATTTTCATCGGCTTTATTCTGGTTCACAGTTCATCTGCCTTGATCTTGAAGATTCTCAAAGACCGCGGAGACGAAGCCTCCCCACAAGGCCGAATCTCCATCGGCGTCATTTTATTTCAGGACATAATGGTCGTGCCGATGATGCTGCTGATCCCCTTTCTTGCCGGAGGCAGCGGCCCGGACGCGCTCGTGATCCTCTGGAAGCTGATAAAATCCATCCTGATCATTGTCATCATCCTGGCGGTGGCGCGCTACGTCATCCCCTTTGTGCTGGAGCGTCTGGCCAATATGAACATGCGCGACGTGCTGGTGATTGCCTCCGTGGTCCTCACGCTGGGAATCGCATGGATCACAGAATCTCTCGGATTGTCTCTGGCCATCGGCGCGTTTCTGGCGGGGTTGGCGTTATCCGACACGGATTTTACGCATCAGATCATCAGCGACATCAGCCCCTTTAGGGACGTGTTCCTGTCGGTGTTTTTCGTGTCCTTCGGCATGATTCTGAATCTTCATTTTCTGCGGGAGAATACAGCCCCTATTGTTCTGATTTCATCCATCATCATTCTTATTAAAGCGACCATTGTCTTTGGTTTGGTCAGGCTGCTTGGATATCCATTGCGCATCGCGCTGCTGTCGGGCGTTCTGTTGTCGCAGATCGGCGAATTCTCCTTTGTCCTGGCATCTCAGGGCTTCAAGAACAATATTATTTCCGACCATCTGTATCAAACCTTTATCGGCGCGTCGGTGTTGACCTTCATCCTGACGCCCCTGCTGGTTTCCGGGGTTTATTATGCCCTGACCCGAAAGCATCTGTACAAAGTGGCCGATGACGTTACGTCAAATCAGCGCATTGACGCCAGGAATCACGTCATCATCTGCGGCATGGGACTCAACGGGAGAAACCTCGCCAAGGTTCTGAAAGAAACGGCAATCAACTACGTGATTATCGATATTCATTTTCAGAAAATAAAAAATTCAAAAACCAAAGGGGATAAAAACGCGATCTGGGGTGATGCGTCCAATGTGGAAATCCTGCGGCGCGCCAACGTCGAAGCCGCGCGGGTCATGGTGATCGCCATTTCCGACCGCTTCCTGACCAGGACCTGCCTGTCCAACGCCAAGGCGCTCAATCCGAATCTGCATGTGATTGTGAGGACGAAGTATGTCGCCGAGATCGAAAACCTCCTGGCGCTGGGAGCCGACGACGTCATCCCCGAAGAATTTGAAACCTCTATCCAGATATTCAGCCGCGTTCTCAAAATGTTTCATATTCCTAACAGCGTCATTTTGACCCAGGGAACTATCCTCCGTAATAAATCATACGGCCTGTTCCGTGAAGTCCGTTATACGCAGGAAGCCTTCGACCAGATCAGTCAGCTGCTGGCCCAGGGCACCATCGAAACCTATTATGTCGCTGCCGGGAATCCGATCATCGGTAAAAGCATCAGAGACATCAATCTGAAAGCTGAATCAGGTACGATGATCATCAACATCATCCGCAATAACCAGACCATCACGAATCCGCCCAGCAACTTTGTCCTCCAAGCGGCGGATCAGCTGATTCGTTTCGGAAGTCACGACGCGATTGACCTGGGCCTGAAAATACTGAACGGAAACAATAATGGCGGCGCATCAGTATAACATCATCAGATGGTACTCTTACCCGCATCCCGGAGAATCTCCTGGACTTCCCGCACCGTGATGCGAAACGGGGGTACGATACGACCGGCTCATCGAAATAGCGAGTAAGAAAGGGGTTCGCCTCCCACGCCGGACCCGGTGTTGCCGCCCGCAGGTCAAATTTCATGCAGGTTAAATTTCATTGACACACGGAGCCAATCACCTTAGAATCATTTTCGTCAAAAAGTACCGTCCTATCAACGCTTACCAGCTTAAGGAGAGCGATCGAACGATGAGCTTACCATTATCGGGTGTAAGGATCCTTGATTTGACACTGATTATGGCCGGTCCCTATTGCACCTTGATCCTGGGAGACCTGGGGGCGGAGGTAATCAAGATCGAAAAACCGGGGATCGGTGAATCGTCGCGCGAGATGCCTCCCCATTTTTTCGAGGGTCAATCTGCCTATTTCATCGCCATGAACCGCAACAAGAAAAGCATGACTCTCGACTTGAAAAGTGAGGCAGGGAAGCGGATATTTTACGATCTGGCCAGGAAATCCGATGTGGTGATCGATAACTTCCGGCCGGGGGTGGTCAAAAAATTGGGGATTGACTTCGATACGCTCAAGACGATGAACCCCCGCATCATCTGCTGTTCGATTTCCGGATACGGCCAGCCGGGGCCTTTCCGAGCCCCGCCGGCCTTCGATCTGGTGATTCAAGCACGGGGCGGGATCATGAGCTACACCGGGGAACCCGGACAGATGCCCGTGCGGATGGGCGCGCCGATGGGCGACCTGTCCGGTGGGCTGTTTGCGTCGCAGGGGATTCTGGCCGCTCTGTACCAAAGGGAAAAGACTGGGCGGGGCCAGCGGATCGATATCAGCCTCGTGGACTGCCAGACGTCGCTGCTCACCTATCGGGCCCAGTTCTATCTCGTAGGGAAAGAGATCGCGCAGCCGGTCGGCTCGGGTCACGTTTCGGCCCACCCGATCAGGGCGTTTCGGACCAAGACCTTTGATGTGGTGATCGACGCCAATACGGAGAGCATCTTTGCCGAGCTGTGCGACGCCATCGGAAAACCCGAAATGGCGCAGGATGAGAAATTCCATTCCCGGGAGAATCGGCTCAAAAACAGGGAAGAGCTTTACTCCATTCTGGAGAAGGCTTTTCTCGCCAAGACGGGGGAGGAGTGGTTGGGCCTCCTGGAGAAGCGGATTCCCATCGCCCCCATCAACACGATCGATAAAGCCCTCGCCGACCCCCAGACCCTGAGCCGCAACATGGTGGTTGAGGTCGAATACGAAGACAAAAAAAAGCTGAACATCGTGGGAAACCCCATCAAGATGTCCGAGGTTGAGCAGGAGGTGTTCAAGCGCCCTCCCTACCTGGGCGAACATACCGAGGAGATCCTCCGAGAACTCCTCAATTACTCACCGGAACAGATCAGGGACATCAAGAGCAAGAAGGCTGTTTAGCAGAAGATCTGAGATGAACTCCCACGACCAGACCATCCGTTCACACGTACTGCAGGCTATCGCGGCCAATCGCATCCCCGGGCTCCATTTCGCCGGTCATTTTCTCGGTCTCGAATGGCGGGAAGTCACGAGCGATACCGCACGCATGGCGATGCCGGAAGGGCCGCACTGCCGCGATGCCGACGGGGCGATGAACCTCGTGGCACTGGGGATCCTGGCCGACAACATCCTCGCCACCCCCACGCGGAACGAAGCCCCCCCCGGCGCGCGGCTGGGAACGATCCACCTGCAGCTCTCCTTCACCGGCCAGCCGGTCACCGGGGACCTCGACGCCGAAGCGCGTCTGCTCGGCCGCAGCGAGGGCGCGGCATTGCAGCGGTCGCTCTCGTCAGGGACGATCTCTGCACAGGGCAGAACAGTCTGTCACGCGAGCGGTGAATTCGTGCTCCTCGATGCGCCGCCGGGCGTAACCCTCGCCCCGCTCCCGTGGCAACGGAAGGATCCCCCGCGAATCGATCCGGTCGGCGTCGACGAACTCGATCCCTCGGAGCGCGCGATCCTCAGGGCCTGCGACGCCGCGCTCGCGAAAGCGTCGCCGCAGGCCTCGTTCATCCAGCACTTCTGGGGCGGCGTGCCGCGTCGCGGCGCGCAAGGCGCGAGCAGCCGCGCGGCGATCGGGCCGCACATCGGTAACCGCGTCGGTCATGTGCAGGGCGGGGCATTGCTCGGCCTCGCAGCGGCCAACGCCCGGGCAGCGGCGCCCGCAGCGATGATGCTGTCCAACCTGTCGGCCTGGTATATCAGTCCCGGGCGCGGCGCCGTGCTCGGTATCCGGTCGCGCGTGGTGCACGCCGGCCGCACCATTGCCGTGGTGCGCACCGAAATCAAAACCCCCGCTGGCGAGCGCGTACTCGAGGCCGTGAGCCACCATGTCGCACGGAAAAATGACTGAGATTCTTCCTGCAGAACGCGGCTGATACGGCTCCGTTCCGGGGAAGGTTGACTAATTTGCCTCGTTGATTACCCGTCCTTTTAACGCGGCCCTCGAGTCGTTTCTCCCGGTTATTCAAATCAAAGGAGGTCTCGGCGGCGCGAATCCTTCCCTCAATGGCGGGCAATGGTCATAATCAGGACTAAACTCAGCAGCACGACTCCCGCTGCGCCGTAGAACAGAACCTCAAATCCCGCGCCGAGCGTAATCAGTATCCCGCCCAGATAGGGCATCAGGAAATAGGCCATATCAAGCGTGAACAGATTGAGGTTGGTGTTGAGCCCGCGCAATCGCGGCGGTGAGGCCGAAAAGAGGAGGGCAGTGAGCAGGGGCAGGCTGACGCCCAGGCTTAATCCGTACAGCCCCGCCAGCAGGTAAAAGGCCGTTTGCGCGTCGGCATGGGGAAGGGCGATGAAACACGGGACCCAAAGCAGAAGGCCAATCCGAAGCATGACGAGTTTGTTCATCCTGTCAAACAGGGTGCCCCCGAAGGCGCGCACCGCAATCATGGCCACCATGGACAGGGTGAAAAAGAGGCCCACGTCGCCGCCGCCGGTTCGCAGCGAGAGGTCCTTCAGGAAATAGAAGAGCGTCGCATGGGCAAGATAGATCAGCAGCCCCGCGCTCAACAATACAGCAACGGCCCGCAGCCGCAGATTCTCCCGAATTTCGGCAAAGGACGGGCGTCGCAGCAAGACACCGTCCATGCCGCGAAGCGCCGCACCGATGCGCCCGCTTACGGCGGCCAGGAGTACGATCGCGGCGACGGCGAAGATCGAGACGCCCGCGTAGATATCCGCGTCGTTGCGAACAAAGGGATGCATCGCCTCGGCCAACGGCGGGATCACCGCGTAGGGGATCATCGTCGCGATACTGATCACACTGAAAGCCTGTCCGCTTTTCTCCCCGGGGATGAAGTTCACGACGAGCGCGATTGCCCCCGACGTCAGCAGTACGAAGGCCGCTCCATGAACGATGCGCACAACGATCAAAGCCGGGACAGTGGTAACCCACATGTACGAACAGGAGACCCCAACCAAAAGGAAAAGCGCGGTCATCATGACCCAGAGGGCGTTGCGCACATGAAGCCACGGGAGAATGAACAGTCGGAGGATAAAGGCCGCCATCGGCTCCAGTCCGACCAGAAAACCCCGCCATGCCACGGGGATGTCGATGGTGCCCAGGTAATGGTAAAAGCCGTAAAAGACGCTGACGTTGCAGAACGCCGCCATGATCGTCAGAGCGAGGGCGATGAACTCGAAAGACATCCAGTTCAATGAGGTGAGCATTTCGTACCGGGATGCTTCCTTGCAATCAAGGATCTTTTTCCGTTTTCTTTTCACCGGTTCCACCCGTCTAAGGGACGACCATGTGGCGGCAGTATAGGGAAAACGCCGCGGTGAGTCAACGCGATTCCTCTCCCTTCCCCGATGGGGCGGAGCTGATCGTCCGACCGTTCCGTGATAAATTCCCGTTGACATACAAGAACGCTTTTCTTACCGTTATCCCCGCCGGCACAACGCTTTTAGCGGAGACCGTATTTGGAACAGGAAACCATGCCGTACCACCGAGGAGGGATCATGCAGAGGCTTACGGGAAAAGTGGCACTGATCACGGGCGCCAGCCGGGGGATCGGGCGGGGGTGCGCCGCCGCACTGGCCGAGGCCGGGGCGGACATCGCGGTGAATTTTCGCGTCCGGGAAGATGCAGCCCGGGCAACCTGCGCACTGATCGAAGGGCTGGGAAGACGGACCATTTCCGTTCAGGCCGACGTCTCCAAGAAGACCGACGTGGAGAGCATGATCCGGCGGATCGAACAGGAGCTGGGGACCATCGACATCCTGGTGAACAACGCGGGGATCGTTCGCCGCTACCCCTGGAACGAGATTCCCGAGAAGGGGTGGGACGAGGTCATGGCGATCAACCTCAAATCCGCCTACCTGGTCACCCAAGCCGTCCTCCCCGGCATGCGCAGCCGCCGTTGGGGGCGGATCATTAACATCGCATCGGGCGCAGCGGCAACGGGCGGGGTGGTGGGACCCTACTATGCCGCGAGCAAGGCCGGACTCTTGGGATTGACCCACGGTTATGCCTCGTTCACGCTGAAGGAGGGGATCACGGTGAACGCCGTGTGCCCCTCGCTGATCGAGACCGACATGGTCAAGGAACTCCCGGTCAAACCCGGCGACGTCCCGATCGGCCGACTGGGAACAGTCGAAGAGATCGCCGACGTCGTGGTCATGCTGGCAGCGAACGGCTACATCACCGGGCAAACCCTCTTTGTCAACGGCGGGCGGTACATGACGTGAGGTAAGCGGCAAGCCGCGGGGAATATGCTCGCTGCGGATTGAAGTCCCCGCCCACAGGGGCCGGGCTTGCGGGTTGCGCTTCCGGTCAACGCGCCGAACCATCATCGGCGGGTGGTTTGACGTACAGATCGCTGTCCCAGGCGTGATCGCCGAGGGTGGGGTTCACCTCCCGATCGTTGGCCAGCAACTGTTCCTGGAGTTGAATCTGTTCCCTCACGGTGAAGATGTAGGCGCTCTTGTCATGGCGAAGGGCCGCCAGTTTGCGCATGGCCTCTTCATCGTACTTCAGGAAGTTCTGTCCCGCCCGGGTGGCGCTGTACCTGCGATAGCCGAGCTTGACCAGGCAATCGATCCCCAGACGTATGGAGGTGTCGAGGGTCTCCCGGTATATGTCCTTTATCCCCTTATCCATCACTTCATAGGCGTCGAAACGGTTTTCGGCGCGGACCATGATCGTGAGATGGGGAAAGAGCCTCTGCGCTTTTTCGACAAGATCGTGGTTGATTGCCGGTGATCCGATGGCGGCGATCAGGATCTTGGCCTGCTCGGCCCCGGCGGCCTTGAGGATGTCGATCCGCGTGGCGTCTCCGTAGTACACTTTGGACCCCATTTTCCTGAGCAGATCGACGCGGTCCGAATCGTTGTCGAGGATCGTGGCCTCGACCCCGTTCGCCCTGAGGAACCGGCCCACGGTACTGCCGAAGGGTCCGAATCCGGCGAGGATGACCGGGGTGTGCAGATCGATCGCGTCGGCCTCCTTCTCCTCTTTTTCCCGGACCCCGAACCGGGGGAGGATGAACCGTTCATTGATCAGCAGCAACAAGGGGGTCGCGGTCATGCTGATGGCCGTAACCCCCATCATCATATCCGTCCATGCAGCGGATAAAAGAGAGAGCTGATGCATGAAGGCGAAGAGGACGAAGGCAAACTCCCCGACCTGGGCCAGCCCCAGGGAGAACAGAAGGTTCTGGTCAAAGGTAAGCCGGGTCAGCGTTCCCGTCAGGAACAGCACGCCGAACTTGATCGCGATGACGCCACAGACGAGGGCGACAATCGTCAACGGCCGGTCCAGGATCAGGCCAAAGTTGATGGACGCTCCGACGGAGATAAAAAACAGCCCGAGGAGGATCCCCTTGAAGGGTTCGATATCGCTTTCCAGTTCGTGACGATACTCGCTGTTCGCCAGGACGACGCCGGCCAGGAATGTCCCGAGGGCGGGGCTCAAGCCCACCAGTTCCATGAGGTACGCCGCAGCCAGAACGATGAACAGGGCGGAGGCCGTGAAGAGTTCCCGCAGATGAAGGCGGGCGATGAACCGAAGAAAGGGAACGATCACGAAGCGGCCGCTCAGGATCACAGCGCCGACGGCGCCGAGCAGGGCGATCGTCTGCGCCCATCCGGGCAATCCCCCCAGAAACGTGGCGTGCTCGCCCGCCGCGGCCCGTGCCGTGGCGATCGCCAGAAGTGGCAGCGCCGCCAGGATGGGAATGACCGATATGTCCTGAAACAGGAGGACGGCGAAGGAGCTTCGTCCCGACTGCGTCTGGACCAGTCCCTTTTCCCGCAGGGTCTGAAGGGCGATCGCCGTCGACGACATCGAGAGGGCCAATCCGATGGCCAGGGCCGCCTGCCAGGCTAATCCGACAAGCATGAATGCAGCGAGGAAGAGCAGGGTCGTGACACATAGCTGTACCGTACCGGACCCCAGGATGAGATGGCGCATCCCCCAGAAATGGGCAGGCTCCAGTTCCAGCCCGATCAGGAAGAGCATCAGCACCACGCCGAACTCGGCAAAATGGATAATCCCCTGCCCTTCACCGCCGACCAGGCCGAGAAAAAAAGGGCCGATCGTGATCCCGGCCAGGAGATATCCCAGAACCGACCCCATGCCCAGCCGCTTGGCGATGGGAACGAAGACGATCGCCGCCGCCAGATAGATGAGTGCGTCCTGGAGAAAGGTATGGTTCATGATTACGGCTCCCCCAACTCCTGATTGAGCCAGTCATTGAGAAATGCGTATCGCCCGATCTGCTCGACGTTGCACTCTCCCCGCGCCAATCGCTCCAGGAGAGTACGGTAGAGGGCGGCATGAAGCGCCAGCTCGGCCTCGGCCAGCAGGTGGGTTCCCTGCACGACAAAGGGCGGGAGATAGACCATTTTGCAGAGGTGGGCCGTCTGGTCGAAGGGGGCCAGAAATTCCCGGACCGTAAAGCGGTTGTATCCGTTGGCGGCGTACACTTCCCTGGTGCCGCCCGATGTCAGGGCGTTGAAGACGATCTTGTCCTTTAAGGAATAGACGCCTCGGCCGTGGGCCCACCCGTATTCGAGGACCAGATCCATCCACTGTTTGAGCAGGGCCGGGCAGCTATACATGTAGAACGGATGATGCCAGATGATGACCTGATGCTCGATGAGCAACTGTTTTTCCCGCTCAACATCCACATTGAAGTCCGGATACTGCTCGTAGAGGTCCTGAAGCGTAACCCCCGGCAACCTATCGATGCCCTTGAGCAGTGCACGGTTGACCCGTGATTTTTCAAAACGCGGATGGGCGAAAAGAATCAGAATGGTATTCACGGGGGTGCGCTACCTCCCATCACTTCTTCCGGAGCAGTTCCTCTTATTCAATAAATTACCACAGAAACCGTCCCGGTCATAGGGAGAAATGAGCGGAGAAAAATCCCCTTGACAACGCACCCGCACTATTATAGAGGTATTGATAATTTAAATAGTGAAAGGGAGTTTTAGTGATCCGTCAGTCGTTGTCCAACAGCCTGCTTCTCGTACTTGGCGTCGTAGTACTCGTACGCACAGGGGCTGCTGCTCGGCGTCTTTGATGGGTTGACCAAAAAAAGATGAGAGCCGCGAGCCCCTGAAGGGCCGCGGCTTTTTTGTTTTTCCCCAAGCCGCGGTTCGGGGGAACCGGCGGTTTTTTTATTGCGGGAAAGGAGCACTCGATATATGGACACAATAGGAGCGGACATCGTTTTGAAAACCCTTGCGGAGGAAGGGGTGGATGTGATCTTCGGCTACCCCGGAGCGAATACCCTTCCCCTCAACGACCGCATGGCGGACGGCCCCATCCGGCACTACCTCATGCGACACGAACAGGCGGCGGCCCATGCCGCCGACGGCTACGCCCGGGCAACGGGCAAGGTGGGGGTCTGTCTCTCCACCTCGGGCCCCGGCGCGACGAACCTGGTTACGGGGATCGCCACCGCTTACATGGACTCGACGCCGCTGGTCGCGATCACCGCCCAGGTCGACTGTGACCTCTGGGGCAGGGACGCCTTCCAGGAGACGGACATCATCGGGATCACGATGCCCATCACGAAGCACAGCTTCATGGTCCGGGACGTGAACCAGTTGGCTGCCTCGATCCGCCAGGCCTTCCAGCTTGCCAGCACCGGCCGGACCGGACCGGTCCTCGTCGACATCCCGAAGGACATCCTTACCGCCCGCTGTAACGAACAGCCGAAAAAGGCGCAGACGGCGGCGCCGAAGCGCCTCGAGAATCGCGAACAGTTGGAGCGGATCGCCCAGGCCCTGAACCGGAGCGAACGACCGGTCCTGATCATCGGCGGCGGGGTGAAGCTGGGCGACGCCTGCCCCCAGATGAGCGAGCTCGTGCAGCGGGGGCAGCTCCCCTTCGTCACGACGATGATGGGGCTCGGCTCGGTCTCCTCCGCGAACGGCTTCAATCTCGGTTTCATCGGCACCCACGGCAACGAACTTGCCAACCGGATCATCCACGATTCGGACTTCATCCTCGCCCTCGGCACCCGCTTCACGGAACGGAGCACCTCGGTCACCGACGAATTCGCCCCGCTCGCCACGGTCGCCCAGATCGACATCGACCCCACCTCCATCGGAAAGAACATCGCTGTGGACCTCCCCTACGTCGGGGAGATCCAGGAGGCGCTCATGGAGCTCATCCCCCTGGTCACTCCCCGGGGGCGGGAGGCCTGGATGGACCGGATCCGAACGGAGCGGCAGGCCCAGGAGGAGAAGCTCACCGACGGCGGCTGCGGCGAGGCGGGAACCCTCATCCGGAAGGTCCAGGAGGCTATGCCCAAGGAGACGATCGTCGTCCCGGATGTGGGCCTCAATCAGATCTGGACGGTCCGCACCTGGCAGACTCGCTCCCCACGGGGGCTCTTGACGAGCGGCGGGATGGGAACGATGGGGTTCTCGGTCCCCGCCGCCATCGGCGCCCAGGTGGGCGCCCCTGATCAGCACGTGGTGGTCGTCTGCGGCGACGGCGGCTTCTACATGAATATCCAGGAGTTGGCGACGATCAGCACCTACGGGATCCCGATCAGGATCGTCGTGATCAACAACGGCCATCTGGGGATGATCCGGCAAATGCAGGATCTCTGGTACAATGCCCGCTTCACCACGAGCGCCCTGGGCGACAGGGTCGACCTGGTGGCGGTGGCCAAGGGGTTCGGCGTCCCGGCGGAGCGGGTCGCCGTGGACGAGGACCCGGCCGCGGCGATCGCCCGGATGAGCGCGGCCGAGGGCCCCTACATGCTGGAGGCCATGGTGGACCCGGACAACTACGTCTATCCGATCATCCCACCGGGCTGCTCGAATGTGGAGATGATCTGCGGAAAGTAGGGGAATACGGGTATGCGCCTTCATGAAGGGGCTCAGGATCTTTTTCCGACCATGATCATCCTCGCTGCGCTGCCGGGAAAAAACTCGCGCCTTGCAGGCGCTCAGACAGTTTTCCCGGCTGGCGCTCCGCTGCGGTGTCATGGTGCCCGGAAAAATCTCCAAATCGCCCTCTCACGAAGTCGCACACCCCTGTTCAGGGCGAAGTGAAAAAGGAAGGAAAGGAAGGGAATATGGCCGTTCAGGAACATACGATATCGCTCTTGGTCAACAACCAGCCCGGGGTGCTCTCGCGGATCGCCGGGGTCTTCAGCAGCCGGGGGTACAACATCCGGAGCCTCTGCGTCGCCGAGACAACGAACCCGGAGATCTCCCGGATCACTTTGACCAGCCGTGCCGAGAGCGACTTCACGGAGAAGATCAAGAAGCAGTTGGACAAACTCGTCGATGTCATCTCCATCACGGACTTCACCGGCGCCCCCTCCGTCCAGCGCGAGCTGATGCTCATCAGCCTCCGGCTCACCGAGGAGACCCGCACGGAGATCCTCCGGGCGATCGACGTCTTCGGCTGCCGGGTGATCGCGATGCACGAGGACTCGCTGATAATCGAGACCACAGCGAACAAGGACAAGACCGCCGCGATCCTCCGGTATTTCGAGCCCTTCGGCGTGGAGGAGATGAACCGGACGGGGGCGATCGCCGTCTTCCGCCAGCAGCGCGACAGTTAGGCGCAGGCAGCACTTATCCATCGCGCCGGCAGGAGATTCGGAACCGGCGGCCGATATTGCGTTCCGCAATGCCTGTCGTGGAAACAGAGCGTTTCACCGAGGTCGATGACCTCGCACCATGCGGGGCCGGGCTTTCCGGTCCCGCTTCATACAGAAAAGGAGACTGAAATGGCAAAGATCAAATTCGGCAATGTTTGGGAAGAGGTCGTGACCTCCGAGGAATTTCCCCTGAGCAAGGCGCAGGAGGTCCTGAAGAACGAGACGGTGGCCGTTCTCGGCTACGGAGTGCAGGGACCGGGCCAGGCCCTGAACCTCCGCGACAACGGGATCCGGGTGATCGTCGGGCAGCGCGAGGGCGGCAAGACTTGGGCGAAGGCCGTCGAAGACGGGTTCGTTCCGGGGAAGACCCTCTTCCCCGTCGAAGAGGCGGCCAAGCGGGGGACAATCATCCAGTACCTCCTGTCCGACGCGGGACAGGCGGTCATGTGGCCCAAGATCAAACCCTATCTGACCAAGGGCAAGACCCTCTACTTCTCCCATGGCTTCTCGATCACCTACCGCGAGCAGACCGGTGTCATTCCCCCTCCGGACATCGACGTGATCCTCGTCGCCCCGAAGGGATCGGGGAGATCGCTCCGCACCAACTTCCTCGACGGGAGTGGCATCAACTCGAGCTACGCGATCTTCCAGGACTACACGGGGAAGGCGACCGAGAAGACCCTCGCCCTCGGCGTCGCCATCGGGTCGGGCTACCTCTTCCCGACGACCTTCGAAAAAGAGGTGTACAGCGACCTGACCGGCGAGCGGGGCGTCCTGATGGGCTGCCTGGCCGGCGTCATGGAGGCGCAGTACAACGTGCTTCGGAAGCACGGCCACAGCCCGAGCGAGGCCTTCAATGAAACCGTGGAGGAGCTGACCCAGAGCCTCATCCGGCTCGTCGCGGAAAACGGCATGGACTGGATGTACGCCAACTGCAGCACAACCGCCCAGCGCGGCGCCCTCGACTGGAAGGGCCCCTTCCGGGAGGCCGTCGCCCCGGTATTCGACAAGCTCTACGAGAGCGTCCACTCCGGAGAGGAGACACGGATCGTCCTTTCGGTGAACAACGCCCCCGATTACCGGGAGAAGCTCAACGCTGAGCTGGAGACGATGAACAACCTGGAGCTCTGGCAGGCCGGCGCCGCCGTCCGGGCACTGAGGCCGGAAAACCGAAAGAAGTAAACCGCTCCCGCCTTCGCGGTAACATCCATGCCCGGCATCCCTCCTTTCCCCGAGAGAGGGATGCCGGGCCTTTCATTTATATGGAATTGTATTGACTATTGGCGAATTTGTTTATAAGAATCATATTATTATGAATAACATCACTCATGACATCAAGATTATGACCTCGGGCGCCTTTACCGCGGCGCATCTTGCACTCATTCCGCTCGTGGAACGTTTTACCAAGAAGAATATTGTCACAGCATCAACTTCCATAGGAACGGGAGAGAACTCGATCCCGAATCGGTTGAAACGCGGCGAAGCCGTAGATGTCGTCATCGTGGCGGATGCGCTTCTGCGGGCATTTATCCGGGATGGTTTGGTCCTGGCTGAAACGTATACCCCCCTCGCGCGGTCGACGATAGGGATGGCCGTCCGCGCCGGCGCGCCCGCACCGGACATCAGCACGGCCGAGGCGCTGAAACGCACGCTTCTCCAGGCGAAATCCATCGCATACTCCGCCAGCGTCAGCGGCCAATATGTGACCACCGAGCTGTATCAGCGCCTGGGAATTGCCGACCAGGTGATAGGCAAAAGCCGGCTCATCGGCGGAGGCGAGCGGGTCGGCGCCGTGGTTGCGGCCGGGGAAGCGGAGATCGGCTTCCAGCAGATCAGCGAACTCATTCCCGTGCCCGGGATTGCGCATATCACACCGCTCCCGCCGGAAGTTCAAAAGGTCTCGCTGTTTTCGGCCGGCGTCGCGACAAGTACGACAGATGCGGACCTGGCGTCCTCGGTGATCAAATTCCTCGCATCGCCCGAGGCTGCCCAGGCAATCACGAAAAGCGGACTGGAGCCGATCGGCATGCCTTTATCAAAGGGTCCGGGAACCGTTCATGGATGACTATATCGAAAAAACGTTAGCGGCCCTTTGCTCCCGGCATATCAAAGGGCTGTTCGCCGCAGACATTAACGAGACAAATCGGACGATTCTGGACCTGATTCCGCAGGGCGCCGTCGTTGGAATCGGGGATTCGACCGGTATCCGGCAACTCGGGGTTTTGCAGGCTTTGAAAGCACGAGGGACGGGAATGTTAAATGCATTCGTTCCCAAGGGGGCAGGGATCGATGGCGAAGATTTCAGGCTGTGGAGGGAAAGGGTTAATCGGGAAGCGACTCTCTGCGATGTTTTCCTGACCGGAACAAACGCCCTGACCGAAGACGGCAGACTCGTCAATGTCGACGCCCGGGGCAATCGGGTTGCCGGTATGTTTTGGGGACACCCCCTTTCCATCGTCGCCGTGGGACGGAACAAAATCGTCCGCAATCTGGATGAGGCCTTCGATCGGATCAAGAATGTCATCGCCCCGACGCATTTTCACATCAGGTCTGGTGAGATGGGGGGCAGGAAACGGGAGACCCCCTGTGTCGCCACCGGCAAATGCAACGACTGCCGGTCGAGGGACAGGGGGTGCAATGTTTACACGATCATCGAGGGCAGGCCGGCCGGGACAGATCTACACGTCATCATCGTAAACCAAGATCTCGGCTTGGGGTGGGATCCATCATGGCCGCACGAGCGGATCGAAACAATCCGCGAGGAGTATAAGAAATTCGTCTGGCTCCCGGTCTGATCCCGCCTGGCACGCTTCTGAATCCGTCTAAGAACATCGATCGGAATCGATCCGGCGGCCTTCACGAAGCGGTGCAGCCCCGGCGGTACTTCGGATCGAGCATCCGCTCAATACTCGCCATGACGATCCGCGTCACCCCTTCGAACTGCTCCCGGTAGCGCTGCTGCGACTCCCGGGTAAAGAGCGCGAAGGGTTCATAGATGCGGAAGGGTTTGAGCTGATCGGACACCGAGAGGGGCTCGCCAATGCGGTAGGTGATCCGGCCGCTGCGGGCGATGGGAAGACTTCCGGTGTAGACCGCCTCCGAGTTGTTGCAGGCGACGGGGACGATCCGCTTTTCCGTGTGGAGGGCGATCTGCGCGAGCCCGGTCCTCCCCTCGGCCAGCGTCAGGGAGCGGGTTCCCTCCGGAAAGATGATGAGGTTCAGATTCTTCTCGCAGAGCGCCATCCTGCTGAGCTCCGCCACCTTCGCCATGACCCCTTCGTAATACCCCCGGATAAACTCCGCAAACTGGTCGCCCATCGCCTGGAGCGCCTCGATCGCGGCGCGCTCCTGGGGTCCCGCCGATTCTATCCGGCCATCGATCATGTCCTTGACGGTGCGGTAGAGGCTCTTGTCCATCTTGCGGTTGAACCTTTTGCGGTAGAACTCCTCGATGAGGTAGCCCATCGACGGCACGGGGATGAGATTGCACAGGTCGAGGCCCTTCGCCAGGAAGGCATTTTTGTAGTACTTGGCCTTCACCCAGACCGTCGTGAAGGGAAACTCTTTCGACTTCCAAAGCTTGTACTGGAAGGGCCAGTAGTTGAAGCGGTCGGTGTGGTTCATGGCAAAGATCACGTTCTCCCCGCGGGGGATCCGTTCGATGTTCTCGATTTGGATCTCGACCTTGGCAAAGATATGGTAGTTGGGCAGAAGAAGGAGATTCCCCAGGAATCGCTGTCCGAATGGGTTGGTTTTCAGCTTGATCTTCTTGAGATAGTCGATATCGATCACATTCCCTCCTTGTCTCCTGTTATTTCTCCTCTCCCGTGATCAGGCGCCGGACCCGCTCCAGCTCCGCGGGGGTGTCGACCTCGACGGAGTCGTGGGGCGTGACCACCACCCGGATCCGGTGGCCGTGCTCCAGCGCCCTGAGCTGTTCGAGGGCCTCCAGCCGCTCCAGGACCCCCTCCGGCAGGGCGGTGAAGGTCCGCAGGAAGGCGCGACGGTAGGCGTAGATCCCGTGGTGCTTGTAGTAGTCGGCCCGTTTGTCCCGGTCGCGGACGAAGGGCACGGTGGCGCGGGAGAAGTAAAGGGCGAAAAACGAGCTATCGAAGACCACCTTCACTGCGTTCGGATGGGTAATCTCCTCCGGCCGGACGATCTTGTAGATCAGCGTGGACATGGGGATCGACGGGTCCTCCCTGAGCGGCCCGACCACCTCGTCCACCTGGGAGGGCTCAAAGAGGGGTTGATCACCCTGGATGTTGACGACGATCACGTCGTCGTCTAGGGCAAGCTCCTCGACCGCCTCGGCGATCCGGTCCGTCCCCGACCGGTGGCGGGGGGAGGTCATCACCGCCCTGCCGCCAAAGGCCTGTACCGCCCGGAAGATCCGCTCGTCGTCGGTCGCCACGGCGGCGAAGGTGACGCTCTTCGCCTTGAGGACCCGCTCATAGACGTGCTGGATCATCGGCTTCCCGCAGAGGTCCGCGAGGGGCTTCCCTGGAAAGCGGGTCGATTCGTATCGCGACGGGATGATGCAGACGACCTGGACGGACATGGGAGGAATCCTTACAGATAGGGGTCAGCCTTGATGAGGTGGTTCTTGACGTAGTCCCCGACCGTCTTCTCCAGCGGGGCGAAATCCACCGGGCAGCCGGCGGCCCGGAGTTTGTCCATCCGCGCTTCGGTGAAGTACTGGTACTGCCCGCGGATCGCCTCGGGCATCTCGATGTAGTCGATCACGGCGGGGCGATCCAGCGCGGCAAAGACCGCGCCGATGAGATCGTTCCAGGTCCGGGCCTCCCCCGTCCCGAGGTTGAAGATCCCGTTCACCTCCCGGTGCTCCAAGAGCCACCAGAGGACCTCGACGCACTCCTTCACGTAGACGAAATCGCGTTTCTGGCCGCCGTCGGCATATTCGGGCCTGTAGGATTTGAACAGCCCGACCCGACCCTTCTCACGGATCTGGTGGAAGGCCTTGAAGATCACGCTCGTCATGTCAGCCTTGTGATATTCGTTCGGACCGAAGACGTTGAAGAACTTGATCCCGGCGACGTTTTGAATCAGACCGTTCCGGAGGACCCAGAGGTCGAAGAGCTGCTTGGAATAGCCGTACATGTTGATGGGCTTGAGCGCCCGGGTCATCTCGTCGTCGTCGGAAAATCCCCGCGATCCGTCGCCGTAGGTCGCCGCGGAGCTCGCGTAGATGAACCGCAGGTTGTTCCGCTGGGCCCACTCCGCCAGGCGGCAGGAGTAATGGTAATTGTTCTCCATCAGGTAGCCGGCATCCCGTTCGGTCGTCGAGGAACAGGCCCCCATGTGGACGATGGCCTTGACCGAGAAGGGGACCCGGTCCGCCTCGACCATCTTAAGGAATGCGTCCTTGTCGAGGTAGTCGGCGTACCGCCGTTTGACGAGGTTCTTCCACTTTTCGGAGGTCCCCAACTCGTCGACGACGATAATGTTGTCGATCCCGTTGTCGTTGAGCTTCGCGACGAAGACACTCCCGATGAACCCGGCGCCGCCGGTGACGACGATCATGATTCTATAAGGCCTTCGCCGCTTTCTCGATCCCCTTCTTGATCGTCTTGAGCTGCGTAGCGGGCATCTTCACACAGATCCCCATGATCAGCGTCCGGCCGAGGAGATCCTCGGCGTGGGGGATCGCCTTGCGGCTGTAGGTCACCTTCCGGTTCCGTGGATCGGTGAAGGGGCTCTTCGTCTGGGCCGTGGATTTGGCCAGGAAGTGCTCCCAGTTGGGGACGTAGTGCCAGAAGTTTTCCTTGAAACAGGTCGTCCCGATCCCCTCGGCCGCCAGGGCCTTCTGGAAGGCCTTCGTCTGAGCCTGCGTAGGGAGGTTGAAGGCCAAATGGGTCGCCGAATCTCCCTCGGGGTCGGGCACTTCCCGGAATTTCAGACCCGGGATCGGGGCCAGCATCGCCTCGATCGCCGCCTTGTTCTTCCTCTGGGCGGCCAGGACCCGGTTGAGCTTCCTAAGCTGGGCGAGGCCGATCGCCCCCTGGAACTCGTTCATCCGGTAGTTGAAGCCGAGGATCGTCCGGCCGTCGAGAGCCCGGTGGACCGTGGAGAGGTGGTCGTGGCCATGGTCGTGGTACCATTCGGCGCGGTGGTAGAGGTTCAGATCGTCAGTCAGGATCATCCCCCCCTCGCCGGTGGTGATCGTCTTGTAGTGGTCGAAGCTGAAGATCCCCATCTGCCCGAAAGTGCCCGTATACTTCCCCTTGATGCTCGCCCCGCAGGCCTGGGCGTTGTCTTCCAGGACCAGAAGCTTGTGCTTCTTGGCCACCTTCATGATCTTATCGATCCTGGCCGGCGCTCCGCACATGTGGACGGGGATGATCGCCTTCGTCCGCGGCGTGAGCTTGTTTTCGATGTCGTCCGGGTCGAGGTTCAGGGTGGCGTCGATGTCGGCCATGACGGGCATGGCGCCGACCTCGAGGACCGACTCGTAGGTGGCCATGAAGGTGAAGGCCGGACAGATCACCTCGTCGCCGGGTCCCACATTGAGGGCCGTCAGCGCGATCTTCAGGGCGCAGGAGCCCGAACTCACCCCGAGGGCATATTGCGCCCCGAAGTATTTGGCGAAGGCCTTCTCGAAGTCCCGGACCTTCCAGACCCCCTGCCGTTCCTTATCGAGGGAATAACGGGCGAATATGCCCGTCTTGAAGAGGACCATGACCGCCTTCATCTCTTCCTTGCCGATCAGTTCCGCACCAGCCATAACCCTGTAACCTCCATCATTTCTCGTCCCGCTCGGGACGGTTTTATTTACGAATGCGCATCCTGGTAGAGCTCGACCATCTCCTCGAGCGTCATCCTGCAGGGGTTGTTGGCGAGGGGGCGGGCGACCGTCATCGCCACCTTTGCCAGCTCCGGGAACACGGACTCGGGGATCTTGAGCTCCTCGAGCGTCGTGAAGATGCCGCAGTCCTCGATCAGCGCCTCGACCGCCTCCACGGCGAGATAGGCCGCCTCCCGAAGCGGCAGATCGTCGACGACCTCGCCCATCGTCTCCGCGATAACGGCGAATTTTTCCAGGGCACCGGGGAGGTTGAAGGCCATCACCCGGGGGAGCATGATCGTATTGGCCAGGCCGTGGGAGACCCCATAGCGCCCGCCGAGCGGGTAGGAGAGTGAGTGAACCGCCGTGACGCCGGCGTTGGCGAGCCCCAGCCCCGCGTAGAGGCTCCCGAGGAGCATCGCCTCGCGCGCCTCGATGTTCGCACCGTCATGGACCGCCGTCCGCAGGTTGTCGGAGATGAGCTGGATCGCCTCGAGCGACATCACCTCGCTCATCGGCGAGGCGTTGATCGACGTATAGGACTCGATGGCATGGCAGAGGGCGTCGATCCCCGTCGCCGCCGTGGGATGGGGCGGAAGGGTCAGCGTCAACTCCGGGTCGAGGAGCGCCAGCTCGGGGTAGAGGTACCGGCTGTTCATCCCCTCCTTCTTCTTGAGCTTCTTCCGGATGAAGACGGCGGTAAAGGTCACCTCGCTCCCGGTGCCCGCGGTCGTGGGAACCATGATCTTGGGGAGCCCCGGCCCGGGGATCCTGTCGAGCCCGAGGAAATCCTCGGCCTTGGCCTTGTTCGCAGCCAGGGCGGCGACGGCCTTGGCCAGGTCCATGGCGCTCCCGCCGCCGATACCGACCACGCCATCGCATTTCTTCTTCAGAGCGAGCTTTGCCCCGTCGTCGGCCAGCTCGAGCGGGGGCTCCGGCTCGGTCTTGTCGTACAGGACGAACTCCACACCCGCCTTATCCAGGAGGCCGGAAACCTTGTCACGGAAACCGGTCTCCGCCAGGTTCTTATCGAGGACGACGAGCGGCCGGGAGACTTTCAGCTCCGCGAGCTGCTCCGGGAGCGAGGCGAACATCCCCCTGCCGAAAACGATCTTGTGCGCACCGGTAAAGGAAAATGGCTTCATGGCTTTTTTCTCCGTTTTTCTGTGTAAATACGAGCCTGATGGCGGAAAGTCAAGTCTTTTTGCGCTCCTTGTGGTCGCCATACCACTCGATCTGCCGGCAGATGCCGCGGACGATCTTCACCTCCCGGGCCTGGAGGGTGGTCCGGGCGAAGAGCCGGCGGATGTGCATCATCCAGTAGTCGGGGTTCTCCGGGTTGAGGAAGCCGATGGCCTGGAGGATCGCCTTGAGCTGGGCGTACATCCCCTCGAGCTCCCGCGAGCTGGCCAGTTTCGGAGCGAACGTCGCCTCCTCGTCCAGCCGGGCAACGAGGAGCTCATAGCAGACGATCATCACCGCGTGGGAAAGGTTCAGGGATTTGAACCCCGCCGTCGGGATCGTCACGACCGTCTGGCAGAAGCGGAGGTCGTCGTTGGTGAGCCCCGTGTCCTCGGGGCCAAAGAGGAGGGCGATCCGGTTTTC
>VFSW01004693.1_pt1 | contig 20360 bp, 15 predicted proteins | sample 5358111 | NCBI WGS metagenome assembly VFSW01 (sample SAMN11554181, study PRJNA540505) | mine drainage metagenome | isolation source: sediment from site ElyBrook_90M | place: USA: Ely Copper Mine, Vershire, VT | collected 2017
CCCCCCCCCCCCCCCCCCCCCCCCCCCCCCCCGGCGGCGGGGCGGGGGGGGGCCCGGGCCCCCCCCGGCGGCGGCGCCGCACCGCGCGGGGCGACGTTGCCGGAGCAGGCCGGGCGGCCCTGCGAAACTTCCTCACGACACGCTCCTTGGCTGCAAACGCCAGAGCGACGCCTGCGTGCGGCCGCCGCTCTTAGCATGAGTCCCATGAAGCCGCAGCGGTCGGCCACGTGGCCAGACGTGGATCTGCCGTCGTTGCATTTGCGATGTCCTGCACGGAGCTCCCGATGACGACTGCCCCATTCCTTGCGATTTCCACCCGCCGCAAAGTCTCCAACCCTGCACCACCGCAGGCACGGCCCCCCGCCGAGGTGGTTCGCGACGCGTTGCGATTTCTGCGCGCGAGCGAATCCTGGGACACGCCGATCAGCGAACAGTTCCTCACACCGGCATTGATCGTCGCACGCGAACGCAACCGGAGCAGCAACGGGACGAGCGCGGCCATCACCGGCATCGAGGCGCACATGCTCAAGACCGGCCTTGAAATGCTTTACGGCACCCGAGCGGGCATGGCCGGGCGGGGGACATTGGACGCGTTGCTGCGTGAAATCAAGGCACAGCGCCGTGGCCTGATCGACGCGTTGAGCAAAGCTCCGCGCGAACTCAAGCGGCACAGTGCAGCCTTCAAAGGTGACGTTGCCAAGGCCAATGCCCGGATTCTGTACCACTTGAACCGGTTTCGCCAACGAAGCGACGACGATGATTGCGTGAAAGAGTTCGCCCTCGACTGCATCGAGGGCGCGCTGCGGACGAAGGCCTGGGCAAAAGGAGCGTACCGAAGAGCACCATGCCATCCACTCGATGACATTGTGCATTCCAATCGACATCGCTGGCTGATTCATTCGGCCCGCCCCGGAAAGCTCCGCGCCGCCGATCTGGGGGCGGCCGAGGCCCGATTCGTCCTGCAGTCGCTCCAGGACACACTCGATCAACCGCATGCTCAGCGCATGGACGCCGTACGCATCACCATGGCGAACGTACCGGTCAAGATGCGGGCCAAAGTTCTCGACAACTGTCTGCGGCGATGTCTTGACACGCCACGCTCCCGCGAGGAAAGCCGCGAAGCGCTCGCCCAATTGCTGATCGCCGCCGGCGCCCGCACCGAGACTGTCGATCTCATCCGGCGTGGGCAGGCACTCACCCGTGGAAACATCCTCAACGCCATTCAGAGCATCGTCGGCCCACGCGCGGCAACCGATCTCAACACTGCTTTACATGCGCGCAGCATTGCCGTCGACATGGAGCGCGGGCAATCCCAGCTGGGAGCAGGGGGTTTTGGAGAGGTCTTCACCGGCACGATGGATGGCATCGATATCGCTTACAAACGGTACCCGGAGCGACGCCGCGTCGTACTCGGCAAGGCCTACCAGCCTGTCCCTCGCCGCCCGAGTCTGGTCAACGCGAGCTACGCCAGGGACGTCCGGCATTTGGTATTGCCCATCGGCTATCTCGTGAGTACGCCTCACCTGACCGATACGGGCAGCCCGGGGCGGGTGACATTCATTGACCGGCAACACCTGCGTCCCTATCTGAAGCAGCAGACATATACGGCATCGATACGCCAGATCGACCAGCACATCGAGGTGCTCGCCGATGTCCAACCCAGGGTTTTCGGCAGAACCCTCGCAGCCATGCAAACCGATCCCCAGCATCGGTTGTCAGCCGCCAACCTCAAGGCCATGATTCGGCAAGGGGTCGCGACACTGAAGGAACTCGACAGGAACGGTCTGGTCCACGGCGATATCAAGCCGCAGAACATGATGTGGGGGGACGACGGCGTTCTCCGACTCATCGACGTTGATTACATGCGCAAGCATCACGCCGCACCCTTGCGCAGCGGCGGGTTGGGCGGAGCGCTGACCGCCGGATATTCCACACCCTCCGCCGCCCTGCATTTCGCACATGCCGGCGCTGACGGACTTGCCAGGGCGGACAAGGATACCGCGCCAGCCCAGGACTATTACGGAATGGCCATCAGTCTCCTGCGCATGCAATTGCCTGCATCCATGAACACGGAAACGAAAGCATTTCTCGATCAATCCGCGCGAGTTTTTGATGGCATTGTCTCTGAACCCGACAGCAGCACTGCGTACACGCTCGCGCAAGCGGGCGCACGCACGCTTGTCTCGCATCTGGATGAACTCAAAGCTGCCTATGCATCCAGAAATCCGCATCCGGGAGCCCTGAGCCGCGTGGATTTTCTTTGTGAACTTGCCAAAACGGCCGTCAAGGCGGAGTGGGTCAACGTCAACAGTCCACTTGCCGAACCGAAGTCGGCTCCGGCGTGGCTCGCCGCACTGCTGGCGCACCGACGCTTCAGGCAATTCGCCTCACGTTGACCGATGGCTGCTTCACAGCCGAGCCGATGTAACGTTCTGCGACACCGAGAAAAATGCCTTCGCTACGGCGCGATGGCGTCAGAGCATGCTGAAGGGGAGCCGCATGACAAATATTGTTTCAGGTCCAATCCAACCGCTGCGACGCGCCGCGTCACCACTGCCGCCGCCCGCGCTTGGCAGCGCTTCAAAAGAGGTTGGCGGTGCGCTGCAGCGCTTGCGGCGTTTCGGAAATGCCGGTGACGATGGACTGCTGCGCGAGCAGTACAAGCTCAAACCTCCTGCCTTGGTGGCGTGCGGCCGCACCGGCATTGAAGCGCACATGCTTAATGAAGGTGTCGTACTCCTGCACCGGGTCATGCGCGGAAACACGCACGGCCTTGCACTCGTAACTGAACTGGAAGTGGAGATCCTCCATCAATCGAAGTCGATTCCGCAAACGCAGCACACCTCGCTGTCCCAGGCCCAGTTGCGGGCTGTGGGAGAGGCGAACGAACGAATCCGGTCCATCGTCGCCAGAATCCGAAGCTCCAGGCATGGAAGCCGGCACCACGACATCAGGAATTTCGCGCTGGACTGCATCGAGCGTTCCTTGCGCAAAAAGCCCTGGATACGCGGGACCTACCACGGAGCGCGCGCCCATCCGATCCAGGATCTGGAGCTTGCCCCGCAGCAGTCGTGGCTGCGCACGCGCAAGCGCGACACCTCCGACCTGATCGCTGCGGCGGGGCGTTCTCGCACCGGTCCCGATGCGTCGGAACCGCGTCTGGTTCACGACCTGGGCGTCACCGAGGCCCGCTACGCCTTGCAATCCATTCTTCGGCAACTGCCGGCGCGGGGGCGTTCGCCGGCTGCGGGACTGCGGCTTGACGGACTCGCCCGTCCCATGAACATCCGCGCAAACTGGGTCAGAACAGACCGTTGGTACCAGCGCCTGTGGGATACGTCGCGCCGTCGCCAACGCAGCCGTGAAGGTTTCATCGCCTTACTGAAAGCCGCCGGCGCCTCCCAGCAGACCTTGCTCAAGCTTGCCGACAAAAAAGACATCACCCCGGGCGACGCAAAGCAGGCGATTGCTGACATTTTTGGCCCACCTGGCGCCGGAAAGCTCACGGGTGCCTACGAGCAAGCGGGCATCACCGACATCAGCGCAGCCATCGGCGATGGCGGGATGGGTGCCGTCAAACGCGTGGCGCGATCCAGCGCGAGCGGAGGCCAGAGGCACGATGCTTTGAAGCTATATGACCACTCCATCCACTGGAGCTTCCCACCCGATCTTGCCGTGGCCCTCAGGCGCGGCGCCGGGGCCGACAGCGCCTATGCGGCGGGCATGCGGCATGTGATTGCACCTCTGGGGTATATCGTTCAAGAAGGTGCTTCCAACGACCCGAGCTCCCGATATCGCTACGTTGAACAAGCCGATCTGCGCCCCTACCTTCGTCAACAGTCGTACCTCGCAGCATTGGCCAAACGCAAACTCTCTGTGGATATCGTCGGCGATATTCAGCCTCTGGCCACCGGGAGCGATCTGATCAAGGCTCCCCTCCGCGACCTCGACAGCAATCAGATGGACGCACTGGTGACCCAAGGGGTCTCGATGCTGCGCGAGCTTGGCAGCCGCGGCTTTGTCCATGGCGACATCAAGCCGGAAAACCTGATCCTGGACGCATCGGGCGACGTGTCGCTCAAGCTGATTGACACCGACTTCATGCGCAAGCACGGATCCGGCGACCATAGCCAGTCCGGGACTGCGCAAACCTACACTGCGATGTATTCGACCCCTCTGATCGCCTACTATCTCAACCAGCTAGCCCCCGGCAACCGCGACGGCGTGAGCCCCGTCGTCGCGCAGGCGCAGGACGCATTTGGATTGGCGATCTCCTTGCTGCGCTTCGAAGGGACTCAACTTCGCGCCAAGGCCATCTTTGGACTGAACCAAGTCAACGATCTGTTCCGATCCGTTCAGAATGGTTCCAACGACCCCGACGAAGCACAGCAAAATCTGGTCCATGCGACCGCGACTCTGAACCAGGTCATCGATCAAGTCTGCAACGCCATGCTGGACCTGACCGACGACACCAGCGAGACCAACAAGGCAGCGAGTCTGCGGATCACATTCCTGCGCGAGATTGCGAAAAACGCCTTGCATTGCGGGCTGCCCTCCAGCGCACCCTCGAGCCGGAACGACGCGGCCATCGGTGCACGGCTCGATGCGCTTCTCAACGACGAAGACTATGCACGCTTCCGCCCACCCGCGCTCTAGGAAGCGGTGGCAGACGCCGCGCGCAGGGGCACGAAGGCCTCCGGCACTGTCTGCAGCGCCCCCGGGTCGATGACCGCGTACCCTGAAAGCCGGTCGACCGCGGCGCGGAAGGCCGCGCTGCGCAGGATCTGGAGCATCGATTGCACCTGCGGCGTGCTCAGGGAGCGCTCGTCGAACAACAGGAAGTAACGCTCGCTGGCCATGGGGATGAATTCCAGCCCGAACTGGCGCGCAGGTGTCTCGATGCCGAAGCCGACATCGGCCATCTTGCTGGCGACGAAGGCCGCCACGGCGGCATGCGTGAACTCACCGCTTTCGAAGCCATGCACCGCGGCGGGCGCGATGCCCTCACTTCGAAGCATGCATTCGAGCAGCAAGCGGGTGCCGGAGCCGAGCTGTCGGTTGATGAACCGCACGCCAGGCCGCGCAAGGTCACGCAGCGAGTAGATTCGGGCCGGGTTTCCGGATGCGACCATCAGGCCCTGGCGACGCGTGGCCAGGCACACGACCCGGTGCGTGCGCATGTCGAACAAGGGCGTGTAGCGAGCCAGCACCTCGGGTTCGAACGCGCCGATAGGGATGTGAAAGCCGGCGACGTCGCACGTCCCGTTGGCCAGAGACACCACGGCCTCATGGCTGCCTAGGTATTTGCGCTCGAGCTCCATGCCGCCTTCGCCGAGCAGACGCAACAAGGTTTCGATGGCGAACCCGTGGCTGGCGTGCACCCGCAGCGGCAGCGCGGCTTCATCGAGCACTGCGCGGATTTCAGCCTCGAGCTCCGAGGCCAGACTTTCCAGCGCCGGCGTCAGGCGTGCGTTGATGCGGCGGTCCGCCCAGACCAGACGGGCTCCCAGCTCGGTGAGGTTCGACCCGCGGCCACGCTGCATGGAGAGCAGGGGCGCGCCGAACATGGCCTCGCCCTGACGCACCAGATCCCAGGCATGACGGTACGAGGCCCCCATCGTCAGACAGGCTGCTGCAAGACTGCCCCTGTCGTGCACCGCCCGCAACAGCGCGAGCAAGCGCGGTGAGAGCGTCTGGCCGTCGTCCTGTTGGATGGTCCATTGCGGTTCGATGGAAACCTTGCGCATTGCATACCCCTGGAAAACATGGCACCGGATCCGCGCATATGCCGCCCACCTCCGATGATAACGATCAGCTTCAGCTTATTGCATCTGACGTGCGCGCGCCATAAATTCCGGGTGACGGCATTTTCACGCGAAATATGCAGGCCGTGCACAGCATGAAGGACGCATCACAGCGCCCTCACCCAGGAGACATGATGGACCCAATCCCACGCCCGGCCCGTGCCGACGATGCTCCATTCGATGCGGGCGCGTTCGACGCGGCGCTGACGTCTGCGATCGCAAACCATCGGGATCGTCCCGGCGGACTGATGCCACTGCTCCACGACCTGCAGCACGCGCTGGGGTGGATTCCCTCGCAGGCCATCGAACCGATTGCTGCAGCGCTCAATCTTTCGCGCGCCGAAGTGCATGGTGTCGTGACCTATTACCCCGACTTCCACACAACGCCTCTCGGTCGACATCGTGTCCAGGTGTGCCGGGCCGAGTCGTGCCTGGCACGCGGCGGCGACGCACTGCTCGAACAGGTTCGTGACGCTCTCGCATGCGATTTGCACGAAACCCGTGCGGACGGACACGTAACCCTCGAGCCAGTGTATTGTCTCGGGCTATGCGCTGGCTCACCCGCCTTGATGGTCGATGGCCGCCCATACGCGCGGGTGGACGCCCCGGGAGTGGCAGCGATCGCTACGTTGCTGGAGGAGCAGGCATGAGCGCAATCGTTCGCGTATTCATCCCGCGCGACGCGCTGTCGCTGGCGCTCGGTGCCGATGCCGTGGCGCAGGCCTTGCGCGCGCAGTGCGCCAAACGCGGCTTGACGGTGGAGATCGTGCGCAACGGCTCGCGCGGCATGGCGTGGCTGGAACCTCTGGTGGAAGTGCAAACCGCGCGTGGGCGCGTCGCCTATGGTCCGGTCGCCGCCGGGCAGATCGGCGCCCTGCTCGACGCGGGCCTGCTCGAAGGAGCGCCGCACGCCCTGTGTCATGGGCCGACGGACGCCATCCCCTGGCTGGCGCGTCAGCAGCGCGTGACGTTCCGGCGCGTGGGTGTCATCGATCCGCTGTCTCTCGACGACTATGCAGCCAACGGTGGCTGGGAAGGCTTGCGCCAAGCGTTGGACATGGCTCCGGAAGCCATTTGCGACGCCATGGTGCGGTCCGGCCTGCGCGGTCGTGGCGGTGCGGCTTTTCCGGCCGGCGTGAAGTGGACGACCGTGCGTCGGGCGCAGGCACCACGCAAGTTCATCGCCTGCAACGCCGACGAAGGTGACTCCGGCACCTACGCGGACCGCATGCTGATGGAGGGGGACCCTTTCATGCTCATCGAGGGCATGATCATCGCCGGCTTGGCGGTGGGAGCGGACTTCGGCTATGTCTACATCCGCTCGGAATACCCCCACGCCATCGAGACCATGCGTGAAGCGGTGCGCCGTGCGCACGGCGCTGGCTTCCTCGGCCCCCGCATCCTGGGTGGCACGCATGCCTTCGACATCGAAGTGCGCGTCGGCGCTGGGTCGTACGTGTGCGGAGAAGAAACCGCGATGCTCGAGAGCATCGAGGGGCGTCGCGGCATGGTGCGCGCGAAGCCGCCGCTGCCGGCACTGTCGGGTTTGTTCGGACAACCCACAGTGATCAACAACGTGCTCACGCTCGCCACGGCCGCTGCCATTCTGGCGCAGGGCCCAGAGGCATACGCGGCGCTTGGCACCGGACGCTCGCGAGGCACGCTGCCGTTCCAGCTGGCCGGCAATCTGCGTCAGCCCGGGCTGGTGGAAATCCCGTTCGGCAGCAGCCTGCGCGATCTGCTCGAGAGCTGGGGCGGCGGCAGCGCCTCGGGGCGCGCCCTCAAGGCCGTGCAAGTGGGCGGACCCTTAGGCGCCTATTTGCCCCCCTCCCAGTGGGACCTGCCTCTCGACTATGAAGCCTACGCAACCGCAGGCGCGGTGCTGGGGCACGGCGGGATCGTGGCGCACGATGACACAGCCGACCTCGCGGGGCTGGCGCGTTATGCAATGGAGTTCTGCGCCATCGAGTCCTGCGGCAAATGCACACCCTGCCGCATCGGTTCAACGCGTGGCGTCGAGGTCATCGACCGCATCCGCGCGGGTGACCGCAAGGAGACGCAAGTCGTACTGCTGCGCGACCTCTGCGACACCATGCTCAACGGCAGCCTGTGCGCGATGGGCGGCATGACGCCCTACCCCGTGCTGTCGGCGTTGAATTACTTCCCGGGCGATTTCGGCCTGGATGACGGCGCGGCACGCACCACGCATAACGACATGGAGACCGCACAATGAACGCGATCGAGGGCATCGACTTCGGCACCCCAGCCGCTGACGCAGACGAACAGGTCACACTGAACATTGACGGTCAAACCGTCTCGGTACCACGCGGCACATCCTTGATGCGGGCGGCGGCACAGGCCGGTGTCAACGTGCCCAAGCTTTGCGCCACCGACAGCGTGCAGGCGTTTGGCTCGTGCCGGTTGTGTCTGGTGGAAATCGAAGGTCGGAAAGGGTTTCCGGCGTCGTGCACGACGCCCGCCGACTCCGGCATGGTCGTACGCACCCAGTCGCCGCGCTTGCAGGATCTGCGTCGCGGCGTCATGGAGCTGTACATCTCCGACCACCCGCTCGACTGCCTGACCTGCAGCGCGAATGGTGACTGCGAGCTGCAGACCATGGCCGGCGTGACCGGACTGCGCGCGGTGCGCTACGGCGTGGCCGGTACGCCGGTGGATGGCGTCTCCGGCGCACACCACTGCGACGAGACCGCCGATACATCCAACCCCTATTTCACGTACGACCCGTCGAAATGCATTGTCTGCAGCCGCTGCGTGCGCGCCTGCGAAGAGGTGCAGGGAACATTCGCCCTGACCATCACCGGCCGCGGGTTCGAGAGCAGGGTATCCGCGGGACAATCGCAGCCCTTCATCGACAGCGAGTGCGTCAGCTGCGGCGCCTGCGTGCAGGCCTGCCCCACCGCCACGCTCCAGGAAAAATCGGTGGTCGAGCGTGGGCTCCCGGAGCATGCGGTGCTGACCACCTGCGCCTACTGCGGTGTGGGTTGCGGATTCAAGGCGGAGATGAAAGGGGCCGAGGTGGTGCGCATGGTGCCGTGGAAGGACGGACGCGCCAACGAGGGCCATGCCTGTGTGAAGGGACGCTTTGCCTGGGGGTACGCGACCCACAAGGACCGCATCACCCGTCCGATGATCCGGCGGCGCATCACCGATCCATGGACCGAAGTCAGCTGGGAGGAAGCCATCTCGTATGCAGCCTCCGAGTTCCGCCGGATCCAGAAGACGCACGGCCGTCACTCCATTGGCGGCATTACCTCGTCGCGATGCACCAACGAGGAAACCTACCTGGTGCAAAAACTCGTGCGCGCCGGATTCGGCAACAACAATGTGGACACCTGCGCGCGCGTGTGCCACTCACCCACGGGTTACGGCCTGGGACAGGCATTCGGCACCTCTGCCGGGACACAGACCTTTGCATCAGTGGCGAAGTCCGATGTGATTCTGGTCATTGGCGCCAACCCCACCGACGCTCACCCGGTGTTCGGTTCACGCATGAAGCGGCGCCTGCGCCAAGGTGCGAAGCTCATCGTGGCCGACCCGCGCCGCATCGATCTCGTGCGCTCGCCGCATGTGAAAGCCGATCACCATCTGCAATTGCGCCCGGGAACCAATGTCGCCTTGCTCAGTGCCCTCGCGCACGTCATCGTCACTGAGTCGCTGGTCGACGAGGCATTCGTCGCGGCGCGTTGCGACACACGCTCCTTCGCGCAGTGGCGCGCCGAGGTTGCGCAGCCGGCATGCTCACCGGAAGCCACTGAGGCCATCACCGGCGTGCCCGCGGCGTCGGTACGCGCAGCCGCGCGCCTGTACGCCAAGGCCGGCAACGCGGCCATTTACTACGGACTCGGCGTGACCGAGCACGCGCAAGGCTCCACCGCGGTCATGGCAATTGCCAACCTGGCCATGGCGACCGGGAATATCGGACGCGAGGGCGTGGGCGTGAATCCCCTTCGCGGCCAGAACAATGTGCAGGGGTCTTGCGATATGGGGTCGTTCCCGCACGAACTCCCTGGCTACCGCCATGTCTCGGACGGCAGCGTGCGCGGAGATTTCGAGGCAGCCTGGGGAGTCGAGCTTGATCCCGAGCCCGGCCTGCGCATTCCAAACATGTTTGAAGCCGCCCTCGACGGCACCTTCCGCGGCTTGTACTGCCAGGGGGAGGACATCGCACAATCCGACCCCGACACCCAGCACGTCACGGCGGCGCTGGAAGCGATGGAATGCATCGTGGTGCAGGATTTGTTCCTCAATGAAACGGCGAAGTTCGCCCACGTGTTCCTCCCTGGCTCGTCGTTTCTTGAAAAGGACGGCACCTTCACCAACGCCGAGCGGCGCATCTCCCGCGTGCGCCAGGCCATGCCTCCGCTCGCCGGCAAAGCCGACTGGGAAGTCACGATGGCACTCGCCAATGCGCTCGACTGTCCGATGCATTACACCCACCCTGAGGAAATCATGCGCGAGGTCGCTGCGCTCACACCGACCTTCCGCGGTGTGAGCTACGCACGCATCGATGCGCTTGGCAGCCTGCAGTGGCCTTGCAACGAAACCACGCCCGACGCGGGGACCGCCACCATGCATGAACATGGATTCATGCGCGGCAAGGGACGCTTTTCCATCACCCGCTACGTGCCGAGCGATGAAAAGGTCACCGCCAGGTACCCACTGCTGCTGACCACGGGGCGCATCCTCAGCCAGTACAACGTCGGGGCGCAGACGCGCCGGACCGCCAACAGCATGTGGCACGACGAGGACTTGTTGGAGATACACCCATTCGACGCCGAGGAGCGCGGTGTGCGTGACGGTGACTGGGTAGGCTTGCGCAGCCGCGCCGGCGACACGGTGATGCGCGCCCAGGTGACTGATCGGGTCGCCCCTGGCGTGGTCTACACCACCTTCCATTTCCCCGAATCGGGTGCGAACGTGGTGACCACCGACAGCTCTGACTGGGCGACGAACTGCCCCGAGTACAAGGTCACCGCCGTGCAGGTGCAGCGTGTCGACCAACCCTCGGCCTGGCAGCAGAGGCACGCAAGCGCGGAGGCGCAACAACACGCGCTGCACGTCAAACGCCGCCTCGTCGATGCGACCCAGGCATGACGCCCGCCATCGCTCCATGCGTGGCACCCGCGCCGACTGCGCAGCGCGTCCCGGTGCTGCGCCTTCGCTGCGGGGACCGTAGCGAGGCGGATGACTGGCTTGCCGCAGAAGTTCCGGTTGCCTTCGAATTCAACGGCGTTTCCCACGCCGTGATGATGGCCACGCCGAACGACTTCGAAGACTTCGCGCTCGGTTTCGCATTGTGTGAGGGGATCATCGACGCGGCGCTCGACGTACGCGAGGTCGACGTGGCACAGCAAAGTGAAGGCGTGACACTGCGCATCGACATTGCCACACGCTGCTTTGCGCGCCTGAAAGACCGCCGTCGGACCCTCGCCGGGCGCACCGGCTGCGGCATTTGCGGAACCGACAGCCTGGTGCACGCCGTGCCACGGGCGCCACGCCTGCAAACCGCAACAGCCCCCTTGCACAGCGGCGCCGTGAGCCGCGCGGTCGCCGCGCTGCGCCAAGGCCAGGCTCTCGGACTTGTCACCGGGGCGACCCACGCGGCCGCATGGTGCGACCGCGACGGCCACCCCCGCTTGCTGCGCGAAGACGTCGGGCGGCACAACGCACTTGACAAGCTGGTCGGCGCGTTGGCGGCAGCGAACATCGACGCCTCCGGGGGATTCATCGCAATCACGAGCCGCGCCAGCGTCGAAATGGTGCAAAAGGCCGCGGTCGCCGGCGTGCCGTTGCTGGTCGCCGTCTCGGCACCCACGGCGCTGGCTGTGACGTGTGCGCGCGAGGCAGGCCTGACATTGGTCGGCTTTGCCCGTGACCGTGACATGGTGATCTACGCGAACCCGCAAGGCGTCGTTCTGCAATCGACAACGGCGGAACAACTGGGAGAAAAGGCTTGAACATCGACCATCTGGTTCACATGGCGAACCGCATCGGCGACTTTTTCGCCGCCCAGCCAGATCGTGAGGAAGCGCTTCTGGGCATTGCGGATCACATCCGGAAATTCTGGACACCGACGATGCGTGCGCAACTGATCGACAGTGTCCAGGCCGGTGAGGCCACGGACCTGCGGGACGTCGTCCTCGACGCGCTGCGTGCACATGGCAGTAGCCTGGCGCCGCACCGCGGAAAGGAGTGACGCACAGGAATTTCACATCGTAGTTCCCCATCGACCCGGTCCCAGCCGCAGCGCACGGACCTAAAACAGACGATTTCGCAAGGAATCGCAATCAGGAGGAGATCCTAGATGTCAAGCACACAAACCATCGGCACGGCACAGCCGCAGCCTGGCATTCTGGCGCGTGAGCGCACGGTCGCCGGCCCCCGCTTCAACCGCTGGCTCACCCCCCCAGCGGCTTTGGCCATTCACTTGTGTATTGGAATGGCGTACGGCTTTTCCGTCTTCTGGCTACCCATGAGCAAATTGCTGGCGCACACCGACACCGCCACCTGCAAGGCGCAGGGGCTGATGTCGATGCTGTTCACGACCAGCTGCAACTGGAACGTGCCGCTGGTCACGCATACCTTCGAAATGTTCATTGCCGTGTTGGGCATCGCCGCTGCGCTGTGGGGTGGCTGGCTCGAGCACGCCGGCCCGCGCAAGGCAGGGTTCATCGCCGCCCTCTGCTGGGGTGGTGGCATGATCCTCGGCGGAATTGGCGTGCAGATGCACCAGCTGTGGTTGCTATGGCTGGGCTGTGGCATCATCGGCGGTATTGGACAAGGGCTTGGCTACATCAGCCCGGTCTCGACGCTGATCAAGTGGTTCCCGGATCGGCGGGGCATGGCCACAGGCCTTGCCATCATGGGCTACGGCGGTGGCGCCATGATCGGTGCTCCGATCGCCGTGGCCCTGATGAAGCACTTCGGAGGCGGCAACGCTTCCGCCGGTGTGGCCCCGACCCTCATGGTGATGGGAGCGATCTATATCCTTGTGATGTCGGCTGGAGCATTCGGCATGCGGGTTCCGCCCAGCGGCTGGCAGCCAGCGGACTGGACGCCGCCAACCGAAGTCAAGGCCATGATCACCCGCAACCATGTCCACCTCGAGAGCGCCTGGAAAACCCCCCAGTTCTGGCTGATCTGGGGCATGTTGTGCCTCAACGTCACGGCCGGCATCGGTGTCATCTCGATGGCCAGCCCCATGCTGCAGGATGTTTTTGGCGGACATCTCATCGGCCTGGACAGCCTGACGACGCTGAGTGCAGCCCAGAAGGCTGCGGTGGCGGCGTCCGCAGCGGGGCTCGTTGGCCTGATCAGCCTGTTCAACAGTCTGGGACGCCTGTTCTGGGCCAGCGTCTCGGATCACATCGGCCGCAAGGCGACCTACTCCGTGTTCTTCATCCTGGGGATGGCGCTGTATGTGAGCCTTCCCACGCTGGGACATCTGGGGCTGGCCGGGATGTTCGTGGTGGCAGTGTGCCTGATCCTGACCATGTATGGCGGTGGCTTTTCGACCGCACCGGCCTATCTGGCGGACATTTTTGGTACGCAGATGGTCGGTGCCATCCACGGTCGCCTGCTCACGGCATGGTCGGTGGCTGGGATTGCCGGGCCATTGCTGATTGCAGCAGTGCGCCAAGCCCAGATCGATGCCGGGGTGCCGCACAATCTGGTGTACGACCGCACCCTTTACATTCTCGCGGGCTTGCTGGCGGTGGGGCTCGTGCTCAACCTGCTGGTACGTCCGGTGGACGCACGCCACCACATGGATGCGGAACGGCTGGCGCGCGAGAAGTCCCTGCAACACGAGCAACACGGCGCCGCGCACGCAGCTTCAGCCGCACGTGGCGCTTTCGGGGCGACGGGCGTGCTGATCTGGTTGGCGATCGGCATCCCGTTTCTGATCGGCGTGAGCATCGCCCTTCAGAAAGCGGCCGTCCTGTTCTGACCGCGGCGCCGGCGTCAGTCGGCGCAGAACATGCAAACGCGGTCGGCATGTGCCGACCGCGTTTGCAGCGTCAGGCTTGCCCCGGAATCGGGGCGGTGTCGAGGTTGACGTCGGCGCACTGGGCACGATGGCGCAGGGCGTGGTCCATCAGGACAATGGCGAGCAGTGCCTCCGCGATGGGCGTGGCACGAATCCCCACGCATGGATCGTGGCGGCCAAAGGTCTCGACGGTCGTCGCGCGGCCTTCCCGATCAATGGATGGCCTCGGCACCCGGATGCTGGAGGTGGGTTTGATGGCGATCGACACCGTAACCGGCTGACCGCTGCTGATCCCGCCCAGCACACCGCCGGCGTTGTTGGTCGTAAACCCCGCCGGCGTGAGAGCGTCGCCGTGTTCGCTGCCGCGCTGCTCCACCGAGCGGAAGCCGGCACCGATTTCCACCCCCTTGACCGCGTTCAAGCCCATCATCGCGTGCGCAATGTCAGCGTCGAGCCGGTCGTAGATCGGCTCGCCCCAGCCAGCAGGCACATTGACGGCTTCCACATAGAGACGCGCGCCGCAAGAATCACCGTCACGGCGCAGCGAATCCATGTAAGCCTCGAGCTCCGGAACAGCCAGCGCGTTCGGCGCGAAAAATGCATTGCCAGCCACGTCGTCCCAGCTGCGGAAGGCAATGGCAACACCACCCACCTGCTGCATGCAACCACGGACGACCGTCCCAAACCGCGCATGCAGCCACTTTTTCGCCACGGCACCTGCCCCCACCAACGGCGCCGTCAGTCGCGCCGAAGACCTGCCGCCGCCACGCGGATCACGCAAGCCGTATTTGCGCCAGTAGGCATAGTCGGCATGCCCGGGGCGAAACGTGTCGAGAATGTTGCCGTAGTCGGTGCTGCGCTGGTCGGTGTTCCGGATCAGTAGCGCAATCGGCGTCCCTGTCGTGAGACCATTGAAGACGCCCGAAAGAATCTCGACCTGATCCGCTTCGCGTCGTTGCGTGACATGGCGGGACGTTCCCGGCCGCCGCCGATCAAGGTCGGGCTGGATATCAGCTTCCGATAAAGCCAGGCCCGGCGGGCAGCCATCGATGACGCAGCCAATGGCCGGACCATGGGACTCACCAAACGTGGTGACCGAGAACAGCAGACCAAGCGTGTTTCCTGACATGCGGCGAATTCTAAGTTCGATCCGCGCGCGCAACACGAAGCGCGGTCAGCAGTTTGTCGTGAATACCACCAAAGCCACCGTTGCTCATGACCAGAACATGGTCGCCGTCACGCGCCTGGCTGGCAACGGTGGCAACCAGCGCTTCGAGGTCATCGCACACCGTGGCGCGCGCCCCCAGGGGCGCCAGCGCCGCGGACAGGTCCCAGTCGAGGCCACCCGTATAGCCGAAGCTCAGGTCCGCGTCCGCCAGTGCCGCAGGCAGCCGGTCCTTGATGATGCCAAGCTTCATGGTGTTCGAGCGCGGCTCGAACACCGCGAGGATGCGGCCGCCACCGCGGGTCGCACGCCGCAACCCGGCAACGGTGGTGGCAATCGCCGTGGGATGATGCGCGAAGTCGTCATACACGGACACTCCCGCGACCTGGCCGCGCAACTGCATACGCCGGCGCACGCCCTTGAACGCCCCCAGTGCTTCGCAAGCCAGCGCCGGCGGCACCCCGGCATGCCGGGCCGCCGCGATCGCCGCCAGCGCATTGGCGCGGTTGTGCGCCCCCATCAAGGCCCACTGCACGCGCCCCACACGAGCACCGCGCCAGCTTACGTCGAAGGTCTGGTCGTCGCCGGCGGCGCGCCAGCCGTCGTCGGCATCGAACCGTTCAACCTCGCTCCAGCAGCCGCGCCGCAGCACCCGATCGAGCGCGTCGTCAGCGCCAGGAAGCAACAGCCGCCCACCGCGCGGCACCGTGCGTACCAGGTGGTGGAACTGGGTTTCGATGGCCGCGAGGTCCGGAAAAATATCGGCGTGATCAAACTCCAGATTGTTCAGCACCGCCGTGCGGGGCTTGTAATGCACGAATTTCGATCGCTTGTCGCAAAAGGCTGTGTCGTATTCATCGGCCTCGACCACAAAGAAGGGCGCCTCTCCAAGCCTGGCCGACGCACCGAAGTCTTCCGGGACGCCGCCGACGAGAAAGCCTGGGCGCAAGCCCGCATGCTCGAGGATCCACGCCAGCATGGCGGATGTCGTGGTCTTGCCGTGGGTTCCGGCTACGGCAAGCGTCCACCGACCCGCCAGGACGTGCTCGGCCAGCCACTGCGGCCCACTGACGTAGGCCTGCCCAGCGTCAAGAATGGCCTCGAGCAACGGATTTCCACGGGAAATCGCATTACCGACGACCCAGAGGTCGGGGGCCAGCGCCAGCTGATCAGCTTCGTAGCCCGGCACGAGGCGAATGCCAAGTGCCTCGAGTTGGTCGCTCATGGGCGGATAAACCTGGGCGTCGCAGCCACTGACGCTGTGCCCGGCGGCCTGCGCCAGGGCTGCTACGCCACCCATGAAGGTGCCGCAAATGCCGAGAATATGGATGTTCATGCGTCCATTCTAGGAACCCTTCGGCACGTCCTGGCGCGCGTGACGCGGGGCATACGCCGACTACACTGGCGGCATGCAACCCCTGCGCGAACAACTGGCCGCCGTCGCTGCCCGCCTGATCGTCGAAGACGGACTCGACTATGCCGCCGCCCGCCGCAAGGCCTCGCACCAACTGCTCGGGCGGGGCGCAGCGCGGCCGGAGCAGCTTCCCGACAACGACCTGGTGCGGGAACACGTGGTGCAATACCTCGCCCTGTTCCATGGTGATGCGCATCCCGACCTCATCTGGCGGATGCGGCGCGCGGCCCTGGCGTTGATGGAGGAGTTTGCCGAATTCAACCCCTACCTCGCCGGCGCGATCTGGAACGGCACGGCCACACCGCATTCAGGTGTACATGTCCTGCTGTTCACGGACGACACCAAGGCAGTGGATATCCACTGCATCGAACGCAACGTCGCCTACAAGACATCGCAAGCACCGCACTACGCTGGACGCCAGCCAGTCGATCGTATTGAATTTGACTGGCCGACGCCCGACGGCCCCATCGCCGCCAGCCTCAGTCTGTACCCTTCCAAGGACGAGCGCGGCGTGCTGACCCACGGTTCCCGCGGCCGCGGCGCCGAACGCGGAAGTCTTTCGGCGGTCAGGGCGCTGGTCGAGGCAGGCCTTCTCCCGGGGCACAACGGGTCCGGGTCCAGCTTGGCGCGAGACCCGGCAGCAGAAAATTGATCCAAAGAACCTTGAGTTTGTTAGACTTTGGGCTTCTTTTCGATACAAATCACGCCACGATCATGGATTTGCGCAAGCTGAAAACCCTCGTCGACCTCGTGTCCGAGTCCAACATCTCGGAGCTCGAGATCACCGAGGCGGAAGGCAAGGTTCGCATCGTCAAGGCTGCTCCCGCCAGCGTCGTGGGGGCGCTCGCGCCTCAATACTTCGCCGCGCCAGGGGCTCCGATGCCGATGGCTGCGCCCGCCGCGGAAGCGCCAGTGGCTGAAGCCGCACCCGTGGCAAGCGCCAAACTGATCAAGTCACCCATGGTTGGCACCTTCTACCGGGCTTCGGCACCCGGGGCGAAAGCATTCGTCGAGGTGGGCGATGCGGTAAAGCCGGGGCAGGCCGTCTGCATTGTCGAAGCCATGAAAATCCTCAACGAAATCGAATCCGAGATCGACGGCGTGGTCAAGCGCGTGCTGATCGAGAATGGTCAACCGGTCGAGTACGGCCAGCCGCTGTTCGAACTCGAGTGACACGCGCCGCCGGCATCCGTCGCCTGGCAGCCAGCCTGTCGGCGCCATCTCCCATCACGCCGGCCGCGAAGGCCGGCGCCAGTCCCGCCATGTTCAAGAAAATCCTGATCGCCAATCGCGGCGAAATCGCGCTGCGCATCCAGCGTGCATGCCGCGAGCTTGGCATCAAGACCGTGATGGTCTACTCCGAAGCCGATCGCGACGCCAAGTACGTCAAACTGGCAGATGAAGCCGTGTGCATCGGACCGCCTGCCTCCGCCGCGAGCTACCTCAATATGCCGGCGATCATTTCCGCCGCTGAGGTCACTGACGCCGAGGCCATTCATCCCGGCTACGGCTTCCTGTCCGAAAACGCGGATTTCGCCGAGCGCGTCGAGCAATCGGGCTTCACCTTCATCGGTCCGCGTCCCGATTCGATTCGCATGATGGGTGACAAGGTTTCGGCCAAGCACGCCATGATCAAGGCGGGCGTGCCCTGCGTTCCAGGCTCGGACGGTGAACTCCCGGACGACCCGCGCGAGATCACCCGTATCGCGCGATCGATTGGCTATCCAGTCATCGTGAAAGCCGCCGGTGGGGGCGGTGGCCGGGGCATGCGTGTCGTGCACACCGAGGCCGCGCTGGTCAATGCCGTGTCCACCACCAAGGCCGAGGCGCAATCCGCGTTCGGGAATCCAGCCGTTTACATGGAGAAGTTTCTCACCAACCCTCGCCACATCGAGATCCAGGTGCTCGCCGACGAGCATGGCAACGCGCTGTGGCTGGGTGAGCGTGACTGTTCCATGCAGCGTCGACACCAGAAAATTCTCGAAGAGGCGCCAGCGCCCAACATCCCGCGTCGCCTGATCGAGCGTATCGGCGCGCGCTGCGCCGATGCCTGCCGCAAAGTCGGCTACCGCGGTGCCGGCACGTTCGAGTTCCTGTTCGAGAACGGCGAGTTCTACTTCATCGAGATGAATACACGGGTGCAGGTCGAGCACCCGGTGACCGAATTGACCACCGGGATCGATATCGTCGTGCAGCAGATCCTGATCGCAGCCGGGCATCCCCTGACCATCAAGCAGCGTGCCATCGCCGCCAACGGACACGCCATCGAGTGCCGGATCAATGCCGAGGACCCGGTGAAGTTCATTCCCAGCCCCGGGCGCATCACGACCTGGCACGTCCCGGGAGGGCCGGGTGTGCGTGTGGACTCGCACGTTTATGCCGGCTATTTCGTGCCGCCGAACTATGACTCGATGATCGCCAAGATCATCGTCCATGGTGCGACCCGGGAACAGGCTCTGGCGCGCATGCGCACGGCGCTGTCGGAAATGGTCGTCGACGGCATTTCCACCAATATTCCGCTGCACCGGGAGTTGCTGGTCGACGCGCGCTTCATCGAGGGTGGAACCAATATCCACTACCTCGAAGAGTACATGGCCGCGCGGCAGACCTGAGCGGCTACTGGACACGATGACCTACCGAGAAATCGCCATTCCGGCCAGCGAGGAATGCGCCGAGACCCTGTCGGACGTGTTGCTCGAACATGGTGCCCTGAGCGTCACTGTCGAGGATCAGGAGGCAGGCAGCGAATCCGAGCAGGCCTTGTTTGGTGAGCCCGGCATGCAATTGCCCCGCCATTCATGGCAGCACAATCTGGTGCGCGCCCTGTTCCACGATGATGCTGGCGCCGATGCGGCGCTGATGGCGGTGCTTGGACGTGGTCTGTTGTCCGATTTGCGTGGTGTGACCCGACACGACATCCCGGAGCAGGATTGGGTACGGCTGACCCAGTCCCAGTTCCAACCGGTGTGCATCGCCGATGCACTGTGGATCGTACCGAGCTGGCATGCCGCGCCCGCGGGCGCGGGGCTGATCATCCATCTCGATCCCGGACTTGCATTCGGCACGGGGACCCATCCAACCACCCAGTTGTGCCTGGAGTGGCTGGTGCGCCATGCGCCGCTGCGGACATGGGACGTGCTCGATTACGGCTGCGGCTCCGGCATCCTCGCCATCGCGGCAGCCCGCCTGGGTGCGCCGCGCGTCAGTGGCGTCGATATCGACGCTGACGCGGTGAGTGCGGCCCGCGCGAACGCACTCGCCAACGCGGTCATGCTCGAACGCTGCTGCCACGTGGACGCCCTTCCCGACCAGCGCTTCGACGTCGTCCTCGCGAACATACTGGCCTCGCCGCTGCGGCTACTGGCGCCGATGCTGGCGGCACGCTGTCAACCCGGTGGCCACCTCGTGCTGTCCGGCATTCTGGCGCGACAGGCCGATGCGCTGATCGCGACCTATGCACCATTCGCGCGCCTCGCCGTCGACGGCGAACGCGAAGGCTGGGTCTGCCTGGCCGGGCCGGTTCTCTAGCTCTACGAGCAACGCGCGCTTTTTATACTTGCGCCATGTCGCTCGCCACGCGTTGCCCCGCCTGCGGAACCGCCTTCAGGCTCGTCCGCGACCAGCTCCTCCTCAGCGGCGGCTGGGTACGCTGCGGCCGCTGCGGTCATGCCTTCGATGCCGTGGCGCATCGCTTCGAATACACGGCGCCGCCCGCGCCGGCAGTGACGTCTGCGGCACCCGAGCTGGAATCACCCGTCCAGGTTGATGTTGATGCCCGCACTGCTCCTCCGGCTGGTGAGCCAGTTCCTGACAAGCCGACGGCACCGCCACCTTTCCAGGCCACACCAGCGGAGCTGGCGCCCACCGAGCCCGAGCCCGAGCCCGAGCCCGAGCCCGAGCCCGAGCCCGAGCCCGAGCCAGAGCCAGAGCCAGAGCCAGAGCCAGAGCCAGAGCCAGAGCCGCGGCATG
>VFSW01004694.1_pt1 | contig 20355 bp, 28 predicted proteins | sample 5358111 | NCBI WGS metagenome assembly VFSW01 (sample SAMN11554181, study PRJNA540505) | mine drainage metagenome | isolation source: sediment from site ElyBrook_90M | place: USA: Ely Copper Mine, Vershire, VT | collected 2017
CCTCTCCACCGCCCCCCTCCCTTTTGGTACACATTTTCGCCCCCCACCTAGCTATCCACCCCCCCCCGCTACGGGCGCCCACAGCATCAGGTATCTGAAGGAGACGAGAGATGGCACAGCTCAAGACGAAGATGGCAGGGCACCTCCCTCTTCAGGATATGATTGCTTTGGCAATCGGTAGTACTGCGGAGAAGCTGGCTGCCGCTGAGTCTGCCGAAGCTGAGGAAAAGAAGCGTAGGGCTGCCTCAGCTCCAGGTAAGAAAGAAGTCGAGAAGGAAGAGAAGGAGAAGGAGAAGGAATCAAGTGCCATCGACTTCTCCGACCCAGACCAGATCGAGAAGCTAGCTTCCGCTATGGAAGCTATGGGAGATGAGCTCATCAAGACCGCTGATGAGCACAATATTGGTGGAGAGTCTCCACAGGGTGGCCTCGTTCTACCCGTCGCTTCTCCGAATTCCGGCAAGCAGAACTACAACCTGGGACAGGCCAAGACTGGGAAGGTCCCAATGAAGACTCCTGAGCAGGGAGACCCCTCACAAGGTCCAGCCAAGACCCAGGTGGAGAACACGGCTTCGAATCCACCAGGCAAGACCCCATACCCAGCAAAGGGCGTCTTGAAGACCTCTGCTGCCGATCTCATTCGGCAGGAATTGCAAAAGAAGGCTGCTGCAGGTGGACTAGCAGCTACCCCAGTCAAGGCTCCTGCTGTGTTCAAGCCAGTAGGGGAGCCAACCAAGGTGAAGGTCAAGGCTTGGATCCCAGGCCAAGGCAATGACAGCAAGAGCAAGGAGTCAATGAAGAAGTGCTCTTGTGCAGACGGCAAGGTAGACGACTCCTGTCCTATCCACGGCAAGGAGAAGTCATCTGCTGTCAGCTTCGTGCTCGACCGCATCAAGGAGGCAGAGGCTCGGCAGGGTGGGCTCACCCTGGATACCCCATCCCAGGATGGGCCGAAGCCGGGTGGCCCAGCAGGTGGGGGAAACTCTGCCAGAAGTAACATCAGCTCTATTGAGGCTGCTATCAACCTGAAGAAGGACCAGGCAAAGGCTCCTCAGAAGAAGATGCTAGACACTGTGCTAACGGAGAAGGCACAGAAGAAGTCTACCGATCCAGTGTTGCAGGACAATCTGCGGAACGCCTCAAAGGCTGGCGTGAAGATCGCAGCGGCGAAGGCCTTCCTCCAGAAGGTTGCTGGGCTACCAGAAGGCGACCCCCGGAAGGAGAAGCTGAAGCAGGCATTCGCCAAGAACGCAGGGAAGAAGGGTGAAGAGAAGAAGTCCAGTGCTGGTTTCGTCGGCACTGGTTCAGGTGGAGTTCCCCCAGTTTCTGGAACTCCGACTCCGAATGCAATGTAGCTTGACCGAGAGAGAACCCCGCCCAGGGAACAAGGAGAACCAATGAACAAGTTCAGCACTGTAGAGGCCGGCCAGGTCATGAAGCTAGCGGCCGGCAGCCTCCGGGCACTCTCGGAGGAGAACATGGAGCTCAAGGAGAAGGTTGCCAGTTTTGAGAAGCTGGCTAGGGCTGAGAGGATTGCCACTGAGATGCAAGAGAAGAACTTGCAGCCAGACCTAGACTTCAAGTCAAAGGTGGCAGGACTCTTGGAGCGTGACGACCTAGAAGTTGTAGAACGGGCCGTGGAATTGAACGCTCCCCAGACGAAGTTTGCCTCCATCCATGATGATTCTGTCAAGGTGGAAGGTGGACTCTCCGACCAGGAAGGGTCTCAAGCGGAGTCAACATTCGCCGCAAACTTGGCGAGCCTCGACTAGAGTTTTCTTCTTCCCAAAAGATTCAAGAAGTGATGCGATCAGTTCACACCCAAACCTTTCGAAGGAGATAAGAAATGGCGTTTCCAGCAAACACGCAAGGTCCCAACTTCGTCCTTATCAGCGAGCTTCAGACGCTGACTCGGAGGGACTGGACCATTGCGACACCCTCCGAGCTTCAGCCGTTGAGTGCAAACCCGCTTCTAGATGGTGAATGGGTTGGCCTCAACTCCAGCTACCAGGTTGATCGTGATGCCTCTGGTGTTGGGGCTACTGCAGAAGGCAACAATCCCAATGAGTGGGTCGTCTATACCGAACGTGGTCGGTACGACACGCAGGCCATCGGCAAGGTCAACACGCTGATGTTCGGTATGTACGAGGCCGAGACCCTCATCGCCAACCTCTCCGGAGTCTCGGTGGGAACCCCTCTCACTGTCCAGAACGTCACCTACACCGGCCTGACCAAGCGTGGTCTGGCTGCCAAGGTGGCTGGTGGTGGCTCTGGGGTCGTTGTGGTGGGCTACTGCAGCCGCCTGCCTGGGAACAACAAGGTCCGGTTCGTTCACTTCGGCAACCAGGTGCTCTTCTAGCAGTTGAGGTCGTCCAAAACCAACCCTTGAGCTGATAGCTCAGAGAGATCAAAGGAGATTCAGATGAGTGCAGTTCCAGCGAAGATGGTGAACGACCTCTTCTTCGAGAAGGTCGCCAACCAGGATGGCAAGGACAAGATCGCAGAATTCGGAGGTACCTATATCCGAGACCGTCTGCGTGAAGTGTCCTTCGCCAGGAAGATCGTTCCCCCTGTGCCGGTGCAGAGGACGGAGCTTCAGCGTTCCGTCAACCATGACACCCTCGTGAAGATCGTCGACATCGAGCCGAATTCATCTGCTATGGCTCTGACCTTCCGTGGGCAGCCAACTGCTCGGTTCATTCGTGGAGCTCGTTACGAGATCCCCTTCTTCACCATCTCCTCGGAGAAGTTCGAGAAGACGGAGCAGGAACTTCTCGCATACGAGATGCCCATCACCAAGATCATCGAAGAGAACTCGGTGAAGGACATTCAAGGCATCGAGGATCGTCAGTTCTTGATCTTCGTTGAGGCCTGCGTCCAGGCTTACCAGCTGGATGCGCAGTCCGGGTCAAGCCCTGTTGCGATGAATGCCACCACCTTCAACTCGGGTGGAGTCATTTCTAGCTCAGTGGTCAAGGGCGAAGGTGCGTTGTCGGCCGGTACCGACGACTTCACCATCCACCCGGTCCTCAAGCCTGACTTCATCAAGCTGAAGCAGCTTCTACACCGCCGCTTCCTGCGTGCTGAGCGTATCATCATCACTGAGCCCGACTACGACAACCTCTCGGCCTGGACGATTCAGGACGTGTGGAACATCGCAGCCGAGACGTCCACCGATGGCTGGAAGGCAAACACGGTTGTTGGTCTCAAGATCATCCGTACCATCAAGACCAACATCCTCCGTGAAGGCAACATCTACTGCTTCACGGCTCCAGAGTTCTTCGGCCGGTTCTACATCTTGAACCAGACGAAGTTCTACATCGACAAGATCGCCAACCTGATCACCTGGCAGTCTTGGGAGGACATCGGAATGGGCTTCGGCAACATCGCTTCGGTGGTGAAGCTGGAGTTGTACGGTGGTTCGGTGACTCCTGGAGCTACGGACACCGGCTACGCTGCTGGACTGCCGTACGCTGAGGACCAGCTGGATCCGGTCAACAACATGGCCGATGAAGGCCAGTACTACCCGCAAGTCCAGCAGTTTTGACGTGCCGGTAGGACCTGTGCTATAGTGGAAGGGCCTTGGAGAAATCCAAGGCCCTTTTACTTTGTGGAGGTCCAAAAATGAAATGCAGTGTTCGTGGGTGTAAAAGAGAAGCGGCTGAAGGATTTAAGCGATGCCAGCATCACATAGATTACGCCAAGAAATATTACGAGGACAATCCAGAGGTAAAGCAGCCTGGCCAATGCAATAGGTCAGATTGCCCAAATCAGGCTGACCCTGGTTATCGTTCTTGTGCAAGATGTAGGGCCGTAACTAAGGCATATGAAGATTCTGTTCGGCCTCTGCTAAATGAAAGGCACAACAAGTACTACTACCAAGTGAAGGGTGAAGTATTTGCCCACTATGGTGGTCCCAAATGCGCTTGCTGTGGTGAAGAGCATATCGAGTTTCTGTCCATTGACCACATCAATGGGGATGGAGCTGCTCATAGACAAAAGATCAATGGAGACTCACAGAATGGAGTGAATCTTTACTACTGGCTAAAGAAGAACAACTTCCCACCTGGCTTTCGCATTCTTTGCTTGAATTGCAATTTCTCTCTTGGGCATCACGGCTACTGCCCTCACGATAGTGGTCTGAGCCAGACCACGGCTGCCGTACTTGCCAAACGAGATCAAACAGTTCCCACTCCCCTGACGCCCTAGTAGACTTCGCCTTGTCTTCAGTTTATGCCTGAAAGGAAGGACCATGGCAGATACAATCCCAGCAGAGGCCGCGAAGTCTGTGACTACGAAAGCCCCACCGCTCCTCCCCCAGCAGCAAAGGGCTCTCGACATCAAGGAAGGCAAGATCAAGCCTCCGGCCCCAAAGAAAGTGGAAAAGCCCACTGAAGTCGTTTTCCACATCTACCCTTCGGTTGGGGCTATTCGCAAGGATCTCACTCCAGCCCAGCGGCGTTCCCCCTGGTTCACTGAGTCACCGCGTATTGGGGCGGTTACTCTCCGACGTGGACAGGAGCTGACGCTCACGTTGGCCCAAATGAAGCGCAACAAGGTTCAGATTGATAGACTTCACTCTGCCGGATCTATCGAAGTCTTTGCCGTCATGCCAGACGGCACTAGAGTTGACAAGAGAGCAGAGGAGTTGAAGCAGGAGAAGGCCAAGAAGGAAGAAATCAAGGCCAAGAAGCTGGAAACAATCAAGAAGGCTGAGGCAGCCAGGAAGGCAGCAGAAGCTAAGAAAGCAGCAGAAGCCAAGAAGGCTGCAGCTCCAAAAAAGGTTGAACCAAAGGTTGAGCCAAAGGTTGAACCAAAGGTTGAGCCAGAGCAGCCTACGACACCAGTCGCTGCCCCCGCCGAGGCTGTTACCCAAGTAGGTGTTACTGAACTGCCTTCGAAGGGAGAGTAGTCATGCTTGTCTTCAACATTAGCAAGCTAGCACTCACCTACAGAAAGCGTCTTATCCAGCCTGGAGAGAGCTTTGATTTTCCTGATTTGAAGACTGTGCCAGCTAGGGATGAGCTCCTAGTGAGAAAGAAGGTCCTAGCATTCGGCTCCTTGCCGCTATGGTACGTCCTTCAGAAGCAGGCCCCAATTACCCCACCAGCCCCTACAGTTTCTGCCAATGTTACTGTGAAGGCTGAACCACAGAAGAAGACAGCTGTGGAAGAAGCTCCGAAGAGGGAGTTCCCAAAGAAGTAGGTGAGGCTAGATGCTACCAGAAGAGATCGATCCGGCACGGCCAGCCAAGGCTGATGGAGCTCTTCAGGCTGCTTCGACCCCACATGTTGATCTTCGTCTCAACAACCTAGTCCAGCAGATTAGGACGTACATTAGGGACTACCCAGAGCTGAACCGTCTCATCGCTGGAGTCGAGAGCTCCCCCAGGCAAATCATCTGGGCCATCTATGACACTCTAGACGATTTCAACTCTACTCCCCCCTTCACTCAGTTTCACCTTCACGACTTCCCCTCAAAGAGTGTCTTCATCCGTGGAGTCGTATGTTCCCTCTTGGAGTCAATAGGACTCCTACAGACACGTAACCAGATATCCTTCACGGATGGTGGGATTCAGGTTGGGATCAGCGACAAGACCCCCCTCATCCAGAGTTGGCTCCAGCTCCTACGGAACTCTTACGAAGAGAAGAAGATGCGAATCAAGGTCGCTAATAACATCGAGTCCGCTTGGGGTGGTGGTGTTATGTCGGAGTACCGCTTCGTAAACAACTTCTACGGAGACTGGTGAATGGACCCTGTGGCTCTAGGTGGCTTTATATCGGAGATGGAGAAACTAGCTGTCTCCCCAGAGCTAGCGGGAAGGGTTCGTGCCCTCAGAGAGCTAGATAGCAAGGTCAAGCGTTCTCCTGAGAAGGAAATGGCAGCTCTCAAGAGGTTTACCGACACTCTGAAACTCCACGGAAAGTGGCTTCAGAGTCATAAGGATTCTGGGCAGGATTTTGCGAAGAGATACACCACTAGCAAGGCCAAGACCCTAGGCATACTCCCTAAGCCTTCAAAGAAGCCAAAGCCCCCCACACCCTCTCCTGCGACTAGTCACCATTCTTCTACCTCTGTCACTATTCCTGCCACTCCTACCCCCACTTCTACACCTGCCCAGGCAGAAAAGAGTTCCAGGATTGGTTGGAAGGCTCCTCTAGCTGTTTTAGGAGGGGTAACGGCTGTGGGAGGAGGTATCGCTGGTTGGAGGGCAAAGAAGCGAAGAGATGTGGAAAAGGACCAGCGAGAGGAAGCAGCTTGGAGAAAGCAAAAGAGACACCAGTAAATCTTCCTGGTAGGAACAATAGTTGAGGAGCTGCCAATGTACGGATACAGAGAGTTTCAGAGCGGTATGGACCTGATGACCTTCGTCAACAACTACGGAGGAGTCGGTGTAGGGATGACTCAATCCCATATCGTCTCTCTAGGGTTTGACCCAGGCAATGGGCGCTTTTTCATCTTCTACGTAGTCTAGCTTCCCATACTAGGGCTGCTGCTTTAGGCTGGAGAGGTCATGGACTACGAGCAAGAGTTCATCAGGAAGATGAAGACGGCTGGTCTCAAAGACCTGATCGTCAACCATCCCTCTGTTGCCTCTGGTGCGGCAGGAGGAGCTCTTTTCCTAGGTGGGCAATACCTGATGAACCGCCGCCGCAAGGATGGAACATCTTTCGAACAGCAACACCAACAGAAAGCCCTACAGAGTAGGGAAGCGGCAGCTGAGAAGAAGCCAACATTTGCCAACCGGTATTTTGCTGCTCACGCCAAAGGTGAGAGAGCTATTGCAGACGTAGTTGCTGACCACCCAGTTAAGGGAGCTCTCCTAGTGGTACCGGAAGGAATCGGAGTTGGGATTGCTGGCTATCATGGAGTCAAACATCTTCTGAAGCTCATGGGAAAGTAGGAGAACATGTCTACACCAGAACAAGACCTTGCCGCTGCCCTTGGTTCACTTCCCTCCACGCAGATGGAGAAGTTGGCAGCTGCATGCAACGACATGAGCATCGAAGAACTAGGAGATGTTCTCCTCAAGGAGAAGGTCGCCTACATTGGGGATGTAGACTCAGGCTGGCTAGACCAGTTCAGTGGCACTCCATTCTTTGACAGAGCCTGCGAGCTTCAGACCACTCATCTTCAGCATGAGATTGAGGACAACCAGAAGCGGCAGCAGGATGATGCCAAGAGGGATCGGCGCAACAAGGCAGAAGATAGCTTTAGGCGTCAAGGTGACCAAATCCGTACTGCCAAGAAGGGCTTGGAACTAGAACTGGCTCTCCACCGTCACATGAGTGGTGGGGCACTTCCTGCCAAGAAGCCCACTGACTCTGAGAATGACAGTCCTGTAGGAGAAGTAAAGAGAGCATCCTTCGAGAAGCTATCTGCTGCTGACAAAGTTGAGCTCGCAGAAGTCTGGGGCCGAGAGCTGGCTCATACTCATGTCGATGCTTTCGTGAAAGAAGCAGGACGCCTTCTAGAGCCTCACCACGAGAATGAAGCCAAAGGTCAAGAGGCAGGTCGTACACATGGAGCTAGACTAGGACTTGGAGCAGGGGCTGTTCTAGGGGGTATGGCCGGCTTTAAGCACCCAGGACTGTCTTCCGTTGGTGGAGTGAGAGGCCATGCCCTACGTATCGCTAACGGTGCTATTGGGGCCGGTGTAGGGGCAGCGGCCCTAGGCCACCTAGGTCGTGCGGTAGGTGGCTCTGTGGGAAAGACGATTGGGGTGGCAAAGGGAGCACCGAAAGAGAAGACTTCTTCAGTAGCTGAATACCTGGAGAAGGTAGCCCTAGGCATGCCATCACTCAGGGGAGTGGCTGGCGGAGCTATCAAGGCCGTTCACGGTGCTTCGATGGGTAAGTCTGTTGGTGTAGGAGCGGGTGTAGGGGCAGTAGGTGGAGCAATAGGCGGAGCCCTGAAGAAGCCAGAGCCAGGTGGTAGTCGTCTGGGTGGGGCAATGCGGGGCGCAATGGGTGGAGCAGCTGCTGGCGCCGTTGGTGGGGCTGCAGTAAAGTCCGGAGTGAAGGCATTCGGTAAAGATGCGTTGCACGCCATGCGTGGGCAGCGTCCTCCTCCTCGTATGCTACCTCAGAACAGTGGCGGCCAAACTCAAGTAATGTACGGCCAATAGACTGGAGTCCCTCAGATGGCCTGGCATAGTTCCACAAACAATACACTAGCAACCTTCTCGCTGAACTTGTATCAGCTTTTGGCTACACTACTAGCCGCAGGCTGGACAAAAGTCAGCGATAGTGACGGCACTACATATAGTGCCACTGGAGTTCAGATCACTGGGGGTAACACAGGAGCAAATGGGCTTAACAATAGCTATGCCTGGTTCGTAGTAAGGTCACCAGCAGGGGTTGGGCACTCTTCCTTCTGTTTTCAAAACGGAACAGGAGTAGGAGGAGGTACTGATGCTTCGTGGAGAGTAAAATACAGCCCTATAGCAGGATTCATTGGTGGAACCCCAGGTGCCACTATTACCCCGTCTGCTACAGACGAGTACATCCTAAATGGTGGAGGTACCGATACCGCCCCATCATTCGCAACATGGTTTTATGGCGCAGAAGGTTCCACACGCTACAATGCAATGGCCCAAGATGTAGCCCCATATTGTTTTTGGGGTCAGGGATGGCCAGTAGGGGGAGGAACTCCTTTTGGTGGAATCTTCTATGATGGAGTCATTAACGGAGCTGCAAGCCCTGTAGATGACTCAGACCCACATGTTGTGAATCTTGATAACTCTGACCAGGGATGGTCCTCTAACGCTGTCTCATCTTCAAGCTACAACTACGCAGTAAAACCCTATGTGGGTGGGGCACCGGTACTTGTTAATGGTGTCGCCTTTCCGTGGACCACCCCAAATAGTGGTTGTATGCCAGATCCCACAAATGGGAAAGATATGGTACGTCCATTGGAGTACTTCTTCGCAGGTGGTTATTACAAAGGCCAAACACAGAACATACTCTGGGAAATGACGTCAACAGCTTCTAACTCTCGCCCATTGGGGTTCTTGCTGACTCTTGTAACTGCGTCTGACCATATAGTAGTGGGTCAGCTAGTGCTACCATGGGACGGTTCCACTCCGCTAGTCTAAGACCATGACAAACTCAGCCGAAATGCTAGGAGGTTTTCCATTGTGGGTTGAGATGTCTAGGTCTACGGCAGGCCAGCCTACCGAGACATTGCAGTTTGGACCGCCGATTCCTCCTCCTATTCCAAACCCCCAGAAGTTGAACTCTGCGTTTGACGGCTAATGATCATCCTCAAACAAAATACTCCTGTAGTAGTGGGCGTCGTCCTATTCGCTAGTGGGACGGCTAATGAGCTAACAGGAGTAACTGGGGCTACGGTAGTCATCCGGTCCTGGAGTGCGTCACCCTCACCTGGTGGTACTGAGACTTTGCTAGTCAATGGGGGTAGTGGGTTTACGTGGACTGAGGTGGACTCAGCTGGAATGCCTGGCCTCTACTCTTTGTCGCTACCTGCCAGCTACCTCCCCAATGAGGGTGACTTCGTACTCTACGTCTCTGCTCCAGGGAGTAGTATTGAGAAGAGAGAGTTCTTTGTCACCGCCAATACATTCGACGATATTCAGGCCTCCACAACTAGAGCCCTAGGACTTCTACACGAGAACAGCGTTCTCGACCTTACCTCATTCGATATCAACAACAACCTACTGTCTGCCCGTCTAAGGCTTTACAGCTCGGCTGCTAACGCCATTGCGGCACAGGCAGCTAGCCCAGGAGCTTACGCTACTGGCCAAATAGCTCAGTATGCTATTGCAGCTACCTACACAGGTAAGAACCTCCAGACCTACTTGGTAGACAGAGTCTCCTGATGCTCACTGTCACCAAGATGACAGTGAGGTCTTTCGACCTCGATCATTTGGACGTCTTCTGGGAGATCGACCAGATCGCCCCTCCTCATTCCGACTCAACCCCACACGAGATCTTCGATTACGACTTCTACGTCTTGAGGTCGGTAGACTCAGCGATGGGCCCGTTCGATGTTCTGGCTGGGCCCCTCCGAGACCAATACATGATGAGGGACGTATCTGTATCCCTCATCCATCATTGGCGTCAGTACTTCTACAAGATTAGGGTCGTCAATAGACTTACAAAGGAGTGGAAGGAGTTTGGACCTGCAGCCCAGCTATCCCCTGGCCCAGACCTTATTGCCGCAGAGATTGTCCGTCAGGAAGATATCCTCTTCCGAGAGCACATTGGTAGGAAGTGCTGGCTGTTTAACAAGAGGACCTTCGGGCCTCTTTGTTCTTGCTGGGATATTGTGCTGCAACGAAAGACTAGGTCTGGCCATAAGCTCTGCTTCGATACTGGCTTCTTGGGTGGCTATATGGCTCCCATAGAAGTGTATGTTCAGATTGACCCACAGGGCAAATACCGACAGTCACTTTCTATAGGGGAGACCCAGACTGGAGATACCGCAGGTCGTATGATCTGCTTCCCACCTGTCAACCCTGGCGACATACTTGTGGAGTCGGAGAATCGACGGTGGAAAGTCATAAGCGTGGCTCCTACAGAGAGGCTACGGGCTATTGTTCGCCAAGAGTTCAAGCTCCACGAGATTCCTAGAAGTGACGTGGAGTATGACCTTCCAATCAATATCGGGCACATCCAGAACCTAGAACCAGCAGCCAAACGGAACTACACCAACCCCCAGAATATTGAAAAAGATGGAGACGACTCTGACATTCTACAGTTCTTCTCCCAGACTCGTGGGGTTGTTGGATGAGCTTGAGAAGATTGCCCAGGGTCAGCCCCCGGAGAATCCACAGCCTCAGGAAGATCGAAATGCCAAGAGAAAGAACACCATCAAGACAGCTCTCATTCTAGGTGCTGGAGCAGCTGTTGGTGGGGGAGCAATGACTGCTTTGGATGAGGTGCTATCCAAGCATCTGGGGCCCCGATTCAACGCTCTCCCATCTTCCACCAAAAAGTTCGTGGTAGGCCCACTGGTTGGCCTTGCCGCTACCGGAAGTATTTTGGCAGCAAGGAAGCTACGAGAGGAACACAAACTCCATGAGCAGTAGTGTCGCCAGCGGTATCCCTCAGCGTCAAGGGTTCGACTTTGACCCTTTGACACAGTTCTCTCGTCTTTTCTGCACCTTTCTGCAGACCGTATTCATGCAGTTCAAGCCCGGTATGTACCACTGGGACCCCAACGAGAAACTGTCAGAGATCACCATCTCTGACCAAGCCACCATCGACAAGAAAGAAGTTGAGAGAAGGCCTGCTATCTTGGTAGCTCGTGCCCCTGCTGCCTTCACGAATACCTCACTGAACCAGCTCTCAGGACCATTGGTAGGGTACTCGGACGTTAACACACCATCCGCTGTGAAGATGAATATCGACCCTACTACTGGCAATGAGCGTCACACAGACCTCATCTCCTCCACCATGGTGTACAACTGTCTGTCCAAAGAGGGCATCGAGGCCCAAAGACTTTCTTGGATGACTGGTTTTTACACAAGGGCTCTGAAGAAAGCACTTCTACGTGGGGGACTCCACCGAGTAGGGGAGGAAATAGGATTTGGGGCTGAAAGTTCCCCTGGTTCTATCGTCCAACCGGACCCCAAAGAGATTACGATGGTGTCAACATCGGTGCCTTTCTACTTTCAGGACTCCTTTACAGTCGGACCTGAATACAAAACTCTTCTCAAAGAGGTTGATCTCGCTTTAAGGTCTGAAGTCGATGCCCCTGCAGCTGGGGCTACGGTCTTGAACCCTCCGAGTATCTACGGACGTCCAGTCCAGTACTCGGAACTTCTCTCCTTGGACTCAAGGGTTGTTGTCGGGCCTTGGAAGAAGAACTTGAAGCAACTCAAGAAGTGAAAGGAGCCTAGACGTGGCCATTACTCCTCCAGCACCGATGCCCCGCCCTGGCGTACAGGTCATTCAGCAGATTGCTACTCCAAGTCCTGCGGCAGTCGAGCCTACCCTGTACCCATGCGTAATTGGTACTGCGTATGAGGTCACCAACGTCCTGAACTCGGATGGGTCCCTCAATGCAGGAGATGTCTACGGGACTTACGAGCAGATGGCCCTCGCCATCACTGAGAGCTCTTTCCCGGCTCCAAGAGGAAACATCGATGAACTCTCTGTTCTGAGTGCGTCGATTGCTCCTTACCTTCTCGCCGGAGGTCACCTTGGCGAGCTGATGATGAATCCAGGTAGCTCCTTCCTCTATGGAGCCAACCTCTCACGCAGCCCTTCCATTGCATCTGCTATCTTCAACGGCGCCACTGGTCTTGCTCTTGCTGGAAAGACTCTTGTCCTAGCCATTGACCAGCCTGTAGATGCCAATACTCAAAAGGACATTGCCGTCACCTTCACTGGGGGTGGCAACCTTACCTCGGCTCAGGCTGCTGCTCAAATCAATGCAGCTGTTGGGCAGGCAGTGGCAACCGTCGTTGGGGCAGCTCCCAACGATACCGTGCAAATTGCGTCTCTCAACTATGGAGCCGAGGCCTCTGTCACCATTCGAATTGGTGGCTCAGCCAACTCGGTTCTTGCTCTAGGATATGTCTCTGGAGCTTCTGCTGAGGAGCGTGTTGAGGGAGCTGGTTTCAGAGGTCAGGACATTAGCAATGGGACGACTCAAACTCCATGGATTGAGTTCTACGTCGGAGCCTACCTAGTCAACGGAACCTCGACGACTGTCCCAACGAAGGTCAATTGGTTCAACATCCTGGCTCCCACGACGGCCATCAATGCAGTGGCTTCTTCTGTAGGATTCGGTACAGGTGGTGGTCAGATTCCGATCCAGGTGGGAGACCAATTCTTCACGGACGGACAGACCGTAGGAAGCACCTACATCATGAAGGTGGAGGCTGCCCGATTCAAGATCGGAACCATCAACACGACTCTTTCCGTTGCCGACAGTTCGGGCCAGTACACTTCAGTGGTCTACAACCCGTACACGGTTGGCACCATTCTGGACGCCTCCCCATTCACGCCAAAGTTCGCCTACTTCGTTGCCAACAACATCAATTGGGCGACTGCCACTCCAGTAGCAGCTTCTATTGTTGGTGGGCTAGCTGGAACGGCGGCTACTCAGGCAGTGGTCACGGGTACCGGAGCACTCGCTGGTCCTTTTGACCTCGCCGGTCTTACGTTGAATTGGACCCTCTCAACCGGTGGAGTGAATACTTCTGGTACCTTTACCTTTACTGGTGGGCCATTTACCAATATGGCAGCAGTGGAAGCCGCCATTGGGTCCAACATTCCAGGAGTCACTGTTGGGGACGACGGTGGGGTTCCTCCACAGTTGAAGTTTACCACTACGGCCTACGGTGATGAGACCACCTTCACCATTCTTGACACCGGTAGCGCCAACTCGGCTCTAGGGTTCTCCACGTCGTCAAGCACGTCTGCAACAGGTACGGATGTTGTCTTCGCCAGCCTGACTGGAACAACTCTGAAGTTCTCGTTCGATGGCAACCCCCATCAGTACGTTGCCACCTTCACGAGCAACAGCATTCTAGACGCAGTGGCTGAGATCAATGCTGTAGTGGGAGCGACCGTTGCTTCTACGAATGCAGCTGGTACGAAGCTTGTCCTCACATCCCCCCTAGCGGGCTTGGCTTCAAGTGTGGTGGTTCCGGCCCAAACCCCTACCGCTGCTGAGACTATTTTCGCAATCGTCACTACTCCAACGCTTTCCACTGGGGCTGTGTACACTGCAGGGTCTGGACGTCCATTCCCCAACGCCTACCTAGACGATGCTGAGGTTCTCCACATTGGCGCTGAGATTCTGAGAGACCCAGTTACTGGCCTTCCCCTGGACCAGCAGTTCAATGACGGTACTCTCTACATCCAGTACCAAGCTCTGCGTCTAGACGTCTCTCCTCTGGCCACGGTTGCAGGAGTCCTACGCATCTCAGACCCCAATGTTCTCAGTACGGTTCTGAACCCCATCACGGATCAGAATCCATTGGGCCTGGGTATGTTCTTGGCGATGCTGAATGCGCCTACCTACGTGGTGAAGGGTCTAGGCATCGACTCCACCACGGCGGAAGCTCCATATGGCACCAGTGTCGCTTGGGCTCGTGCTGCGGCCATGCTGGAAGCTGAAGAGGTCTATGCTCTTGCTCCTCTGACTCAAGACCCCACCATCTTCGGCCTCATGCAGACGCATGCAGACGTTATGAGCTCTCCGGAAGAAGGTGGAGAGCGTATCGTCTTCATCAACCCAGTCATTCCTACGAGAGCAAACCCAGTAGTTGCTCTCTCTGGGAGTAATTCGAACAGTACCCCCACCCCCAACCAAATGCTCTTGGACGGAAACCCTTCTCCAGGACTTCTGGCTGCCGGTATCAACCCAGCTCTTCCAATCCCCGAGACTGCCGGCGTCTACATGACGTTTACGGTCAATGGTGTGGAGGTCAACTACAACGTTTCTGGCGTGAACTCTTCCATCATCACTCTCAGGACTGCATTCTCAAGCCCCAGCACCAATGCCGATGGGTTCTACACGACGACTACTCTCAACGTGTCGGTCATTGACGCCCCGTACTCTCTGAATGTGCGTGGGGCTCCATTGGTGATTGCTGGAAGCAATCCAGCTCTGCCAGACTACACTGCTATTTCTGATACCATCGCAGAAGCCAATCAGGGGTACAAGGACCGCCGAGTCTACTCGGTCTTCCCTGACACGGTGCAAGTCTCTGTGGGAGGTATCACCAAGAATCTGCCAGGCTTCTACGGCTGTGCCGCCATCGCAGGGATGGTCGCAGCCCAGCCGCCACAGCAGGGCTTCACGAACTTCCCCATCACTGGCCTAGTGGGGGTGGTTGGGACTTCAAAGTTCACGAAGGATCAGCTGGACCAGATCGCAGGAGGAGGTACCTACATCCTCATCCAGGATGCCTTGAATGGGCCAGTGAGCTCTCGTCACCAGCTCTCGACGGATCTATCTTCCATCGAGACTCGTGAGCTCTCAATCACGAAGGTTGTAGACTTCGTGGCGAAGTTCCTGAGAGCAGCTGTGCGAAGGTTCATCGGTGTCAACGTTATCAATCCTGGTTTGCTAGATGCGCTAGGGACTATGATCCATGCAGTTCTTCAGTTCCTAGAGACATCTGGAGTGCTGAATGGATCGAACTTGAACCAGATCATTCAGGATAGCGCAGAGCCCGACACGGTGTTGGGCGACATTACCCTCGACGTGCCGTACCCCTGCAACTACATCCGCCTGACTCTGGCGTTCTAACACCTCAAGAAGGAGAAGAAGAAATGCCGCTCAAGAACAGAATGGTGGAAGCAGAGTTTGAGTACCTCCGTCACCTAGCGCAGGACGGTAGGGACCTCTACGCCAAGGCAACGGAGATGGTTACCTTGGAAGCATCCATGACCCCTGCTGCTGTTGCAGGTGGGGCAGTTCAAGTCGCTGGGCAAGTCGTTGATGCCTTTGGAAACCCAGTTGCTGGGACCTTCGACATCCTGCTTGCGACCAATGTCCCCACTTCTGGACAGGGACATATCTCAGCGGCAACATCCCCAGTCGGTACCATCAAGACTGGCTCTGCAAGCGGGCTGGTGTGGATGCAGACAGATGCAGCCGGTGCGTTTGCCTTCCAGGTGGCTGACTCCACTGGGGGAGAGCTCGGAGTTGTCTCAGCCCAGGTCACGGATGGCCTGACGGTAATTGCTGAGCTCCAGTTCTAGGAACTCAGAGGGTAGTTTAGGGCCGGTGATGAGCCGGCCTTTTCCCTTCCCTCTTTAGAAGGAGATCTCGATGGGTGCAACTCTGGCAGGCTGGAATCCGTACTCCATGAAGGTGGACGACTCTTCTGCTATGGGAGAAGGTCGTTTCGCATCTGGCGCCTTTACCATGATCGCTGCTGGTCCTCCGCGACTGGCTGCTCTTGGAGGCTCAGCTGCCGCAGCAGCGGCCATAGGGTCTACTTCCCTAGCATCTACTAGTGTAGCTGCTAGTGGACTACAGACAACGGTAGCAACAGCTAGTAACTTCGCTCTTCCCCTTGGTGTGGTCCAGAACTTCAACTTGGCCCACAACAGACAGTTTGCTCGTTTCTGGGAACTAGGCTCAGAGCGGAGTTACTTCATTTCCGGTCGTACTCAGGCTCAAGCGGGATTTGGCCGTGTTCTCTACAACGGTCCATCCCTTTTGAGAATGATGTATGCCTTCTACAACAATGCCATTCCTCCTACGATCATCCCGACCTTCGGAGTTGACCCTCTCATTGCCGGAATGGTGGCCAACCAGCATGATGTCATCATTCCTCCGGGCTTTGAGAACATCTACCTGAACCTGGCCTCGGACCTCTTCAGTCAGCCCTGCGGACTCCTGGTCTACATGAAGGACTCCAATGAAACCACGTTGGGGGCTGTTTACCTAGAGGAGACGTACATCCCATCCCATAGCATCGCTACGGATGCACAAGGGGTCGTGATTCAGGAGCAGGTCTCGTTGCAGCCAGAGCGAGTGGTTCCTGTTGCTGTGCCAGCTATCGCTCTTGTTGCGTGATCTGGACCCTCGTAGTAGTTTACTCACCTCTATGTAGCCTTCCTCCATGAAGGCTAAAAAGAAAGGAAAGACCATGCGTAACTACCTTCTAGCAGCACTCGCAGTTCTTTGCCTCGTAGGCCCAGCTAGGGCCACCGAGGTCGACCTGTGCCAGGGAGTCTCCTCAAACATCTCGGGCTTCACCCCGATTCGCAACGTCTCCGGTAACACTAGCCTGACCTACAGCGTGAGCTCTGTGCCGGATGGTGGCTATGTCCAGTTCTCCATTCAGAACCTCGACCCTGTCGCTCTCACACCAGATGGAGGATCTGTTGTAAGCCCACTCATCACCACGGCAGGTAGCGGTACCATCAACTTTACGCCTGCCTCTTCTGTAGTCTCAGTGGGCTACACGTTTGACGGTGGAGTCAGTGGGGTCTCGCCCAATGCCATCACCGTCTCGGAGACCTTTTCCTACGGTCTGGGAACTCCTGGAAATGCTCCTGTGCTGCCTGTGGCCTATTGGTCTGGAAATCTGCCATCGTCTTGCACGAACGGAAGCCTCGTGTTCGACATGGATGGGGGCACGGACGCAGGGGCTCTCTTGATGTGCTCCACGGGCAAGTGGATGCCAGTCTTCAGCTTCTAGTAGGGAGATGCCATGAAAGCATCAGCTAGCCTTCAGAGAAGCCCTGTTTCGACGACTCTCGGAGTGGGAGCCGTCTATGCTCCCGCGACTGGGATGAGGCGATTCAAGGTCTACGACATCATTCTGGGGTCTGATGCCAATCCTGCGGATGTAGCTGTCACTTGGCAGCTTCTCCGCACAGTCACTCCAGTAGGGGCAGGAGTCACACCCGCTCAGTTGGACTCTGCGGATGTGGCTCCTGTCACTCTTGCTGCTCAAGTCCTTACGGCCAATGGAACAACTGGGGCTATCCTGATGACCGTCCCAGTCAACCAGCGGGCAACTTTCCGTTGGTGGGCAGCTCCTGGTCAGGAACTCATGATGCCTGCAGTGGCTGGTGCAGGCCTCGACCTACTCACTCCGGAAGTTGCAGGAACCCCAGCTCCTTCCGCATGGGCAACGGTCCTCTTCGACGAGTTGTAGTCCATGAAAGAGCAGGGCTACGCTTGTTGGAGTGGTATAGGCGGGCGCCTCAAGCATGAGTGCTCTACTTTCACCTGCATCCACTGTAGCAAGGTAGTCTTCATCGATACAAAAGCCCCCTCTACCAAAAGTGGGGGCTTTTGTCGTCTTTGTATGAAGCCCATTTGCTACGAGTGCGTGGGTAAGGCCTGTATCCCTTTTGAGAAAAAGCTGCTACAAATGGAGAGTAGCAGGAAGTTCTTGAAGGACATTGGAGTCTGAGGAGAGACCGTGTTGGACTGGCTGCCAATTCTTCCTGATGTGGGGTGGGAGCTCCCACAAGTCAATCACGTTGAATCGGCCCAGAAGGTGATTCCTCCAGCTCCCCCACCTACTCCTTTGGTAGCCACAGCTGTCCTGTCACTCTCCCCCTTCTATACTGCTGTTCTCTCTATCTGACTTGAGGGCTAAGAAAAATGAACGCACCTCTTAGAGTCTACGAGAACAACAGTGTGTCCATCAATGCTGCGGTACAGAACGCTATTGGTGGGCCACAAGACGTCACTGGGTGGGCTTTCGAATTCAAGGTGGTAGCTTGTGGAACCAACGTTCCGCTACTCACCAAGAACTCTACCGACCCCACCCAGATCTCTGTAGTGACTCCCCTTTCAGGCCAACTGCAGGTCTACCTTCTACCAGCCGATACTGTCGGTCAGCAGGGTGATGACTTTAGGTACGAGCTCAAGGGGATTGATACATTTGGTAGGGCGGTAACTCTCGCTCAAGGCCGCTTCACCGTCCTACCAACCATCATCTAGGACTTCTTGACGTTGGATGCCTGAAGGCCCTTCTCCGTCTTCGTGACGTCGAACGAAACCTTCTGGCCTTCCTCTAGGCTACGGAAGCCTTCCATCACTATGGCGGTGTGATGCACGAACACGTCATCGCTACCGTCGTCGGGGGTGATGAAACCGAATCCCTTCGCATCGTTGAACCACTTCACCTTGCCACTTGCCATTGCGTTACTCCTTGAGGGTCTGAGCTTCTGATACTGTGCTTCTCTAGAACTGCCTACTAGCAAGAGAGCCTCTACCCCTATCACTAAGAGGTAGAGGCTCTCTCACCTAACAGCTACTGCTTACTACGCCCCATTCGGAACGGGAACCGGGGTGGGGAACGGCCTCGGAACTGCCGCGCTCACGGGCTGGGCAACCGGTGCCGGTCCGCGAAGGGCAGAAGCGTGCGGAGACACCTTACCCGTCTCTTCCTCCTCAACGCGTGCTGCCGCCGTCTCGACCTCTTCGACCTCTTCGTCAGCGGGGTGGGCCGTCTGAATCCCTTCAGCCACCACTTCGATCCTCAAGAGGGTGTCCTTCAGCACCTTGATGACGTCGTGGTCATTCTGCAACCCCATCTGGCTGCTAGCGATGGAGACGGTGCTGTAGATGCCCTCCAAAGCACCTAGCTTGGTGAGCCTGCTCTCCATGGAGACTCCCTGGCCTTCTGCGAGAGCAGTGGGTGGGGTCCTGCGAGTCCACGTCCGCTTCGCCTTGGTAGCGGTGGGAGCCTTTGCTGCTGCCCCGTCTGCCTTCGTCTTTGCCTTCGACCTGTCGTAAACGCCCTTCGGCATCACTTCTCTCCTTGGTTCGAGAGAGACTGTGCTCTCTCATGTGTGTGAGCTTCTTCTACACCATCTGGATTAGATTGCAACATCTCTTCTGCTACTTTTGAAGTCTCAAAGAAATTCTCCACTATCTTCCTGATGAGAGAGCTCTTTGAGACCCTCTTTTCTAGGTGCTCTGACAGGCGCCGCTGGAAGATCTCCAACTTGCGGTTCAGGTCAGGAGGGAAGTGGACTTCGGTCCTAGAGTACAATTTCGGCATCGCTTCACCTCTCACACCTAAGGTAGAATTTCCAAATGCTTTCACGGTCTTACCTACATAGGAGCCCACCTCCAGGGCTAGGGTAGTTGACTTTCGTAGGCTCTTATCACTAGAAAGGGGAAGGATTGGAGGACCCCCATGCCTGAAGCTGTCTCTGAAGTCCTTGTCATGGACAAGCTTTGTAGTGGTGATCGGCCTTCAATCTTCATTGCTGGGATGCTAGTAGCTCATGCGTTGAAGAAGGGCAACCTAGCAGTAATAACAACCGACATCCTAGGTAGAGTCATCGTTCTCCCACCTGCCGCAGTAAAACTCAGTGGCCCTGTGCTACTAAGTGACAAGGACCTGGATGGGTTCGAGGAAGATGTAGCTATCGGGATCATGACGACGGAGGGCAGAAATGAGGATGACATCCTCTCTTACATCAAGCGGCGCCACTCACGCGAAGAGACAACCGTCACGGATTGAGTTCTGTGACCGGGGGCCGTGCTATCTTCTGAAGCAGTTCGTCGAACAGCATCTACTTCTACGGGAGCGGGAACAAAACTCATTGCAAGTAGTGATACTCACAGACCCATCCCTTTCTGGATGCGCCTCTAAGTACCCACCACGTATCGTCTCCTTCATCTACTGCCCGTTCTGTGGAACTCGTCTCACGGACACTGAAGGGAAGGGCGGTTTCAATAGAGACGTCATGGAGTGGATCGCTAGAAAACTCAATAACTGACTACAGAGGACAGAATGCCAATCCCTGTCGTAGTACCAGCGACACCACTCGCTATTACGGATGGAATCAATGCCTTGGCCGAGGATCTTCTCACTGCCATTGCACAGCTAGAAGGGTATGGGACTTCGGGGTCGTCTGTTACAACCCCAGCCATTTCCACCCC
>VFSW01004695.1_pt1 | contig 20353 bp, 14 predicted proteins | sample 5358111 | NCBI WGS metagenome assembly VFSW01 (sample SAMN11554181, study PRJNA540505) | mine drainage metagenome | isolation source: sediment from site ElyBrook_90M | place: USA: Ely Copper Mine, Vershire, VT | collected 2017
GTTATTAATTTAATCACTAAAAATCATTCCTTAGTTAGAACTCCGCTGGATGGAATAATTCTCTGGTTTTATGGCGCCATATTATTATCAGCGGTTTTTGCCTTCGAATCTCCTTCATTTACCAGAAACTGGATTTTCCAGCAATTAAGACCCCTGACTTATTATTTGGTTTTTTTCATCGTTACCAACCTGATCCGGGAAAAAAAACAAATTACCACATTAATCTATGGTTTGCTGGGAATTAGCGCCGTGGCATCTCTGGAAATGCTGATTCAGATTCTATTCCCTTCAATACATTTGGTTGCTTCTCAACCTTTAGACTTAGTAACTGCCGGGGCACAATTCTCTGGCGTAGTCCGAAATTACCTGACGGCTGACCGGTTGATCTATCCGATGTTCTTAATTGCTTTTTCGTGGATGCTGGTTCGTAAAAACGCAGGTGTCAGGGTTCGTGAACCTTTATTGGTAGGTATTTTAGGCATAGGATTATTTCTAACTTATCAACGCAATTATTGGTTAACCATGCTTTCAATGATATTTCTGATGGGCATCCTGGTTCCTTTGTCATATAAACTAAAAATGACCAGGGTCTTTCTTGCAATTGTCTTGTTAATTTCCTTAATTAATATTCCGGGAACACGGATTAATGGATATTTAAATGCAGCTGTAAACCGGCTGGTATGGGGAATGGATCCGGGAACATTGGCAATCGATGGCAGTGTTCAGTGGCGAATTAAAGAAACAGAATATGCGCTTCAGAGCATCTCCCAAAACAGCATTTTTGGTATAGGACTTGGGAATTACTACCGGCCTTCTGTTACGGATGTCGACCCAACATCAAGCGCAACAGGTATTCGTTGGTATGTTCACAATGCCTATTTGTGGGTGTGGGTTGACATGGGTCTAATTGGACTGATCCCCTTCGTTGGGCTATTACTTTGGATAGTCATCAGGGGTTTGACGCGCTGGCAAAAAATCAAGGATGGCTTTTTTAAAGCTTTTGTGTTGGGTTCCAGTCTTGGAATATTAGGACAGATTATAACGAATGTTGTTGCTCCCAACTTTCTCCAGGATTGGTCGCTGGTCGTCTTCGCAATAATTTTTAGCCTGAATGAATTGATCTATCGATTTGATGAATCCTGGGGGGAAAAATGATTTCACCAATCCGTGAATTAACGAAGAACCTGCCCCTTCCAGTCCGTTTAGGTTACGGATGGGTAAAGCGGAAGATATTTCCAAAGCCAGAAATATGGAAGAACGAGGTTTTCAGGCATTATGACCAATGGCTGGATGAGACTCAATGGTGGTCAAAAGAACAATTGTTGGATTTACAGCTTAGTGAATTGCATTCACTGATTAATCATGCCTTTGAAAACGTTCCCTTTTATCGGCGGATTTTCGAAGAACGAAAATTAAAACCCAAAGATATTCTTACTATTGATGATTTACAGAAACTCCCAATTATTACCAAAGCAGATATTTCTGAAAACTTAAACGACATGATGGCCAAAAATTTTGACCGGAATCGGCTGGAATATGCTGAGACCAGTGGGACTACTGGGAAACCTCTTCTTTTTTATTACGAAAAAGGGGTTAGTACAAATCGAGACAGAGCTTTTATGCTAAGGCAGTGGAAATGGGCAGGCTATAAATTCAAGGACAGCGTAGTAGTTCTTCGGGGAGGCAGGTTATCCGGGGGAAACTCAAAAAACCAAAGGAGCTATTGGGATTATCGGGTTGACACGAATGAATTACATTTATCCACAATGGATATGAATGACGAGAATATGACTCTTTACGCCAAGATGATCCGTGAATTCAGGCCCCAATTTATTTTTGCCTATCCTTCATCCATTGATATATTTGCACGATTTTTATTAAAGGTTGGCATAACAGATATAAAATTAAAAGCCATTTTTTGTGAGTCCGAGACCCTGTATCCTCAACTGCGCCAAACCGTTAAGTCCTTGTTTGGATGTGAAATATTTTCCGGATATGGCCATTCAGAACGCGCTGTTGATGCGGTTGAATGCGACCATCACGCTGGATATCACCTTTGTATGGAATACGGGATACTGGAGTTGGTGGAAAAGAATAATGAGGTGATTACCGATCCCGGAAAAATTGGGAGAGTAGTTGCTACGGGTTTTGGGTCTTATTGTATGCCGCTGATACGGTATGCAACGGATGATTTGACAAGGTATGCACTGCAAGATTGTACCTGTAATCGGCATTCGACTTTACTTCAGAACATTTATGGAAGAATTCAAGAGTTCCTTGTTTCGAGGTCCGGTTACCTGGTCCCATTTATTTCAGATATTTTCTACCGTACACAATTAGTCGATAATATTATTTGTTATAAATTTATTCAAAAACGTCAGGGGGAATTAATTTTGCAGATCCAGGCAGTCACATCTGCATCAAAAGATAAAATTAAACAAGTTGTCCTGGAGGCAATATTCCAGAATCTTGATGAAAATGAATTCACTGTAACTCTAGAATTTGTCGATGAAATCACTCGTTCTAAAAGAGGAAAATTGAATTATTTTGAACAAAGACTACCTATTAAATTCGATGATCTAGACTTACCGCGTTGACAAAAAAAGTTTCTGACCAATGCAATCATAACCAGACTACATCGCCTTTAGGAAAACGTTCATGCTAAGAGCTTTTTTAAAAGATTTATTGAATTACTTGCCTTCAAAACTGCTTCCCGCAATAACTGGTTTTATTATTACGCCAATATTGACGCGCCTGTTTATACCTGCAGAATATGGTTATTGGGCTTTAGCCGGCGGTGTATCCGACTTTCTCTTCGCCCTGGCTTGTTCGGGCATTGGCGCCGCAACGGTTCGTTTCTATGAGACGTATAAACATCAATCTAAATCTAACGATTATTTAACTACGTTGACCGCCTGCCTTTTGTCGGCCACTATTCCTGTAGGCATACTTAGCATAATAATCATTATCCTGTTTAGAGGAAGCATCTCTACTGTACTTTATCCATTACTGTTGATCAGTGTCCTATTATTCATAATTCAGGCAGTCTATTCGATTTTTTCCAGTATCTTGAATGCTCAAGAAAAAAGCCGATCATTTACTGTCTATGAATTGCTGACCCGCTATGGTGGGATTGGGCTCGGTTTATTTTTAGTGATTGTTTTTGGTCTTCGAATTGAAGGTTTATTATGGGGATCAATCGTAGTTTATATTCTTATTATTCCTTTCGTAATCTACTTCAGTCTAAAAGGAATCCATGTAGCCCGGCAGTACTTTAAATGGTCCGACTTTGCCTACATATGGCGATATGCGCTCCCTCTTTCCATTGGAAATATGGCTATGTGGGGATTACGCCTCTCAGATCGTTACGTCATTGCCCTTTTTAGGCCGGATAGTGATGTTGGCCTCTATTCAGTTGCCTACAATTTATCTGGGAAAAGCGTTGATATCATCGTCGGTGTGTTTGGATTAAGTATGTTCCCAATTCTAATGAATTTATGGGAAAACAAAGGCCGCGAAGCCGCAGAAGATTCAATGAAGATGTTCACCCGGGTGTTTCTTATTTTAAGCCTGCCGGTCGCAACGGGAATGACCCTGCTGGCTTCTCCAATTGTTTCCTTATTTACTACCCCGGCATATCATGATGGATATCTAATCGTGGGATATGTCGCTTTTTCAAGCTTTTTTTGGCAGCTCTCACAAATTGCCAGTTATGGCCTGCTGATCAAAACGAAAACGAAACAAATTGCTATAAACCAAATTGTGGCAGCAGTGGTAAATCTTGGCCTAAACTTTATTTTTGTTCCACGATATGGTTTTGTGGCTGCCGGAATAACAACCTTAATTGGCTACCTGGTTCTTTTTATTTTGCAGGCGTATACAGCAAAACCTTATCTTACCTGGAAAATTCCGTGGAAAACCGTCCGCAATACCAGCATAGCCAATATCCTCATGTGTGTGATTACATTGGGGATTTATAGTTTATCTGGGAGCATAACCGATTTACATACAGGATTTTTGTTTATCAGCATTGCTGTAGCCGCCATAGTCTACTTCGTCTCGCTCGGGTTGTTAGGTGAGCTAAATGACTTCGATAAACCTTCATTTTTGAATAAATTCACCGGAAAATTGGGAGCATTCATCAGGGGCGGGTAAGGTTTATATTTCGGCGCCAATAATATTCAGGTCAGAAAGAAAGTCAGGATGATTGGTATTTCGCATTATCTCAAAAGAGCAAAGCAGCTTGGATTGAAAGAATCCATTCAACAGGCTATACAAAAAGCTGCCTGGTCGATTTCTCTCTGGGGAAGGACGTTTTGGTGGGGCTTGAAAAGTCGCCATGAAATGGAGGATGGGGCATTGCTGAATTGTACGACTGGGAAATGGCGCACCACAACCGATCTTCTGAACCACCTGGCTGACCGGGCTGACTCGTCATTCCTGTTCGCCCTCGAACCAAGAGAGCAAGTCATCTCACTTTTCCAAAGTAAATACCCGCTATATATTTCGAAGTTAATCTCATATGCTGATGCAATTTGTGCTGGAAAAATCCATTTGAAGGATCACTGGGTCTATTTCCCAGAAAAGGTTGATTGGAACAGGGACCCTCTTAGCGGGTTTCGTTGGCCATTATTATATAAAGATCGTTTAGCTTCTCAGTATATTTGGTCCCAGGCAGATTCTGCCGATCTTCTTTTGACCTGGGAGCTCAATCGACACCAACATTTTATTATATTGGGGCTGGCTTTTTGGATAACCAAGGACGTGAAATACGTTAAAGAATTTATTACACAGATTTCAGGGTGGATAACGGAAAATCCCGTACAACATGGGATCAATTGGTATGACAGCATGGAGATCGCCATTCGCCTTATCGCCTGGACTGTGGCATTTCAGTTGTTTCGCGACTCCCGCCTCTTCCTGGACTCCACCGGTAGCGCCTTCATCAAAATGTTGTATCAACAAGCTGACTATCTAAGCACACATCTCCAAAGTGCCCAGCAAGCCATTCCGAACAACCATTTGATTTCTGAAGCTACAGCGTTGGTGGTGGTTGGAACCATTTTTCCGGAGTTCCGTGCAGCAGCGGCCTGGCGTGAAAACGGTCTGCAGTTGCTTAATGAACAGGCAATATTACAAACACACCTGGATGGAGTCAATAAAGAACAAGCGACGGGCTACCACAGGTTTATTGCAGAATTATTGCTTATCGTGGTGGCCCTCTCTAGACGAGGAGCGTTTACAGAACTTCCTAAAATAGAGGACGTCCTTGAAAAAATGCTGGACTATATCCTTTATAACCGCACTCCAGCAGGCACCGCGCCAATGATCGGCGACGCGGATGGTGGGCGTGTCCTTGGGACGCGGATCAATGAAGATTTCTGGGATTTTTATCCCATTCTTACAGCCGGCGCGGTATTGTTTAACCGAACTGATTGGCGCCAGATGGCCGGCCAATTCAATGAAGAAGCGCTGTGGCTTTTGGGAATTAAATATTATCAATTGTGGGATGATTTAGCAAAAAGTTCCCCAGAATATTTGTCAAAATCATATCCGGAGGCCGGACTATATATCATCCGGAATAGTTGGTTTGAAGACTCAGACTTTGCGTTTTTTCGCTGTGGACAATTTGGATTGGGCGGCGAGGGGCGTTGTTCCCATGCGCATTGTGATTTATTAAGCGTGGAAATGTGGGTGGATGGCGCTGCTTTGCTGGTGGATTCAGGTACATTTTCGTACCACGGCTCATGGAGGAATTATTTCCATTCAACGACTGCCCACAATGTAATGGTGGTCGATGGAAAGGAGCAGGCAGAAACTATCCATGAATTTGCCTGGAAGAAAATTCCCCGGGCTCAATGTATTGGGTGGGAAGAGGGAAAGCGAGTTACCGGCAGATATCTGCATCATTCCGGTGAAACGCAAACCCGAGAATTAAATTATCTCCAAAAAGGGACCTGGGAAATAACTGACAGGTTGGAGAATGGTGGGTCGCACAGCCTGACCTGGTTTTTCCATTTTGCGCCTGGTTTAACCCAGCAGTTTGACGATTCGGGCAGGCTTTTAATCCTGAAAGAAACCGGTGATCCTTTTGTTCTGGTCACTCCTCCTGAGCATGTGATAATGGAGTTAAGAACCAGTTGGTATTCACCTACCTATCTAAAAAAAGTTGAGCGGCCGCTATTATTTGCAGCCTGGAGTGGAGAAATCCCGCCGGGTGGAAAAAGTTTTACATGGAATTTTCACCATATCAAATCCGGAGATCTAAAATGACGCTAAAAATAAGTATATTTGGGCTAGGATATGTGGGTACAGTCACGGCAGCTTGCCTGGCATCTTTAGGTTTTGATGTCATCGGGGTAGATGTAAATCCGGACAAAGTCGATGCGCTCAATAATGGATACAGCCCAATCATTGAGCCAGGGCTGGAAAAGTTGATCCAGGCGGGGAGGATGAAGGGAAACCTGAAAGCAACCCAGGCTGTGGATATGGCTGTGAGCCATGGGGATGTTCTTCTAATTTGTGTAGGAACCCCATCGGATGAGAATGGTAATTTAAATTTTGAATATCTGAAACGGGTATGCCTCGAAATTGCTGGTTACCTGAGGAATGAGTCGCAGTATAAATTAATCGTCATACGCAGCACGATGTTACCGGGTACCATCAAAAACATTTTGGCCCCTTTGTTTTCACGCGAATCAGGCAAGCTGCCTGGTAAAGATTTTGGCGTGGCGATAAACCCCGAATTCTTGCGAGAAGGGTGCGCCATTGATGATTTTATGAATCCTTCTTTTACACTGATTGGTGCAGAATCTGAGCAGGACGGGGATATTTTGGCGGAACTATATGGGCATATACCCTCGCCGATCTATCGGACTGATTCTGATTCAGCCTGTATGGTCAAGTATGCCAGTAATGCCTTCCATGGATTGAAGGTCACCTTTGCTAATGAAATCGGCCAGATCTGTAAGAAAGTGGGGATCGATGGGACCGAAGTGATGAATATTTTCTGCCAGGACACGCGGCTCAACATTTCTTCCCGCTACTTGCGTCCTGGTTTTGCTTTTGGGGGATCCTGTCTGCCAAAGGATCTGCGGGCGTTACAATACCTGGCCCGGCATAACGATCTGGACGTTCCTGTGCTGGAGGCCATCCTTCCCAGTAACCAGAAACAAATTCAGAATATTGTTCAACTTATTTTCAACTACGGAATCAAAAAGGTAGGGATTATTGGTCTGACTTTCAAACCGGACACCGATGATTTGCGTGAAAGTCCCATGGTTGAACTGGTAGAAATACTATCCGGCAAGGGGGTGCAAATAAAAATTTACGATGAAAATGTTAACCTTTCAAAGCTCGTAGGGAAAAATAAAGCTTATATCGATAACGCCATTCCTCACATTGCCTGTCTGGTCAGCCCTTCAATGGCGGAGGTCGTCGAGTGCTCAGAGGCAGTTCTATTAGCTCATAATATTGCCTCTGTAAAAGAGGGATTGCTGAAGCTGCTCAAGCCAGACCAGTTATTGATCGATCTGGTCAAAATCGAAATGTCAGCAGAACAATCCCATTCAAGATATGAAGGGGTATGCTGGTAAGAGGATTAAAGCAGCAATGTTGAGCGAAACCAAACCAAAAAAAGTATTGATGATAGCCTATACCTTTCCACCTTTTTCCTCGGTGGGGGGCTCGATTCGCATGGTTAAGTTTACGAAATACCTGCCAGCCTTGGGCTGGCTCCCCGTGGTGCTCACTATCGATGATACCAAAGAGTATGATACGCATCGGAAAGAGGGCAGCGAAGCTTTGTTGCGTGAAATTCCACCAGAGGTAAAGATATTCCGTACGGGGGCCGGTGAGCCATCTACAGCTATCCTGGAAAAGGGCAGGGCTGCGAGGCGTAAAAACCCATTACTCGCTTTTCTTGTGAATTTCTTGAGATGGGTGCGTTCATGGACCAGAAAATATTTGCTTCTCCCAGATGAACATATAACCTGGCTGCCGTTTGCCTTACGTTCTGGCAGGCAGGTGATACAGCAGGAAGGGATTGACCTGATTTTCGCAACCTGTCCTGCTCATTCTGTATCACTTATTGGCGCTGCATTAAAAAGTGTGACCGGAAAAAGTCTGGTGCTTGATTTCCGCGATGATTGGATAGATACCCCCAGATTTCAATCCAGGCCATGGTCATCCAGAAAAATTGAACGCATTCTTGAAAAATGGGCTGTAAAAACGGCTGACCGGGTCATTCTGGTCACTGAATGGAGCAGAGACGAATTTATAAAGCGTTATCCGAGGCAACCCAAAGAAAAATTCGTTTACATTCCAAATGGTTGTGATCTGGAGGATTTCCAATTCTTAAAATCTGATCAGCCAAAAGAGGATCACCAAACCCGTCAGTTCACCATCGTCCATGCAGGACTCTTAAGTGTAGCAGATGAATGGAAACGCAGCCCTGAAGGTTTCTTTCAAGCACTTTCACTAATAAAGAAGAGTTATCCTGATTTGGCTGCCCAATTAACGGTAGCTTTTACAGGTTATTTGCCAGAATTGTATAAAGAAATGGTCCAGTCAATGGGTCTGATCGATATGGTCAAGGAGGTGGGGCACCTTCCCAAACAAGAATTCATTCGCAGCATGAAAGCCGCAGATCTCTTGCTGGCGATTAACTATGAAGGATGGTCCACTTTGGTGCCCGGTAAAATTTATGAGTACTGGGCAGTGGGCGGGCCGCCAATTTTGCTGCTCAGTTGCTCGGGTGCGGCGGCAAACTTTGTAGAACAGCATGGCCTTGGGCTTACCGCCGGCCCGTCCGATACAGCCGGGATCCAACAAGCCATTTTGGAAGTCTACCGCCAGGGTAAAACGGTAGCGCCGTGGCGCCTGAACACCGCTGGCGTAGAGGCGTACGACCGTCAGGCAATCGCCGCTAAACTTGCCCAGGTTTTATCCGGGCTATGCGACCGGCCGGCATAACTGTGGGTGATCCTGGCTTCTATGTTTCAAAGGAAACCAAAGGTTTGACACTTTTCTCAAAAATGAGCCCTTATATCCAAAGCCGGAGACTGATATGCGCATCCTGATGATTGCCGATTACCTGCCTTTTCCACTCATTGGAGGAGACCGGATTCGCATCTATAACCTCCTGCGTCAGATTGCCAACCGGCACGAAGTATCCCTGGCTGCATTTTTAGAGACACCCGAGGATATCGAGGGGGTGGATCATCTAAAGCAATTTTGTGCAAGGGTAGAAACGACGCCTGCTTATATAAGGCCCAGTCGCCTGACCCGGATACCGGGTATGCTTGGTTATGCCTTAGCAGGTAAACCACCTGAACTAAGTCTCTTATATTCTAAAGAATTTACGGGTAAGATCAAACAGCTTGTGTCTACTATGGATTTTGACATTGTACAGATTGAGCACTCTCGGATGGGGTTGTATCTGGAGGCCCTTCCTCAGAAAACGCGCTGCAAAAGCATCCTGGATTTTCACAATTTCACATATCAACAGCTTAGCAGGGAATTTAAGATCGAGAAACGCTGGGATAGAAAGATTAGATCCTTGTTGAACAGTGTTGCCATGCTCGGATGGGAACCTCGTTACGCAGAACGATTTGATCGCTGCACGACTGTTTCCGATATCGACCGGCGCCTGTTATTGAAGGCTAACTCGCATTTGCAGGTAGAAGTGATTCCTAATGGGGTTGATACCCACAAGTACACACCTCTGCCGGTTGAGAATGCTTCGCCCGTATTGCTGTTCATCGGCAATATGGGGTATCCGCCATGCGTGGATGCGGTGTTGTATTTTTGCCGGGAGATCTTCCCGAGAATTCGGCGCAGCTTCGACGCCGCGCAGTTGTGGATTGTAGGCAGAAATCCATCCGCCGAGGTGCTGAAGCTCAATGGCGAGGGTGTCCATGTTTCCGGGCAAGTGGAGGATGTATATCCTTACTACCAGCGAAGTTCAGTTTGTGTGGTGCCTTTGCGCGCTGGAGGAGGTACACGGCTTAAGATTCTGGAGGCAATGGCGCTTGGCCGGCCGGTCGTTTCAACGACCATAGGATGTGAGGGTCTGGAAGTCGTGGATGGTGAACATCTCATGATCGCGGATAACCCTGACCAGTTTGCTCAGAAAACGATACTTCTTCTCAACGACCGGCAGTTATATCAGTCTATCTCTTCCAATGGCAGGCAGTTAGTTGAGACCTCCTATGGGTGGGATAAGATTGCCGGGCGCTTGATGGCGGTTTACACGGAAATGTTAGAGCAGAGTGATCTTACAAATGTGAACTAAAAGGGCAGTGAGTATGATCGATCTTTCGGTAATATTGATCACCCGCAATCAACAATGGAATGTAGCTCGTTTGATTGAATCGGTCTTACAGGCTACGTCGTCCATTCGGGCGCGCCAGATTACCCTGGTTGATTCTGCTTCCGGCGACCACACGACTGAAATAGCCTGCCAATATCCCATCAGTGTTCTGCAATTACAGCCAGACCAACCTCTATCGGCCTCGGCAGGTCGTTATACAGGGTTCATTTCTACCTCAGGAAGATTCGTGCTTTTTTTAGATGGAGACATGGCGCTGTATCCTGGCTGGATAGAGAAAGGGCTGGAATTATTGACCAATAGACCCGATGTGGGCGCGGTTACCGGCCTGGTAATTGATCGCCCCATAGGATCTTCAGAATTACCGGCCACTGGAAACGAAGAAGGAGTGAATCCCGCCGCGCCTTTGGAAATTTTATTTACTGGCGGGGCAGGGTTATATTCACGCGCTGTTCTGGAAAAAGTTGGGCCGTTCAATCCCTATCTTATCTCAGATGAAGAACCTGAGCTTTGTTTACGCATCCGCCATGCTGGATATAAAATAATCCAATTAAATAGCGCCATTGTCTACCATTACACAGATCCATTGTATAAGATATCCACGCTCGCCAGGCGCTGGCGGCGGAGGTTATATTTTGGCGCTGGACAGGCCATACGTTATCATCTGGGAAAACCACTCTTCTGGAATTTTGTGCAAGAACGGGGGTATCTTCTTCTCCCCACCGTTGGATTATTGTCAGGTCTACTTGGCCTGGTCTTATCTGTAATTACCCAACGGTGGTTATGGTTTGGGCTTTGGATAATTTTACTGGCAGGCTTTATAGGTTTCGATGCTCTTCGAAAACATAGTCTGTACCTGACTTTTTACAGTTTATTCCGCCGAATTTTATATATTAGTGGCATTTTAGGTGGTTTTTTTATGCAGCCTAATTTACCTGGCAATTATCCTGCCAGGGTTAATATCCTCAGAGCAGAAGAAATAGAAATATGAAGAAGATTACCGTTTTACATCTGGTCAACATGCTGGTCGATTCAAGCATCTCCCGAATCGTCCAGCGAATTATGCTTTCATCGGATGCCAATGAATTTTCCTGGTTTATTTGGGCAGGCAGAAAAGGGGGAGATTTTGCGGATGTGTTTACCCAGGCAGGCGCCCAGATTGTGGACATTTCAAGTACGGAAGGAAGTTTTATGAACACGAGTCGGGCGATTGGCAAATTTGCAGCAGAGCATGAGGTTGATATCGTCCATACTCATACCCCCCGCACGATTCTAACTGCCTGGTTCGCTTTGAGGGGCAAAAGACAGATCAAGCACCTGACAACCAAGCATCTTCTTACCACTTCTGCTGATCGAAATCTTGGGTTTCTTTATGCTAATTTTGACCGGCTGAGCCTCATGTTCCCTGATCGCGTAGTAGCAGTAAGCCAATGGATGGGAGACGAGATATGTAGATTTCCTGGGATTCATAAAGAGCGTGTTTCGGTAATACAAAATGCGATACCGGTCGAACAGTTTTTCTGCCCCACGCTGCGGCAAGAATGCCGGGTGGAATTCCAGGTCCCAACCAACGCAATGCTGATCGGTTATATCGGTAGAATCGATATCGTGAAACGCATCGACTTACTGCTGGCGGCGTTTCGGGGAGTTCTGGAAAGTTACCCGGAGAGTGTTCTGCTGGTTGCCGGTGAAGGCAAGTTGCAAAACCAGATGAAAGACCTGGCCCGGCAGATAGGTGTCGAGCAAAGTGTGCGCTGGGCCGGCTTTCGCAAAGATATTCCACGCCTGCTGGCCGGTATTGACATATACGTGCAACCCTCGATAAATGAGGGATTGTCGTTAAGTCTTATGGAAGCCATGGCTGCTAAGAAAGCAGTTATAGCTACCAACGTTGGGGGAACCAAGGAAATTATCCAAAATGGAATAAATGGCCTGCTTATTCCCCCAGGTTCTGTAGAAGCATTGTGCGATACTCTTCTCAATATGATCCGTAGTCAAGAGCTTTGCCAGGCACTGTCTGAAAAGGCATATCGCACAGCGCAGGAATATTTTGACTTACGTAGAAATGTCGAGGGTTACTATCAACAATATAGGATACTGGCACACAAGAAACACCCCCTTGAGGTTGGAATAGACCGAGTTTGACCTAAAATCAGGATATTAAGAAAAAATGACACCCAAAAAACTCTCTATCTTAATGTTATGCCATCATCGACGACATAAGGCGGCTGGTCGTTCATATCCAATGGCCAAAAATATGGTTCTAAGAGGTCATAAAGTTACCCTTATCGTCATCTCGGAGCATAGTAGATTCAGTGTAAAAGAAACCCAATGGGATGGAGTTCGCATTATTGAGGCTCCCGACCTGTTGTGGGGACGATTACGCTCAGGGTGGGATATTTGGGACCTGATAAATCGGATGGTCGTAGTTTCGCAAGAAAAAGAGCCATATGATCTCGTCCATTGTTTCGAAACACGTCCTGTTACGATTTACCCTGGCCTTTATTATAAGGGGCGCCACAAGATACCCTTAATTACAGATTGGAATGACTGGTTTGGCCGGGGAGGGATCATCTCAATTTTGCGCCCTAAGTGGTATCAATATTTATTTGGAAGCATGGAAACCTATTATGAGGAAGCTTATCGCACGAGAGGGGATGGACTGACGGTTATTTCCAAAGCATTAGCTCAGCGGGCGATCAAGCTTGGCATATCTGAAGATAATATCTGTTATATCCCGGGAGGGACCTCGCCGGATAATATCCCTGCTCGCTCAATTGAAGAATGCCGTCAGAGATTCGGTTACTCGCTATCTGCTCCAATGTTAGGCTTTGCAAGCGCGGATTCGTTTCTCGATCTGGAAATTGCCCTGAAATCTCTGGCAATCCTTTCCAAAAAGTACCCTGATATAAAAATGATCGTGACCGGTAAAGCTGGCAAATCAGTAATCGACTCCGCCAGGTCCTTTGGAGTAGAAAATCAAATCCTCTTGACCGGATTTGTCCCCAGCGAAGACCTTCCCTGGTACCTGGGCTGTGCAAACTTGTTTCTTCTTCCATTCCCCGATACTGTCTATAATATTGGTAGATGGCCAAATAAAATTGGCATCTATATGAGCGTGGGTAGACCAACTGTATCCAATCCATTTGGAGATATTAAACCTTTATTTGAGCAGAATCCCATTGGTTTGCTGGCAGAATATGAGGTGGCCGATTTCTCTCAAAAAATAATCGATTTAATCGAAAACCCATCATTGGCCTACCAATTGGGGGAGAATGCCAGAAAGATCGCAATAACACAATACGACTGGAATAAGTTGATTTGCAGATTGGAGGATTTCTACTACCAGGTGCTCGATTCTAAAGCGGGTAAAGCAATGGCCAATGGCCCAGAAAAAACCTGGAGAAATTGATATGATAACAGCAGTCATCCTTGGGACTCACACGATGGGATTGGGAGTTATAAGGGCTCTGGGTAGCCAAAACGTGCCCATTACCACGGTCACCTATGACCGGGAGCGGGACTTTGGGTTCACATCCCGGTATGTAAAAGAGAAATTATTTTCGCCCGATCCTGAAAAGAACGGTCAGCAATTCATTGATTTCTTGCTGGACTCGGCTTCACATTTGCGGGGCAGTTTTTTAGTTCCGGTTTCAGATGCGACTCTCGAAGTTGTTTCTCGCCATAAGACTGACCTTGAAAAAGATTACATCGTCGCCTGCACCGAATGGGATATTACGAAGCTCTACCTTGAGAAAAAATATACTTATCGGATGGCTGAAACACTGGGTATTCTTGCCCCCAAGACGATATTTCCTCTGTCCTCTGCTGAGGTTGAGGAATATGGGCAAAGCGTTAAATATCCGTGTCTGGTAAAGCCATGCAAAAGTCATAATTACCTGACCGTTTTTAAACGCAAGATGGTTAAAGTCAACAACCTCGAAGAAATGATATCTGCTTATACACAGGCTTCCAATGCTGGCCTGGAAGTGGTGATCCAAGAATTCATTCCCGGAGATGATTATTGTGGGGCGAATTACAACTCATATTTTGTAAATGGGGAAGCCAGAATAGAATTTACGGCCACTAAGATCAGAAGCGCGCCGCCCGAGTTGGGTTCGCCGTGTGTGGTGCTCAGCAAGAAAATCCCCGAAGTTTTTGAATCGGGTAGAAAAATTCTTAAGGCAATGGGATTCTATGGCTATTCGTGTACTGAATTCAAGCGAGATCCCAGGGATGGTTTGTATAAACTGATGGAAGTGAATGGAAGACACAATTTGTCCACTTCCCTCGCCGTCCGCTGCGGGATCAATTTTCCCTGGCTGCATTACAAACATTTAGTGCTTGGGGAAGAGCCAACCTGGTGCGATTTCAAAGAAGATATTTATTGGATCGATCTGGAGCGAGATCTTGCCTTCGGTTTAAAGAATATCCAGAGTTCTTCGCTGCAAAATTATGCCCGCCCCTACTTCTCTAACCACATTTATGCTGTTCTGGATACCAATGATCTGAATCCTTTCTTAAAACGATGGAAGTTATTACGCTAAGGATAAAGACATTTGCCAATCAATCAGATTTTAAGAAAGAGGGAACTATCATGAGAGAAGATGCGATTTCAGTTGAAGAGCAGCGATTAGATGGAATCAGTACAATCCAGGAATATCCCAGTTTTCATGAGAGGCACAGGGTATTTCCGGCAGTCTTTGAGAATAGAAATCATACAAAAATTCTAGACATTGCGGCTGGTATGGGTTGTGCGATGAATGAAGTCAAAGAAAAATATCAGGCTGGAGCTACGTTGATTTGCAACGATATTACTCCGACCTGTTTGACTGCTCTAAAAAAATTGGGCGTTATGACCACTTCATTCGATATCGATGAAGGCCAGAAAGATTTTCCATTCCCAGATAATTGCTTTAGCGCAATCATAGCTTTGGCAACCATTGAGCATGTCATAAATATCGATCATTTTGTGAAAGAAATCTACCGCATGCTGGATGATCAAGGATGCTTGTACCTTTCAGCGCCGAATTATGCGGCTTTATCCTATATGCCAGACTTTTTATTAAAGGGTAAAACCTTTCACGACCCACTGGGAAAAGGGTCTAAATATGAATTCTATGCCCATGTAAGGTATTTTACGTACCGGTCGTTGGTTGAATATGTAAGTTCTTTTGGCTTTGTGCCGGATACTGTTTATTTACCTTTACCATCCGGGAGTACGTATTATCAATACATGTACCACCATTCCAAATTTAAGGCTTTGGCATTCCGCTATTCGATGTGGGTGATCTATAAATTCTTCTCTCCTAGATGGGCTTCTGAACCAGTCATCTGTTTTCAGAAAAACCCGGTCGAAAAAAATAAAAAGTTTCGCAAAATCGTACTCTAATTTTCCTTTCATTGTGGATTTTTCCATAGAGCTAAGTAGAAAAACTTGTTCTGGATACATATTATGATCTCGTTGCTTGATCCATTAGATGAACGCTGGGTAGAATTCACTTCATCTCATCCGGAGGCGAATATATTTCACCATCCGGCCTGGATCAATTTGTTAGGGAAATGTTACAAGTATCAAACTTTCCTGGTTACAGTTGAAGAAGAAGGAAAAATTTGTTCGGGTGTTCCGATAATATTTGTAAACAGCCCTTTGACCGGAAAGCGCCTGATTTCCCTGCCTTTTAGTGACCATTGCATTCCATTAGCTTTCAATGAGCACGCGCTGAATTGTCTCATTGAAAAATTAATTAATTTGCCACAAGACTTCAAGGATGTACCTATCGAATTACGCTGGCGGTATCCACACGATCCATTGTTATTATCTTATACACCTTATGTGTTTCACTCTTTACAGTTAAGCGCGGAAGTCGATCTTGTAGCAAAAGGTTTCCACCCGAGTCACCGCCGTAATATCAAAATCGCTCAGGAAAAAGGCGTCCGTATCGAATTGGGTAAAGAGACCAAACAGCTCAAAGAATTTTATAAGCTGCATCTCCAAACCCGGCGCAGGCAAGGAGTCCCCATTCAGCCATGGAAATTTTTTCAACTGATTGGGGAAGAGTTATTTACGCGGGGTTTAGGTTTTGTTTTATTAGCTTACCGGGAAGAAAAATGTCTGGCAGGAGCTGTCTTTTTAACCTCAAACAAGACTTTGACCTATAAGTTTGGGGCGTCCGGATCTGAAGGTCTGGATTTAAGACCCAACAACCTGCTTTTCTGGTCCGCAATTCGTTGGGGATGTGAGAATGGTTACACAATATTCGACTTTGGCCGGACTGATTTGGAAAACTCGGGCTTAAGGAGGTTTAAAAAAGGATGGGGAGCCAACGAAAAACAACTCGTTTATACAAGACTGGCCAATCAGAGGATAGGGACTTCCCCCAAAAAATTATCGCATATCATGGAAAGCGTAATCCAGAATTCACCTGCATGGGTGTGCAGGACGACCGGCGAGCTTCTCTATAGGCATTTTGGATAATGAAAAACCTCTGGTCCTCAAATACTCCCGCGTATTTATGGCAGTGCCTGGATGATATACCCGAATTCCAATGGCGTAATGCTATTCAAAAAGCCAGGCCAGGATTAAACCTGCCCGATAATGTCCAGGAGATTGACGATCTCCTCGAGAAGGTTCTAGGAGAAGGACAATTTGGTAAGAGCCACTGGACGTTATCCCCGGCCAAGCGGATCTTTTACGCCTTAAAACCTTTTATCCCACGTGCTGTTATCAAACGCGCGCGGAGAATCTTCCAACGACCCCAAAATAGTAAATCTTTGCTGCGTTGGCCAATTGAAGATCGATATGCCCAATTTCAATGGGAAATTATGCGCCAACTGTTGATGGCCACAAATAAATCAGAAATAATATTTAAAAGGTTTTGGCCGGACGGAAAGAAATTTGCATTTATTTTGACTCACGATGTCGAAACCGCAGAAGGTTTTTCATATGTAAAAGCAGTTGCGGATTCTGAAGAAAAAGCCGGTTTCAGATCATCTTTTAATTTTGTTCCAGAACGTTACCCCATCGATCATGGTTTGTTACGCGACCTCAAACAGAGCGGTTTTGAAATCGGAATTCACGGATTGAATCATGACGCCAAATTATTTTCCAGCTATGCTGAGTTTATTCAAAAGGTTCCTAAAATAAATAGTTATATGAAAGACTTTGAGGCAGTTGGCTTTCGTTCTCCGTACACAATGCGCCAGCCAGAATGGATGCAAGCATTAGATATAGAATACGACCTTACTTTCTTTGATACGGATCCATTCGAACCGGTTCCGGGCGGGACAGTAAGCATCTGGCCGTTTACCATTGGTAAATTTCTAGAGCTGCCATACACATTAGTTCAAGATTACAGCCTGGTGTCTGTTGTTGGTGAAACCTCACCAAAAATCTGGCTTAACAAGGTTGATTTTATTGGCAGGTTCCAGGGTATGGCTTTGTTAAACAGCCATCCGGATTACCTGAAAAATAGACTTAATTTCAAAATCTATAATGATTTTATTAATGCTGTAAAAGATATGGATGGTTATTGGTCTGCGTTACCGCGAGAAGCGGCAAGATGGTGGCGATATCGGACGGAAGGTCGTTCAGGGCCTGGCTTACCGGCGATTACAATGGGAAAGCTCAGTTTGTCTTCCGATGGAATCCAAATTAACTGAAGTGTAGGGAGGAATTATGGGACTGCCAGACAGAATTAATCCTGGAGAAGATCAAAGTCGTATTTATGAAAACATCGAATATGAGGATTTTTGGTCGGGATGCCAAAAAGGTAAACTCGACGAATTGGAGCATGAAATCGTAAAAAATCTACTACCGCCATCAGGGATGCGTATTATTGATGTCGGTTGTGGTTTTGGCCGGTTGTCTGATTGTTATATAGGACGTTATAAGCAGGTAATTATGGTTGATCCTTCAACATCACTTCTACGCCAGGCTTATCAGAGAATAGGAAACAAGGCTTCATACATCGCCGCCGATGCTAATCACCTGCCATTTCATAATGCGACTTTTGATACCTGTCTGATGGTACGCGTTTTTCATCATATAAATGATTCTAAGCAGTGCTTGAAAGAACTCCACCGTATTCTTGGGGATCAGGGAAAATTAGTTTTCAGTTATTCCAACAAGTGCAATCCCGCCCAGGTTGTAAAATGGATTCTAGGGAAAGTGGAAGGGAATCCTTTTAGCCTTCAACCAACTGGGGTCGGCACTACCTTTATCACATTCCATCCAAGATATGTTAAAGAAATTTTGGATGAGATGAGGTTTTCTGATTTCAAATACCTTGGCGCCGGTGTTCTGGATAAATTTTTCAGTGAAAATGTACCATGGACCAAATGGAAAAATATTGATACCAAATTTGCCCCTTTACTTGGAAATTTAAAACTTGCCCCCTGGATTTTCTGCGGGGCGATCGCTAATAGCAATGATCCCCTGAGAATTGACGATGACCTCGCAAGTCTTTTACAATGTCCGGCTTGTAACGGAAATTTGAAGCGGACCGGCCAGTTTTATAAGTGCTTATCCTGTGCAACCGACTATCCAATTTCTCAAGAGGAAGGAATTATTGATTTCAGGATTAATTGAGGATGGTCTCTTGCTTATTCCGGTTTTGGCTAAACGGTACGACCAGTAATTAATTCCGGTATATTATTTATTCCCCAAAAATTACCACAATTGAAGTAGCCGAAATACAACGGTTTTATGATGTAATTTGCGCGCCGGCGGAGTATGCTAAATTAGCCTTTTAGTTTCTTTTGTGTCGGTCTCATATTGTTATCGCAATTTAATGAAATATGGGGAAGCTTATAAATCTTTGGCTAATGGCAGCGACTTAAGAGTGTGATTTCCGCTTATTTTGCATACGAAATATAGGAGGATATTCCCATGATCAAGCGATTTGCACAACTAATCACAATTTTGTTGATCTTTACGTTGGCCTATCCACTTCCGGCCCAGGCTGCAACAGGCTATTCGATATCAGGTGTCATAATCGTTGATACTCCCTATAGTATGGGGGGTGTAACAGTGACGTTTGGCAGCTACAGCGCCACAACGGCAGATGATGGATCATATACAATCTCAGGCATCCCTGAGGGGCAGACTGAGACACTTACTCCATCCTCAGGTTGTGATCTAACCTTTACCCCAGATCCGGGCACCATCACGGGCCCCACCAGCCTGGTCTCTGACTTGCCCGGGCAGAACTTCACTGCCACGGGTTATTGCACAATATCTGGACGTATCACTACGTCGGATGACGAAGGCATAGAAGGGGTGACGGTATTCAGCACCACAACAGATAGCAATGGCGACTATACGGTTACTAACGCGCCCTATAATGTTGAGGGCTCTGTGTTTCCCAGTCTGGCCGGGTATACCTTCTTGGATAAGGCTACCCTAACTGCCAGTTTTATTTTCCTTCCGCATATGACGGCAAATGTGACCGGTATTGACTTTATAGGAACCTCCAATAGCAATTTTAGTATCTCAGGGACGGTGACATCCGGAGGGATTGGCCTGGGAGGCGTACTGGTTTCGCTGGGCGTCTATACGGATACAACTAAGGCCAATGGAGGTTACTACATCGCCAACGTGCCTCCCGGTACAGGAGGAAGTCTAACCCCCTCTAAAGCTGGTTATACCTTCAGCGACGATATAGCAATTGATCCTATGGCGAGTAATCTGAGTGGCCAAGACTTTACGGCCACACCTATCACCTACACTATCTCAGGCAACGCCGGGGTGGCTGGAGTAACCTTGAGCTATACGGATGGGGGGACCAAGACTGCCACTTCCGGTGCGGGCGGCAGCTATTCGTTCGCCGTTTCCTACGACTGGTCCGGCACGGTTACACCCACCAAGGCGGGCTACACCTTCTCGCCAGTCAGCCTCCCCTATAGCAACGTCCTGGAAGACAAGACCGATCAAGATTACACGGCCCACGAAGATGTCGATATCTCAGGCAACGCCGGGTTGTCTGGAGTGACTTTGAGCTACACGGATGGCACGGCCAAGAC
>VFSW01004696.1_pt1 | contig 20351 bp, 22 predicted proteins | sample 5358111 | NCBI WGS metagenome assembly VFSW01 (sample SAMN11554181, study PRJNA540505) | mine drainage metagenome | isolation source: sediment from site ElyBrook_90M | place: USA: Ely Copper Mine, Vershire, VT | collected 2017
GGGCGGAGCCTGCTTCATCGCCCCCGCCGCGGCCGTGACGATTCTCTTCGCCTGGGCTTACGCGCGCTGCGGCGGGCTGCCGCAGGCCCAGGCCGTTCTCTACGGAATCAAGCCGGTCATCATCGCCGTCGTCGCCCAGGCGCTGTGGGGCTTGACCCGCGCGGCGGTCAAGAATAAATTCCTGGCCGCGCTGACTTTGGCCGCGATGCTCGCCAGCATCCTCGGCGCGAATCCGCTGTCGATCCTCGTCGGAGGCGGGCTTCTGGCCGCCGCCGCGCTGGAGCTGTCTCGGCCGGGCGGGCCGCGTCTCGGCTCCGTCGCCGCGCCGGCGAGCCTGGCCGCGCCCGCCGCCGGAGCGGCTTCCGCGGGAATCCCGTTCGGCCTGACGCCGCTCTTTCTTTTTTTCTTGAAGGTCGGCGCCGTTCTCTTCGGCAGCGGCTATGTCCTGCTGGCTTTCCTCCAAACGAGCCTGGTGGACCGCTGGCACTGGCTGACCCAATCCCAGCTGCTCGACGCCGTCGCCGTGGGGCAGTTCACGCCCGGCCCCGTCTTCACGACCGCGACCTTCATCGGCTATCTGCTGGGCGGGTTGCCCGGCGCCGCCGTCGCCACGGTCGGCATCTTCCTGCCGGCCTTCCTTTTCGTCGCCGTCAGCGGGCCTCTGGTCCCCCTCCTGCGCCGTTCTCCCGCCGCCGGCGCGTTTCTCGACGGGGTCAACGCGGCGTCGCTCGCGCTGATGGCGGTCGTGGCCGTCCTGCTCGGACGCTCGGCCCTGATCGACGCGCCGACGCGCCTCATGGCGGCGGCCAGCGCGGCGCTCCTGATCCGCGGGCGCGTCGGCTCGGTCTGGCTCGTGCTCGGCGGCGGCGCGCTGGGCTTCGTCCTCAAGGGGCTGGGCCGCTAGCCGCTCGGCGGGCGGCTAGGGCCCGGTGCGCCTGAGGTCGCGCAGGCTGTAATCGGCGCCCATCCCCATTTTGTCCGAGGCCGCCTTCAGAGCCGCCTGGAGCTTGGCCGTCTTCGCCGAGAAGCCCTTCTTGATCTTGAAGCGCACCATCGATTTTTCCGGTGAAACGGAAACGCCTTCGATCCCGGGGAAGGCCCTGAGCGTCTTCTCGACTTCGGGAGGACACGCCGCGCAAAGGAGTCCCGTGACCTTCGCCGTATAAGAGCCTTCTTTGAGGATTCCCTTTGCGCCCTTGCCCGGCGCGTTCGCGGCGAAGCCCGGCGTCGCCGCCCAGGCGGCCAGGATCAGCGCCATCATCGCTTTCTTCATTTCGATTCCTCCGTCACGGCATCAGCGCGGCTGCAGCTCCGGTCCCGGGAGCGCCGCGACGTCGACCGTCCCGCGCTTCATTTCAAAGTGCCACTTCCACAGCAGGAAGATCGGCGGATAGACGATCAGCTCCATGACGAAGCTCGTCGCCAAGCCGCCGATCATCGGCGCGGCGATGCGCTTCATGAGGTCCGCGCCCGTCCCCAGCGACCACATGATCGGCACCAGCCCGAAAAAGGCGCAGGCGACCGTCATCATTTTGGGCCGCACGCGCTTGACGGCTCCTTGGATGATCGCCTCTTCCAGATCGGCGAACGTCCGCATCTTTCCTTGGCGCGCCCGGTCGTCATAAGCCAAGTCGAGATAGAGCAGCATGAAGACGCCCGTCTCCGCGTCGAGGCCCATCAGCGCGATCATCCCGACCCAAACCGCGATCGACACGTTGTAGCCCAGGAAGTAAAGGAACCAGACCGCCCCCACGAGCGAGAACGGCACGGCGAGCATGACGATGCCGGTCTTCGCCCAGGACTTCGTGTTGAGGTGCAGCAGGAACATGATGAGGAAGACCGTCAGGGGCAGGACGATCTTGAGCCTCTCGCGCACGCGGGCCATGTTCTCGTACTGCCCGCTCCACCGCACCGAGTAGCCGGGAGGCAGCTTCAGCTCGGCGGCGACGCGCCTCTTGGCCTCCGAGACGTAGCTCCCGATGTCGCGGCCCGTCACGTCCACGTAGACGTACCCCGTCAGGAGGCCGTTCTCGTCGCGGATCATGGCGGGACCCTGGCGCAGGCGGATGTCGGCGAGCTCGGCGAGCGGAATCTGCGCGCCGCTCGGGGTCGGCACGAGCACGCGCCGGAGCTTGGGCAGATCGTCGCGCAGCTCGCGGGCGTAGCGCACGTTGACGGTGTAGCGCTCGCGTCCCTCGACGGTCGTCGTGACGGGCTCGCCGCCGATGGCCGACATGATGACCTCCTCGGCCGCCTTGATCGTCAGGCCGTAGCGCGCGAGCTGCTCGCGCTTGAGGTCGAAATCGACGAAGTAGCCGCCGGCCGTGCGCTCGGCGAAGACGCTGCGCGTGCCGGGGACGCGGCCCAGGATCGCCTCGAGGTCGCCCCCGATCTTCTCGATCTCGGCGAGATCGGAGCCGTAGACCTTGATGCCGATCGGCGTCCTCACCCCGGTCGTCAGCATGTCGACGCGGGCCTTGATGGGCATGGTCCAGGCGTTGCTCGTGCCGGGAATTCTCAGCTTCGCGTCCATCTCGGCCGTGAGCTCGTCCCAGCTGATGCGGTCGTCCCAGACGTGGCGCAGCGGCCGCTGCAGGAGGTCCGGCAGCCGGGAATACCACCGCTCCTTGCGCCGCCATTGCGCGCGGGGCTTCAGGACCACGGTCGTCTCCATCATCGAGAACGGCGCCGGATCGGTGGAAGTCTCGGCGCGGCCGGCCTTGCCGAACACCGATTGCACCTCGGGGAACGATTTGAGGATCGCGTCCTGCGTCTGCAGGAGCTTCTGCGCCTCCCCGACGGAGATTCCGGGCAGCGTCGTGGGCATGTAGAGGATGGAGCCCTCGTTGAGCGGGGGCATGAACTCGGAGCCCAGCTGCCTGTAGACGGGCGCCGTGGACAGCACCAGGAGGGCCGCCGCGACGACGACCTTCCCAGGATGGCGCAGCACCCAGCGGCAGGCCGGCTCGTAGTACTTGAACAGGACGCGGCTGACCGGGTGCTTCTCCTCGGGGTAGTAGGTGCCCACGGTCGTCTGGTTGACGAGCCACGCCAGCCACGCGGGCTTGAACGTGAAAAAGTCCATGCGGCTGAACATCATGCGCACGGCCGGATCGAAGGTGATGGCGAGCAGGGCGGCGATGGCCATGGCGAAATTCTTCGTGTAGGCCAGAGGCTTGAAAAGACGGCCCTCCTGGTCCATCAGCGTGAAGATCGGGAGGAAGGCCACGGCGATGACGAGCAGGGAGAAGAAGACGGACGGGCCGACTTCCTGGAGCGCCTTCAGGCGCACCTCGTGGTAATCGCCCTTGCGCCCGCCCTCGATCCAGAGCTGAAGCTTCTTGTACGCGTTCTCGACCTCGACGACGGCCCCGTCCACCAGGATGCCGATCGAGATCGCGATGCCGGAGATCGACATGATGTTGGAGGTCATGCCCATGAGGTACATCGGGATGAACACCAGGACGACCGACACGGGAATCGTCATGATCGGGATGATGGCGGTCGGGATGTGCCACAGGAAGATCAGGATCACGAGGCTCACGATCGCCAGCTCGAGCGCCAGCTCCTCCTTCAGCGTGCCGATCGACTTCTTGATCAGCTCGGAGCGGTCGTAGGTCTCGACCACCTCGACGCCCGGGGGGAGCGAGGGCTTGAGCTCCTCGAGCTTGGCCTTCACGCGCGCGATGACGTTGAGCGCGTTCTCGCCGTAGCGCATCACGACGATCCCCCCCACCGTGTCGCCCCGGCCGTCGAGGTCGGCGATGCCGCGGCGGATGTCGGGGCCGAGCTCGACGCGGCCGAGCGCCTTGATCAGGACCGGCGTTCCGGACTTGCTCCGCCCCACGACGATGTTCTCGATGTCCGCGATCGACTTCGCGTAGCCGCGGCCGCGGACCATGTACTCCTTGCCCGAGAACTCGACGACGCGCCCGCCCACGTCGTTGTTGCCGTCGCGGACGGCCTCGATGACGGTTCCGATGGGGATGTTGTAGGCGGCGAGCGCCGCGGGATTGAGGTTGACCTGGTACTGCTTCTGATAGCCGCCGATCGAGGCGACCTCGGCCACCCCCGGGACCGACTGGAGGGAGTAGCGCAGATACCAGTCCTGGTAGCTCCTCAGTTCGGACAGATCGCGGCGCCCCGATTTGTCGACGAGAGCGTACTGATAGACCCAGCCCACGCCCGTGGCGTCGGGGCCGAGCTCCGTCTTCACCCCGGACGGCAGCTGCGGCAGGATCTTGCTCAGGTACTCCAGCGTGCGCGAGCGCGCCCAATAAACGTCGGTGCCGTCTTTGAAGATGACGTAGACGTAGGAGTAGCCGAAATCGGAGAAGCCGCGGATCGCCTTGACCCCCGGCGCGCCCAGCATGGCGGTCACGATCGGGTAGGTGACCTGGTCCTCGATGACGTCGGGCGAGCGGTCCCAGCGCGAGTAGATGATGACCTGGGTGTCGGACAGGTCCGGGATCGCGTCGAGACGCGAGTTCTTCATGCAGTCGTACGCGCCGGCGAGCGCGGCCAGCGTGAGCAGGATGACCGTGAACTTGTTGCGCGCCGACCAGGCGATTATTTTCCCGATCACGGGGCGCTCTTGAGCTTCGATTCGGAGTCGATCAGGAAATTCGCCGACGTCACCACCTTCTCCCCTTCTTTCAAGCCCGCGAGGATCTCGTAGTAGCAGGCGGCCTCGCGGCCGACGCGGACCGCGCGCGGCTCCACGCGCCCGTCGCCGAGATCGACGAAGGCGAGCTGGCGTTCGCCGGTGTCCATGAGGGCGCTCTCGGGAAGGGCGAGCTTCGGGCCGATGCCGGAATGAATCGCCGCGTCGACGTACATCTCGAGCTTGAGCAGCCCCTCGGGGTTGGGGACCTCGATGCGGGCCTTCAGAGACCGGGTCTCGGAGGAGAGGATGGGGTCGAGCGCCTTGACGACTCCGTGGAACCGCCGTCCCGGATACGCCGGGGTCGTGATCTCGACGGACTGCCCCGGCTTCACCAGCGAGATCTCGTACTCGTAGATTTGGGCGTAGACCCACACCGTGCCGCCGGGACCGCCGAACAGGAGGTTCGTCGGCGGCTGGGTCGATCCGACGATGGCGGAGATCTGCTCCTCGGACAGGCCGATCTGCCGCAGCCGCAATTCAGAGGCGTGCACCAGGGCGTCGGCGCGCTGATGCACGTCCGGATAGGAGCTCGCCTTGACGGCGTCGCGGGCCTTGGCCGCTTCGCTGTACTCGGCGATGGCGTGGTAGAGGTCGGGGTCGTACGCGACGCTTCCGCTGGCGCGCACGATCACCGAAAGATCGCGCATCTCGACCAGCTCGGATTTCATGCCGATCATGCGTCTCTTCTCTTCAGACAGGACGAACGCGCCTTGCCCGGGAATCCCTCCGGACGCTCCCTCCTCGGGGTAGACGGGCACATAGTCCATGCCCATGTCATCCTTCCTCGGGACGGGTGAGGTGATCTCGGGATGCATCGGGTTGCGATAGTACAGGACGCCTCCCTTCGAGGATACGGATGCCGGACGAAAACGCCGCGCCCGCAGCGCGCCCCAGAGGCCCGCCGACAGCACCGCTAGAACCGCCGTCACGATCAATGATTTCCGTTTCATGGCGTCGAGATCTCCTTGCCGACGAGGCGCTCCAGCTCCGCGAGCTGCCGCTGGTCTTCGGCGACGTACCGGTAATACTCGAGCCGGAAATCGAGCAGCGAGCGCTGGGCGTCGAGCAGGTCGAGAAAGCCCGTCTCGTTCGACTGATAGCCCGCTTCGGCGACGTTCAGCGCCTCGCGCGCCTGCGGCAGCAGGCTGGTCTGGTAGACTTCCGCCAGACGGCCCGCCGTCTGCGCGCGGATGAAGGCGGCCTTGAGCTCGGAGGACGTCTCGACTTTCGCCGTCTGCAGGTCCGCGGCGGAAGCTTCTTTTTCCGCCCGAGCCTGCGCGATCATCGCCGCCGGCTTCCAAAACCAGAGCGGCAGGCTCAAGCCCACGACGGCGTCGTTCGAATTTCCGAGCAGGGGATCGTTGCGGTAGCGGTACTGCAGCATGAAGTCCGGAAGGAACTCCGCTCGAGCCAGCGAGAGCGACGTGCGCGCCCGCTCCGCGCCGAGAAACGCCTGACGAAGCTCGGGGCGGGAGGCGACGGCCGTCGCCTCCAAATCCGCGAGCTTGGCGGTGAGCGTCCGCGGCTGCGGGTCGGCGGGCGCGGGCAGGGGCGTCTGCGCGTCCCGGTTGATCAGGGAGTCGAGTCGAGCCTCGCTGGCCTGTCGTTCCGACTCGACTTCGAGGGTCCTATTGAGCATCTTGGTCAGCTCGACCTGCGCCTTAAGGGCGTCGAGCTGGCTCGAGTGGCCGGCGGCGTAGCGCGATTCCGCGATTTTCGCGAAGCGCCGCATGATCTCGACGTTCTCGTCGAATATTTCCGCGCTCCTGTAGGAAAGAAAGAGATCGGCGTACGCGGACGAGGCCTTCGCCCGGACCTCGCGGAGCTTGGCGAGGTAGCCTTGCTCGGCGATGAGCGCGTCCTGGGCGGCCCGGCCGCGCCGGAGATGGAGCTTCGTGGGGAACGGCACGTCCTGGGTGACGGCGATGTTCCTCTCCCCGGTCCCGGTCAGGGTGTTCTGCCCCGCCGGCACGTACATTCTCTCCAGGTCCAGGCGGGGCTTGTCGAGCGTCGCGGCGACGGAGGCTTCTTTCTCGGCCGACTCCCACCTCTTGCGCGCCGCCAGGAGCCCCGCGTTGTCGCGCTCGGCCAGCGCCAGGATCTCCGGCAGAGTGATCGTTCCGCTCGACGCCGCCGGCGTCGTTTGGGCGGAGGCGGCGCCGGCCGCCGCGGCCAGAGAGACGGCGAGCAGCATGCGCCTTCTCGAGATTCGAATGGTCGTCATTATGGTGCACGCCCTTTTGAGACTGCCGCGGTCGGACGAAACACGGGCGCAAGCGCCCGTCGGACGGATGATTCGGGAACCCGGAGGGTCCGGGCTTTAGAGGACGGCGAGGCAGGACGGCGGAGGGCGCGGCCCGTGGAGAGCCCGCGGCAAAGCGGACGCAGCGGCGGCCGGCGGAGCGCGCGCGGCGAGAACGGACGGCGCCGAGGCGTCGCCGATCGTCGCGGGCGGAGCGGCGAAGACGAACGCGGCGGAGAAATCCCGCGCCGGCAAGATCGCCGCCGGGGCGGGAAGCAGGACGGAGGCGTCCTGGGCGCCGAGAACGCAGCAGGGCGCCGGGGCGCGGCGGGAGGAATCGCTGGAAGCCCGGCTCTTTTCGCGGCAACGAACGCAGCCCGAAGCGGGGACCGCGCCGTTCGGACGGGAAACCGGCAAGTCCAGCGCGCACGCCTGGCGGCAAACGCCCACCCCGAGGTAGACGATCAGCGAAGCCAGAACCGCCGCGCGCCGCAGCATCACCCCGCCATTGTAGCCCCGGGGGCGGCGGGTGTCAATGACCTCGTCCGCGTCCGGATCAATCGCCGCGGCGCCCGAGAGCGCTCCGAACATCCCGCTCGAACACGGAGGCCTCGGTCCGGCCGACATACTTCGCCGCGATGCGGCCGTCGCGGTCGATCAAAAAGGCGGCCGGAAGCCCCAGCACCCCCCCAAAGCTCTCGGCCAGCTTCGCGTCGCCCAGAATCACGGGGTAGTTCATGTTGAAGCGCGCGGAGAAGCCGCGCACGAGGGCCGGGTCGTCGTCCAGCGAGATCCCGAGAACTTGGAGCCCCTGCGCGCCGTATTTCTTTTGCAGCGCCGCGAACTCCGGAACTTCCGTTCGGCACGGCTCGCACCAAGTCGCCCAAAAATCGAGAAGGACCGCCTTCCCTTTGTAGTCGGAGAGCGCCAGCTTCCGCCCGTCGAGATCGATGGCCGTGAATTCCGGAGCCGTTTGACGCGAGGAAGGCGGGCGGCCGGGAACGCCCGCGCCGCGAGCGGCAAAGTAGAATGCGGCCGCGAGGACGAGCGCCGCCGCGGCCTTCGTTCTCAAGCTCACGGACGATTCACAGTCCCTTGGCGACCGGATAGCCCTTGTCCGCCCAATCCGCGCCGAAGTTGTCGGCGATCCAAAGCACCTTCACATTCTCGAATCCCATGGCGAGAAGGCTGGCGTACGCGGGCTTGACGTTGGGGCAGCGGCTCCAAGGGCAGCAGCCGCAGTAGAGGACGATGGGCGCGCCGTGCGGCAGGGCCTGAACGCGCGCGCGCAGGCGGCTCAGGGCCTTTTCGTCGGTGGCCGGGCCGATGTATTCGGAACCCGGTATGTGCGCCTGCTCATACAGAACGCGGAAGCCGACTTGAATGACGAGCGGCTTGTCCCCTTTGTGCGAAAGCAAGAGCTCGGCCAATTCGCTCGGCTGGATCGACGGCGGCTCGGCGCTCCTTCCCGTTTCCGCGCGCCGCGAGCACGCTCCCGAAGCCAAAACGGAGGCTGCCAGCGCCATGACCGCGGCGAACGCTCTTAAATGTGTTCTCATTTTAAACTCCAATCGCGCCGGGATGCCGTGCTCGGACGCCGCGCCCGCGGACGGCCCTCGGCGACAGTGTAATATATCATTCAACGCGCTTTGGCCCGCGGCGTCGGGGTGTCTTTCGGCGGGCGCTTGCATATCGTTAATGCGGATAGTTAGGATAGGTTTTCATGATGCTGCGGCTCAACTACCATCACCTCTACTACTTCTGGACCGTCGCGCGTCTCGGCGGCATCAGCGCGGCCGCGCGCGAGCTCGGCTTGGCGCAGCCGACGCTCAGCGCCCAGATCGTCGAGCTCGAGAAGCGCTGCGGCAAGCGCCTTCTGCTGCGGGGACAGTGGGGCGCGCGCCTGACGCCCGAAGGCGAGACGGTCCTGCGCCACTGCCGGCGCATCTTCGAGGCCGGCGCCCAGCTGCAGGCGGAGATCGAGTCGGGCCTGGAGAGCGCCCCGCGGACCCTTCGCTTCGGCGCGCACGGCGCCGTTCCACGGATGGCCGCGATGCGGATCATCGAAGCCGCGAAGGCGGTGGACCCGGGCCTCAACGTCGTGGTCGCGACCGGCACGCCGGAGGGCCTCGCCGAACGCCTCGAATCCCGCGTCCTGGACCTGGCGGTGGCCACCCTCGACCTGTCCCTGCGGCTGGGCAGCGATTTCCGGAGCAAGGCGGTGGGATCCATCCCCCTCGCCTTCACGGCGGCGCCGTCCGTGGCCCGGCGCGTCGGAAAATTCCCGCAGGGATTGGGCGGCGTGCCGACGCTCCTGCGCGGTCCGGACAATCCGGTCACCAAGCAGGTCGAGCAGTTTCTGCGCGCGCGCGGCATCGTGCCGCTCGTCGCGGCCCAGGCCGACGACGCGGAGCTTTTGCGCTCGCTCGCGCTCGCCGGCCACGGCGTCGCGGCCCTGGAGCTCCCGTCCGCGCGCGCGGACTTGGCCGCCGGGACCTTGGTGCGCCTGCACGCGGGGCCCAGCGGCCTGCGCGAAACCGTCTGGCTGATCGCGCCGCGCGCGGACGCCGAGCGGCCGGGGCTCGAGAGGACGATGAGCGCGCTGTGGGAGCGCTTCGCGCTCGGGCGCGATCTGGTCTCCGAGAAGGTCTAAACGCCGCCGCGCCGCGGAACGGCCAGGTTCTTCGAGATCACGACGACTCCCCCCGCGCTGACGTAGAAGCGCTTGGCGTCCTCCGCGGGGTCCTCTCCGATCACGGTGCCGTCGGGCAGCGTCACGCCCTTGTCGATGATGGCGCGCCGCACGCGGCAGTGGCGCCCGACGACGACGCCGTGGAAGAGCACGGACTCGGCGACCTGCGCGTAGCTGTTCACGCGCACGAAGGGCGAGAGGATGGAGCGGTCGACGCGGCCGCCGCTGAGAATGCAGCCCGACGAGACGAGAGAGTCGACCGCGATGCCGGCGCGGCCTCCGGGCTCGACGGCCGCGAAGACGAACTTCGGCGGCGGCGCGTTGACCTGCATGGTGTGGATCGGCCAGCTCGCGTCGTACAAATTGAGCTCGGGATCCACGGACACCAGGTCCATGTTCGCGGCCCAGTAGGCGTCGACGGTCCCCACGTCGCGCCAATATTTGGAGGCCTTCTTGTTCTCGTCGATGAACGGGAACGCGAAGACCCTCCGGTTCTTCATGAGGCGCCCGATGATGTCCCGCCCGATGTCGCGCGCGCTCTCGCCGTTCGCGGCGTCGGCCTCGAGCGCTTCGCGCAGCACGCCCGGGCGGAACGTGTAGATGCCCATCGACGCGAGGCTGAATCCCGGGCGGCCGGGCACCTCCGGCGGCTGCGCCGGTTTTTCCTGAAAGCCGGTCACCCTCCCGTCCTCCGCGACGCCGAGCACGCCGAAGGCCGACGCCTGCTCGACGGGGACCTCGACCGCCGCGACGACCATGTCGGCGTCCTTCTCGCGGTGGACGCGAAGCATGTGGCGATAGTCCATCTTGTAGATGTGGTCTCCGGCCAAGACGAGCACGACGTCGGGATCCTCCTGCTCGATCCAGCGGAGGTTCTGGTAGAGCGCGTCGGCCGTGCCGCGGTACCAATCTTCACCCGCGCGGTGCTGCGGCGGCAGGGCTTCGATGAACTCTCCGAGCGTCGGCCGGCTGATGAAGCGCCAGCTCTCGTGCAGGTGGCGGCTCAGCGAGCGCGACATGTATTGGGTCAGCACCAGGATCTTGCGCAGGCCGGAGTTGACGCAGTTGCTCAGCGTGAGATCCACGATCCGGTAGATGCCGCCGAAATGGACCGCGGGCTTGGCGCGTTCGCGCGTGAGCGGGCCCAGGCGCTCGCCCTTCCCTCCGGCCAAGACGATCGTCAAGACGTCTTCGTTCTCGATCATCGGTCGGATTATAAATGCAACAAAATGGCCCAAAGCGCTTCCCGCCGTGGGAGGCAGCGTTCCCGGGATTCGCCGGATCGGCCGATTTCGTGGCCGCTGTGTTGCGGCGAACGAAAGCGGGCTCTATGTTCTGGCATGCGAGTCGCGACGCGGATTTGGCCGCATTCCTTCGGATTTGGCTTTATGTCGTCTATCCGTTGATCAAGCTCCTCGCCTACGTCGCCTGGTGCCGCTGGGGCGCGTCTTTTCTGGACGCCAAGCCGGGCCTGTCGGCGTGGAAAGAGGGCGCGATCCGGTTCGTCCTCGGTCTGGCGTTCGGCGGCGCGGTGTCCTTGGCCGCCGTCGCCCTCGGGGCCGACGCGCTCGCTTGGCTTTACGGCCGGCTGGGCCGGACCGCGGTCTACGTCGCGGTCTTCACGCCGTTGCGCTGGGCCGAGTGGTGGATCATGGAGCGCTTCATGGCGCGCGAGCAGGGCCCCCTTTTCCATCCGACTCGCCGGACGCTGTTTTGGCGCGCGGGCGGCATCCTGACCTCCTTCGCTTCGGACGCACCGCTGTTCCTTCTCGTGAGCTTTATCGGGGCGATCGCCTAAGCGTTCGGACTCGCCAGCGCACGCCGGATTCCTCGTCGGGAGACGGCGCGCCGTCACTCGCCGGCGTCGTCGCCGCCTGTCGGGGCGGGCTGGCCGCCGTCGGGAGGGCCCTGCCGGCGCGGGCCCGTCGCGCCGCGCGCCCGGCGCATCCGCCGCATCGCGTCGAGAGCCATCTTGGCTCGCTGGGTCGGCGTCAGGAACGAAGCGAGTCCGTCGCGAAACCTCGTCTCCTCCTCGGCGATCGCCTTGTGCGCCGCCTTGAGGGCGTCGAGCGAAGCCGTGATGTCCGAGTCGGAGGCCTGGGCTCGCACCTGTTCGGCGAGCTTCTGGGCCGTCTTCCGCGCCTGAGAGAAGAGCGGCTTCATGGCGGCCCCGTGGCCTTTCATGGCGTCGCGGAGCTTCACGGCCTGATCGTCGGTGAGGCCGAGCCTCGCCTTCATCCGCGCGGCCATCGCGGCGCCGTCCTGGCGGCCCGCGGCGGGACGCTCGGACTGCTCCGACGGCGCGGGCTCGCCGTCCTGCGCGCGGGAATTCACGGCGCACAGTCCCGGCATCAGCAGCGCCGCGGCGAAGGCGGCGCAAAGATTTCGCTTCATGTGTTCTCCTCCGTTCGTCGTCTCCAACTTGCTCACGGGCGACGAATTGGACGAGAGCCGGCCCGAGGATGTGTCGCGGCGGGTCGACACTTCCGGTTCGCGCGGCGCGTCTTAGGGTCGCGACCTCCCGGTTCCTTGATATCATCGGGACGGTCGCGGACGAGGCGGAGCATCGGAGACAACGAACTCATCGAGCGGATCCTGGCGGGAAGCCGGGACGATTACGCGGAATTGATCCGGCGCCACCACGCGCGGGTGTTAGGCCTCTGCGTCTCCCTGCTGGGGGCGTCGGCGGCCGAGGATGCCGCGCAGGAGGTCTTTCTCAAGGCCTACGACCGGCTGGAGGATTTCCGGCGCGACTCGGCGTTCTCGACGTGGCTGTACCGCGTCGCTTCGAACCACTGCCTGGACCTCCTGCGGCGGGAGGCGCGGCGCCGCTCGGAGTCCCTGGAGGCTCTGACCGAGCGCGAGGCTCCGGGGCTCCAGCGCCTGCTGACCGACCCGCGCGACGCCGTGCGCACGCTCGAGGACGCCGAATTGGTGCGCGCGGTCCTCGACCGGCTGCCCGAGGATTATCGCCTGATCCTGACCTTGCGCGAGATGGAAGGCATGGAGTACAAGGAGTTGATGGCGGCGTTGGACTGCTCGATGGATTCGGTGAAGGCGAAGCTTCAGCGCGCGCGGCGCCTTTTCCGCGAAACGCTCCGACACATCCTGCCGCCCGAGCGCGTCTAAGGCGCGAGGACCCATGGAACACGACCTCGTCATCGGGAAGCTGTCCGAGTATCGCGACGGGACGCTGGACGCCGGCGAGAGCGCCGCGATCGCGCGGCATCTGACGGAGTGCGCGGACTGCTCCGCGGTCCTTTCGGATTGGGAGCGCCTGTCGAAGGTTTTTTTCCGTCGTCCCGCCGCGCCCAACGCCTTTCAGGCCGAGGCTTTCGCGGCGCGCGTGATGGCGCGCCTTCCCCCCGAAGCGGACGCGCTCTCGCGGCTGTCCGCGCGCTGGTTGATGCCGGCGCTTGGCCTCAGTTTCGCGTCGCTGGTGCTTTCGTTCCGCCCCTACGGCGGGGCGGCGACAATGGACCCCGCCTCGGCCCTGCTCCTGTCGCGGGCCGACCGCGGAACGGAGGTCTCCCCCGCCCTGACCCGGACGGCCGACGTCCTGGGGCTCGAACTGGAGGATCGATGAGGCCGGCGTGGCGCTCGGCCGCTCCCGCGCTCATCCTGGGCTTGGCGCTCGGCGCGGCCGCCGGCTCCTGGGGCCAGCGCGCGGCGTTCCGCCGCATGATGCGCGGCGACCCGAACCGCCGCCGCGTGGTGCTGGAGCGCTTGACCCGCGAACTGGGCCTCGACGACAAGCAGAAAGACGCGGTTTCGGCCGTGATGGACTCGCGCAAGTCCGACATCGACAAGCTCAAGGCCGACACGTTTGCCCGCCTCGAGACCATCCGGGCGTCGGCGGAAGCGGAGATGGCGAAAGTCCTGACTCCCGAGCAGGAGGCGAAGTTCAAGGTCCTTCGTCGTTCGCGGCCCCTGCGGGTCAACTGGGAAGCTTCGCCGCCCGCGCCTCCGGCTTCCTAGGTCAGCGCTTCGGGAACAGCGCGACGACCCGCGATGCGACCGCGCCGTTCGGATCGGCTCCGAGCTTCTCGAGGCCTCTCCGGGCCGTGTCGCGCGTGGGGCGCGCGCCCTCGGCCCACTGCGTCAGCGGCGGCTTCCCGGATTTTTGCGGCATGGTGTAGCCGACGAAGGCGGCGATGCCGCCCAGGAAGACGAGCTCAAGGGCGAATTTCATGGCGCCCTCACCGAGGTCCAGGACCTTCTTGAGGAACCACAGCCCCACCGCGCCGCCGGCGATCATGGAGAGGACGACGACGTGATACGCCGAGCCGGTGTAGTCCGGAAAGGCGACCGCGTAGGCCAGGTAAATCAGCGCGGCCAGCAGCGCGGGGCGGATCAGCGCCATGCCTCCTCCGATTTGAGCGAAAGATGGATCTTCAGGAAGTGCTCGTGGAAGTCCGAGGGGAGAGGCGGGAACGGCGCCGCGTCCTGGACGGACTGGAGCGCGGCCTTGTCGAAATCCGCGTCCCCGGAACTGGACTCGACGGAGAGGTCGGTGATGGAGCCATTGGGCAGGATCGAGAAGCCGATGGCGCCCTCGGCGTCGAGGCGCGGCATGCGCTTCTGCCACGCCTGCCACAGCATCATCCTCACCCGCGAGATGTACCAGGGATAAGGGAAGTTCGGCAGATCCGTGGACACGCCGGCGCCTGCCGGGCCCGCCGCTCCGGCGAGCCCGGCGGCGGACGCCGCCGCGGCCGGCGCGCCGGGCCCCGCGAGCGACGCGTTCGGCGAGGCGGACGCCCCCTCGTCGGTCTCCTTCCCGCCGCCGCGCAGAAGGCTGGGACGGGGCAGGGCCATCGGCCCATGACGCTTTCCCTTCACCGCGACCGCGTCCGGATCGGCCTGGGGCGCCACGGCGGAGGGCGACGCGGCGGCGCGGGACGCGGCGGCGGGCGAGGCTCCGGCGCTCGTGATCGTCGCGGTCGGGCCGCCGACGAAGTCGATCATGTAGACCTTGTCGAGCTTCGGGCCCGAACGCGGGACCAGGAAGACGAAGGCGGCCGCGACGGCGATATGCGCGCCGAGGGAGCGGGCGAGGTACGGCTTCAGAGCCTCGTTCATTTCTCGTCGGCTTCCGGCGTGACGCCGACGCCCAGCTTGCCGACGCCGAGGCGCTTGGCGATGTCGAGGACGGCCACGACTTTTTCGACCGCCGTGCCGCGGTCGGCCTGCACGAGCAGGGTCTTGCCCGCGGACTTCGGCAGGCGCAGGGTCAGCTCGCGCTCCAGGTTCTCCCAGCGCACCGCCGAGCCCTCGACGGTGACGGCTCCCAGCTTCGTGATCTGCACGGTGACGGCGGTGTCGGACGGAGCGCTTTCGCCGGAGACCGCGTGCGGCAGCTTGACGGTGAGCTGGTGGTGCACCAGGATCGGGGTCAGCACCATGAAGATGATGACCAGGATCAGCGACACGTCGATGAGCGGGACGAGGTTTGGCGCCGCGATCGTGCGGCGCCTTTTGCCCGCGCCCGGTTCCACGTTCACGCTTCGCTCCTCGGCGCGTGAAATCCTTTCATAAACAGCCGCTGCCCCGCTACCTTGCGGTCCGTTCGGACAAGCCGTCGAGGACTTCCTCGACCATCCAGCCGAGCTCCTCTTGAAAACGCGCGATGCGCGTGTTGAAGTGGTTGAACGCGGCGACCGCGGGAATGGCGACGAGCAGTCCGGCGGCGGTCGTCACGAGCGCCTCCGAGATGCCGACGGCCACGAGTCCCGGGCCCGCGCCCGCGGCGGCGGCCAGGTCGTGGAAGGCGCGCATGACGCCGACGACGGTGCCGAAAAGTCCGATGAAGGGCGCGACCGAGGCGATGGTGCCGAGCGTGCCCATGCCGCGCTCGAGCTCGGCGACGGCTCGTCCGATCGCGCGCTCCGCGGCGCGCTGGCGCTCCTCACGGTGGGTCGGGCCGGTCAGCGTCGCCATGACGACGGAGGCGGCGAGGCCCTTGTGGGCCTTGGCCATCGCGGCGGCGTCCTGGAGCTTCCCCGCGGCGGCGGCGGCGCGCACGCGCGACAGAAAGTCCTGATAGCCCTTCGTCGTGCGCGTGAAAAATTTCCAGCGCTCCCAGATGAGGGCCATGCAGTAGACCGACAGCAGCAGCATGCCCGCGAGGATGGGGCCGCCCGCGACGAGGACGTCCTTGATTCCGGCCTGATTTCCCATGCGCGGATTATACAATTCGGCGCGCGACTTTCGTTATAATCCCGCCGTGAAGCGAATCATCGTGAGGCGGCCCGGCGGTCACGAGGCTCTCGAACTCCTCGAGGAGGCCGATCCCGCGCCCGGCCCCGGGCAGGTTCGCGTGCGCGTCCGGGCGGCCGGCGTCAACTACGCCGACGTCGTCGTTCGCGAAGGCTACTACGAGGCCGCCAAGGGCCTCTACCCCATCACGCCCGGCTTCGAGTTCGCCGGCGTCGTGGACGCGCTCGGTCCCGGAGCGTCCGGATTCAAAGAAGGAGATCGCGTGTTCGGCTTCACGCGCTTTGGCGGCTATTCCTCGGTTCATATCTCGGAGCCCGCGCGCCTTCGCCTCATGCCTGAGGGCTGGAGTTTTTCCGAAGGCTCCGCGCTTCCCGCGGTCCAGTTCACCGCCTACCACGCGTTGTTCAAGGTCGCGCGCGTCGCGGCCGGCGAGACGGTCCTTGTTCATTCGGCGGCAGGCGGCGTCGGCACCGCGCTGCTCCAGCAGTCGTTGATCGCGGGCGTGAAGACCGTCGCCGTGGTCGGGAGCTCCGCCAAGGACGCGGTCGCACGGGAGTTCGGAGCCGGTGCGGTGGCCGTGCGCGGCCCCGATTTATGGAAGGACGTCGATCGGGCCGCTCCGGACGGCTTCGACGCGATCTTCGACGCCAACGGCGTGACGACGCTCAAACCCGGATTTTCGCGCCTGAAGCTCGGCGGTCGTCTCGTCGTTTATGGATTTGCCGAGATGATGCCGCGCGGCCGGCGTCCGACTTTGCCGGAGCTCGCTTGGAACTGGCTGCGCGTTCCTCGTTTCTCCCCCTTCGAGCTCACCGCGTCCAATCGCTCGGTGCTGGGCTTCAACGTGGTCTTCCTGACCGGAAAAGCCGAGCTCGCGCGCGAGGGCTTCGACGCGATCGCGGGCTGGGCGCGCGAGGGACGACTCAAGAAGCCGCCGGTGACCGAGTTCCCCATCGAGCGGGCCGGCGACGCCCACCGCGCCCTCGAGTCCGGGACGACCGTCGGCAAGCTGACGCTGACGTTCTGACGTTGGTGCTTGCGCGGTCCGCACGGGGCTGATACACTTCCTGCGTTATGAAAGGAAGCCGTCCGCTCGCCGCCGTCTTTCTCGCCGCCGCGTGCTCCGCGTTCGCGGCCGGCCCCGCGGTCCCGCCGGTGTCGATGGAGCCGCCTCCGGGCTGGAACGACATCTCGACGACCACGCGCGTGAGCGGCGTGCTCCTCGCCCTGCGCGGCCCGGAAGGCAGCGCCTTCGCCGTGGCGAAAGCGCCGGCGTCGGCGCTCGACGGCGCCGCTTCGACGCGGGACTATCTGATGCGGGCGCTCGACGGCGTGCGCGCGGGCGCGCAGTTCGACTACCGTTCGAACGGCCGCGTCGAGACCAAGACCTTCCGCAACGGCGTCACCGCGCATCTCCTGCGCGCGACGGTGGACGGCCAGCCGCGTCTCGTCGTCGCGGTCCTCGACGCGGGCGGGCCTCCGCTGCTGGGCACGCTCTCCAGCGCCGCGCCCGACGCGATGATGGGGCCGCTGTTCGGCGCCCTGCGCGTCGGCTCTCCCGGGTCGATCCGCGAGAGCGGGAACGCGCAGAGTACGGACGGCCAGCTCCAGATCGCCCTCGGCGGCGGTTTGCGCTCGCGAGGCCTCACCGGAGAGGAGCGCAAGCAGGGCGCGGTGCTCGCCGTCCAGGGCGCCGGCTCGGAGGTCATCTTTCTGAAGATTGGGGAGGAGGACGCCGCGCCGAAGGATCAGGCCGCCATCGTGCGCGCGACGGCGGCCGACGCGGCCAAGGTCCCGCTCGATTCGGTCTCCCCCACGCGCCGGGCCGCGACCGCCGCCGGTCCGGGCGCGGTGTACGCGTGGACCAAGATGCCCGGGACGCCGGAGCAGCGCTTCGCCGCCGGCTTCCTGCCGTGGCAGTACTGGGGCTACTCGGTGCTCGCGCGCGGGCCGCAGGCCGACGAGCTGCTCCTCGGCGCGCTCGCAGCGCTCAAGCAGGGGCCGTCGGCCGTCGCGGGACTGGTCAAGGCCAGCCCCGCGATCGACATTCCCGAGAGCGCCGGTCGCCGCGGCCTTCCTCTCGCGGGAATCGCGGCCGCGGCGGCCGTCCTCGCCTTCATTGCCTGGAGCCTGCGCCGAAAAAACGCTAACCTACCGGGATGAAAGCCGAAGAACGCCGCGACGTGGCCATGGCCGAGCGCCTCGTGGCGGCGCGCGACTCGATCCGCCGCCAGCTCGGAGCCGTCATCGTCGGCCAGGAGTCCGTCGTCGAGGAAGTCCTGATCGCGCTCTTCGCTCGGGGCCACTGCCTCCTGCAGGGCGTTCCGGGCCTGGCCAAGACTTTGCTCGTGACCAGCCTGGCGCGCATCCTGGATCTCGAGAGCTCGCGCGTGCAGTTCACCCCCGACCTCATGCCGTCGGACGTCACCGGCACCGAGATCCTTCAGGAGGATCCCGCGACGCGCGCCCGCGAGCTGCGCTTCGTGAAGGGGCCGATCTTCGCCAATCTCGTGCTCGCCGACGAGATCAACCGCACCCCGCCCAAGACCCAGTCCGCGCTCCTGCAGGCCATGCAGGAGGGCCAGGTCACCGCCGGCTCGACGACCCATCAGCTGCCGAAGCCGTTTTTCGTGATGGCCACCCAGAACCCCATTGAGCAGGAGGGCACCTATCCCCTGCCCGAGGCCCAGCTCGACCGCTTCTTCCTGCAGGCGCTGATGGACTATCCCTCGCTCGAGGAGGAGCGCCGCATCGTGCTCGAGACCACCGGCGAGAGCGCCCCGAAGCTCGCGACCGTGCTCGGCGCCGCGGAGGTCCTCGAGCTCCAGGACCTCGTGCGCCGCGTCCCGGTCCCCGACCCCGTCGTGGATTTCGCGGTCAAGCTCTCGCGCGCCACGCGCCCGAAGGACCCGCTCTCCCCGGAGAACGTGCGCACGTGGATCTCCTGGGGCGCCGGCCCGCGCGCGAGCCAGGCGCTCGTCGTCGGCGCGAAGGCCCGCGCGCTCCTCGAGGGCCGGCTCGCCGTGTCGCGCGAGGACGTCGCGCGCGTGGCTCATCCCATCCTGCGCCACCGGCTCGTGCTCAATTACCAGGCGGAGGCCGAGGGCGTGCGCGCCGACGACCTCGTTTCGCGCCTGCTGAATGCGCTGGCTTGATCCGGCCGACCAGGCCCGTCTGAAGGGCGCGGCCCTTTCGCCGAAGCGCCCCGCCGCCCCGAACGCCGCAGGACGCCACCGCGCCCTGACCCGCGGTTTCTCCCGAGACTTCGCCTCGCACCGCCCCTACGCGCCGGGCGACGAGGCGCGCGGGATCGACTGGAAGGCCTACGCGCGCCTCGACCGCTACTATGTCCGCGAGTACCGCGCCGAGGATCGCGTCGCGCTCTCGGTCCTGCTCGACGCGTCGGCGTCGATGACGTTCCGCGGAGGCGCGCGCGAGGCCAAGCTCGACGTCTCGCGCCGCGCGGCCGCGGGCCTGGCCTGGCTGGCGCTGGCGCAGGGCGACGAGGCGGGCCTGACCCTCGTGGGCGCCTCGTCCGGCGCTTCGCTCCGCCCGCGCGCCGGCGCGGGCCAGCTCGCCGCCATCGACGCCGCGCTGAGCGCCGTCGTCCCGGGCGCGGGCGACGGGCTGCCGGCCGCGCTCGAGGCCGCGGCGGAGACGCTCCCCCCGCGCGCCGCGGTCGTCCTGATCTCGGATCTTCTCGGCGATTCCGCGGGAGTGCTCAAGGCCCTGCGCCGCCTGTCCGCGGGCCGGCGCGAACTCCTCGTGCTGCGCGTGCTGGATCCCGACGAGCGCGCCTTCCCGTACGAGGGCGCCCTGCGCGTCGAGGGGCTGGAGGGCGGCGCGCTCGCGCTCGACGCGGCCGAGGCCGGACCCGCCTATCGCGCCGCGTTCGCGCGCCAGGAGGAGTCCTACCGCGCGGCCCTGCGCCGCGCCTCCATCCCCTACGCCGTCGCCGCGACCGACGCGCCGTGGACGACGGCCGTGTCGCGCCTGCTCGCCTCATGAGCTTCGCCAATCTCTCCGCGTTCTGGGCCCTTCCCGCCGTCGGCCTGCCGCTGGCGATCCACCTCTTCTCGCGGCGCGCGGCGCGCCGGCTTCCGTTCTCGGACTTGACCTTGCTGTCCGCGATCTCCGCGCGCGCGCGGCCGCCCGCGCCGCCGCCGCCGCGGGGGCGTGTCGCCGCGCGCACTTTGCTGATCCTGGCGCTGGTCCTCGCCGCGGCGGGTCCCGTGGCGCGGGGTTCGAGCGCCGCGGCCGCCGGCGAGGGCCTCGACCTCGTTCTTCTTCTCGATGCCTCGTACTCGACGCGCGCGCGCGACGGCGGCCGCGAACGCTTCGAGTCCGCGCGGGACGCGGGTCGCCGGCTGCTCAAGCGCCTGTCCCCCGGCGACCGCGTCGCCCTCGGCGTCTTCGACGAGGCGCTGGCCGCGCCGCTGGCGTGGCCGGACGCCGCGGCCGCGGCCGAAGCGCTGGGGCGCGCGTCGGCGGGCCGGCGCGGGACCGGCGCGGGCGCGGCGCTCGGCGCCGCG
>VFSW01004697.1_pt1 | contig 20348 bp, 18 predicted proteins | sample 5358111 | NCBI WGS metagenome assembly VFSW01 (sample SAMN11554181, study PRJNA540505) | mine drainage metagenome | isolation source: sediment from site ElyBrook_90M | place: USA: Ely Copper Mine, Vershire, VT | collected 2017
ACCGGAGTCTTCTCACGGATGTCGGACAGGATAGTTTGCGGGTCCTTCCGTCATACTTCATCGGTCGACTGGTTTATCGCATAGGCGGATTCGCGCCTGTGGACGTTTCACTGCTGTGCTTCGCGAAGAAATTAATCATTCCGCATCAGGCGACTGCCAGCCTCGATCTTCAGCAACGTTTTTGAACCCGTGTTGTTTGCAACCTGTCTCGGCTTTGATCCAAATCAACAGAAAACGACGGATGTTGCTTGATCATTCACAAAACATTCGTCCCGGCTCAATTTTCCCCGGCGGAGTTTGAAAGGAATCGAAAATGTACAAACGCATTTTGGTGGCGGTCGATGGAAGCGATACTTCCAACTTGGCGCTTCAAGAGGCTATAAGGCTGGCAAAAGATCAACATTCGGTGCTTCGGCTTTTTCACGTCGTCGATCTGACCATGGCCTATTCGGCCGTAGAGGCGCCATATATTTTTGAATACCGGAAAGCGATGGAGGCGGAGGGCCAAAAGGTCGTCGCCGCCTCTTCGGCATCCGCGCGTACGGCGGGAATTGAATTCGATACGAAATGCGTCGTAATGTTCGCTAAGCACGTTTACGACGTAATCGAAGAAGAGGCGGCAGAGTGGGGAGCCGACCTGATCGTAATCGGAACCCACGGACGCAGGGGCATCCGCCGCCTATTACTGGGCAGTGTAGCGGAGGGCCTTGCGCGGGTTTCGAGCAAGCCGGTACTACTTATTCGCGGATCACAATAAACACGAGCGGATTGCTGGCAATGGACGGGTCATAGAATCTTCAACCATCATCTCGATGCTCCGACTGGCGGCAAATTCACAGCGCGTCTCGCGCGGTTAGACCCTATGTTTCCATTTCGCCAACTCTTGGCAGGTGAGCCATGGCATCTCTCCCCTGATCAATTGAAAACAATGAAGGCGATCTGGAAATTGAGCGTTGATGCAGATCAATTCATGGCTCGGATTAGTGCGATAAGTGAAATCACGTTTGATCGCGCCCGCGCGAAGCGGCAATTGAGGATCTTTTTATATTTTACATAGTGTCCGGGTCAGCGGATCTGAGTATGTCTGCGGCGGGGGTATAGGGCAGCCGCAGGGCATTCGCCACGGCGCGGCAGGTAATTTTACCCGCGTAGACATTGAGTCCATTTTGCAGGTGGATGTCGTCGATCAACGCTCGCGGGCAACCTTTATCGGCAAGTGCGCGAATGAACGGACGCGTCGCATTGTTGAGCGCGAATGTCGATGTCCGTGGCACCGCGCCGGGCATGTTGGCAACGCAATAATGTACGACACCATCGACCACGAAGCTTGGCTGTGAATGGGTTGTGGGATGCGATGTCTCGATGCATCCGCCCTGATCGATCGAAACGTCAACGATGACTGCACCAGGCTTCATCGCCTTGACGGTGCCTGCCAACACAAGTTTCGGCGCAGCCGCACCCACGACCAGGGCTGCTCCAACGACAACGTCGGCAGATTTGCAGAGTGCGTCGACTTCTGCCGGTCCCGCTGTAACGGCATGGACGCCGCCGCCGAATCTCTGTGAAAGCCGGCTTACCGTCGCGGCGCTTCGCGTCGCAATAGTAACGTCACCGCCCATACCGACAGCGATTTGAGCGGCATGCGTTCCGACGACACCGCCGCCAAGGATGACGACCTTCGCCGGCGGCACGCCGTCAGCTCCGCCAAGCAGAATTCCGCGCCCGCCGTAGGGACGTTCAAGAAAATGCGCCGCCACCTGAGGCGCCATACGGCCGGCAACGGTCGACATTGGCGCGAGCAACGGCAGCCTTCCGGCCGCATCGGTTACGGTCTCGTAGGCGATGGCTGTTACGCCCGATGCCAAGAGGTCCTTTGTCTGATCGAGATCGGGAGCCAGATGCAGATAAGTGAAAATCATCTGGCCGCGCCTCAGCTGCTTGCGCTCGGCGGTAAGTGGTTCCTTCACCTTTACGATCAGCTGGGCCCGCTGAAAAATTTGATCGGCGGTTGCGACAACGCGGGCCCCGGCCGCGGCATATTCGTCGTCGCTGATACCGGCGCCTTCGCCGGCATGGGTCTCCACCTCCACCTCATGACCACCGGCAACCAACTCCGTGATCGTGGAGGGGATGAGCCCGACCCGATATTCGTCCGGTTTGATTTCCTTCGGCACACCAATCAACATGATCGTCCTCTGGCGCCGATTAGCTCTTGAGGTAGATGAATGGCCGCAGACGCGCCACACGCAAGCCAACCATCAACACCACGGGCTTGATAGTGGCTTAAGGTCACAACAGCACGTCGGCCATCGGACGTCGCGGCGAATGCGGCACACTAAAACCTCGGCCCATTCGGAGCAGGAGCTGCGGGTAACCGGCTGTGCGCAATTCGGTCGCCAAGCGCGTGCGCAGCTCTGAAACTTCGATTGGCTGATTGAGATATGATGTGGAGTACCCAGCCTTCGTCGCAACCAGGAGCAGCCGCTGCAGAGCCAAGCCCGCAGCAAGCCAGGCTTCGTTATGGTCCATCGGCGTCGAGAGCCCCACTAGCAAAGGCGACCCGCGCGCCAGCTGCTCCTGTGCGGCGGCAACTCCGTTGCCCAGATCGAAGGTGCGAATTGCCATAGCGGCAATCGGGGTGGCGAAATCAGTGAGAACGTCGAGGCCCTGGGAAGAGGCCGGCATGCCATCATTGCTGCGCGACGGGTGAATCCAGCTCGCAAGTTCGCGTCGAAAGCGAGGATCATCGAATTGCGCTCGGTCGGCCTGCGCGATCAGCGCCGCAATGCGCTCGCGCTCGCTCAGAGTACGAGCGAATCCGACATCAACGCCTTCCGCCTCGGCGGCCAATTTAAGGCATTCGACGATGTCATTCGGCACGTCTTCGTTGATGAACGGACCGCGATTGGTCGCGCGTTGGGTAATTGCGTGGAAGAGATTGGCAAGATCGGGCAGCTTCGGCCCCGCGTCCGCGAAAACAATGCGGGCAACAACGTCAGGTTCGGCACTGTGCGGGAACGTGGTAATCTCAATTGGAACATCGAAATATGCGAGCGCAACCCGCAGGTTGAAGAGCGCGGCTCCGCAGCTAATGATGAGTTCGCGGTCGAATGGATCGATATTCGGCAGGCTTCGCGTGCGGTCGGCACAGATCAGAAGCTCGTTGCCGATGATCACAAATCGCCATGGCTGGGTATTGTGGCTGGATGGAGCAAGGACCGCGTAACGGACCGCGAAGCGCGCCTTGTCCACCGCTGTTCCGGTCGCCGGAAGGCCTGATGGATCGACATCCCACGCTGCGAGATTGCCGGCATTCATATTTCGCTCCCCGCCCATTATCAAAAGGCTGAACAGCGTGTGACCGTTTTGCCGAATAAACGCGAGCACGGCATGTTCACTCCCGCGCCGCCTAAGCTGCCAAGGCAAACTCCGACCTGGGACCAGAACCGCAATTAACCGCGGTCACGCCGCTCCACGTTGATATGCATCAAAGACGTGAGGCGTCCGCTCGACAATAAAATTATTGATCGCTGACAGTTGCGCCCTCGTTCCGAGGGACGGATTTTTATATGGCGCATAAGCAAGTCCTGTTCCGCTCCGCTGCCCGCGAAAAGATATTGCGTGGCACCACGCAACTTGCCGATTCCGTGCGTGTGACCCTCGGACCGCGGTCGAAGTCGGTACTGATCGAAAAGAAGTGGGGCGCGCCGATCGTATGCAACGACGGCGTGACCATCGCCAAGGAATTCGATCTCAAGGATCCCGAAGAAAACCTCGGCGCCCGCATGCTCCGCCAGGCCGCCGAGAAGACCGGCGACATGGTTGGCGATGGAACCAGCACCTCGACGATCCTGGCGCATGCCATTTTCGCCGACGGTGTGCGCAACGTGGTGGCGGGGGCGAGCGCAATCGACATCAAGCGCGGCCTCGATCGGGCGACCAAATGCGCGGTCGACGCCCTGAAAGCGCTGTCGCGCCCGGTCAAGACTCGCAAGGAAACCGCACAAGTGGCCGCCATTTCCGCACACAACGACTCGACGATCGGTGAACTCGTCGCCGACGCCATGAACAGGGTCGGCAGTGAGGGCGTGATCACCGTTGAAGAGTCCAAGACGACCGAAACCGCGCTTGAGGTCGTCGAAGGCATGCAGTTCGATCGCGGTTTTCTGTCTCCTTATTTTATCACCAACCCCGAGAAGATGGAGGCCGCGATGGAGGATGCGCTGGTCCTCATCTCGGATCGGAAAATCGGCGTGCTCAAAGACCTGCTGCCATTGCTCGATGAAGTCGTAAAATCCGGACGCCCGCTGCTGGTAATAGCCGAGGATGTCGAAGGCGAAGCGTTGGCGACGTTGATTGTCAATCACCTTCGCGGCAGCCTCAAAAGCTGCGCCGTGAAGGCGCCCGGCTTCGGCGATCGGCGCAAGGCCATGTTGGAGGATATCGCGGTCCTGACCGGCGGGCAGGTCGTTTCCGAAGATATTGGTCTTAAGCTCGAACACGTGACCGTCGAGCAACTCGGGCGCGCCAAACGCATAGTCGTCGACAAGGAGAATACTACGATCATTGGCGGCTCCGGGGATCGTCGGCAGATCGCCGGGCGCGTCGAGCAGATTCGGCGCGAGATCGAGAACACCACCAGCGATTACGATAAAGAGAAGCTGCAGGAGCGGCTGGCAAAGCTCGCCGGTGGCGTCGCCGTGATCCGGGTCGGTGCCCCTTCCGAATCGGAGATGAAATCGAAGAAGGAAGCAGTCGACGACGCGATCAGCGCGACTAAGGCTGCCGTCGCCGAAGGGATCGTGCCCGGCGGCGGGTTGGCGTTACTGCGTTGCGTGGATGCGGTGGCGCAGGAAGAGGCTAAATGTGAAGGCGACGAGAAAACAGGCGTGCAAATTCTCAAGCGAGCCCTTGAGGTGCCCACCCGGCAGATCGCGGAGAACTCCGCAGTCGATGGCGGCGTTGTCGTTGCTCGAATGTTGAACGGGAAAGGTAACGAGGGCTTTGACGCGGCACGCAAGGAATACGTCGATCTGATGGAAGCCGGGATTATCGACCCGACTAAGGTCGTTCGCATCGCTCTCGAAAACGCGGTCTCGGTGGCAAGCGTTCTTTTGCTTACCGAAGCTACGATGACCGAAATTCCCGAGGATAAAAAAGAACGCATTGCCGAGCCGGAAATGACGCTCTAGGCATGCGGAAGCGGTATCGACGCTAATACTTCACCGTTGAGCAGCAGTGGGAAGCGGAGAATGCAGACGGCACCTGAAAGCGAATTTCAAGGCATGGCCGGAACGGACGATGGCCAGGAAATCTACTTCCACCGCAACAGCGTGCTCGACGACGCATTTTCCCGATTGCGCGTGGGGTCACGTGTAACTTTTGCCGAGGAGCCTAGCGACAAGGGTGCGCAGGCAACGACTGTAAAACTGCTCGGAAAGCATGGGCTTCGAGCGTGATAATGCCGCCGGTGGCAAGCCGCGTGGGGTGGGAACATTTTTCGCATGATGCCGATATCGGCGTGCGCGGCTTCGGCGCAACGCCGGCGCAGGCGTTTGAGCAAGCGGCACTCGCGTTGACCGCGGTCGTCACCCGCGCTCAGGTTGAGGCGCTAAGTCCCGTCGAGGTCAGATGCGAGGCGCCGGATCTTGAGCTGTTGTTTGTCGACTGGCTTAACGCAATCATTTACGAGATGGCGGTCAGGCGCATGTTGTTTGCTCGCTTTGACGTGAGGGTTGAAGACACGAGGTTGGCAGCGACAGTGTGGGGCGAACCGGTCAGCGTGGCGCGGCACGCGCCCGCTTGTGAACCAAAGGGCGCGACCTACACGGCACTACGGGTGGCCCAGGAAACTGATGGCTTTTGGTCCGCGGCTTGTATCGTGGACGTGTGAATGAGCCGGCAAGATGGATATGAACCGCTTCACGCGTGTCGACGCGACGACTTGGCGCATCGAGCCTCACGGCGCGATGCGCGTGCCTGCGGTCATCTATGCCGACGAAAATCTGCTTCGCGACATGGACGACAAAGTCTATGAGCAAGCCGCCAACGTCGCGACGCTGCCTGGCATCGTTCAAGCGTCCTACGCGATGCCCGCTGCGCATTGGGGCTACGGCTTTCCGATTGGCGGCGTAGCGGCCTTCGATCCGGACAAGGGCGGCGTCGTTTCTGCCGGCGGGGTCGGTTTTGATATCTCCTGCGGCGTGCGCACGATGCTGACCGGCCTCAAGGTTGCCGATGTACTCCCGATGCAAAAGTCTCTGGCCGAGTCGCTGTTTCGCCAAATTCCGGCCGGGGTCGGCAGCAGAGGACCGATCACACTCGATGAGATTGACATGGACGCGATGTTGGCTGGCGGCGCGTCATGGGCCATTGAGCGTGGCTGGGGAGAGACGCGTGACCTCGAACGAATTGAGGAGCGTGGCAGGATGGCGGGCGCCCAGCCTGCAAACGTCTCCGAACGCGCGAAAGAGCGACAGCGCCGCGAGATGGGAACGCTCGGTTCCGGCAACCACTACCTTGAGGTCCAGGTGGTTGCGGAGATCTTCGACGGCAAAGTAGCGAAAACCTTCGGACTTTCACCGGACGACGTTGTCGTTACCATCCATTGCGGTTCACGCGGGCTTGGTCACCAGATTGGCACGGAATTCCTCAAGGAAATGCTGTTGGCCGCCAAAGCCTCGGGCATCGAGCTTATCGACCGAGAACTCGCCTGCGCCCCGATTAATTCTGAGGTCGGCGCGCGCTATCTCGGGGCCATGCGGGCAGCAATTAACTGTGCGCTGGCCAACCGCGAAATTCTTGGCCACTACGCACGCCGGGTTTTTACCCACTTCTTCCCCAGTTGCGACCTCCAGCTTTTGTTTGATGTCTCACACAACACTTGCAAGGTTGAGAGGCATACGGTGGAAGGAAGAGAGCGCGAACTCTTCGTTCACCGCAAGGGCGCCACCAGAGCCTTTGCGCCCGGGCACGAAAGCTTGCCCGAGGCGTTACGCCCCGTTGGCCAGCCGGTGCTGATCGGCGGCAGCATGGGGACCGCCTCTTATATTCTGGTCGGCGAAGCAACGGCCGAGAACAAGGCGTTTGCCTCGGCATGCCACGGCGCGGGACGGGCGCTGTCGCGGCACGCTGCACTCAAGCGGTGGAGCGGACGCAAGATCGTTGACGATCTTGCGGAGCAAGGCATCATCATCAAGAGTCCTTCGATGCGCGGTATCGCCGAGGAGGCTCCGGGCGCCTACAAGGACGTGACGGCGGTCGTAACCGCGGCAGAACAAGCCGGCCTCGCCCGACGCGTGGCGCGCCTGCGGCCGCTGATCTGCATCAAGGGATAAAATGAGGGTGCCGCAATGCACATTCCGCACGAATTAGCAGATGAGTTTCCTGACGAGACCGTGCTGATCGCCCGCTTGGCAAAAACCGACTATCTATTTAGGCGAACGGCAAGCCGTTACGACGCGGTCAATCGCCAGATCTTTCGCATCGAGTCCGAGGAACAGCCCACCGCCGACGAGGTCCTGGAAAATCTCAAGAAGGAGCGCCTCAAGCTCAAAGACCAGATTGCCCGCATGCTTACCAGAACCGAACGCCGGATGTAGAGTCATCTGATTGTGGCTGACAGGAACGACAAGAATGCCTGTTAGCGCCGCAACATCTTGTGCAAATCTGCGAGCGATCTTGTATTGATCACGTCATCGGCGGTCAGCCAGCCGCGTCGCGCTTGATCGACGCCGAACCGGATGCACTGGAATGCATCGACTGAATGGGCATCCGTGGAGATCGCCAGCGTTACTCCTGCATGTTTCGCCGCATGGATGTAATTATCGTTCAAATCCAGGCGGTCCGGCTGGGAGTTGACCTCCAGATGGCATCTCAGGTCGCGCGCCGCGGCGATTACGCGCTCCATGTCGATTTCGTAAGGCTCGCGTTCGCCGATCAATCGGCCCGTCGGATGGGCAATGATCGAGACGTATCGATTGTTCATGGCCCGGATCACGCGATCTGTCTGCGCGTCGCGCGGCAGGTCGAAATACGAGTGAACGGCGGCGACGACGATATCGAGGTTGGCCAAGCTCGTATCCGGCAGATCAAGCCGACCGTCCTTGAGGATATCCACCTCGATGCCTTTTAGGATGGTAAGACCGTGCAGATGCCCGTTGATGCGATCGATCTCGCGCGCCTGCCGACTGAGCCGCGCCGGATCAAGACCATGCGTCATGGCCACGCGACGACTGTGATCGGTGAGTGCGATGTATGCATAACCCCGCGTCTGAGCCGCCTCTGCCATCGCTTCGATGGAGGCGGTGCCGTCGGTCCAATCTGAGTGCACATGAAGGTCGCCGCGAATATCTTTTGTCGTCACGAGGCGCGGCAGCTTGTTGGTTGCAGCAAGCGCGATCTCGCCACGGTCCTCGCGCAGTTCGGGAGGGATGAAGGCCAGTCCAAGTTTCTTATAAATTTCCTCTTCAGTTAAGCCGGCAATGCGGCGCCGGCCGGAAAATAAGCCATATTCGTTGAGCTTCCAGCCGCGATGAGCGGCAATGCCGCGCAACGCAATATTGTGCGCCTGGGAGCCGGTGAAATAGAGGAGTGCGGCGCCATAGCTCTGTTCCGGCACCGCACGCACATCGACTTGCGGGCCGGAGCGCAGTACGACCGTCGTGCGCGTCGGTCCATGGGCGAGAACCTGAGCGACGTTCTCGTAACCCACCAGCTTGTTGCCGACCGCCGCCCCATCCTTCGCGGTCACCACGACGTCCAAATCGCCCACCGTGTCGCGACGGCGGCGATAGCTGCCCGCCACGACGACGCGGCCGCCGTTACGAAGAAAGGCAACCAGCGCTTCGGCTTCGGCTTCAGCAACCGACAGCTTGAAGCGCTGCTTCGCTGCAGGCTTTTCCAGCGCAACGGAAAGCTTCTTTTCGATCATCGGCCCAAACCCGCGAATCCCGTGCAGCCGTCCCGTTCTGACGGCGCGGCGGAGGTCGTCGAGGGTGTTCACTTTGAGCTTGTCATGCAGCAGTTTCACTCGCTTGGGCCCAAGGCCGGGAAGGGTGGCAATCTCGCCAAGCTCGCCGGGCAGCTTCCGTTTCAACGAGTCCAGGAGTGGGAAATGTCCGGTTGCAACGATCTCGGCAATTTTGCCGGCAAGATCTTTGCCGATCCCTGGAAGCTCCGACAAATCCCGCCCGGCCGAAAGCAGGCTTTTGATGCTTTGCGGCATACCTTCGATTACGCGGGCGGCGCGGCGATAGGCCCGAACGCGAAATTGATTCTCACCCTCGATTTCAAGGAGTTCCGCGGCCTGATCGAACATCGACGCGATTTCAGCGTTTTGCACCGGCACGACCAGCGCCTCCTTGCTGACGCTTTGTACCCCGGTTGGAAACGCTGCGATTTGATGCAGATCAGAAGCCGTCGGCCGCAGCCGCCGGGTTCGGCGAACTAACGGACCAGGCAATCATTGATCTGTCTCAATGCAAGCGGAGGCGCCGCACTGCGGCGTGGCCGAGCGCGAAGCGGACTGAATAAACAGCGATCCGGTTCGGCCGGTTTTTGCCATAGAATTCGTTGTGGCGGAGCTATTCGGGTTTTTGCGCCAGATCAATGTCGCCCCCGGCGCAGCTGACATTCTGCGATCGCGGGTACTTACCCACCAGTGCCGCGCATGGTTAGCAATGGCGCCTCGATATGGAACCCGACGCTCGCAAGCGCCAATTCTTGATCTGGTATGTGCTGGCCGCCTTGTTGGGTGTTCTGTTGTTTCAGCAATTTTGGACCAGTTATTCGCAAGTTGAGACCATACCGTACAGCCAATTCGAAGCGCTACTCGATCAGGACAAGGTGGCCGAGGTCACAGTCAGCACCGATTCAATCCAGGGCACGCTGAAAGAGGCCCTGCCCAGCGGCAAACGCGAATTCTTCGCGGTTCGAGTCGATCCGCAATTGGCTGAAAAGCTTGCCAGTCACCAGGTGGTGGTCAAAGGTGCGGCTTCGGGCGGGTTCATTCAAATCATTCTGTCGTGGGTCATCCCCATAGTCCTTTTTTACCTGGCCTGGACGTTCCTGTTTCGGCGTGTCGCCGAGAGGCAGGGGCTGGGCGGGCTTATGACCGTGGGCAAATCGCGTGCCAAGGTCTTTGTCGAGACCGACACGAAGGTAACGTTCAGGGACGTCGCCGGCGTCGAGGAAGCAAAATTCGAGTTGCAGGAGCTGGTCGCCTTTCTGCGCGATCCGAGGTCTTACGGCCGGCTGGGCGCGCGGGTGCCGAAAGGCGTTTTACTGGTAGGCCCGCCGGGGACCGGTAAGACGCTGTTGGCTAAAGCGGTAGCCGGCGAGGCTGGCGTACCGTTCTTCTCAATCTCCGGCTCCGAATTTGTCGAGATGTTCGTCGGCGTCGGCGCCGCGCGGGTACGCGATCTGTTCGAGCAGGCGCGCAAGGCGGCGCCCTGCATCATTTTCATCGACGAGCTTGACGCGCTGGGGCGCAGCCGTACCGCAAGCCCAATAGGCGGCTTGGATGAAAAGGAGCAGACGCTTAATCAGCTCCTCGCCGAACTCGACGGGTTTGATCCGAGCGTCGGCGTCATCCTGCTCGCCGCGACCAATCGGCCGGAAATCCTCGATCCAGCACTGCTGCGCGCGGGACGATTCGATCGTCAGGTGCTGGTGGACCGCCCTGATCGAAAGGGTCGGCTTGAGGTTCTCAAAGTTCACGTCGGGAAGGTGCACCTTGCGCCGAATATCGATCTTGACGCGGTCGCCGGGCTGACGACCGGGTTTACCGGGGCCGATATCGCCAATCTCGTGAATGAAGCCGCGATCGTTGCCACGCGGCGCAACGGCACGGCGGTCGGTTTGAATGATTTCACCGAAGCGATTGAGCGAATCGTCGCCGGGTTGGAGAAAAAAAGCCGCGTGCTCAACGCCGACGAGCGCCGCCGTGTCGCCTATCATGAAATGGGCCACGCACTGGTCGCCGCGACCCTGCCGGGCGTCGATCCGGTGCACAAAGTCTCGATCATTCCGCGCGGCGTCGGCGCGCTCGGCTATACCATCCAGCGCCCCACCGAGGATCGCTTCCTTCTCGGTCGCGCAAATCTGGAAAATCGCGTTGCCGTGCTGATGGGAGGTCGCGCAGCCGAGCAACTCGTGTTCGACGGCGATGTGTCAACTGGAGCAGCCGACGATCTGCAGCGCGCCACCGAGATCGCGCTTGAAATGGTCACCCGTTACGGCATGGACAAGAAAGTCGGCCAGCGAACCTATACGCCTGCGCCACAACCCTTCCTCGGGGTGCCGACCGGCGGCCACGGACAGGCCGCAGAGATCACCACCCGTGAGATTGACGTTGCCGTGCGTGACCTGATCGAGGAAGGATTTATCCGCGCGAAAAATATCTTGACGACGCGGCGCGCGGATCTGGATGCCGGCGCTCAATTGCTGCTGAAACGCGAGACCATCACCGCCGATGACTTCCCAGCTGTTCGCTCAGCAAAAGCCGCTGCTGAGCCGCAATTGCCGTTGGTGCCGGCGGCGAGTTGATCGGCAGAAGCATGGCTGTCGTGATCGGCGATAACAGCGATCGTCTCAGCTGGCGCCTCCATGGCAAGCTACGCCTCGGTGGAGCTCGAACGGCTCTGCTGAGCGGACCAGGATTGACCCATGACTGATCGACGTTTGTCGCTGTTCGCCTTACACGCGACTGCCGAACTGGGCGCTGCGGTTGCAGCGGCGCTGGACCGGCCTTTGGCCGCGCATGAGGAACGCGAATTTGAGGACGGGGAGCACAAGGCGCGGCCGCTCGAGGCGGTGCGCGGCGCGGATGTCTTCGTGTTACAAAGCCTTCACGGCGGACCGGAACAGAGCGCCAACGACAAGCTTTGCCGCCTGCTGTTTTTCATAGGCGCGCTCAAAGACAGCGGCGCCGCGCGGGTGACGGCACTGGTGCCCTATCTCTGCTACGCACGCAAAGACCGGCGCACCAAACCTAATGATCCGGTGACGACGCGTTATGTGGCGGGCCTGTTCGAAGCCGTGGGGACCGATGCCGTGGTTACCCTCGACGTGCACAACCCAGCCGCGTTCGAGAACGCCTTTCGATGCCCCACTGTGGCGCTGACGGCCGCGCCGTTGTTTGTCGATTATGTTAAGGCTCTGGCGGATGAGACGTTCAGCGTCGTTTCTCCGGATCCGGGCGGCACCAAGCGCGCGGACGTGTTTCACGAAGCGCTAGCGGCTGCGCTGGGACGCCGCGTCGGCAAGGCCTTCGTCGACAAGCGCCGCAGCGCGGGCGTCGTATCGGGTGATCTCTTCGTCGGCGAGGCGGAAGGCGCGACCGCACTTATCATCGACGACCTCATCAGCACTGGCGGCACGCTGGTGCGGGCGGCGCACGCGGCGCGGCACGCTGGCGCCAAGCGTATTCTGGCGTTGGTAACGCACGGGCTGTTCATGCCCGGTGCCGAAGTTGCGCTCATGGACCCGGCTATCGAACGGATCGTCGTCACCGATACGGTCCCCGCCTTCCGGCTCGGCGCCACGGCCACGCGGGGCAAGGTAGACACCCTTTCGGTGGCGCGGCTTTTGGCCGAAACCATTCGCCGCCTGCACGTCGGCGAGACGCTCACCGACCTTCTCGTCTTCTGAGATTTCTTTCCAGCCGCACCGCATCCGTGGCCGCGAGCTTTAGATAGGTGCGGGCAAGCGGCAGCCATTTTTCGGGTGTGCGTGGATCGGGCTCCAACAAGTGGGCGACGGCGAGACGCGCCCGCAGCGTCGCCCGATGGCAGCGGTAAAAAACAAAAAGTTCCTCGGGATGTCCGTCGTGAAGCGCGTGCATGAGGCGGCGGTGCAAATATTCGCCGGCCCAGGCGGCACCCAGCCGCTCGCATTCAACACAGAGGAAGGCGATTTCATCGAAGGGATCGACCATCCGCAGCCGCGTGTTGAATTCCAGGCAGTCGATAACGCGCACTGGATCGCCGAGGCAAATATGTTCGGGGCGCAGATCGCCGTGCCCATCGACAATGTGCCGCGTCCGCACGCGCTCGGTCAGAAGCTCGGCCCGCTCGACCAGAAAGCGGCGCTGCATGGCGTCGATGTGGCGAACGGCTCCGGAGGGCATACGAAAACGCGGGTCGAGCAGAACGCGGCGATTGTAGGCGAGGCTGCGCCATAACTCCGCGGCGTATAACGCAGGCGAAATGAATGCGGCGTTGGCACGGCGATAGAATTGTACCAGAACGGCAGCCAATCGATCGAGCTGCCAGCGATGCAGACGCCCCTCCCCGATGACGCGATCCAGCATCTGGGCATCGTCAAGCCGATTCATGACCACGAGCCAGTCAACGGCCTCTCCGTCGCCACCAATTGCGAGGCCTTGCTCCGAGAACACCAGCGGAACGACGTCGCGGTAGGTATCGAGGGCGAGACGACGATTGAGCTTGAGCTCGGCCCGACAAGCCGCCTCGCGGCGGGCGAGAGTCGAAAAATCGAGATAGGGGAAACGTACGGGCTTTTTGAGCTTGTACACCCGATCGCCGGCAAGAAACACTTCCGACATGTGGGTCTCGTGACGGGCGACGTCGGCCACCGGCGGCCGATAGCCGGCACCCCGGCTCAAGAATTCGATCTTGGCGGCGAGCGACGGTTCGGTCGCCGTAACCGGCTTCGGCTCGGGACCGGATCGGTGCTTCTTGACCAGCATGAATCAAGGATAAAGCCTCTCGCGGCCACGAGCCAATTGACGCGGATCAATCCGTCTTTTCGCCCAAGAGGATAGGACTCAATCATCCAGGATAGTGCAGTTAATATGAGCCCGTAGGCATTTGCCGGGTATTGGCCATGACTCAACTGGAATCGAAATCGTCCGTGCCTGCACCGGCTTCAATTGAGCCTGAGGATCAAGCGGCACAATTGTCGCTTCCGGCAGGACCGCTCCCCTCGAAGCGGCTCTATCGTCCCGCCGATTTGTCTGCGCTTTCATTCGAGTCGACGGCCGACATCGAGACGGCGGACGTGCTTGTCGGTCAACAGCGCGCTCTCGACGCCATCGAGTTCGGGACCCGCATTGGCCGACCGGGATTCAACGTGTTCATCATCGGGCCGAGCGGCATGCGCGCCCAGCACGCCATCGCGCCGGTTCTACAGGAGGCCGCCGGTGAACGGCGACGTCCTTCCGATTGGGTCTACGTCAACAACTTCGTCGATCCACATAAACCTGTCGCCATCGAATTGCCGGCTGGGCGAGCCGGCGAATTTCGCGATGGCATGCGTGCACTCATCGATGATCTCAAGACCGCTGTGCCGGCAGTGTTCGAAAGCGAAGATTACCAGACACGACGCGGCGCCATCGATCAGGCCTTCCAGTCCAAGCAAGGCGAAGCTTTCGTGGCTTTAAACGAAAAAGCCGCGGCGAAGGACATCGTCATTCTTCGCACCCCGATGGGTTTTGCGCTCGCCCCGGCGCGGGACGGCAAGCCGGTTCCGCCGGAAGAATTCAGGACCTGGCCGGAGGCAAAGCGCAAGGAAATCCAGGCCATCATCGAGGAGCTCGAAAAGGACCTCGAGCACATCGTGCGTCAGCTTCCGCAATGGGAGACGGGGCGGCGCGACGAGGTTCGCAAACTCAATCGTGACACCGCGAAATTCGCCATCGGACAATTCATTGATACCGCAAAAGCGCGCTTTGAGGATATCCCGAAAATCCTGGCGCATTTAGAGGTCGTTCGGGCCGACCTCATCGAAAACGTCGCCATGTTCGTCGTCAAAAGCGAAGGCGACGAGAGCTCGCCGTCGCAGGACCAGCTCGATGCGCCGTTTGAGCGCTACACAGTCAATGTGCTGGTCGGGCATGCCGGACGTGAACCGGTCGTTCCCATCGTCGAAGAGCTGCATCCGACCCTGAGCAATCTTTTGGGCAGCATCGAGTACGTCTCGCGCCACGGCGTGCTCGTTACCAATTTTCGCCTCATCAAGGCCGGCGCGATGCACCGGGCCAACGGCGGCTTTCTTCTGCTCGATGCGCGCAGCCTGTTGACGGAGCCATTCAGCTGGACCGCCTTGAAACGAACGTTGCGTCAGCGGGAGATCAGGATTGAAGACCTGGGCCGATTCATCGGGCTGACAAGCACTGTCTCGCTCGAACCCGATCCGATCCCGCTCGATGTGAAGGTGGTCCTGTTCGGCGATCGGCTGTTGTACTACCTGCTGGCAGCATTCGACCCGGATATTGCCGAGCATTTCAAGGTGCTCGCCGATCTTGAGGATGACATTGATCGAACGCCGGCGACGGAGGCCGCGCACGCTCGTATGATCGCGGCGCTGGCGCAGCGGCACGGCCTCAGGCCGCTCGATCGCGCCGGTACCGCCCTGGTTGTCGAGCATGCCGCCCGGCTCGCGGACCATGCCAACAAACTCACGCTGGTTGTCGACCGGCTCGATGACGTGCTCGCCGAGGCCGATTTTTGGGCCGGAAAAGCTGGCCGCAGCATGATATCCCGCGCCGACGTCGAGGCTGCCATCGAGCAAAAAATCCGCCGCTCTTCGCGGCTGCGCGATCGTGCGCAGCAGAGCATCCTTGAGGAGGTGGCCCTCATCGACACGTCCGGCGCCCGCATTGGGCAAGTGAACGGTTTGAGCGTTGCCGAACTGGCCGGATTTCGCTTCGGGCGGCCAACCCGCATTACCTGCCGGGTCCGGCCGGGAAGCGGCAAGGTCGTCGATATCGAGCGCGAAGTCGAGCTCGGTGGTCCGATCCACTCCAAAGGCGTGTTGATCCTATCGGGCTTTCTGGCGGGTCGATACGCGCTGGATACGCCAATGTCGCTGTTCGCGAGCCTGGTCTTCGAGCAGTCGTACGGCGGCGTTGAAGGGGATAGCGCGTCATCGGCTGAACTTTATGCGCTGTTGTCCGCACTCGCCGAATTCCCCATCCGCCAGGACCTCGCGGTAACAGGCTCGGTTAATCAGCAAGGACAAGTCCAGGCCATCGGCGGAGTGAATGAAAAGATCGAGGGTTTCTTTGACATCTGCCAAAAGCGCGGCCTCACCGGAACCCAGGGTGTGCTGATACCCGGCGCCAACGTCCAGCATTTGATGCTTCGCCGTGACGTTATCGAAGCCTGTTCTGCGGGTAAGTTTTTCATCTATCCGGTCGCCACGATTGACGAGGGGGTGCAACGATTAACCGGTCGCCCGGCGGGAGAGCGGGGCGTTGAAGGGGCTTATCCCTCGCAAAGCATCAATCGACTGGTCGAAGATCGGCTTCATGCATTCGCCCGCATTCGGCAGAGCTTCGGCCAGCAGTCTCTCGCCTCGCGTGAGAACCACACATGAGCGACACCAGCATCGGATACAAGCGCATGCTGGTCAGTCTGCCGCAGGGCGCCGTCAACCGTGCCGCGGTCGATGCGGCGGTGGATTTGGCAGAGTTTCTCAACATCGAACTTCTTGCGACCTTTGTTGCCGACTCGACCTTGCCGGCGCTCGCTGGGCTGTCGGGTGCGCGCGAATTACGCCCCCTTGGGCAGGGATGGCAGCCGATCGACCGGGCCGAGATCACGCGCGATATCGACAGGGCCATCAGTGTCGCGCGCCGGCACTTCGCCGAGAGCGTCAGAAGCCGCGCCATAAAGACGAGCTTTGATGTCCTTAGCGGCGCGGAAGCGATAGCCTCGCTGATCCGCTTCGACGATATCGTTGCAGTCCTCGAGCCGGCGCATCCAGGCGAGACGATCACGCGGCAATTCACCGGACTATTCGAAGCCGCATTTGAAATGGCGGGCGCCGTTCTCGTCGTCCCGAGTCGGATTGCGCGTACAACCGGTCCTATCGTGACGGTAGCTGCAGACCTGGACGATCCAAGTATTCGCGCCGCGCTCGAGATCGCCGCGGCGCTCAAAGAGCGGCTGATCATTGTAACGGCTGCTAGCACGCGCCCGCCGACCAGGGTCCTCGCCGATGCAGAACAGCTCGGTGTGCACGTAGAATATATCGTTGGCGGCGGTGTGGCGACGGACGCGTCGTCACTGGCCGCACCGGCGCCCTTGCGGGAGCGTTTGCGGGTTCTCACCCGTAGCGCATCGACTGACGACGCTGCTCGGCTGTTTTTGTCGCTACAGGGAATCCCGCTGCTTTTGATTGAGCCCGGCCGAAGGGGTCTGCCGCCGCGGAAATCAGAGGAAGACCTGGTCGTCAGCTCAGGCGGCTGATAGCGTGCTCCGGCCGTCCATTAGATCTTTTGCAGTTTGATCTCCGCGCCATTGAGCTCGTCGAGCACGTTTTCGTGCATCGTATCCATCAGAGCACCGATGCTGGTGGCCTTGGCCGCCCACTGTTCCCGGATTTTGACCCAGATGTCCGCGCAGGCTGCGCCGAAAGTTGCGCTGTCATCGATCTCGTAAACGCCTTGATGGAGGCGCTTGCCGGCTTTCACGACTTCAAATTTTACTCTCATTGGCAGTTTCCCCAAAACCCGTTTCTGAAAAAGCCGCTCTAAACGTGATCGCGATTTTCGGCTAAAGAGAACGCAAAATCAAACGGCTCAGTGCTACCTTGGCATTGAGCATTTGTGGCCGCGCGTCTCTCGTTGTCCTTGATCCCGGTCAAATTGTCGGGACCAATTTGACGCGGCGGCAGATTGCGTAAGATCGCTATGGTTGAGCAGAACACGCCCGATAAATCCGCCGCAGCGGCAAAGATCGAGATCAGCCTCGGCCGATTGGGTCAGTTGTTCAACTCGCTCGATCCTTCGCCGTTTCATGAGCGTGATCTTGACCAGGACGCCGAAGAGTACATCATCGGCTCGGCTGAAGAGATTGCACGCCAGCGTCCGCTATGTCTTGTGATCCACCTGCCCGCCGATCAGCTGCCTAAGTCCGGCACCGCCGATCTCGGCGAGGCAATCCACAATTACTTCACCTATCGCGAAGCTGCCGAACGACGGCGGCTGCGCCTGTTGTTTCGCGACGGCCGTATCGCCCTGGTCACCGGACTAGCGTTCCTGTTTTGCTGCGTGCTGCTTCGAGAACTGGCGTTTTCCCTCGGCAGCGGAGCGACATCCGACATTATCGGCGAGGGCATGTTGATCATTGGCTGGGTGGCAATGTGGCGCCCGCTGGAGATTTTTCTTTACGAATGGGTGCCGATGCGCCGACGCTGCCAAATCCTTGCCAAGCTCTCGACGATGCCGGTGATCGTTCAACCGAAATGACGGTTGGAACCGTGAGCAACCAGCACCGGCCGTGCCATTCCACGTTGATATGCATCAAGGACCGGTCACGGCCGTGGCCGGATCACCAGGACTGCTGCAGGCTTTATTTTACGCCGGCGGCTTTACAATCTCTGAGCCTCTGCACCGGAAGGCGCTTGAGTATGTCACTCACTTCCTCGTCCGAAACCTGACTGAAATCCGCGTAGTAAAGACCGATAGCGCCGAAGAACTCATGGTCTTCAAGGCAGACGAGGTCGTCCGCGTCGTCGCGCAGCTCGGCAAGGCTCTCCGTCGGCGCTACAGGCACCGCCAGAACAAGCTTCTTCGGGTTACGCGAACGAGTGGCGCGTAGCGCCGCCTTCGTCGTCGCGCCGGTGGCGATGCCGTCATCTATAACGATCGCCGTGCGATCTCTGATATCAACGCGCTCGCGGCTTCCCAGATAGCGTTGCCGCCGCCGCTCGATCTCGGCGAGTTCACCGTCGCAGACGGCCTTGAATTCGGTTTCGTCGATGCCCGCGAGCCTAATCACATCCTCATTGCGCACGATGACCGGCGCACCGCCGTCGACGACAGCGCCCATGGCCAATTCGCGCTGGAAGGGCACGCCGACCTTACGGACAAGGATCAAATCGAGGGGCGCATTGAGCGCTGCTGCGACCTCGGCTGCAACGGGCACGCCGCCGCGCGGGAGCGCAAGAATCACCGGCTGCTGCTTCTTGTAGTTGCCGAGTGCCTTAGCCAGTTTGCGGCCGGCATCGGAACGATCCTTGAACGGCATAGCCGTGCTCTCCGCTAGCCGTTCACTGGCGCTCGGGTGTCGGCCCGGAATGAACCGGGACAAGGTAGTGTTGAAACCATTTTCCGGCATGATCGATCACCGCTTCCAGCGCCCCCGGCTCGGGAAAGAGATGGCTCGCTCGCGGAACGATCTGAAGCGCCTTGGGTCCTCGCAATCTGGCCAACGCGTGCTCATTGAGGTCGATGACAGCGAAATCGTCGCCGCCGACGATCAAAAGGGTCGGCGCGTGGACTCGGTCAAGTGCATTACCGGCGAGGTCGGGACGCCCGCCCCGCGAGACCACCGCGCCGACACGGCGAGGAAGCTTTGCCGCCGCGACAAGTGCCGCCGCCGCGCCCGTGCTGGCGCCGAACAGACCCAGAGGCAACTTTGCCGCTGACGCGTAGCCCTCGAGCCAAAGGATGGCATCGGCAAGCCGGCTCGTCAGGAGCGGGATGTCGAAGACGTTGGCGCGGTCGACTTCCTCGGCAGGCATCAAAAGATCGAACAACAGGGTCGCGATGTCTCGATCATTCAGTGCGCGGGCGACAACCATGTTGCGCGGGCTCAAGCGGCTTGAGCCGCTCCCATGCGCGAAGACGACGAGGGCATAAGCGTTCTTCGGTATGCGCAAGCTTCCAACCAGCCCGAGCGGTGGGATGCGGACGTCTTCACTCTCGTCGGCGTTTCCGCCGAAGCCCCGCGAAACCGGACCTGCGGTCGTTGTATTCATGATCACACCGGACTCAACAGCGCGCAAAGAGCAGTCCGCCTCCCGGCATCTACGCGGCTTAAGTCTGAATAGCTATTATTAGACACTATTAGAGCTTGCGGGTTTTTGCGCCAGATCAATGAAATCTGGCGGGCTGCTTGGCCGGCCGCCTGGCGAGAGATGAGCTTGCAAAAATCCCCGATTAACACCTTTGCGCGGCACGTTTTGAGCCGGTCGAGGCAATAATCGGACGACCGGCCGCGGCATTGGCAATAATTGAACTGCTGGTCGCAACGCGTGTCGCAATAATCATCAGCAACTTTGTACGTAGACGGCGCCGGTCTGCTGTCAGAAAAGCAAGAACTGTTGGTCACAGAACCGGACCGCGACGAGGTATAGCCAACTCGTTTTAAATCTTGCGCCGGCGCCGGAGAAACGTCGACGATTGTTGCGCATACTCAGAGGCGTTTATTACTGCCCTCCACGAGCGCTCTGATCCTTGCTCGTGAACGAGCTTCGAGCGCCGCAACAGCGCGGGGCTTTATTCTGGATGGTTCCCGAACTGTCGCTAATTTCTCGGTTTGGCGGAGGGAGAGGAACTGGAAACTAACATTCTCTTGCAGAATTTCGCTCGGCTA
>VFSW01004698.1_pt1 | contig 20344 bp, 32 predicted proteins | sample 5358111 | NCBI WGS metagenome assembly VFSW01 (sample SAMN11554181, study PRJNA540505) | mine drainage metagenome | isolation source: sediment from site ElyBrook_90M | place: USA: Ely Copper Mine, Vershire, VT | collected 2017
CACCATACCCCTGTCCTGATGACCCGTGCCTTCCTATGCGCTTGCAGCGTCGCGCGCGAGCAGCCAGAAGCCGTAGCCGAAAATCTCAATGAGGCGGGCAATGTCGTCGCGGACGATGCCGTCGGTGAGCCCCTGCTTGTACATGAAGTCGCCGTAGTAGTTCTTCGGGATCAGCCTCATCACTGCGCGAGCTTCGAGCATGTTGCCGTCGTCGGCGAACTCGCGCACGACATGGATGAGCTGCATGCCGCACTCGTCGACCGGAAGCTGAACCGCCAGCTCGATGATGAGCCGGAGGCTATCCCGCTTGACGCTGTCCATTAGCGGGCCCGGTACGCGCGCTCGAAGGCGTCGTCCTTCTCTTCGTCGACCTCGGGCTCCTCGGTGCCGAGCAGCTCGTCGGTGAGCTGCTTGAAGTGCTCGGGGTCGCGCCCGTGCTTGACGGCGTCGGCGATGTTCGCCAGTGCCTGCTGGGGGTCCATATCCGTTGCGCGGATACGCTTGCAAACGGCGCACATGGTCTAGTTCTCCTTGGGCAGCGAGAGGATGTTCTCGCGGCTGAAAGTCTTGCGATATTGAGTGAAGCCGTTGAAGTTGCCCGACGGGATGTCGTGCATCTCGGCGCGTGCGACGTGCTCGAACGGGCTGAAGTGGCCCGGGTCGCCCTTGTCGACGTCGTTGAGGAGGCGGTCGTGCAGAGCGACGTCGTCGGACAGCGCGCGGACGCCGTCCTGGTTGACGTAGCTCGTGCGAGCGCAGCGACCGACGGAGACCTTCTTGATGATCTCCAGGCCGATGCGGGCGCGCGCGGCGAGGTCGTCGGTGAAGGTGCCGGCGAGCACCATCGCCTCCAGACGGTCCTCGTCGTTGATGTACGGCAGGTGCCACTCGCCGGGGCCAAGCGCGCGCGGCTTGTTGTCGAGGTACGCGCGCAGCATCAGCTTGGCGAGCACCTGGAATTCCTGCTGGGCAGCGGGGTGGCAGCGCAGCGCGAAGAAGTTCGCGTACTCCGTCGCTGACACCAGCGTCACCATGTGCTGGAAGGGTTCGGTGATGCGGTTGGCGATGGCCTTGTGCAGGCCCAGCTCGGCGAGGCGCTTGCTGTGGTGAATCGCGTCTTCGCACGCCTCCAGCCAGGCTGTCATCGCCGCGTCCTTGTTCTCGACCTCGGCGACGGCCTGCATGCCCTTCTGGTTCGCGGCCCAGAACACCGGCATCGCCGGATCGCTCTGGATGCGCTTCAACATCTTCTCGATGGGGATGGCGCGGCTCGACGCGGCGTTGCGCGAGAACACGCGGTGGGTCATCAGCTCGGAGTGGATGAAGCGGGGGTAGACCAGCTCGAAGGTGGTGAGGCGCTTGCCGCACGGCGCGAGGCTGTCGGCGATGATCTTGACGGCGATGCTCATACTAGGGAAATAACGAATCGACGTTGATGGAGGTTCGACCCACGCAGTGGAACTTGCCCTGGCTCATCGGTATGCCATCCTCGACGACGACGTCAATCTCAGGCTTGTCGTCGTAGTAGATGCCGTAGACGCTGCCGTCGGCGTAGCCCTTCAGAAGGGCGTCGCACGCGTCGCACAGAGCGTCGATGGCGCCGTCCCAGTTTCCATAGGTGACGAACGGCTTGATGACGTGCCCGAGGCGCGCGAAGCTGGCGCGGGCGATCTTCTCGACCTCCAGCTCGCTCAGAGTGGGCTCAGAGGGCTGTGGCGGCCACGGTCCTTCGATACACATCAAAACACCTTCACCATGAAGAGGCTGGGATCGCCCTTGGCGTAGTAGTTGGGCTTGAACTTCACCGGCACGAAGCCGTGACGCAGATAGAGGCGCAGGGCGGGGACCGCGGCAGGGCGCCCATCGAGCTGCGCCGTTCCGTTGGTGGCCTTGCGGATGTCGGCGAGCGCCGCGTCGACCAAGCGGCCGGCGACACCGCGCCCACGGTACGCCGGCAGCACGGCGAGGCTGGAGATCTCGTTGCCGTCGATCCAGATACAGCCCACGATGCCGTTGTGGTCGTAGTCGGCTTCGACGAAGCACATCGCGCCCTCGTCGACCATGATGTCGAGCATCTTCCGGCAGAAGCGCTGGTTGGTCGGAAAGCAACGCTCCAGGCGCATAATGCCGGGCCAGTCTTCGAGGCGGCGTTCGCGAATCATGACAGCACCAGGCAGGCGATGATGGCGTAGTGGGTCAGGTGGTGCACCATCTGGTCGATGCCGAGCGAGTGCCAGAACATCCGGTTGCTGCGCAGCGAGGCGAGCTTCTCGCCGCGCTCCTTCACGATCGTCGACTGACGGTAGGCGTCCTTCGAGGAGAATCCCTTGAAGTCCTTCAGCCAGCCCATCGTCTTCTCGTACTCCTTGCCGGTGAGCGGCTTCCAGCGCCCCATCAGCTTCGGGCTCGCCTTGATGCGGTCCATGGCGAAGTGGATCACGAAGTCGAAGCCGGCGAGGGCGCACGCGAGGTCGAGGTCGTGGCGTGCAACGAGCGCGATGAGGAACGTGAACGTGCCGTGCACGAACGCGTGCGCGGCGAGAGGCGGCACGAAGGCCCAGCCCTCCTTGAACTTGCCCAGCATCCACGGACGCTGGAGAGGGTAGTCGGCGAGCCAGTGCTTGAGCTGGTAGGCGACCAGCAGGATGAACAGTGTGGCGATCACTTGTACCAGCCCTTCTCGTCGATGGTGCGACGGATGCGCGCCGGCAGCATGCGCGTGGTATCGCCGCCGTTCTTGACGAGGTGGCGCACGTTCGTCGACGACCAGCCACCCACACGGTCGACCCAGAAGATCTCGACGCGCTTCTCGTCGACGAGCCTCATGATGCCGTCGAAGCCCTCCCAGTTGCCGAATACGTCCTTGATGTCGTTGCCGAGGATGAGGACGACGGTCTCGGGCTTGTGCGTGTTCAGGACCATGCGCAGCGCGTTCAGCGTCAGGCCGCTGCCGTGCTGCGCCCAGTTGCTGTACTCGACGGTGGAGACCCATACGGGGCAGTGATGCGGCTTGATGGGCTGCACCAGCTCCCAGCACATGTTGACGCGGTCGCGGAAGTCGACCAGCTCCTTGCCGTCGGGGTGCTTGTACGCCGGGGCCACCATCAGGCCGTCGATGTTGGCGCACTCGACGGCGTGCAGGATGGTGGCCTGGTGCCCGACGTGCGGTGGGTTGAAGCTGCCCCCGTAGAAGCCGAGGCGCTTCACGAGACCACGCCGTCGAGCTGGTCCATGTGGAACTGCGCGAGCTGACGGATGTCGTCGAGCGTGGCCGTGAACTCGCACGGGCCCTTCTCGTAGACGGTGTACAGCGCGCTGTCCCAGGCGTGCGGCGTCATGACGGTCTTGTAGCCGTCGGTCGCGTTGCCCGTCAGTGTCATCAGCCCGCGCTTGCTCTTCTTGCCCGGGTCGGTGACGGGGTCCTTGTAGACGTCGTTCCAGTGCCCGTAGCTGTCGAGCACTGCGCTGCACTTGAACGCGAACTTCTGCGTGTCGCGGTTCACCTTCTGGAGCAGCGCGCCGCCCGAGCCGAACGCCAGGTTGGCCGCGCTGAAGCCCTCCCACGCGAGACCGTCCAAGATAGTCTTGATGATCTTCGGGTCGACGCCGTCGCCCTGGATGAGGCGGAAGTGCGCCGGCAGCTCGCCGTAGCCCTTCGCATTGTCCTTCACCAGGCCGGCATCCTCGAACTGGTACAGGATGCGCAACAGCACGTCGATCGGGTCACCGCTGTCGGGCCGGATGACCAGCGTCGCGCCCGAGGCGGCGATGCGCTCGCTCTGCGAGATCCAGTAGTCGACGGCCTTGAAGATGTCGTAGCTGTCCGACACGACCGCCACGATCTTGCCGGGCCGCGCGAACTGCTGGAGCATGTTGTTGAAGGCGTCGCGCTCGCGCTCGGGCCCCCAGCTCGTGATGGTGCTGTGCTCGGCGGCCGGAATGCTGAAAGCCGCCATCGGGCACTTGTAGTACTTGTTGGCGCAGACCACGCCCTCGACGGTGTCCGAGCCCTGCCAGCCGGCTGCCAGGTGCGCCGCGCCGCCGATGGCCGCGCTCTCACCGCTCGACACGCCGCGCGCGCCGAAGTCGTGCAGCTTGAAGTTGAGCCCCTCGACGCCGCCCGTCTCCATCAGGTACTTGCGGATGGTCTGGCGCATGTGCCAGCTCTGCGTGGCGACGGTGATGGGGTACCAGAGGCGCATGATGAACGCCTCGACCCACGTCACGATCCAGAAGCACTCGGGGTCGAGGCTCTCGACGGTGAGGAGGCAGTTGTGCGTCGGAACGACCGCGCCCTCGCTGACCGCCTTGATGCGGATGGGGAGCATGCCGCCGTGCACGTTGACGATGCGCCGCCAGCCGGCTTCGGGGAACGGCGTGCCGTGGGCGGTGAAGAAGGCCTTGGCCTCGTCGACGTCGTCGTGGGGTCACCGGGCGCGACAGGTAGCGCCGGATGAGGTACTGGAGCCCGAAGAACAACGTGCGGTCGTAGGTGCCGCCGCGCGATTCGAGGTAGCTGAACATGCCGCGCGTGCCGGCGGGGTACTGGAGATAGTGGGACGCCTTGTAGGAGTCCGTCATCAGGATGATGTTGTCCATGGTCAGACCCCGCCGTTCATGATGGGATTGCCGTCGAACACCGTCGGACGCATGCCGTTGTCGTAGTAGGCGAGCGTCACCATCGAGTGCTTCGCGTCGTCGAGGGCACGGTGCTTGATGCCCTTCTCGCGCGGCCGTCCCTTGAACAGGTCCGGCATGAACAGCTCGGCGAACTTGTTCAGCGACGTGATGTCGAGCAGGTGACGGTGGAAGCGTGCGGCCAGGCGCGGCATGTGTGCGCGCAGCCAGATCAGATCGAACCACACGCTGTTGCCGACGAGCCGGAACTGCTCGGGCCCAAAGCTCTCCAGCCAGGCAAGCATGTCGTTCTCTGCCTCGTAGCGGCGCAGACAGTCGCCGCTGTCGATTTCGGCGATGAGCCCGTTGTTCGTGTGCATCTTGAGGACGTCGTCGTCCTCGAAGTTGTACTCCGAGAACAAGGGCCGCACGTTCTGGCGGTAGAAGCCCAGGACGTTGAGCTTGGGATCGGTGATGATCGTGGCGATTTCGATAATGGAGCCCTTGTCCGCTTCGCGGTGCGTAGTCTCCAGGTCGGTGAATGCGAGCAGCATTGTTGCCTCCGATCGGGGTATAACGAATCAGCGCCAGCTCGACATGTTGCAGTAGTCGGCCGGCGGCGCCGTTTCGATCGCGACCTCCATGACCTGGTTGCGCTCGATCCAGACCTCGCTCTCGCTGTACTCGATTTCGCCACCACAGTGGATGGTGACGATGACCCTGCGCGGGAGCGGGTTCTTGATGGTCATGTGGATCTCGCTGCCCATCTTCACGTTCTGCGTGACGTAGGGCGCGACGGGATGCGGGTGCAGGATGACGGCGAAGAGCAGGGACAGCAGCGCGTTCATGGGCTTCTCCTAGAGGTCGGCGGGCGGGCCGGGGAGTCCGACGTAGTGGTAGGCGTCGACCTCGCAGGCCTCGTGCATGTCGTAGGACATGACCTCGACCAAGAAGAAGCGCTCGCCACGGGCCTTGACGAAGATGTTGCGGGTGCTGTGGCCGTCGAAGATGTTGCCGCGACAGTACACCGTCGCGATGGCGTCGTGGTCGCCGGGGTTGTGCAGGTCGGCGCTGAGGGTGACCTGGCGCGGCCGGCTGAAGTACATCTTCGAGTAGGGGTCGCGCGGGTCCTCGGCGAGCGAGGCCGGGTACGTCGTCACGAAGGGGCGGATGGCGTTGTAGTCGGGGCGCGCGCCCATGAGCGGGACGGTTCCGCAGCACGTGAGGGCGAACAGCGCGCCGAGCACCATGGCGCCGAACACCACCCTGCCGAAGTTGCGCTGCGCAAAGTCGCGGGCGCGGAAGTACAGCGTCTCGACGCCCTCCAGCACGGTCAGGAAGAGCCAGAAGACAACGCGCAGGAAAAGTTCGAACAACTTCATGACAGCTCCGGTGGCTTGGGTGGAATCTTCACGGGGTGGTCGTTCGCAGCCGCGATGCACGCCGCCGCGTACGCCTCGATCTTGCCGCGCTGGCGGCCGTCCCACTTTGCGACGCTCTCGGCCGTCACATGGATGTCGATGAGGCTGAGCATGTCGCGGATGTCGTAGGCCTCCTTGTCGAAGATCTCGACCGCGACCTCGGTTGTGGCCTTGATGTACTTCTGCGTGTGCTTGTTGATGGGGCGCAGCTCATCCGAGTAGGCGAGGATGACCTCACCCGTATCATGGGCACGGAGCCCGTTCACGTAGATCGGCGACGTGGCGATGACCTCGAACCAGTTCATGTGCGGCGTGAAGGCCGAGACCTCGACCAGCGTGCCGTCCAGGTCTGAATCGCCTCCGTAGCCCTCCAGGAAGGCCGCCAGGGCTGTGGCCGGCGGATAGTAGTCGCCCTCCTCGTCTACGAGGAAAGTCTCTTCCTGGGGCTTGCTACGCATCGTCGCCACCGAACCTGCGGCCGAGCCGGTACGGACCCACGAAGAGCGCCGCGACAACCACGACGGCCAACAGGATCGGCCAGAACACGATCGAGAACACCTTCACGGGAGCGTCGATGTTGCTGAACTCCTCGCTGTGACCGCCATCGTAGGCGCCCCAGCCCACCTGCGCGAGCACAAGGCCGACGAAGTACAGGCCGAGCAACAGCAGCACGACTACACCTTCGCGACAGCGACGACGCGCGCGGGCACGCCGAGACGCCCCATGCGGTTGATCTTGCGGGCACCCGCCGCCTGCGCCAGCTTCTTCTCGCGGTGCGCGCTCGGCTGGAACGGGTTGCGGTACGGGCTCACCGACGGATCGGCGAACTTCGACGGACGATTGCTGTACGCCATGGGCCTACTCCTTCTCCGAGAGGAACGCCTTCACGGCGTCCTTCACGGGCTGGTCTTCGTTCTCGATCAGCGCCTCGGGCGTCGTGGCCGTGCCGCCCGAGCCCCACTCCGGCCCGTTGCACGAGCAGTGGCCGCCGCTGTCGATGTACCAGACGCCGTCCTTGACGTAGACGACGATCCACGAGCCCTCGTAGTTGCCGGTCTCGTAGCAGGCGTAGACGAGCTTCGCGTCCTTCAGGCCTTCGGCTGCGGTCGACTCGTCGTCGTACCAGCCAGCGACTTCTTCGATGGTGGGCTTCTCTTCCGTGCTCATGCCAGGGATATAACGAATCGCGTGAGCCCAAAAAGAAAAGGGCCCCACGGCGCGAACGCCGGGGGCCCATTGGACAGCTCAGGGCGAGCCGTCGCGAAGGCTAGTTGATGGTGTAGTCGATGACGAGCTGGCCCGCGGGAACCACGACGCCCGTGCCACCCTTGGCGATCGAGACGGTCAGGATCTGGCCGGCTGCGAGCGCTGCGTTGGCGGCCGTCAGCGTGAGCGCCTTGGCGACCCACTGCACCCAGTTGCCCGAGGCGATGTTCGTGGTGATCGCGGCGACCGTGACAGCGCCCGTGCCGTCGGAGTTGCGACGCTGGACGGTGATCGTCGCGTCGTTGGTGTTGTCGGCGGTGAGCGCCGCGTCGGGGACGTAGCGAACGGCCTTGACCGTCATCGCGCACGAGGCGCGGTAGAACGCGTGCTCGGCGGTGGCGGTGGCGGCAGCGCCATCGGCCGCTTCCTTGTCCCACGAGTCGCTCAGGAGCTGCGACGAGCCGAAGCCCGAGGCCGCCGTGAGCTTGCCCGTGATGCCGTTCATGCGCGCAACTTCCTGCTCGCCGGCTGCTGCGTTGGTACGATCGACGGCGACCCACACGAGGTCTTCGCCGTCCTGCTTTTCACGAATCATTGGAGTGTCTCCCTAAAAATTGAGGGGTCCGGTCCGTCACCGGCCCGGACCCCTCGTCAGTTCAGCGCGCTACTAGAACGAGCCCTTGAGGTTGTCGATCAGCACGTTCTTGCGGGGCTGCGTGACCGCCAGCGTGCAGAAGCGGAAGTGCGCCTCCGGCGTGCTGAGGTCCGTCACCGCGAGCTTCAGGCGGCTGTAGCTCGACAGCTCCTTCATGACCATCGTGTCGCCCTGCACCAGGAAGCCCGTCACGAAGCCCGGGTTCTTGTTGCCGAGGTCGGTGAACGTCGTCGAGGGCGCGCCCGCCGCCAGAGCCACGCGGCCGATGAACTTCGCGCTCGCTGCCGTGCCGCCCGCGGGCGAACGGTAGACGTTGAAGTAGCGCGTGGTGCCCGAGGCCGGGTGGTTGATGACCACCGTGAGGTAGTCGCCAGCCACCACGACCGTGCCCGTCGCCGAGGCCGTCGCCACCGACTCACCGATCTCGTTGGCCGAGGTCGCGAAGTAGGTGTAGACGTCGCCTGCCTTGAAGGCCGTCGCCGTCGAGCCGGTCACCGAGGTGATGGCGCCGAGCGAAGCCGGGGCGAGCGGACCGCGCGAACGCGCAGCCTGCGGACGGGTCTTGCCGCTGAGGAAGCGGCTCGACTCGATCGAGCAGGTGCCCGTCGAGACCCACTGCTTGCGCAGCTCGGAGCCCGTAGCGTCCTGCGGCGAGCCGGCGAGGACGATGCGCTCCTTGCCGTAGGTGATCTTGTTGTAGGCCGAGAGCACCTTCGGGTCCACGACCAGCTTGTCGGCCGAGCCGAGGTTCATCGCCGAACGCGTGGTCGCGTCCTCGATGTTGTCCTGGCTGAGCGCGCCGCCGCCGTAGATCACGACCGAGTCGTCCGAGCCGTACTCGCCGAGCATCAGGTCGTGCGCGTTGCGCTGCGCATCCGACTGACGGATCTGGATGTCGAGGCCGAACATGTTCGGCATCAGCGGGCATGCCAGCGGGTTGCCGTCGAACACACCTGCGTTCGAGAAGTCGGCGCGACCACGGAACGAGTCGAACTCGATGTCCGCGGCGAGCTTCTTCGCGGCGTCGGCCGCTGCGCGCTCGTCCGCCTTCTTGCCGTCCACCGTCTCGACGAGGGTCGAGGCGAGGGTCACACGGCGCGTGTGCGAGTAGAAGCACATCGGGACCGTGATGCGGACGTAGTCGCTCGTCTCTTCCTGGCCGACGGCGCCTTCGAGCTGGGCCGAGCCGCCGAAGATGCCGTAGCTGAGCTGACGATCGAACTGCGCGAGCGTGCTCTTGCAGCTCTCGACCTTGATCATCTTCGCCAGCTTCAGGTGGCTGTCGTCGAAGGTGACCACTTCCATGACGCTCGACAGGTCTTCCACCTGAAGAGCCGCGCCCTGGACCAGGCCGGACGGGGCGACGTTGTAGCCACCCGCTTCCAGTGCCTTGGTGAGCGACTGAATTGCCTCGATTGCGTTATTCATGACTTTCTCCGTTCCTCTTTTTCAGTCGCCCGCCTACTTGGCGTCAGCGAGCAGATGTTCGATCTTGGTGACGTCCACGCCGCCGACGCTGTACTTCATGACCAGCTCCTTGTCGGCCTTGGACAGCTTCCCCGAGCGAACCTTCTCGCTCAGAACAGCCTGGACTTCCTTCTTCGTCAGCTTGGCGGCTGCCGTCGGCTTGGTCTCCTCGGTGCGCTCGATGAAGCGCAGGTCCGAGAGCCCCTTCACCGACTTGCGGATCGGGGTCGCCACGACCTCGGCGAGCTGAAGCAGCGCGGTGTTCTGCGCGCTGAGCTGCGCCTCCAGCTCGGCGATCTTCGCCTCGCTCTTGGCCATCTTGCCTGCCTCGACCTCACCGCCGTTGCCGTCGGTGGTCGTGAGCTGCTTGCCTGCCTTCATCTCGCCCATCGCCATCGGCGCTGCGCCCGGTGCGGGCGGCGCTGCTGCGGCGGGCGGGGCGCCTGCCGGCGGGGCCGAAGCCTCCGGCGGTGCGCCTGCGCTCTGCTCCGCACCCATGACGGCCATGAGGGCCGACTTGGCTGCGAGGTAGTGCATCTTCAGCGACTCCGGATCGAGCTTGGCGTACTCGGCCTGGAGAGCCTCCGGCGTCGGGGCGGGCTGGATGGCCTGCTCCTGGCCAGGTGCTGCTGCGGGGTCGGCCGGGGCCGAAGCCTCGGGCGGTGCGCCAGCGGGCGGTGCACTGGCTTCCGCCGGGGCCGAAGCCTCGGGCGGTGCGCCAGCGTCGTCACCACCAGCGGACTCATCCGACGGCGGCGGCGATGCGGGACCCTCGGAGCCTTCCGACTCCTCGGCGGGTGCGTCGTCCGTCGCACTCTTGGCCAGGGCCTGATCCGACTTGAGCAGATCGCTCAGCTCGGCAGCGCACTGGTTGAGCGCGGCGTCCAGCCACTCCTTCTCGAACTTGATCTCAGCCATTGGATCCTCCGTTCTTGGTTGATCCTCTGGACTACTGCTGCGAGATCAGGGCGTGGTAGACGTCCGGGGCGTACGTCGCCTTCAGGTTGGTCGGGCCGAACGCCGCGCCGCCCGTGGCGCCCGCGGTGATCGTGCCAGCCGTCGGACCAACGCCCGACGCCGACTCGTACCAGCGCGTCTCGCAGCCCATCGCCATGCACTGGCCGATGACCGGGAGGAGCTGGGCGCGCGTCGTGGGATCGGCGCCCGCGCCACCTGCCGGGTCGGCTTCCGATGCGACGGCGATGACGTGCGGCGTGAACACGTTCTGGGCGAGGCCCAGGACGTCCTGCGCCAGCGGCCAATCGACCGCCGCGACCTTGATCACGAAGCTCGCGCTGCCGGCGACGAGGGTGCCGAGCGAGATGAGCGGATTGCCGTCGGTGTCGAACGACTCGGCGACTGCAAGCGCCTGGCGGGCCTTGAGCTTGTCGGCCAGCTCGTGTGCGATTGCGAGGGCCTTGTAGGAATTTGCCACGGTAGATCTCCTGGAAAAATTGGGGCGACGCTCTGTGCGCCAGCCTGTTGACAAACCAGTAGATTGCGACAGCGACGTACCACCACGACCAGCGGATCTACCACCGCGTTTAGCGACACAATCTATCTGTCATGGCAGAGACAGCGTTCTGTACGGGGTGCCAGAAGACGAGGGTGAAGTCCGAATTTTACGAGCGCCCCATGCGTAGTCGAAACGGGCGCGACGTCTCATACGACTGTAAAGAGTGTCGAGCCAAGGGGCGCAACCGTTCTGAAGAGACGTGGAACGCACGCTTCAAGTTACACGGCACCGTGTGCGTGGCGTGCGGCATTCCAAAGCCCCTTGTTGCAGAAGGAGAGTGCTCTGCGTGCTTGGCAGATCGCGGACTGAGGGTGTGCCGTGTCTGCGGCGAGCTGAAGGTGTTGCTACTGGAATTTTATCAGAAGCGCGCCGAGTGCAAGCTGTGCTCTACGACACCCGGTACCGACCGGGAACCTCCTCTCAAGTCGCTCCTGACCTGTCGTATTTGCCGTACGAAGAAGTCTCGCGATGAGATGGCGTCACGCAACACCTGTAAGCCGTGTGAGATAGCCGGCCCACGACGCAAGCGCGATGCCTTCTACCGTCAGACTTACGGTGTCTCGTTGGATGAAGTCGAAAAGATGGAGACCGCTCAGGGCGGTCGATGTGCCATCTGCAAGAAGGAGCCTACCGGCCGTCGTCTTGGGGTCGACCACAATCACCAGACCGGCGCCGTGCGCGCTCTCCTTTGCCGCGCGTGCAACGTAGGCATTGGATACTTCGCCGACAGCCCCACGTTACTGCGCGAAGCGGCGGCGTATATCGAAAAGCACCTGTAAGCTACGCCGGCTTCGACGGGGCGGGAGCTGAGGCGTCGTTGAGCGCCGGCACGGGCTTCTGCTCGATGGTCGGCGGCGCGAGCTGGAGCTGGTCGGCGTTGAGCGGGATCGCGCCTTCGTGCCCTGCGTGCAGGCTGTGGGCGAGCAGCGACGGGACCGTCGACGGCGTGTGCGTGCCCTTCTGCGCCTTCGCGGCGTAGACGGCACGGTCAGCCGACGGGAAGTCGTGGCCGATGCCGATGCTCATGGACAGCTTGCGCGTGCCACCGACGGGCGGCATGGCGTCGAGCTTGCCGCGCAGCGTGCGCGCGAACTGGGCGGCGTGCTCGTGCGTCGGGAAGTGGGCATGGAACTCGTCGCCGCCGAAGCGGTGAGCCTTACCGCCGTGCTCGTTGCTGGCATCGCGCCATGCACCGCCGAGCGCCTTGATGGCGGCGTCGCCGACGGTGTGGCCGAGAGCCGGGTCGTCGTTGATGCCCTTGAAGAAGTTGGCGTCGCCCACGACCGTCGCGCCGGGCGTGTTCTTGGCCGCGAACTGCTGGTAGGCGAGCTTGTTGCCGAGGCCCGGGATCATCGGGTCCTCGAAGACGTGGCGGCGCAGGACGGCGAGAGCGCTCTTCGACTTCTCGTCGCCGGCCATCGTGTCGAGGTGGGCGAAGGCGTCGTCGGCGTTCATGTCGCTCTTGCGAAGCGACGAGAACACCTTCTCCATCTTGGCGACCTGGCGTGCTGCCTGTGAGCCCACGCCCTTGACATAACGAATCTTGCCGGCCTTGCTGCGCACGTTGTCGAGGATTGTGCTGACCTCGTGGTGCTCCAGCGGATTGCCGTCGAGGAGGAACTTGCCCTCCTTGGCCTCCAGCACGTGCGGCTGGTCGTGGCCGGCGCGCGTGTAGTGCCACACCGACGGTGGCTTGACTTCGAGATGAGCCTGGAGCTGTGGCGCGGGCGCCGGAAGAGGGTCGAGCTGCGCGATGGGGATGAGGTGGTGATGGTGACCACCACGTAGCGCCTTGTGCGAGGCGTGCGTCATGTCGGCGATCTGCTGCCCGAGCTTCGACATCGTGTAGTCGTCGATCGCGCCCTCGGGGATGTGGCTCGCCAGGTGCCCGTAGTAGTCTTCCAGGTGGTGAATCGCGCCCTCGTGCACAAGGAAGCGGCCCGCGGGCGTGTACTGCTTCTGGCCGTTCTTGTCGACGACGTGGAAGACGTGGTGGATGTCGTTCGGAAGCATTACTTGTTCTCCAGGTCGCTGACGTGCACTGTCGGGCGCTTCGTCACGACGAAGTGCGTGCCCTGCTGTGCCTTGGGCAGCTTCACCAGATCGTGGTGGCACCAGTCCTGTGCGTTCTGCGACGGCACGGCGACGTAGTGGTCGTTGTCCTCGTGCAGAAGTGCGTACTCGCCCTTCGCGGCGAGAGCGTGGCCGGCGACAACGGGGTGACCTGCGAACATGACGGTCTGCTCGCCGGGCTCCGTCGGAGTGACGTCGCGCGTCTCGCCGAGCGCCTTCTTCACGTCGATGCTGAGCACTTCAGCCTTGCGCATCTCGGAGCCGACCGTGCGGATTGCGTGCGCCGCCATGAGCTGCGGGATGAGGTGCACCATCGCGAGGTGCGCGGCGGGAATCTCGCCGTACTTCTCGATCCAGTGGTGGTGCAGCATGGCCGCGCGGAACGGCAGGCTCTCGTCGTAGCCCTCCTCGCCCTTCTTCAGCTTCGGCATGACAAGGAACGGCATGACGGGGAACTTGTCGATGGTGTGAGGCAGCGTTGCCGCCCAGCTCGGGCGGTGGTCGCTGTAGTCGTTCTTGCCGTTCGACCACATGCCGCGCGAGCGCTCGTGGTCGACGATAGCCGACCAATTCTTCCAGAAACCGCCGAAGACGGCGTGACGACGCTTCTGCTCGGGCGTCTCGCCTTCGAGCCAGTGACCCCAGCGGTCGACCATGTGGCCGACGGCAGGCGAGTGCTTCTCGTAGTAGCGGTCCATCCCGTTCAGGATGTGGTGGTTGCGTTCCTCCCACAGAACCTTCTTGATGGCGGCGATTGCCTTGTTGTCCTTCGGACCCTCGGGCGCGCCCGTCGCGTCCTCGGTGTCCTCGTCCTCGTCGTCATCCTCGTCGCCGCCGCGCCCCTTCTCCAGACCGAACTGGAAGCGGTTCATGTGCGTGTCGGGGACGTGCATCGTGCCGCCGCCGGCCATCGTGACCGTGAGACGCGACGTCTTCGGCGCGAGTCCACCGACAACGACGCCGTGCGGGTACTCGGTGCCGACGGGGTACTGCTGACCGTCGAACTCGAAGTGCGTCTTCTTCGACTTGGCGGCGCGCTTCGACGCAGCCTCGAAGCGACCAGCGGCTTCCTTGTGGTGCATGAGCTGGTTGACGATTTCCTGATCGCCCAGCTCTGTGGGGCCGTGCTTGCGGAACACGTTCACGAGGTCGTCGTGGTACTTGTGGTACTTCGCCATATTGACGAACTTGTTCTGCGCCAGCATGAACGACATGAGCTGGCCCTTGTTGCGCGCTGCCTTGCCGCTCTTCGGATCTTCCTTCTGGTTGTGCTTGACGGTGATGTTCGCCAGCGTGCGCTGCGAGTGCTCGGGCGCGTGCTGAGGCAGCTTGTTCGGGTCGCCCGTGTCGCGCGACTTCCAGTCGCCGTAGATGCCGTACTGCGCCGGATCGTTGACGTCGATCTGCTTCTTGCCGTGCGAGTCACGGCGCGCCTTCAGGTCTTCGCTGAGCAGGTGACCGCGCGCGCCTGCGAACTTCGGGTCGCGGATGTCGATGCCGGTGTGCTTCATCGAGTCGACGAGGTACGACATCATCATCTCGTGCACCGGCACGGGCGTGTTCGGCGACAGCATCGAGAACGCCGTCTTGTAGGCGACGACCTCGTCCGGCGTCTCGCCCTTGCGCATGAGCTTGTGCGTGAGCACCCAGTTGCTCATGGCGTTGTCGTGGTACTTCGAGCGCTCCGGGTCTTCGAGGAGCTGGTTGAAGTCCGCCTTCTCCTTGTCGGCCTGCGCCTGGCCAGCGACGGGGTCGTCGCCGTGCATGGCCGGGTCGTAGTGGCCCGGGATGTAGTGCTTGAAGTAGCCGCCCGAGTGGCCCGGGTTCCACTTGCCCTTCTTCATGTTGAAGGTGCCCGGGCGCGCCGGCACGTTCAGGTAGCCGGTGTCGAAATTGTAGTGCGGCTCGTCGGCGCCGTGCTCGACAGCCTGGCAGCCCTTGCCGTGGCCCTCGTAGATGCTGTGCTTGCACTTCGTGATGTCGATGTGCTTCGACGCCTGCGGAGGACGCACGGGCTTGCCGCGCACGGTGAGCTGCTGCGGAGCAGGCTCGGGGATGCCGAGGTAGCGCGCCAGCTCCTTGCCGCTCAGCTCGACGCCATTGCGCACGATCGGAGAGAGCCCCATGAACTTGCCGTTCGACATGTTCGTGGCCTCTTCGAGAGCGCCCTTCAGCTCATCACCCTGCGCGGGCGCGATGTCCGCCGGCTTGAGCTTCTTCGGCTTCTTCACCTTGCCAGGCGCGGCCGGCTCCGACGAGAAGTCGAAGCTCGTGTCGCCGCCAGCCGGCGCGTCGGCGAGCAGGTTGTCGGGCTCCTCGACGGGCTCGGGCGCCTTCGGCTTCTTGGGCTTCGGGTTCGCGGTCTTCTTCGGGGCCGCCACCTTTGCCGGCTGCTTGACCTTTGCCTCCTTCTTGCCGAGCGCCTCGGCCTTCTTCATGTGGTAGTCGTGCGCGAGGTCGGTGAAGTGGTCGAGGAAGTGGTCGTCAGCCTCGGGCAGGTACGTCTTGGCGAACGCGCGGAACTCGGCCTTGTCGAACTTCTTCTTGCCGTAGTCGCGCACGGCCGCCATCGCGCGCGCCTTCAGCCCGCGGTCCTCGCGCTGGAGAGCAGCGCCGCCGACAAGCGCGCTCGGCGCAGCGTTGTAGCTGCCGGCTTCGAGAGCCTTCAGCATGGTCGTCTTGGCGATGAGCTTGAGCTTCGCCATCGTGCCGTCGTCGATGAAGGGGTTGCTCTCCAGCTCGGCGCTGCCACCGAGGCGCGTGTAGAGCGGGTGCTCCAGGCGCTCGGTCTTCTCCATGCCGGCGATGCGCAGGATGTGCTTGTCGCTCTCGGGCGCCTTCTCGAAGCCCTCGGGCGCCTTCGGGTCAGCGACGAGGCCGGACACCGCGGTGCGGTTGCACGGCTTGAGCGTCATCGCCACGCGGCGCGCGACGGACACTGCGAGACGGTTGGGCTGATCCTTATCGCGCTCCAGCGTCGAGCCCTCGATGCTGTAGCGGACCAGCAGCGGCTCGCCGTTAGCGTGGTGGTCGCGGACCTGCGCGGCGAGCGCGGCGGCGCCCGAGTGGCCGGCGGCGTCGTACAGGCGCACCATGCCGTAGATGAACGGGACCTTCACCTGGTCCCAGTACTTCTCCTCGCGGTCGGTGTCGCAGTCAGCGACCGAAAACACCTTCTTGGCATAGATGATGCGACCTACTATCTCTTCCCCATTGTTTCCGCCACCTTCGACCTTCTTGTCCCCCTCCTTGTGCTCGTAGTTCGCCACACCATCCTTGGCGAGGGTCGAGATGTCACAGCCGTCGATGTCGAGGATCTCCCCCGAGCTGTCGATAGCCTGTGACGCGAAAACGCCGTCGAGAATCATGCCCGTGGACACGGTCTACTCCTTGTGCTTCTTCAGATAGCCGGCGGCGCGCTCGGCCACCTCGTGGCGCTCGCCCAACAGCCCGATGGCGGTGTTGCAGCCGTGGCAGAGCAGCCCGCGGACCTTGCCGGTGGCGTGGTCGTGGTCGACGTGAAAACGCTCCCAGCGGCCCCCTGGAGGCCCCTGGCAGATGGCGCACGCGCCACCCTGCGCGGCCAGCATCTCGTCGTACTGCTCGACGGTGATGCCGAACTTCGCCTTCAGGTTGTTGTTGCGCACGTAGGCGGCGCCCTTCTCCTTGCGGCGCTTACGGTTGCGCTCCAGGATGGTCTCGCGATAGACGGGGTCGTTCTGATAGCGGTCCCGCATCGCCTGCTTGCGCTCTTCGTAGGTGAGCATGTTCCCACTGAAGATTGCTGTTGACAGCTCTACGGGGTCTGGTGTAGTGTCTGAGACATGAAGGCGGTGCTCAAGAAGGTCTGGGCGGTGACGGTCTTCGACCTCGCCTACTGGGCGCTCTGGGCGCTCCTCAAAATCGGAGGCTGACCATGAAGTTCGACAAGGCGACGCAGGCGAAGCTCCAGCAGGATCTGAAGGACGCGCGCGAGGCCGCGGTCAAGGCGCTCGCCGAGCTGAGGACCAGGGAGCCCCGTGACGGCGGGTCCTGCAACTTCGACAGCGCCGTCCTGCGCTTCCCGCGCGTGCAGGCCGAGAAGGTCTACGCCGTGGCCGAGGCGATCGGGGAGCGGCTGTACAAGTTCTCGGACGGCGGCTACCACCTGACGGTCCCCGAGGTCGGGTGGCAGGGGTTCTACCGCACGTGCCAGGCCGAGGCGCAGTACGAGCTGCTCAAGTCGCGCGGCTGGGACGTGTCGATGTACTACCGGATGGATTAGGAGGCTGGCCATGGGCCAGAAGAACAGGAAGGCCGACGCCGTCGGCATCACGACCTCGGTCACCCCGCTCGGCAACGGCCGGTGGGGTGCCCGGGTCTTCAAGAACGGGAAGCTCATCGAGGAGGACAACACCAGCACGTCCCGCGCGCAGGCTGCCAAGGCGCTGAAGGAGCTGCTGCGCTGGGTGGACAAGATGGGACACGGGTCGCCGATGGCTTCGGCCAGCCGCGACCGCGCGAAGAAGTAAACGGCCCCTCGGGGCCAATATGCCGCGAGATTGGCATTCGGCGGGATTCCCACCTTCGGGCGGGGCGACCGGGCAGACGGAGGCAGTAGCCGTTGGGAAGCGGCGAGCCCACACGAGCCCGGGGAGCCTCACGGAGGTCCCGTCGACCGGGGTTCAAGCCCCCGGCGCGGTACCAAGTTTTAGAAAAAGTAGGGTAGAATTTCTAAACGGAGGTCACCATGAGGGCGAGGAAGAGGCCGGTCATCACGCGGATGGACATGCGGGTCATCGAAGACCTGCGGCAGCGCAAGGCGGCGCTCGCCGACGAGATCAAGGAAATCGAAGCCACGCTCGCACAGGAGGAGCGCGCGGTGATGGACAAGCTCGGCAAGGGCGCCAACATCGAGGCCTGCGAGATGTTCGTCACCATCGAGGAGAAGCGCGTCTGCAACCCGTCGTACAAGGACGAGCTGGTCGCCCACTTCGAGCAGGCGCACGGCATCGACGGAAAGCTCGTCGAGCAGCAGGTTCGCGAGCGCTGGACCAGCGTGAAGAAGTTCCTCGCCATCGTGCATCGTCCCGATTTCAGGGGCTCTTTCACCCACTGAAAAATATTTTCGAAAGGGTGTTGACACCTGAACGGGGTCGTGGGATACCTAGTCTCAGGAGGCAATGATGGCCCAGGCAGCATACGACGGCGACGCGCTCGCGCGCGCGCTGGAGCACGACCACCCGAACTGCGAGGACAACACGTGCGACGTCACGAAGGCGGCGGCCATCGGCTGCTACCTCTGGGCAGCGCACCTCCTGTCGGGCGCGACGGAGTGCGAGGAGACGGAGGACGCGCTCAACGACGTCTTCAATCAGCTCGGCGGCAAGGCGTCGTTCGACCAGGAGCTGGAGCTGGAGCGCCAGGAGCTGCTCGCTCAGCCGCACTTCGAGTGCAGCTCGTGCGGAGCGCTCATCTGGACGGCCGAGGGCGAGGCCTTCTGCTCGAACTGCGGCAAGCTGGTCTACCGCCCCGAAGAACCCGAAGAGGAGGAGTAGCCGATGGCGTACAAGAAGGCGAAGACGACGGGGACCGGCGGCGGCAAGAGCCGCTACATGAAGCGCGAGGAGGCCAAGGACGGCGCCCGCGTGCGCCGACGCCGCGAGGACGCCGTGAGCGTCTCCGACATCGGCTACCACTTCTGCCCCTGCCGCGACTGCTTCGAGACGGTGGTGGGCCACGCGGACTCGTTCTGCGACGGCTGTGGCGCTGCCGGCTGCGAGCCCGACAGCGAGTGCAAGGCGCCCGGCGCGTATGGCGCGGACGAGGAGGAATAGCATGCCCACCTTCGACCGCTTCGACATCGTCGAGGCCTGGTACGTGTGGCTCATCACCCACCACTGCGGCGTCGTCAGCGGCAGCATCGACGACCCGCGGGGCAAGCGCCACGGCGCCTACTGGCAGTCATACAACCGGCTGAGCTGGATGGAGAAGGACCTGAACTTCAAGCCGCGTGGCGACCTCGACGTCGACACCCTGACGGAGAACGGGCGCGAGATCTACGACAACCTCTGCCGGCGCCTCGGCTACTGTGACTGCCTAGAAAAGAAGTAGTTGACGTCAGAACAGGGTCCGTGGTACGTCTAGAGGCATGGAGGCCAACGTGAACAAGATCGTCGACCGCATCCGCAAGTTCATCGCGCTGTCCGAGAACAACAACTCGCCCGAGGAGGCTGCCGCCGCTGCCGCCGCCGCGCAGGAGCTGATGTTCAAGTACCAGATCGGCGAGGCCGACCTGGACCTGGGCAGCGACACCAAGCGCGAAGCCGAGGAAGTCGTGGATGAGTCCGTCCTCGTCGACGACAAGGTCAAGCGCGACGTGTGGAAGGCGAGCCTCGCGAACCAGCTCGCGCATGCGTTCGGCTGCAAGATGTACACGTGGCGCGACTGGCAGACGAAGGAGTGCCGGTACCGCGTCGTCGGCGTCAAGTCGGTGGTCCAGACCATCGGCTACATGTTCACCTACCTCGCGGCCGAAATCGATCGGCTCGCCGACGAGGCGTGGAAGGTCGAGCTGAACAAGAAGTTCCAGTCGGCGCGCACCTGGAAGAACAGCTTCCGCCTCGGCGCGGTCAACACCATCGCCGGCCGCCTGAAGGCGCAGCGCGCGGAGCAGGACGCGCAGGTCGAGGCGATGGTCGCGGCGGCGAAGGAAGCGCGTGCGGCGGGCGCGGCCGAGACCGTCAAGACGACGGCGCTGGCGCTGTACAAGACCGACCAGGAGCGCGTCCAGGACGAGTACAAGAAGATCTCCAAGGCCAAGGGCCTCCGCACGTCGCGCAGCGCCTACCGCCGCCACAGCGTGAGCGCCTACGAGAAGGGCCAGGCCGCCGGCAGCAAGGTCGGGCTCGGCGGTGGCAAGGGCCTCGGCGCGCCGGCCACGCAGATTCCGTAACAAGGGTGTTGACACCGCTACGGGGTCCATGAGACAACGGTTGTAGGAGGCAGCCATGGCGAAGAACCTGACGCGGAACAATCTCGTGGCCCCGACGGTGCACCTGAACGGCAGCGACGGCAAGCGGCTCGAAGACACGCTGGAGGCCGCCGTCACCGCCATCAACACCGCCATCAACGCGACCATGGAGTGCTACCCGCACGGGCGCGACTATTATCCGCAGGGCGACGGCGCCTACATCGAGGCGCGCGACCAGCATAGCGCGCGCGTCAAGGCGCTGGTCAAGGTGCAGGACGAGCTGATGGAAGTCGCCCGCAACGTCCGCCGCCAGAACGAGATGAGGCGCTAGGTGAGCCCGGTGCCGGCGCTGGACTACACCGCCCTCGTGCGCGTCGCCCAGCCGCAGGTCGGGGTGGCGGCGCGCGGCCGCGCCCGCACGGGGGTGGGCGGAGTGT
>VFSW01004699.1_pt1 | contig 20344 bp, 19 predicted proteins | sample 5358111 | NCBI WGS metagenome assembly VFSW01 (sample SAMN11554181, study PRJNA540505) | mine drainage metagenome | isolation source: sediment from site ElyBrook_90M | place: USA: Ely Copper Mine, Vershire, VT | collected 2017
GCGCGGTAGTTCGGCAGGTGCCGGTAGACCATGAACAAGCCGGTCAATCCGATCGGAATATTGACGAAGAAGATCGCCCGCCAGTGAAAATAGGTGATGATGATGCCGCCCATCAGGGGGCCCAGCATGGGGCCAACATAGGCGGGAATTGAGACAAAGCCCATGGCGCGGATGAGCTCGGATTTGGCGAAGGTGCGAACCAGCGTGAGCCGTCCCACGGGCACCATCATCGCGCCGCCGGCGCCCTGAAGAATGCGGCAAGCGACCAGCCGGTGAATATCGGTCGAGATTCCGCACAAAAGCGAACCCAGTGTGAACATGGCGATTGCGGATGCGAAAACCCGGCGTGTTCCGTATCGGTTGGCCATCCACCCGCTCACGGGAATGAATACCGCGAGACTCAACGTGTAGCTCGCCAGCACTGCTTTCATGTTCAGTGGGGGCACGCGCAGCGCGTGCGCGATCGTGGGAACCGCCGTGTTTAGAATCGTCGTATCGAGCGATTCCATGAATAGACCCACCGCCACCAACCACGGGAGCAAGCGTCTGCCTCGATCGCCGGGAGCGTCGTCGTCGTCGATGCGCATGGACATGGCCGCTAAGCGCTTCTGCACGATTTAAGGCTCCACACGGCGAACGACGTACGGTTTCTCGACCACGCTTGGGCGCTTTGGTTCATCGATTCGAAAAAAATCCTCGTCGATCGCCTCGATTTTAAAAGGAACTTTGCGCAGCAAAGTAAATGTGGGCATACTGCCCGCCGATTACTCAGTGAGCCGTATGCGATCAGCAAAGCCGATGGGGTGTGGTCTTCGTCCGATGATGGGTCTGCTCGCAGGTTCGCTGCTGGCGATGCTGCTGAGTTCCGGAGTCCGGGCTGCCGATCTGGATCTGAGCGCCTACCGCGGGAAGGTCGTCTACCTGGACTTCTGGGCCTCCTGGTGCGGACCTTGCAAGGAGTCCTTTCCCTGGCTCGACGATCTCGTGCGCGAATACGCCGCGAAGGACCTGGTGGTGATCGGCGTCAACGTCGATAAGGACCGGGCCCTTGCCGAGCGATTTCTCACGGATACACCCGCCGCTTTCCCGATCGTCTACGACCCGCACGGAGACCTGGCCGCCGCGTACAAGGTGAGCGGCATGCCGAGCGCGGTATTGATCGATCGCGCGGGGCACATCCGCTTTCAACACGCCGGCTTCTCCACCAAGCAGAAGGAATTATATGAAGATCAGCTGCAGACGCTCCTCGCCGAAAAGGCACGCTGAGCGGGCGTACGGTCCCCCTGCGTCGCCCGGTATTCGGGGACCGGCAAGGCTGGCGGCACTGGCCGCGCTGGCGATGGCGGCCGGGGGCGGCTGCGCCACGCTCGGTGCGAAACCGTGGGATCACGATTTGCTCGCCGAACACGCCATGCAACTCGATTCCTATCCGATCGAGGCCTCCATCGACGATCACATCTACTTCAGCAAGGAGGCATCCAGCGGCGGCCGCAGCTTTGCGGGCGGCGGCTGCGGATGCAATTGAAATCCAGGGGGCAGGGCCCTGCATCGGGGGTGGCGCGGGCGCTGGCCGCCGCTGCGACCGGCCTGCTCGCCGGCGGACAGGCGAATGCCCAGGACGATGCGCCGGATGTGCCGACGACGACGATCGATTCGGCGTTACTCGTCTATCACGAGGTGAATCGAGTTCAAGCCATTGAGCCCGAAGTCAACGTCAATCACAAGATCGACGAGGACAGCGCGTTCAACTTCGGAATCATCGACGACTCGTTGCCCGGCCCCACCCCCTAGTCCCCCGTGCCCTCCACGCGGCCGCAACGCTACGGGCGGCCGTACAAGGTCATCCCGCTGGGCACACCGGTCACCGTCACCTCGGCGTCGGGCGGCTCGACCATCGTGATCGTACCGCCGCCCACGGGTGCCAAGACCCGCACGCTCGGCGCCAGCACGGTGGTTCCTGCCAATACGTATCCGCTCGATCACGGGTTCTACGATCGGCGCATCGCCGGTCATTTCGGGTGGGACCAGGCGCTTACCGACACGCTCAAGCTCGACGGCGGCGTCGCCTATTCGAAGGAGCACGACTATCGCTCCGAGAGCGTCAACGTCGCGCTGTCGAAGGACTTCAACGCTCACAACACCACCCTCAGTGCCGCTTTGAACTACGAGTCCGACCTCTCGTTTCCGATCGGCGGGACCCCGACGCCGCTCACCGCCATGAACGCGGACTGGAAGGGCGCGGATGCCGCGCTGCGCGAAGTCGACGGCGTATTCGGGGTGACCCAGGTCATGAACCGGCGCTGGCTCGCGAGCTTGAGCTACTCCTACAGCGCAGCGCATGGCTACCAGACCGATCCCTACAAGATCATTTCGGTGGTCGACCCGACGAGCGGGCAACCCAGCCAGCAGCTCTACGAGTCGCGGCCGGATTCGCGGCGCAAGCAAAGCGTCTTCTTCGAGAACAAGATCCATCTGATCGCGGACGTGATCACCGCCTCGGTGCGCGGCTATGAGGATGACTGGGGCATCAAGTCCGTCACCGCCGATCTGCGCTACCGCTGGCAGATAGGCTCGAGCTATTATCTGGAACCGCACCTGCGCTACTACCGTCAGAGCGCTGCGGATTTCTTTCACTATTATCTTGTGAGCGGCGAAGCAATACCCCAATATGCGTCCGCCGACACCCGGCTTGCCAAGTTTCAAGCCGAAACCTACGGCATGAAATTCGGGATACCGATCGACGAGACGTCCGAGTTCAACATGCGCATCGAGTACTACGACCAGCATGGCAACGGATCGCCGCCCGGCGCGATCGGGCAGCTGCAACAGCAAAATCTGTTTCCGGACCTGAAAGCCTACACCCTGCTGTTGGGCTATACGTATGCGTTCTGAAGAGGCCGTCGGGATGGCGCCCGCCAGGCGGTGCCACGTGGCCGCAGAGCGTCGCGACAAATCGACGCAGTTCCTGGCCATGGGCGGCCCCTGCGCAGCGCTGGTCGACACCGACGACGACTGCCTCGCCGCCGACGTCGGCGAAACGGTCAAGACGGAGGCGATGCGCGTCGAGGCCAAATTCTCTCGCTATCGGCCGAGTGTCGTAACCCACATCAATGAATGCGCCGGCCGGCCGGTCGAGGTCGACGATGAGACCGCGGATCTGCTGGATTATGCAACGCTGTGCCACTCGTTGAGCGACGGGCGGTTCGACATCACATCGGGGGCGCTGCGCCGGGCTTGGAAGTTCGACGGTTCGGAGGTGGTGCCGACCGGTGCGCAGGTGCGCGACGCACTCAGGTGGGTCGGCTGGCATCGCGTCCTCTGGAAGCGGCCCATGCTGCATCTTGCGGACGGAATGGAGATCGATTTCGGCGGTATCGGCAAGGAATATGCGGTCGACCGCGCGCTCACCCTGGTGCAACGCCACACGAGCGTTCCGGTGCTGGTGAATTTCGGCGGGGATCTGCGGGTATCGGGTCCGCGGCAGGACGGCGCCGCGTGGCGCGTGGCGATCGAGGATGTCGATCGCGCCGGCAGCGCCGCGGGCTTATTGGAGCTTTCGCAGGGCGCCTTGGCCACCAGCGGCGATACCTACCGATATGTGCTCAACCGCGGCGTGCGCTACGGCCACGTGCTCGATCCCCAAACGGGTTGGCCGGTGACCGGCGCGCCGCGGTCCGTGACGGTGCACGCCAACACCTGCACCGAGGCCGGTCTGCTCGCCAAGCTCGCGTTGCTTCGCGGCTCCGGTGCGGAGGAATTCCTCAGAACGGAGAAAGTGCGAGCCTGGTGCAGCCGATGAGCGCTGCACTGCGTCCGGACGCTCGTGCAGCGATACCCACCGGCATGCCGCCGGTTCAAGCCTTGACGTTGAGTCTGCCGCTGCCGTCCTGATCGCCGTCGGTATCGACCGCGGCCTTGACCGCAGGCGGCGCGCTCGGCGTGGCGGCCGGTGCGGCCGAATTCGCCGAGGCTTTGCCGGCCGCCGGCGGAACACTGGACGGAACGAGGGCGGGGGAGATGCCGGAGATGCTCATGGTACGCGGACCTCTTATGTAAAATACGTGGCCTGTCAATCACTTTACCGGACAAAGTATCGGCCCGGTTCCGGCGATCTTTAGTCGGACGTGGCGTGCCGCAGGCAACTCGGCCCACATGAACTTGGAGGGGCGATAGCGCATCGAGCGGGGGAAAGGCACCGTAGTGGACATACATTTCGCTTGCGTGAAATGCGGCAAATGCTGCCGGGACACGAAGATTCCGTTGACCGTGCCCGAAGCGGTGCAATGGCTCGATCGCGGCCACCAGGTGCAACTGGCCTGCGAAGCGTCGCCCTGGCCGGAGGAGCTGGCCGCGGGCGATCCCAAAGCCGCTTACTTCAAGCGGCGCTCCTTCGCCGTGACCAGCGGAACGATGCCGACGCGCGTGGCCGTCATGCTGGTGGCTAACGTGGCCGGCGCATGCCCCAACCTGCTGGACGATATGCGCTGCGGGATATACGCGGACCGGCCGCTGGTTTGCCGCGTCTACCCGGCGGAAATCAATCCGTTGGTCGAGCTGGACCCGGGCAGGAAGGCCTGCCCGCCCGAGGCCTGGACCCCGGTTCAACCGCTATTGCAGCGACGTGGCGCGGTGGTGCGCGATGAGCTGCGGCACGACATTCAAGCATGGCGGGACACCGAAATGCTCGAAGTGGAGTTAAAGCGCCGCCTGTGCGTCGCATTGAACGCGGTCGATGTCGCTCTGGTTCACGAAGCCGTGCTGGTTTACCCGTTCCCGGCGAGCACCCTGGCGTCCGCGCTTGGCTTCGCGATGGCATCGGACCGCGCAGCGGACCGGGACCTCGAGTGGCGTTTCGTATCGGATCGATCCGAGGCCATCGAGGACCTTGCGGCGCAGGGCGCTATTGCGCTGCATCGGCACGATGCGGCCGACCTGCCCTTTCAGTATTTCAGTTCGCCGCGCGAGCCGCTGTTCGGTCCGTACCGGGTTCGGCGATCAGGCGCTTGAGCCGAGCAAGGGCTGCCGAGGGGGCCGTCCGCGGTGTGCGGGGCGCGCCGGCGGCAGCCCATCCGGCTCGGGATCGGCACGGTGGACGAGGGTCGGCAGCCGATCTCCGGGTCGGCGCCCGCCCGGGCGCGTCAGCTATTGCAAATAGGCCACCAGAAACTCTCCCGCATCATTATCGACGCGCATCTTGATCTGCGCATTGGTCGCGCTGTTCGCGGGCGGGAAGTAGGTGGCGAGGCCGGTGAATGTCACGGCGGTGGCGTTGCAGGTTCGAACATAGTTTTCGCTATAGGTATCCAAACTTGCAGCGATGATCCCGAACGCTCCGGTGTAGGTGCAGTTGTTCGAATCACTGCCCAAAAACGTACCGTCCGGTGCGATCGTCATCGTCAGGCTGAAGCCGTTGGCGGTATAGCTCCAAGTTCCCGCCAACGTCGATAACACGGAGCCGAAGTTGGAAACGCTGTCGATCTGCAGCGAGAGGCCTTCCGAGACGCCGCCCTGGAACAGAAAGGTACCGTTTATGCCGGAGGGAGTGACGGTGCCGGACACGGTACCGGTGGTCGATACCGTGCCGTTGGGGAACAGCGGCCCCTGCGAGTAGCCGTTAAAGCTGCCCGATAGCATGTTGCCCGTGACGCCGACCGTCAAGCGATAGTAGGTCCCGTCGGTTCCGCTCATCCGCCCGTCGCCATTTTCTGCGATGATGGCGACGACCGGGGTCTGCGTCTGGCCGGTGCTGCTGGCCAAGGTGCCTTCGAAATATCCCGGGCCTCCGACGGCCGGAGAGCCGCAGGAGGAGCCGTATGAGCCATAACCACAGGAGCCGCCGTAGTTTCCCCCCCCGCAGCCGACCACGAGCGAACTACCCGTGATCGTCACGACCGGCAATAAGCGACTTCGAAAGCTCATGAAACCCTCCCCTCCAAGACGTTTATACGCATGCTTCTCCTGGGTAAGATTGTAACAGCGTTCAGGAGTTCCCCGACGCGGCGCGGGGCCGCCCGTGCAGTCCCGGGCGCCGATCACGGCGGCTGCGGCCCGCAGCGCTGAGACCATGGGCGTCGAATTCAAGCTCACCGATCGGGAGTTGCCGGTCTCGCCGGATTTCATCAACTTTCTGGCGCAAACCCTGGCCGGAAAGCCGTTCGAGCACGAGATCTGGGCGGATCAGCGCTCGGAAACCCTCGTGCCCGGCGGCGCCGAGCTGATCCAGCGCGCGACCGACGCCGCGGCGTTCGTCATGGGGAGCGCCGCCGGACGCGAACAGGTGGCGCGAGCCTATAGCCTGCTGTTCTGCATGCTGACCGGCGACATGGCGCCCTTGCAGGAGCTGCAGGCGCAGTTTCACTTCGTCAATTTCATCGGCATTCCGCGCACCGGCGGCTCCTATCTCACCGCCGAGCTGTACCGGGCGCTCGGCATGGCTCCGGAGCGCGTGCCGAGTGCGCTCGCGCATGACAGCTTTCCCGACGCCGGCCCGTTCGAGTTGCGGCCGGGAATCAACAGTTGGATGCTGAGCCTGAAAACCATGGCGGAATACCTGATCATGGTGGAGATGTTCTTCGGCGGCCAAAAGCCGCACTTCGGCAAGATCGTGGTGCCGAAAAAATTGACCAAGTGCGCCTACGCCGGCGGCTTTTTCCTGCGTGCGCTCGGGGAGCGTGCGGAACAGACGCTGACCGTGCGGCACCCCGTCGCGAGCTGTCTGTCGACTTACGAGAAGTCGGGAGGGTTGCCCGCCGACGGACTGTTCAGGGTGCGCTCCAACATCGAGGAGTGGTGCCGGCGGGATTTGCGCGACGCGGGCTGCGCCGCCGAGGCCCTCGAACGGATGGATTACTTCGAGGCCTATCTTCGCTACTGGGAGCACTATTATCGGTCGCTGGTGGCCACCGGATTGGCCGCCGGCCGCGATTTGCGCGTGATCCCCTTCAGCCGGCACAGCCTGCAATCCACCGCCCAGAGTTACCACGATCGCTACGGCAGCGGGTTGCGGGCCGCGGATTTCCAGATTTCGGACCGGGCGCGAACTCTGCACCCGGAGTGGATCGACCGGTCGCAGGAGGCGATCGGCCGGGTGGCGGCCGCATGGAGTCTCGCCGGGATTCAGTTCCCGGCGGCGCAGATCGGCGCATGCTGGTAGATGCGCCGCGCGCTTCGTCGAGGTGCCGGGCCGCCGATCCGACGCGGCCGGGCTTTCGCGAGCAACCGCGGCGGCTGGCGGGATCCGCGGCCCGATGCCGGCGCCCGGTCGGTGGACTTTTGCGACTTTGCATAGCAAAGTGACGGATTGCGCCTCAGGAAACTCCATGGCCGAAGAGCCCGAGATCAAGCACGTCAGCGACACCGCCCTGTGGGTTGCGCACTTTCGCGCGCGGGAGGCGGAGCGGGCAGATGCGGTATTTCAGGATCCGCTCGCCGCGATCGTCGCGGGCGAGCGAGGTCGTCAAATCGCGCGGTCGTTTCCGCGCTCGGGTACCCTGGCGTGGGGCACCGTGGTGCGTACGTCGGCCATAGACCGGCTGATCGCCGCAGCGCTCGAGTCGGGTGTGGACACGGTGCTCAATCTGGGGGCCGGGCTGGATACGCGCCCCTACCGGATGCGCCTGCCGCCGCAGCTCCGATGGATCGAGATCGACTTTCCGAGCATCATCGACTTGAAGCGCGCGAAGCTGTCGCAGCACACGCCGGTGTGCAGTCTCGAGCGCATTGGGATGGATCTGCTGGATCGTTCCGCCCGCAGCGCAATCTTCGCGCAGTACGGCGCGCGATCCGAGAATACGCTGCTGATCACCGAGGGCGTCGTTCCGTTCATGGCGGCCGCCGATGTCGCGGCTCTCGCCCGGGAGTTGGCGGCGGTCGGCTCGTTTCGCCACTGGATTACCGATTTCGCCAACCTGACCAGCAAGCGCAGGATGCCGAAGGGCTGGGAGGCAAAATTGCAGGCGGCACCGTATCTGTTCGAGGCGGACGACTGGATGGAGTTCTTCAGGCAAACCGGTTGGCAGCCCGGCAAGGTGATCACGACCGGCGAGGAGTCCGAACGGATCGGCCGGCCGTATCCTCTGGATTTTCCGGTGGGATTCATCATGCGTGCGCTGCCGCGGGAGGTGCGGCGGCGCATTCTCGGGCTGAGCGGCGCGGTGTTGATGCACTCAGGGTGAGGTAGCGCGTGCGGCGGCTCGACCCGGTCGATCGCCCAAAACGCTATCGGCCCCGCGCTCGCGGCTCAGTACGTGGAGGGCTGGTGAGATCGCTGGTCGTGATTGACTCAAGCTCCACAAGATGCGTCTCCTGCGTGATTCGGAGTTTGGCAACGACACGCTCGATGCCGATCAACGACCGTTGATCGTCCAAAAGGTCGAGCAGCGACGCGTGGCCGGATTCGAATGCGGACCGGCCGACGTTCACGACCTGGTGGGCGCGCGGCAGGATGGTGTGATCGAACAAGTCGAGTTGACGGCCGGCATCTCGAATGATTGTGATATCCGCAACCACCTGTGCCGTCAGGTTATTGCCGGTTTGGCGGCGCATGGCCTCGGAGGCGCGGAGCTTAGCCTCGGCCTGCGCGATGGCGGCGTTGAGGGCCTCGTAGCGGAGAAGCGGGATCGTCGCCTGCCCCAACAGTGCTTGTGTGACCCCCATCAAGTCGGTGCCCACGCTCAGGTTGAAATCAGGCACATATTGAAGCTCGGCAAGCCGTATCCCCTCGCTGCGGCCGCGGCTCTCATCGGCGAGGCCGATGAGATCCGGGTTCCGTTTCGCCGCCATTTCGACCAGGTCCCCATCCTCATAGACCACCGGTCGCGACGCCGGCAGTTCCGTAGGAACGGGCAACGGCGCATCCGCCGTACGACTAAGGAGCGCATTGATCGCCGCGCGCTGACTCGGCAGCTGCGATTGCATATTGGCGATTTCGTTGCCCGACACATCCACCTCGTTGCTCGCCTTGAGCACATCTTGCTGACCGGCGCTGCCGGCGCGGTTGCGGGCTTCGATCACCATCGCGGTTGTGCGGAGCAATTGCTGATTGCCTTGCTCCAGGCGGATCAGTTCTGCGTTCAATGCGTAATCATAATAGGCGCTGAGTACCTTGTTCCGCAGATCGTATTTAGCCTGGATGAAGCGCTGGCCCGCGGCCCGGGCGTTCTCCAGCGCTTGTTTCGCGGCGGCATCCAACTTGCTCGGCCACTTGATGTCCGTCATGGGATCGTTGGAAAGGGCGAGGGTGCTGCTTCCCCAACCGGTGCGCCCGTGGGTGATGCTCGTTCCGGCCGCGAGGTTGAGCGAGGAGCTTTGAGTGGCGTCCTGCGGAATCTGCTCGATCGCCGACCGCCATTCCCAGTAGTACTGCTCCAGCGCGGCATTGCCGAGCAGCGCGTAATCGACCAATTGGTCGGGCGTTGGATCGGCCGGCAGCGGCGGTATCTGGCGGACTTCCATCCGCTGCTCGAACGGCTTCCCCATCTGCACGGCCTTGGCGCGTTCTTCGCGTTCGCCGGGAGGGTGGACGGTGCAGCTCGCCGATCCTGTCAGCAGCATGAGCGCCGGCAGCAGCCGGCAACTGGAGATAATTGGGCTACTCATGGGCACCCCCGCCGCTCTGTGTACCGCTGCCGGAACCTGCAAGCGCGCGCGGCGGCTCGTTGAGATTGGGACCGCGGCGTGAACCGGCACTTTTCGCCACATAAAAAATGATCGGGTAAATGAGCAATACCATCAGGAACCCGGTGAACAGACCGCCGATCATCGGAGCGGCGATTCGGCGCATCACGTCCGCTCCGGCGCCGCTTGCCCACATCAAGGGTACCAAGCCGATAAATGCCGCCGCCACCGTCATCGTCATGGGACGGATGCGCTTCACCGCGCCTTCATGCACGGCATCGCGCAAGTCCTGGTCGGTGTTCATTCGCCCGGCGGCCCTGAACCCCTCGTAGCTGTTGTCCAGATATAAAAGCATGACGATGCCGACCTCGGCAGCGAGCCCCGCCAGCGCGATCAGACCGACGATCACCGCTCCGGACCAGTTGTAGCCGAGCAGCCACAGAAACCATATTGCCCCGGCGACACTGAATGGCACCGTCAGCAGCACGATGAGGGTACGGAGCCAGCTCCGCGATGCGGCATAGAGCAATAGGATGATTATCACCATCGCGATCAGGCCCGCGATTTTCCACCGAGTGCTGTTCTGCTGGATGATCTCGTACTGTCCGGACCATGCCAGCGTATATCCGTTGGGCATTGGGAGCTTTTCGGAGATCATCTTCTGGGCGTCGGCCATATAGGAGCCCATATCGCGGCCGGAGATGTCCACGAACACCCAGGTCGATGTTCTGGTGTTCTCGCTCCGGATCATTGGGGGGCCTGGCCGTATGGTTACGTCGGCGAGGTCCCCGATCGGCACCTGCGCGCCCGTCGGAACGGGAACGAGAATCTGCTTGATCTCGTAGGGATCGTTGCGCAAATCGCGGGCATACCGTACGTTAATCGGATACCTTTCCAGCCCCTCGACCGTGGTGCTGATTTGCATCCCGCCGATGGCCGTCTGGATGACGTCCTGCACGTCGCCGGTGTTGAGGCCGTAGCGGGCGATCTGCTGGGGCTTGGGGTCGATGTCGAGATAGTATCCACCCAACGCGCGCTCGGCGTAGGCGCTGGTGGTGCCCGCGACCGACCGCATGAGGACCGATGCCTTTTGGGCGAGATCCGACAGAACCTTGAGGTCCGGTCCCATGATCTTGATGCCAACCGGTGTCTTGATCCCGGTGGAGAGCATGTTGGTGCGGTTTGCAATCGGCATCGTCCAGGTATTGGCCATGCCGGGAAGGCTCACGACCTCGTTCATTCCGGGATGCTTGGTACCATCGGCGTCCTGCCAGCCATGCATCAATTCATCCATCGTGATCGGGCTTTGCTCGGGCCAGACGGTGTGATGCAAGGGCCAGGTGAGCCAGTCAGGCAACCGGTCGAACCAATAATGCATCTTGCGCTTGCGCCACTTCGCCGGGTCGGTTTGCAGCCGCACCACCGTTTCGACCATATCCAGCGGCGCGGGGTCGGTGGCGGTATCCGCGCGGCCAATCTTGCCGTAGACGCTGAAAACCTCCGGGAAAGTCTTGATCAGCTTGTCGGTTTGCTGCAGGATTTGCCGAGCCTCGGTGATGCTGATGCTCGGATCGGTGGTGGGCATGTACAGCAGGTCGCCCTCATCCAGCGGGGGCATCAACTCACTGCCGAGGCGCAGGTAGGGCCACGCCGCTGAGGCGACGAATACCACCGCTACTATCATCACCGGCCAGCGAAACTTCAGTGCGCCCCAGAAGAACGGCTCGTAGGCCTTCTGCAGTGCATGGCTGATCGGGTTCTTCTCCTCGTGGATCACTTTCTGCGGCAACAGCAGCATGGTCAGGAGCACGACCCAGCCGAGAGCCATCCACCACCGGTACGCGGCGAGTGCCGGATACGCCCCCGCCAGGAGCAGCAGCCCGGCGGCCGGCACGATGACCAGCACCAACGTAATCGCGAGGTTCGTCAGTCTGCCCCACGTTTGCGGCAGCACACGCGTACTGATGAAGTAGCTCATCAGCACGGGAACGATGGTGATGGACAAGACGGATGCCGAACCGATGGCGAAGGTCTTGGTGAACGCCAACGGGCGAAAGAGCCGGCCCTCCTCACCGACCAGCCCGAAGATCGGCAGAAAACTGACGGTGATGATCAGCAGACTGAAAAACAGGCTCGGACCGACTTCCTGAGCCGCCTCGATGATGATGTCCATCTGTGGCCGCGGCTTACCGCCCGCTTGGACTCGCTCGTCCTCGTGCGCCAAGTGCTTATGCGCGTTCTCCACCATGACGATGGCGCTGTCCACGACCACGCCGATCGCGATCGCGATGCCGCCGAGACTCATGATATTGGCGTTGATGCCCATTTCGTACATGACCAGCAAGCTGACCAACATGCTGCTGGGGATGACGAAGATAGCGACCAGGGCGCTACGGCCGTGCAGCAGAAAGAAGATGCACACCAGCGAGACCACGATCATCTCTTCGAGCAGCGTATGCTTGAGTGTGTGAATGGAGCGCTCGATGAGGTCGGAACGGTCGTAGTCGGTTTTGATCGATACGCCCGGCGGGAATCCATCTTCCAGTTCCGCAAGCTTGGCTTTGGCATCTTGAATGACTTGGTTCGCATTGGCGCCGTAGCGAGCGATGACGACCCCGCCGACCGCTTCGCCTTGACCGTTCCACTCGGCCACTCCGCGCCGCTCCTGGCCGGCGATCTGGAGCGTCGCGACGTCGCCCAGCAGGACCGGCGTACCGCTCTCCGGGTTGACCCCGACCGTCACGCTTCCTAAGTCGTCGAGCGCGTTGCCGGCCTTTCCGCCATGCGGCGTGCCGAAATACCCTCGGCTGCGGACCATGTATTCATTCTCACTCATCTCCACGACCGAGCCACCCACATCGTGATTCGACCGCTGCATCGCCGAGACGATGTCCTTCACGCCAAGTTTGTACGCGAGCAGCCGCTGCGGCTTGAGGACGACCTGGTACTCCTTGACGAACCCGCCGATGGAGGCTACTTCGGAAACGTTGGGCACGGCGGTGAGTTGATAGCGCAGATACCAATCCTGCAAGCCGCGTAAAGTGGCTAGATTTTGGTTGGAAGAGAGCAGCGGCTTGCCGTCCAAAGGACAAGCGCCGGGGTGATCGAATGCGCGCACCTTGATCAGCCTGGCCTGTCGGTCGGCAGGAGCTCTGCCGGGTTGCGCGTACCATTTGTCCTTCTGGTCGTCGCGCCAGATCCCTTTGGGATAGGCCGGGCAGTAATAGCCCGGATTCAAAACGTACTGGTAGGCCCAGCCGACCCCGGTCGCGTCCGGCCCGAGCCGCGGCTCGACGCCGACAGGCAACTGACTGCGCACCGAGTTCAGATACTCCAGTACCCGGCTGCGTGCCCAGTACAGATCAGTCCCATCCTCGAAAATAATGTAAACGAAGGACAGCTCGAACATGCTCTGGCCGCGCACGATCTTGGCGCGCGGAATGCCCATCATCTTGGTGGTGAGAGGGTAGGTCACTTGGCTCTCGACCACATCCGGCGCCTGACCGGGATAATCGGTGACGATAATCACCTGAACGTCCGACAGATCCGGAATGGCATCCAGTCCGATATTTATCGTCGCCCAAATTCCGGCGACAACCAGGAATACGGTCAGCAACAGCACTATGAGGCGATTGCGGACGGAAAATTCGATGATTTTGGCAATCATATTATCTATGGCTTCATCGGCATCGGCATCGGCATCGGCATCGGTTGCGGTGAGGGTTGCGATGCGGCACCCGCCGATGGTCCCTGTGGCATCGCCGCGGGCTCTGAGGGCTGCGATACGGGGGCAGTCGCCCCATTGAGCTTCGCGATCGCCTCGTTCGTGCGGCTCTCGACATCCATGAGGAATTGGCCGCTGGTAACCACCGTCTCGCCGACCGCAAGTCCGTCCACTATCTGCAACCGGTCGTCATCGGCTCGAATCCCCACGCGCACCGTCCGCGGGCTAAAGTGGCCCTCATCCTCGGCGATGAACGCGATCTGCTTGGTACCGGTATCGATCACCGCCCCCTGCGGCACCTGAATCGCGTCCGCCACCGGCTCCGCAATGACGCTCGCGTCGGCGTACATTCCTGGCTTCAAGTCGAAACCCGGGTTATCGAATGTGGCTCGAACCATGAGCGTACGGGTCGTGTGATCGACGTGCGGGTAAATGAACGTGATCTTTCCGGCGAATGTTTTGCCGGGAATCGCATCGAGGGTAACCTTGACCGTCTGACCCATTTTGACCAGGGGGATCTGCCCTTCATACACCTCGGCATCGAGCCACATCGTTGTGTGATCCGCGATGCTCAACAGCTTCATGCCGGGTTGAATCGCCGATCCCTGCACGATCATTTTGCTCTCCAAATGGCCCGTCGCCGGGCTGCGAAACACGATGTCGCGGGGCGGCCGATCGGCTTTGGCGATCGCCTCGATCTCGTGCTCATCCACGTCCCACAACTGGAGCTTGCGCTGGGCCGAAGCTACCAAATTGTCGGCCTCGTTTCGCAATGCCGTGCTGTCCGCGGGATCAAGCGCACGGCGCGACTGGACGGCTGAAATGAGCTCCTGTTCGGCGACCTGCAACTCTGGACTGTACAAGGCGAACAGCGGCTCGCCGGTGCCGATATGCATGCCCTCCTGATCGGCGTAGAGCTTGTCGATCCATCCGCCCATCTTGAGGGTGATGTCGTGCAGTCCGGGCTCGGGCAGTGTGAATAAGCCGACGGCCCGGATCGTCACTTGCAACGGACCACGGGTGACAGGAGCGGTCTGCACACCCATGTTCTGCACGATGGCCGGATCGATCGTCAATCCTGCGCCGCTCGCAGCCTTGTCGGTAAAGGGAACCATATCCATCCCCATCGCGCTCTTGCCGGGATGATCAGTGATTGATGAGGGCCCGATCATCGGGTCCCACCAGCGTTGCGCGCCACCTTTGGCATTGCCGGAATCCGTCGATATCCTCGACTCGCCCGCCGTGGTATGGGCGCCATGGTTGCTCCAGCTTTCCAGAGCGAATGCCACGGCACCACCGATAACCGCCGCGCCGATGAGTAGCGCGGGGTTCCTCAAGACTTGGTTGTTCACTTTTGCGACTCCGCGACGGGCCGAGATGCAGGATCAATTGCATCGCCGGCGCACAAACGCTTTCATGCTGCACGCAATGTGCGCATTGCACGCACAAAAGCGGCTGACGAAAAATTGCCGTTGTTTGCAGACGGGTTTCAATGCGACCCGGCTCGCGAGGAGGGCGCTAGAGTCGCAGTCGGCCCGTTTTAAGATAGAGGTCTGACCGGGTCAAGCGCTGATAAGCCGCGGAAGGCTCAGAAAGGCGCGAACGCAGGGGTTCAGGCGCTGCCCAACCCACGAGTACCGGCACGATGATCGGAGACTTCGTGGAGTGCGGGTACTTATCGTGCTCGAACGAACGTACATTGGACGCGGGCAAAACGGATTTGCCCGCGCTCGATGCGCAGCACGCCGCGACCGAGCAAGAATCCAGGGAATCCGCATGGGGCAGGCCGCAAGGGGATTGCTTTCCTGCGGGGCAACAATCCGGCGATTCGAAACACGAATCGCAGGCAACCGTCGGCAGGGCCGCAGCGAGCAAGCCTAAACAGAGGATCGCAAGAATTACTATTCGTTGCATATTAAAGCGGACACAACCGTCGCCGTTGGAAAGAGACCCTTAAGACGAACGTGAGCCAGATACTTTGCCGAGAAACTCTAGCACGGACCTGCACCAGTAGTCACTTTGACCAGCCCCCACAGGACTCCGATTGCCCGGAATTCACCCCCGAGTGGCGATCTTGCTACAACCAGTATTGGCCCGGTCCGACTCCGCGCGCTCAATTCTGGGCGTTCTCCCGGTAGCAGCGGCGGACGAATTCCGCACCGAAGCGCTGCGCGATGTCGCTCGGAACGGCCGCTTCGGTAACTTCGCGAAACTCGAAGCGGATGGGATTCTGCGGATCGCCGCCGGGCGCGCTGACCGTGGCGAGCAGATAGCCGTAGACATGGGTCCTGGCGAACTTCGCCTGCGCCGCGCCGGGCGGCAGCGCATATCGATAGGCGCCGCCCGTGCCGACGATCCAGCCGGGCAGGACGCCTCCATGTTCATGCCAATAGGGCGTGTCGAAAATTCCTTCCATCACGAAGTGCGAATGCGACGCGAGCACATAGACGGGCTTTGCTTTGCGGCTCTCGAGCAGCTGCGCGTAGACCTGCAGGCCAGCCGCCTCGGCGGCCGCCCCGTCGCTCATGCTGTGGCTGCGCGCGAGGCTTTCGGGAAGCGCCTCATGCATGCCGACGACAATCGCCCGAATCGCCCGGTCCTGACGGTCGCTTTGCAGAACGGCATCCAGCCATTTTAGCTGCGCGGCGTCGAACTGCTCCGGCGTTGCGTTATCCAAATTGATGAAGTCCACGCCATCGCGTATCCAGTGATAGTACGTGCGCACTTTGTGATCGTGAGGGTCGTCTTTGAGACGTTGCTCGCGAATTGCCGGAGCGTCCAGCCAATCCGCGAAGGTGATGATGAACTCGTCGCGGGTTTTCGGCGCAATGGTTTCATGATTGCCGATGCCGATGAAAAACGGCAGCGTGCCGAAGGACTCGATTTGATTGCGTTCGAAGTCGAGCCACGCCGTGCTCAAGTATTCCGCGATGCTCGCTTTCGGATGCAGCGCGCGGAAGTCGTCGTCGAAGTCGTAAGTCGCACGCAAGTCGCCGAGGTGCCAATAGAAGGCCGCCTGGGCGGACTGCGCATCCGCCGCAATCGACGGCATCACCACGTCGCCGCAGTTGCGGGAGTCGCCCGCTACCGCGAAATGCCATGGCGCTGCGGCGAACGCCGGGGGACCGAGCGGCAACGCGGTCGCGGCGAGCGCCGCGGCAAGGGCCGTGAGCGCCCCGCGAATTACCTGTCGTGCGTGTCCGATGCCGTGCGCGCCGGCTCGTGCGGTTCGTGCGTGTCCCATGCGTTTGCATTATAGCAGGGTCGTCGGGACGCCCTTGGCCGGGCCCCTTCATGAACGCGCATGCCGCTGTCAGAAGGCCGGGGCATCTGGCGGCGATGCGTTACGCGGACGCCATCCCGCCGAGCGCCCCCAGAATGACCACGATGAGCGGTGGGGTGCGCCATGCGGTAAGCAACACAAAGCCGCAGAGCGCGATTGCGAAATCGGCAGAGTTCCTGATGGAGCCGGTCCACAACGGATGGTAGAGCGCAGCGCCGAGCACCCCCACAACGGCCGCGTTGATTCCCCGCATGATCGCCTGCGCGCCGACGCGCCGCCGAAACAGGTCCCAAAACGGCAACGTACCCACGAGAATCAGGATCCCGGGCAGGAAGATGCCGGCCAGTCCCAGAGCGGCGCCCGCGATGCCGTGCGGCTGCAGGCTCACGCTCGCGCCCAGGTAGGCCGCGAACGTGAACAGAGGTCCGGGCACGGCTTGCGCGGCCCCGTAGCCGGCGAGAAAGGAGTCCTCGCTCACCCAGCCGGGAGTCACGAACGCCTTGCTCAACAGCGGCAGCACGACATGGCCTCCGCCGAACACCAGCGCACCGGAGCGGTAGAAGGCGTCGAACAGCTGGATACCTTGCGACCATCTGCCCACCCAGGGAAGACCGATGAGCAGGATCAAGAAACCGGTCAGCGCGGCGACCCCGATGCGGCGCGAGACGGGCATCCCGAGGGTCCCCGCAGAGGTGGGCCCCGAGCCCCGACAGAGCCAAAACCCCGCGACTCCGCCCATCAGAATCGTGCCGATCTGGGCAACTGCCGAGGTGCTGAACAGGATCATGAGCGCCGCGGCGCCGGCGATGGAAGCGCGTTCGCGGTCCGGACACAAGCTGCGCGCCATTCCCCAGACGGCCTGCGCGACAATTGCGACGGCCACCAGCCTGAGCCCGTGCAAGAGACCGAGCCCGCTTGGGCCTCCCAGTGAGCCCGCACCATAGGCGAATGCCGTCAGCAATACCGCGGACGGGAGGGTGAAGCCGGCCCAAGCCGCCAAGCCGCCCCGGTACCCGGCGCGCATCAACCCCAGGGAGAACCCGACCTGACTGCTCGCCGGACCGGGGAGGAACTGACAAAGCGCGACCAGATCCGTGTACGCGGAGTCGTCTATCCAGCGGCGGCGGACCACGATTTCCTCGCGGAAATAGCCGATGTGAGCGATGGGGCCGCCGAAGGATGTCAGCCCGAGCTTGAGGAAGAGGAGCAGCACCTCGAGAGCGGACCGCTCAGGCATGATTGTTCTTGACGACGGTCATCCCGCGTACCTTTAAATCAATCGTTTAAATCAATCTTCTGGTGCAAACATTTCTCCGAAAAGTTCGCGCACCCTGCGTTTCGCGGCATTGAGGGCGCGCCTTCCGCTCGGCGTGATGCGGTACATTCTTCGCGCCGTGCGCCCGAGGCGCCGCTCGGCTGATCGAAGATATCCCTTCTTCTCGAGCCCGTGCAAAACAGGGTAGAGCGTGCCGGGACTGAGGCGATAGCCGTGCCGCGCGAGCTCTTCGATCATCGAGAGTCCATAAAGCGGACCTTCGGCAGCGTGATGCAGCAGATGCAGGCGGATGAGGCCGCCGTAGAGGTCCCGGTCCTGCATCATGCACACCGCCGGCGTTATCGATAATCGATATCGTATACCATAAGCCAGGGCGGTTTTGAAATTCTGGCGTCGCGAGGCCCGCATTTCGAGAACAATTGAGCTTGCTTATTCGAGCAGCGGCTCGAATACTGATGAGATATCGGCGCAGATGTCCGCGGCGTCGGACAGACATAGCCGGAGCGGCGCCCGCAGCGGCATCGGAAGAGGCATCGGAAGAGGCATCGGAAGTTCTATACGCTGAGAGTTCCGGCCGGCGTGCGGTGATTGGACGCGGATCGGATACGGCGGATACGGCGGAGACGAGTTCTGAACGACGAGCGCAAATCACACTGGGATGAAGTCTACAGCCGCCGCCCGCTGACCGAGGTCAGTTGGTACGAGGCGCTTCCCGCCAAGTCGCTCGAGCAGATTCGGGCGACCGGAGTGCGCCCGCAGGAACCCCTCATCGACGTGGGCGGGGGCGCCTCCTTCCTGATCGAGGCCTTGTTGGACGCGGGCCATCGTGACCTGACCGTGCTGGATATTTCCTCCGAGGTGTTGGAACGCCTGCGATCGCGGCTCGGCGCCCGGACTCCGGCGGTGACTCTGCTGCAGCGGGACGTGACCGCATTTCGTCCCGAGCGCCGATATGCCCTGTGGCACGACCGTGCGGTCTTTCATTTTCTAATCGACAGGGGTGACCGCGAGCGCTACGTGGCGGCACTCAAGCAAGCGCTTCGGCCCGACGGTCACCTGATCATCGCGACGTTCGGGCCCGACGGCCCGCAGCGGTGCAGCGGACTTCCCGTGCAGCGCTATGATGCGGCCACGCTCGCCGCCGAACTCGGCGGCTCATTCACTCTCGTCGGGTCCTCGCTCGACGTGCACCGGACGCCTGCGGGCGCAACTCAGCAGTTTCTCTATTGTCGTTTCCGGGCGGCACAGCCTTCGTCCCGACACTCAACCATAAGCGGTGCATGATGAAACTCTTCGCCCTCGCAGTCCTACTAGTAGCCCTGTCGGGCCCGGCTCCGGCCGGGACCCGGCCGGCTGCTTCCATTCCCGCCGCCGACCTGATTCAGCCGGCCGAGCTGGCGGCGATTCTCAAGGTCCCCTCCTCGCCGAGGCCGCTGATCCTGCAGGTGGGCTTTCACACCCTCTATGCACAGGCGCATATTCCGGATGCCGAATACGTCGGCGCAGCGGGTGAAGATGCCGGGCTTTCGCAGTTGCGCAACCGCGTCGCCAAGCTGAGCAAGGACACCGCGATCGTCATTTATTGCGGCTGCTGTCCCTGGAGCCACTGCCCTAACATCGCCGCCGCGCACGACGCGCTGCGTGCGCTGGGTTTCACGCAGGTGAAGGTTCTCTACGTTGCGGACAACTTCGGCGACAACTGGGTCAACAAGGGCTATCCCGTGATGAAGGACCGGTAGAAGTGGCCGGCGCGCGCGCGATCCTGGCGGCTCTCTGGCTGGCGGCGCCGCTCGTGTCGATGCTCTCGGCGGCGGCGCCTGCCGGCGGCGATGCCCTCCGGCCGGCACCCGATTTCACCCGCACCGATCTCGAGGGAAAGCCACTGACGTTGAGCGGCTATCGTGGCAGGCTCGTGCTGCTGAATTTCTGGGCCACCTGGTGCACACCGTGCCTGGCCGAGATCCCGAAATTTGCAGCCTGGCAATCCAGCTACGGAGATTCCGGACTGCAGGTCGTCGGCGTGTCCATGGACGATAGCGCGGAGCCGGTCAAGCGCGCGTACCGGAAGTTTCACTTGAATTACCCCGTCGTGATGGGGGATGCGCAGCTCGGCGAGCGCTTCGGCGGAGTACTCGGACTGCCCCTGAGTTACCTCATCGATCCGCAAGGCCGCATCGTCCGGCGGTATCAGGGTGAACCGGATCTGCAGCAGATGGAAACGCAAATAGTGACTTTGCTGCCCCGGCCGCTGCACCACCGGTCGCTCGCGCCGGGTCCGTCGAGCTTGCAGCGGGCGGCCGGGCGCTAGGAGACCGCTCCTAGTGGGCGATCCGGCCGCGCCGGTTCACGAAGAAGGCAACGATCACGATCGCCAAGATCAGCGCCTGCGCGCCCAAAGACTGTTGCGAGGGAAACACGCCGAGCCAGTCGATTCTCGGAAACGCGA
>VFSW01004700.1_pt1 | contig 20342 bp, 13 predicted proteins | sample 5358111 | NCBI WGS metagenome assembly VFSW01 (sample SAMN11554181, study PRJNA540505) | mine drainage metagenome | isolation source: sediment from site ElyBrook_90M | place: USA: Ely Copper Mine, Vershire, VT | collected 2017
GGCCTTTGGCTTCCAAGTCGGCGCGCAGTTGCTCGTGGTTGTAAATTTCCCCGTTGAAGACGATCCAAACGTCGCCGGTTTCGTTTGACAGAGGCTGATGGCCGGTCTTCACATCAATAATGCTTAGCCGCCGCATGGCCAGCGCGACATTCTCTTCGACAAAAAAACCGTCGTCATCCGGCCCCCGGTGCGCGATCTGCTGGTTCATCGTGGCGACAACATCAGGATCCACCCTTTGCCGCCGGTCTTTAAGAAAAACGCCGCAGATTCCGCACATGCGCTAGCTCTTTCTCCCAGGATTGGAAAGACCACTCAACACTGCCGGTTCCGACGCCACCGAAAGGTTGCTCAACGCTTCCTTCTTCACAACGGCGTCCTGATCTGACGAGACAACGTCGATCTTATCCGCCACTTTGATTATCTCGCAGCGCAACACTGGACGTGGCGAAGAAACGACCTTCACCCCGCCGGACTCAACGTGGGTGGCGCTGCAGCAGATCATGGTTGCCCTTAGGCCATCCAGCGTTCCGCCCCAGTAAAGAAAATCCGCATCGCTGGTCCAGGGTCCGAATGTCCAAGGCTTTCGCTGACCGAACAGAAAGTTGTGCTCCTCGTGATCCGTTCGATAGCGGTAGGCAACGACGAGTTTCTCTGCTGCCGACTGCCGGACTTCTGTTACCTGGCCGACGTCTGCCTTGGCGCCCGTCAGCGGCAGCAGCAAGGTTGCGAACTCGGCGGGAAGGGTAGTGCGGGTTCCGAAATGCAAAACTTCACAACGTTCTTTGCGGCCGTAGACCGGGGACCATTGCTGCTCGCTGACCTCGACCGACCAACGGTGATCCTGCGCTGCCAGCACGAATAATCTGGTTTGCCCGCTGGGTTCAAGAAACACATTCGAGTCCGTTCCTTGTCGCGAAAGCGCCGGAGCAAGATGCCAGAAGAGATCGAGTTGATGATTTCCAACGCCCACTGCCAGATCGCGGACCAGCCAGAAGTGAGATTTGAGCGAGAATATCCAGCGGCGGTGCACCACAGGATCGGGCAGTCGGCTGTACCCATCGTGGCTGCCCACAAAGAGATCGAAGGCTTGTCCGTTGATCCAGCCTTCCGCAGTAACCTTAGGCAATCCGGTCCAACTGAACGGGCCTTTGGGTTCGGCCTGATCCCGCCCGTCGACCATGAGCGTGTTGTGGGCCTTGGTTCCTCGAAAACGGTTGCGCTCCGCGTCCTGGCCAACGTACTCGAATGTTCCAGAATCGATCAGCAGAGGGCGCCCTCGATCATTGATGGTGACGCTGAGGGCATCGGCATGGCCGTGGCCCGCGGTATGCGCTCCCTGTGGCCCTGAGTCGATCACTAATTGCTGTCCGGCATCCGTGCCCGCCATCACATAGAGTCCGCCAGCCTGCAATGCGGCGGAGCTTTGCTCAGCCCGAACCGCGGGTAGCCCATCGAATTCCGCGGCGCCGCTTTCGCCTAACAACCACAACGCCTCCTCGGTCAGGCCACAGGATACCGCTTTGAAATCCGCGCGGCCAAACAGAACCGAGCCGATCGCAAGCGGATCCAGAAGATGCTCTGTGCGGTTGCGCCGCGGATCGAACAGGCGCCCGCCATCATCGTCGCCCAGCCGTGGCAGGGGGCCTGCCCGGCCAAGAAGGCAAAGCGCGTCCAGCATCCGCTCGATCGTTCGCTGGAATTCTGATGGAACGGGGATGTCGTTCAGCGATGCCAGCACGATGGCATGCAGAAAAAAATCCACCGCGTAGACATGGTAGTAGGTAGACTGCTCGAAATGCAGCCCGTCGGCCCGAACTTGCCGGTCTGCTTCCTGCCGTACGATTTTCCATCCCCGCTGCTGCCATCTTTTCGACGCCTGAAGTTCCGGGCAGAGCATTCCGATAAAAAACAGCGCGACTCCTTCTCCCAATAAATGCGTATTCGGCGAAAAGTAAGTCGACAGATAGCAATCGATGTGACGTCCAGAAACCGCAAGAGCCTGCAGCCATTCCGACCGAAAGCCGGGCGTCATTGCCGGCGATCCCGAGAGCAGAAAATAAATCCACAGCCAGGAGAGGCTGCGAAAGCCCACTTCGAGGCTGCTGGCCCAGTTCACGCCCATGGGGTACGGGTTTGCGAGCTGCCAGTGTCTCCACTGGTTAAACAGTTCTGCGACAAACTTCTCGTCCCCGGTGAGGCGATACGCCTTGGCCAGGATGACAAGATGCTGATGCCGGTTCAGTTCCCAGGTGACTTTGGAATCGCCGACTTCCGAGAAATCCAAGTAGCGAATTTGAAACCAGGGCTTCAGCGGAGCACGTTTGCCATGCACGCGGTCAAGGTGCCAATCGATCTCCGACCCATACTCGAGATTCTGGTAACCCAGCAGGTCGAAGCGATGCTGGCAGATCTTATCCGCCCGTTCCACGATTTTTTCCGCTTGCGACGGAAAGCGCTGCCGCAGCTGCGAGCACAGCACCGGGATTGTGTCCGCAGAAAAAAAGAAACGCGGAGCCGCGACTGCCTGCGATCGCGCTCTCTGCGTGAAGCTGGCGCCGATCTTATAGCGCAGAAAGTCCGCACGCGCCATCGCTAGCTGCCGAACCCGATCTCCGAGCTCCTGCGGACTCATGGCGCGCAAACGCTGGTAGCGATCTTTCCAGTTCACGCGCCCAGTCATGCCTCGAAGCCCCGCCGCTGCAGAAGTTCCGTATAGAGACTATCCACGTCCGCAATCAACCTTTCGAAACTGAAATTCTCTTCCACAACGCGATGGCCATCTTTAGCCAGCCTGCGGGCGAGCTCGGGATCGCGCAACAGCCGAAGTAGCGCCGCGGCCATAGCATCGGAATCTTCCGGCGGCACCAACAGCCCGGTCGCCCCGTCGCGGATGATTTCAACATTGCCTCCCACTCTGCTGGCCACAACGGGCAAACCCGCCGCCAGGTATTCCAAGACGGCGTTGGGCAAGCCTTCCGCTCGCGACGGAAGCACCGCGATGTCGCAGCAGGCAAGAACATCAGGAATGTCGCTGCGGCGGCCGAGAAACAAGAAGTGCCGTTCCAGCCCCAAGTGCGCGGCCTGCTGTTCAAAGTCTTTCCTCCGCTGGCCGTCTCCGGCGAAAACAAAACGGACATGGGGAAATTCACGCACAATCGCCGGGGCCGCCGCAATCAGCCAGGGATGCCCCTTCACATCGCTATGCATATTGCCCAAGAGCACGATCAGCTGGTTCTGGTCCGTGCCTGGAAATAGTTTGCTTCTAAGTTCAGGCTTTCGGCGGAAGCTCTGCAAGTCGACTCCATTGTGCACCACGCGCACTTTTGCCGGCGCGAAGTGGTCGTCGGCGATCAGCCCGTCGCGGATCGCGTCAGCGTTCGTGAGCACAACGGCAGAAAGGTTCTGTATCCGTCGCATCCAGGCCCGTTTCCCTTTGTACCAGTCAAAGTGAGAAAGATCGCGCTGGCTGGAAATGATTACCGGTATCCGCGCCAGGTATGCCGCCGGAACGCCCATCAGGTTCGACCACATATCGTGCGTGTGAACAACGGCAAATCTACCCCGCCGTAAAAACACCGCCAGCCGCAGCAATTGGTAAATTCCGCGAGGAGAATCAAGTCCACCCTCCGGATAAAACTCAGCCACCGACACCGCCGACCCCTGTAACTTTTCCAGCAGCGGTCCTCGAGCCCGCAAGCATCCCAGCGTCACTTCGTATGTGGCCGGATCCAACCTCCGCGCCAGTTCGACAGCCTGCGTCTCCGTCCCTCCCACGTTGAGCGAATCCAACAGGTAGAAGATCTTCCGGCGCGGACGCCCTGCAGTCTTAATCCGCCCCTGAGAGCGGGGCATAACCGCAGTGTCTTGATCCTGATCGGCTGTAGTCATGCGATTCGGTCCCAACATCAGGTCGACGCTCGCCGGGAACAACTTTCCTGACCGTCGGCGCCCCTTTTCTAATGTACATTTTTGACTCGCCCTGTGGATTACTTTCACAGGTGCTCTACCGACACACTCCAGTAATCTGCCGTGATATTGAAAATAAAGCACTTATCGGCGATCCTTGCTCTGGGGATGTGCTGGTAACGGCTCTCGAGATGAAGATACTTTGGGTCAAGGCTGGAAAGCTGTTGCCGGTGGATACCGGGGGGAAAATCCGCTCGTACAATCTGCTGCGGCATTTGTCTGGCGAGCACAAAGTTACTCTGCTTTCCTACTACGGCGGACACCGCGATCTCGACTATGAAGCCGAAATCGTCCGCCAACTCCCGGGGGCGCAGACGATTTACACGGCGGCCCCTGAATCGAAGCTGGCCCAGACCCTGGACTATATCTTCCGTCTTCCCGCGCGTGCGCCCTATGCCGTGACTAAATTCACTCATCCGGAGGTACGACGGACGGTCACGCAGTGGCTTGCCGCAGATCGTCCTGCCAAAGACCGTTTTGATGTGGCGGTCTGCGATTTTCTATCGGCATCGCTGAATTTTCCGGACGTTTTGCGCGTGCCCACGATCTTGTTCCAGCACAACGTTGAGACTGTACTGTGGCGGCGCATGGCGCAGACCGAGTCGGCTCCATGGCGCAAGCTCTCCTATCGCATCGAAGCCGGAAAGATGGCAGGCTATGAAAAGGCTGCACTTGCCAAGTTTCATCACGTGATTGCAGTCTCTGACGGTGATCGGGACGAAATGAAGGCGCTGGACCCGCGTTGCCCGCTCACTGTAGTCCCCACCGGAGTGGATACCAACCAGTATCGCGTCGGCCCTTCAGCGCCTGGCAACCCGCCCATTGTTGTGTTCACCGGATCCATGGACTGGGAGCCCAACATTGATGCGGTGGAATATTTCTGCCACGAGATTTGGCCCGCCGTGCTGGCCGCTTTCCCCGAAGCACGTTTTCAGATTGTGGGTCGGAATCCGCATGGCCGCGTGCGACGCCTGGCTTCCGGAAATGTGGAAGTCACGGGCACGGTTCCTTCCGTGGCCGACTTCCTGAGCGCAGCCACTGTGGTCATTGTTCCGCTGCGCATTGGTGGCGGAACTCGCCTGAAGATTTTTGAGGCCATGGCCATGGGCAAGGCGGTCGTCTCCACTTCCATCGGTGCGGAAGGGCTGGACGTGACCCCGGGCCGGGATTTGCTGCTGGCGGATGATCCGGCAAGTTTCACGGCAGGTATTCTGCGTCTGTTCCGCGAGCCTGCCCTGCGTCGCAATTATGAGCAGGCAGCCGCGTCTCTGGCTTTGCGCTACGACTGGGCGCAGATCGCCCGGCGTTTTGCCGACGTGTTGCGCTCTACCGTGGCAGACTTTCAGAACCGCACTCACCCGGAAGGCCGGCCCGTTGTGCCGGTGGGCCCATGAGGATCCTTGTCCTCGACGGAAACCAGAATCAGGCCGTCGCCGGCGTTCGTTCCCTAGCGAAAGCGGGGCACCACGTTCTCGTCGGTGAGGCCGGTTCCTGGTCGAAAGCCGGCTGGTCGCGGTCGAGTCGCGGTACATTCCAATATCCTGCTCCGCAAAAAGATGCAGCGGCATTCGTGGACCGGATTGTGGAAATTGCGCAGACCGAAACCAACACCCTGATCCTTCCCATGACGGAAGCTACAACCCTCCCTCTGTCTGCCGCTCGAGATCGCTTGTGCGGCGGCGGCGCCAGGTTAGTTCTGCCATCTCACACGGATGTGCTGCGCGCCTTCAATAAACAGGAGACCGTTCGCCTGGCAGCATCACTGGGAATTGCGGTGCCCAAGACCATCGTGGTATCGAGTGCCGAGCAAGCGCGTGAGGCATCCGGCTCCGTGGTTTTTCCTGTGGTGTTAAAGCCGCGAAGTTCGGAAGAATTCCGTTCTTCCAGCGCCGTCAGCACCACCGGGCGCCCCCGCTACGCGAGCAGCAAACAAGAGTTTGACGCAGCCTACGAACAGATGCAGAAAACCTGTTCTGTCATACTGGTGCAGGAGTTCGTGGACGGCGAAGGCACGGGATATTTTGCCCTGATGCACCACGGTGAGTTGCGCGCGGAATTCGCGCATCGCAGGATTCGCGACGTCCATCCGACCGGATCCGGCAGCGCCGTGCGCGTCAGCGTGGAGCCGGATGACGATATTCGCCGGGCTTCGCTCGGAATTCTCGAGGCGTTGCATTGGCACGGGGTAGCCATGGTGGAATTCCGTCATCGACCGGGCCAGCCTCCGGTGTTCATGGAAGTGAATGGACGGTTTTGGAATTCCCTGGCGTTGGCCTGTTATGCAGGCATGGATTTCCCTGCACTTTTGGCCAGCATGGCGGAAAGAGAAGACATTCCCACGGTGACTCATTTCCGCACTGGGGTCCGCTGCCGATGGCTGTTGGGCGATTTCCGACACCTGCTGGAAGTATGGCGCGGAGCGCCGCAGGGATATCCCCGGCCATACCCTGGACGATTGCGCACTCTGCTTTCAGTCCTGACTCCCGTCCCCGGCACTTTCCACGATAACTTCCAGAGGCAAGACCCGCTGCCCGAACTCGGCGACTGGATCAGTTTTGCCCAGCGCGTAACCCACATGGCGCGAGGGGAGGCGCATGCTTAAAGGCGCTCTTCACGTCCATAGCACGTACTCGGACGGCGAGTTTACCTTGCCTGAGTTGCGCGAGATTTTCCTGGCTGCGGGGTGCTCATTCCTCGGCATGAGCGATCATGCGGAGCACCTTGACGAAGCCAAACTACAGTCTTATTTGAGCGAATGCGATGCCTTGTCTGACCCGGAATTCACTTTTGTGGCCGGGCTGGAATACTCCTGCGAGAATCGCATGCACATTCTGGGTTACGGCGCCCGCACCCGGACGAATTCTTCCGACCCCGAGAAAGTCATCCAGCATATCCGAGATCAGGCCGCTATCCCGGTGATCGCGCATCCCAAAAATGAATTCTTCGCGTGGATCGAACAATTTGACACGCTTCCCCAAGGCATCGAGACCTGGAATTCAAAATACGACGGGCAATACGCACCCCGCCCCGGAGCCTTTGCCCTGCTCCAGCGCTTGCGTCAACGCCAGCCGGATATGCACGCTTTTTTTGGCCAGGACCTGCATTGGAAGAAACAATTTCGCGGACTCTTCGTGCAGGTGGATTGCCCCTCGAACATCCCGTCGAACCGTCCTCAGAGCATTCTCCAGGCGTTGTCGGCAGGAGCCTTCTGCGGCCAGAAAGACGAATGGGAACTGCCTTCCTCCGGCGCTATTTCCGCGGAGATGGTTGCGGAGTTCGAAGCTTTGCAGGCGAAGTCGCAACGCATTCGCGGGTTTATGGCAAATTCGAAGCGCATGCTCGACCGCGTCGGGTTCAAGTTGCCCGACTCCATCAAGGCACAGCTGCGCAGGATTTTCTGATGGTTCACTCGGGCGTATTCCTCATGTATCACGAGCTTGAGCGTCCCGGCCGAGCGCTGTGTCAGCCGGGGCCCGGGTATGCGCGTTACGCCGTGTCGGAATCCGACTTTCGCAACCAGATGCAATCCCTACTGAAGGACGGCTGGCAGGGCCTTAACGTGACCCAGTTCCTCTCGCTTGCTTCCGCGAAAAGCGTGACCATTACTTTCGATGATGGCAGTGAAACCGACCTGTTGTGCGGTGCACCCGTTCTGAAGGAGGCGGGATTCGGCGCAACGTTCTACGTTACGGTCGGCTGGGTGGGCAAACCTGGCTACTTGTCTCCGGGTCAGCTGAGGGAATTGTGCGATCTCGGCTTCGAGATCGGATGCCATTCCGCAACTCACCCTTACCTCACAGATATCGACGACCGGCAATTGTGCGAAGAAACGGCCGGGGCAAAGAACCTCCTAGAGCAAATCACGGGGCGCGCCGTGAACCACTTCTCCTGCCCGGGAGGAAGATGGGATGACCGTGTCCTGAAAGCAGTGAAAACGGCGCAGTTCCGATCCATGGCCACCAGTCGCACCATGGTGAACTCCCCCCTTACCGATCCTTTCATGCTAGGCCGCGTAGCTGTGCTACGGAACACCGGGCCAGAGGCTTTCGCGCGCATCTGTCGAGGCGAAGGGCTATTCGGGACGCGCCTTCTGGAAACGACTCGAGCGGCCGCAGCACGGCTGCTCGGCAATTCTGCTTACGATTCCATTCGCAGTTGGTTGCTGGGACGCGAAGGCTCCTAACTTTCTCTTGTAGTCCTCCGCCTGTCTTCGCCTTCCACCTCCTTCCACCCACGCCCCGCCGACAGGACTTCCAATTCTCGCGGCTCAGGTTGCCGCCGCTCGTTGGCGAACCCGATTCCGGGGATGTACTTGTGTGTGCCATCAGGGCAGCACCCTAGTGTGTACGGACAATGCCCAAGAGTGATCTTTTCTCCTCCTTCACCACTCTCTAGATTCGCCATACGGGAGAATCGCAAGGCAGATTCCCTGCAATCTGTTTGAAGGAATGGAGTAGTTCTGATGCGAGCGGAATTCCCCCCTGCTAGCAGACTGCGCGCCAACCCCGCGCAAGTTCGAGCCAGGATTTCACTTACCCTCGTAATTTTTTTGGCAACCTCCGCCCTGGTGGCCTGCGGCGCTCTTGGATCGAGCCCGGTACGTGCCCCGCAGAATCAATCGCCGCAGGGTCAATCACGACAGGATCAATCGGAACCCGTCGCGATCAGCCTTTCTCCCGGCACAGGGACGCTGGTTTCAGGCTCTCGGCAGCAGTTTACGGCTACCGTAACGAACAGCAGCGATTCCGGGGTTGTCTGGTCGGCTAGTATGGGCCAGGTTTCCAACAGCGGTTTGTACGTGGCCCCAGAGGTTGCGTCTGAAACAGAGATTCGCATCACTGCTAAGAGTGCAAAGAGCAACAACAGCCTTGCCGTCGCCACTCTGGTCGTAACTCCGAGGCTTGCTAATCCCAGGACGATGCCCGTGGCGACCGCGGGCGAAAACTTCTTCGGGGGGACCGCCGGCACGGGTGATTCCTCAAGGCTGGGAGTCAATGACGTGGCTTCCAACTATGGACGCAGCAGTTCCGGTTCGTTGCCCCAACGAGTGTCTCTCAACTCCGCCAGGGGTGTGATTTCGCAAACGTCGTCACCGAGCCGCAGCGCCGCATCTGCCGCCGCTGTCAGTGACGTCAGTTCGCGCGCCACTTCGTCGTCGGTCGTCTCGTCATCGGTCATCCCAAGCGGGAGCTTCGACGGGCCCGCCGAACTGCCCCGCGCGTACGTCCAGAGTGACATGGCCTACACCCCCGCACCAGGCGCTGTGACCCACGTTGCCTCGGGCGGAGATCTGCAAGCAGCGCTAAACAATGCCAAGTGTGGCGACACGATCGAACTGCAAGCTGGCGCAACCTATACAGGCGTTTTCATTTTTCCAGCCAAAAACTGTGACGACAATCATTGGATCGTGGTTCGGACAAGTGCCCCTGACTCCCAGCTACCGCCCGAAGGCACACGCATCACTCCTTGCTATGCCGGCGTTTCCTCTTTGCCGGCGCGGCCCGACTTTCATTGCGCTGCACCTGCCAATGTCATGGCCAGGGTGGTCATGGGATCCAGAACGGGTTCCGGGCCCATCCAGTTTGCGTCCGGAGCCAACCACTATCGTCTAGTCGGCCTGGAAGTGACGCGCCGGGAGCACGGACTAGTCATCTACAGTCTCGCCTCTATCGAGCCCGGCGGCATAGCAGACCATATCGTCTACGACCGCCTCTGGATGCACGGCACCGCTCAGGACGAGACCAACCGCGGGGTGCATTTGGGTGGAAGCACTTACGTTGCGGTGATCGACTCGTTCTTTACGGATTTTCACTGCATTTCGAAAACCGGATCTTGCGGAGATTCGCAAGCCATCGGTGGCGGCAATGGGCACCATCCCATGGGTCCTTACCAGATTGTAAACAACTTCCTCGAAGCCGGGGCGCAGAGCGTCATCTTCGGTGGTGGGTCGGCGACTCAGACCCCGGCGGACATCGAGATCCCCCGCAATCACATGTTCAAGCCTCTGCCCTGGAAGCGAGGAAATGCCGGATACGTCGGCGTAGCCGACGGGAACCCCTTTATCGTCAAGAACCTTTTTGAGCTCAAGAACGCGCAACGCGTGCTGTTCGAAGGCAACATTCTGGAAGACAGCTGGGGCGGATTCTCGCAGGCTGGCTTTGGGATTCTGCTGACGCCCAAGAATCAGGCCATCGGAAATGACAACGTTTGCCCCATCTGCCAGGTCACGGACGTGACCATTCGTTACGTCACCATCAGTCATGTAGGCTCGGGTCTGCAGATCGGCGACGGTCTTTCTGACAACGGCGGCGCGGCCCTGGCCGGCAAACGCTACAGCATTCACGACGTTGTCGTGGACGATATAGATCCCACAAGATTTTTCGGCACCGGCAATTTTGCGCAGGTTTCCATGGGCGTAAATGCACCCGTATTGCAAAGCGTCTCCATCGATCACGTCACTGCTTTTCCGCCGAACGTGATGTTCAACATCGGAGACGATACCCGGGTGAATCCGCAAATGAGTGCCTTTTCTTTCACTAACAGTATCATCAATGCCGGGTCGGCTCCCATGCGGTCGACCGGCGGTGGTCCGGCGAACTGCGCCTACTATGATTCTCCGCTTATTACCCTCAACGCCTGCTTCGCCTCGTACTCCTTCAAAAGCAACGTAATCATTGCAAGCCCAGACAAATTCTTTGGAGCGTGGCCCTCGGGAAACATGTTTCCGGCGACTGCGGCCGCTATCCATTTCGTTAATTACCAGAACGGTAGTGGCGGCGACTACCATCTCGAACCCTCAAGCCCCTACAAGAACGCCGCCAGCGACGGTAAAGATCTGGGCGCCGACATCGATGCCGTCGCCACGGCGATTGCAAATGTCGAATGAGCTGTTGGGCCGTCCGGGCCTCGTTGCGGCGTGGAAACTGGTAAACTGGCCTTGAGTCGTGCTCACCGGAATCGTTTCTGAGCCGCTTTCTGCGGGGTGTACCGGCCTTCGGGCCGTCCGTAAACCAAGACACGAAACCAAGAGAAGAGAGACGAGACTTCATGAAGGTTTTCGGCCGCTTCGGGTTCGTGCACGGAATTGTTTTTCTGGTCTCGGTGCTCCTGAATTCAACGGCTACGAATTCGCAGTCCGCCCCTGCAACCCAACTCCAACCTTCCGGCGCTGCCGGGAAAGCCGAGTTCGACGGTCCCGCCGAGTTGCCGAGAGAGCATGTAGCGAGTTCCCTAAGCGCGACCCCTGCCCCGGGAAAGACCATGATGGTGCACGCCGGCGACGATCTGTCGCAGGCGCTGGCCAATGCCGCTTGCGGTGACACGATTCAACTGCAGGCCGGAGCCACGTTCACGGGCAAATTCCTGCTGCCCGACAAGCATTGCGACAACTCTCATTGGATCATCCTCCGCACCAGCGCGGCGGATTCCAAGCTGCCTCCCGAAGGCACCCGGCTTACTCCCTGTTACGCGGGCGTGGCGTCGCTTCCCGGCCGCCCTGCATTCAACTGCTCCTCCACCGAAAACGTAATGGCTAAGATTGAATCTGACGGCAAGGGCGGGGCCGGACCCATCACATTTTCCGAGGGCGCCAGCTACTATCGCTTCATCGGTCTGGAAGTGACACGGTCTCCCGCTCCGACTGCGGTTTACAACCTCGTTGGCCCCAAAGGAACGGCCCACCACTTGATTTTCGATCGCGTATGGATGCACGGCACGGCTCAGGATGAGACCGTACGGGGCATCATGCTGAGCCATACCCGTTATGTGGCGGTGGTCGATTCCTCTTTTACGGATTTCCACTGCGTGGCCAAGACCGGCGCTTGCGTGGATTCACAATCCGTTTCCGGCGGGCTGGGCGACGATCCCATGGGACCTTTCAAGATCGTGAACAATTTCCTGGAAGCCGCCGGTGAGGTAATCATTCTAGGCGGTGGGGCCGCAACGACTGCCCCATCCGACGTTGAAATCCGGCACAACCATCTGTTTCGTCCCACCAGCTGGAGAGCGGGTGCGTCCGATTTTGTCGGAGGCCGGGACGGCCATCCCTTCATCGTGAAAAACCTCTTTGAATTGAAAAACGCCCAGCGAGTGCTGTTCGAAGGCAATATCCTGGAAAACGTTTGGGGAGGATTTTCGCAGGCTGGCTTCGCCATCCTTCTGACTCCCAAGAACCAGAACAACAAGTGCCCTGCTTGCCGGGTCAACGATGTCACGATTCGCTACAACCGGGTCGCTCACATGGCCAGCGGGATGCAGATCGGCAATGGCCTTTCAGATGCCGGAGGCGCCTCCGCCGACGGAGGGCGCTACAGCGTTCACGACATCCTCTTTGAGGACATCGCTGGCCAGGCTGCCGCGGGCAACGGGGCTTTCGCTCAAATCTCGGCCAGCGGGCCGCCGCTGCACGACGTCCGGCTGGACCACATCACGGCCTTCCCTCCTCGAGTCCTGTTCAATCTGGGAGTGCGCCTGTCGATTCCCAAGATTTCGAATTTCGTTTTCACCAACAGCATCGTTAGTCTCGGCATGATGGGGATTACTTCCACGGGGAAAGCCGACGAAAACTGCGCGGCTCATCCGCAGCGGCAGGGCATGACTGGATTACTGGGGAGCTGTTTCACCAACTCCACGGTTACGCACAATGCAGTCGTAGGAGGCGGCGGGGATTGGCCCAAGGGGAATATGACCTTCAAGAACCTGCAAGCCGTAGGTTTCACCGCGGCTGAAAAAGACAGGGTCGTTGATTTCCACCTGGACGCCCGTAGCAGATGCAAAGGGGCCGGGACTGATGGAAAAGACCTGGGCGCGGATATCGACGCCATCGACAAGGCAACGTCCGGAGCGGATTAACGCACCGCTACGATCTCCCGATTCGTCGCTACAACGGACTCCCCTGACAGCCAGTCCGCCATCTTCGCCACATTATCATCGTCATCGCCAGCTTGCGCCGGAATCCCCCGCTTCATTTCTTCGATGTGCTGGGTAGCGTAGACGAGTTTGGCGCACATGTCGATGGCATCAGTATCTCTGTACGTCACGACACCGCGAGGACGCCTTCCGTTTTCGCTGGCCACAACTGGCACACCCAACGACAGCGACTCCAATACCGATGCCGCAACCCCGTCGCACGCGGGCGTTCTCAGGTTAATCCGGCTTCGAGTGAGCAGGGTGAGAAACTGATCATGAGTCATGTTGCCCAGCAGGAGTAGGCTATTGCGCTCCGCCTCCGGCCAAGCTTTCACGAACTCCTCGGCTGCGGAGAACTCCTTGTCTGGAAATCCCAGCCAAATAAAACCAGCGTTGGGATAACTCTTGCGGTAGTTCGCCATCGTCTCCCGCAGCAACTCCAACCGGTATTCCGGCCGGAAAGACACATACGAGAAAATCACGGGATCATGACTGCCGAGAAAACTCTCGGCCTCCGCGGGCAAAGGCGCCACACTGAAATCCAGATACTGCGACGAGAAAGTGGCGATCGCTACAATTTTCTCGGGCGGGATCCCGTAGCGCTCGATCGCCTCCTTGATGTCCGCGCTGTCGCAAGCGGTTCCTGCCGCCAGGCGAAAAAGAAAGTAGAATTTCCTGTGCACGAAACCGCGGTACTTTGGAAAATACATCTGGTCCAGTCCGCCGTGGAAAGTCACCAGCGGCGATCCGCGAAAAATACGCCCCACTAACACCGCGATCAGCGCCAGCCAATACCCTTTCTTCGACATACCGTTCACGTGAACATTCAAGCGGTATCCTCGCGCCGCATAGCGCCACACTTTGCGCAGATAGTCGAAGCCATCCTGCACATCAATATATCCTGGACTCTTGAGCTGTCGGTTTTCGTTGATCTTGAGAACATCGCAAACGTGTCCGCGCCGGCGCACTTCATCCACCACCAGCTTGGTCTGAATGGCCCAGCCACACATCGGCGGCGGATAGTTCCCAATCTGCAGGATTTTCGTCGGTTCCGTCATCTCGCTTGCGTCTCTCAAATATTAGGCCCGACAAATCTACAGCCGGGATAGGTCGCGCGTTACCAGCAGTCGTCCAAGTGGAGTTCTCGTCTTCAGATATAACTTGGCGTCGAAAAACGCTTTGTACTGACCTCGCACCATCCGCAAACTTGCGCGTCTCTTGTTAGCCTTCGTTTCCAGGGCATAGCCGAACTCCGGCAGGGCGTCACCCAGCAACTCTTCGAACGTCGCCAGTTCCCCGGTCGTGAAGTGCTTCTTCCAGCGCCCGACGGGGCTGAAACCATCGCCCACCGCCTCGCCCTTGAACGAAGTATTCGGCTGGCTCACCGAGCCGATGCCGACTCGCTTAATCTGTTCGTAGTCCAGCGCCTGACCGATAAAAGGAGAGAGCCGGTCCAGAACATATTGAGGACGGCTGACCAGGTCCTCATAGTGCACCTCAATATAATCCGCGCCCAGCTCGCGGCCGTGCTTGCGCCCCTTGCGAACCATCCACTCCCAGTAAAGGCCGGCGGCCATGCGCCGTGATTTCAGGTCCCAGGGAAGCTGGCGAGGATAATTCTGCCGTTCCATGGAGAGCGCCACATCACGTCCATCGCGGATGATGTGAATGACCAGCGCTTCCGGAATTGTCCGCTTGATGCGGGGCAGATAAAGGAGATGGTCCGGAGTGCACTCCGCCCAGCGAGCCACTCCCTGCCGCCGCGCGGTTTCCTCCATCACAATGCGCAGGAAGTCGCCGCCATTGCGGCATTCCGCCATCACCCGTTCTTGCAGTGGCGCCGCATCCAGCCCTGTGGCGGCGAACAGGCGGGTCTTCAGCCAGGCCTGCATCAGGCGTTTCTTGTTTCTCTCCACGCTCAAGTCGCCGAAGCGGGGCTCCAGCAGATGCAGCGCCTCCGACTCCGCGCGATAGATGGCAAAGTTCCCAGCGGAGAGCAGCATGTGGTAGAGCAGAGTGGTCCCGGACCGCGGTGATCCCAACACGAATACCGGCGCGCTACTCCTCGATCGCGTCACCGGCGCGTCGGTCATGGCGTCCTGAATTGCATTCTGCATGGTTGCAGCGCTCACTGGCGCGCGGTGCTCACAGCGGTGTTCTGGTTGGCCCACGCGGATCCGCTCGAAGCAGCCGCGGCTTGTCCAGCCGCGAGGAAATTCCTGTGCCACAGCTCCAGGATCAGCATCCGCCACAGCAAGCCAGAACGGTTACGCCGTCCCCGCAGATGCTCGTCCACCAGCATGCGCACCGCTTCCGGCTTGAAGTAACCTCGTTGCAGCGTGCGAGGCTCCAGCAGAACGCGAAGAAATTGTTCCTTGAGTTCGCTGCGCATCCAATCCACCAACGGAAGCTGGAATCCCTGTTTGCGGCGATGGAGCAATTCCGCGGGAATCCCCAGCCGCTCGGCCAGTTTCTTGAGAATGTATTTTCGCGTGCCGTTACGAAACTTCCACTCGATGGGCAGACTGGCCGCCCACTCCACAAATTCATGGTCCAGCATGGGTACGCGCGCTTCGAGCGAGGTGGCCATGCTCATGCGGTCCACCTTGGCCAGGATGTCCGCTGTCAGATAGGTCTTGGTGTCGAGGTAAAGCAACCGGCTGAGCGCATCGTGGGCGGGAGCCTGGTCGTAATACTGCTGAAACTGCCGCAGCGGCAGCGGACAAAGAGCGGCGCTCCGAAGGAATTCCTCCGTGAAGAGGCCGCGCTCGCGGTCCAGCGCCGGGAAATAGGAAACATCATCCAGGTAGCGATCCCGTGCCGCCAGAGAAGCGTTCCACGCGCGGTTTTTTCCGTAGACGCCCGCCGGCATCCGGGGATGCAGTTGATCGCGATATAAACGGCCCATCCAGGCTGGCATGCCGTCCGACTGCCGGTCCATCGCGACCTGATAGCGATCGTAGCCCGCAAACAACTCATCGCCGCCATCGCCCGAGAGCGCCACCGTCACGCCCTGCCGCGCCATCTGGCAAACGTAGTACGTAGGCAGCATGGAAGAATCGCCAAACGGTTCCTCCAGCATGGTAGAAAGAAAGCCGAGCGTTTCTTCGATATTGGGAACCACGATAAGTTCGTGGTGGTCAGTACTAAATCGTTGAGCAACAAGCCGCGCGTATTCCGATTCGTCGAATTGCGCAGCCCGGAATCCGATGGAGAATGTCTTCACAGGAGACGAACTTGCTCGTGCCATCAACGCCACCACGATGGAGGAATCCACACCTCCGCTGAGCAAGGCTCCCAAAGGCACGTCGCTGATCAGCCGGATGCGTACAGCCTCCGCCAGCCGCCGCTCCAGCTCTTCCAGACATTCCTCTTCGGAACTTGGCGCGTAGGTCCCGTAAGCAGGCACGTCCCAATATTGGCGGATAGCAATCTTCCCGCCGCCATACTCCAGCAAATGTCCCGGCGCCAGCTTGTGGATTTTCTGAAATGCGGTGAGAGGATCGGGAATATATCCCCAGTAGAAGTACTGCAGCAAGCCTTCAAGATTTATTTCGGCCAACTCCGGCTCAACTGCCAGAATCGCCTTGATCTCTGAACCGAACAGCAGTTTTCCGTCATGCAGCGCGTAATGCAGAGGCTTCTTGCCCAACCGGTCCCGCGCCAGCAACAGCGACTCCCGCCGCTCGTCGTACAAAGCGATGGCGAACATGCCCCGCAGCTTGGTGACGCAATCTGCGCCCATCTCTTCGTAGAGATGGACGATCACTTCCGTATCCGAGTGGGTGTAAAACTGGTGGCCGCGACCTTCCAACTCGGCGCGCAGCTCGAGAAAGTTGTAGATCTCTCCGTTGAATACGCAACAAACGCTGCGATCTTCGTTGTAGATGGGTTGCCTGCCGCCGGAGAGATCGATGATGCTTAACCGGCGCATGCCCAGACCTACGTTGCCGCGAGTATGGATGCCCTCATCGTCGGGTCCGCGGTGAATAATGGTCTGGCACATGCGATGAATGTCGTCTGCCCGCACGACATCGCCGCGCGCTGAGACCATGCCCGCTATTCCGCACACGCCTCGACTCCTTTTGCTTCGTTGACGGTCAGCGAGACGGCTGAGAGCGGTCTGCGACCCTGCACCGCAATGGGCTGCTCGATCACTCTAAGATCCTCCAGGCCACAACTTTCAAACCAACGAAATACTTCCTCATACGTGTGCTTTGACTGGTACCAGGGCGAATACCAATCGAACGTATCGAGTATGCGCCACTTGGGATCCTCGTGGAATGCCATCGGAATGGCGTAGGCGAGACCTCTGCTTGCGGGGCCTCCGACCAGGGGGATTTTGCGAAGCACGCGATGCACTCCATACAGTGGAATCACACCGTAGCATAGCTTGTGCAACAACTTCGGTGACATGCGCCGCGTCACCTTGCGGTAGACATCGCTCATCTTGTACCAGTTGTTGTACTTGCTGTAGAGCCAGATGGCGATCCGCCCGCCTGGCTTCAGCAATCCCGGCAGCATCTTGAAGGCTCGTTCGCAATCCGGAGTGTGGTGCAGCACCCCAATGCTGTAGATGAAATCGAAGCTCTCGGGCGCAAACGGCAGTTTGAAAACGTCAGCCTGAAAAATTGTTGCCGAGCGGTCCTGCAGGTTCTTTGCGGCCACCTCGGCCGCCAGGCTGAGGTCGATGCCGACCACGTGCGCGCCCCAACGAGTCGCCACTTCCGCGAATCGTCCCATGCCGCATCCCACATCGAGCACCAGCTTGCCCGCCAGGTCCTCCGGACGAAAGCCGGTACGCCTTCGGAAGGCCCGTTCCGAGCGAGTGCTCTCTTTCGTATCCAGCTGCGTGCGAGCATGCACATGCCATTGGAAACCAAAGCTTCCGGCATACTCCTGCTCGTCCACGAAGCGGATGACGCCATTCACCTGCGGATACTTCCTCCCGCAGCCAGTGCAGGCCAACTCGCCCCCTCTTTCTTCGAGAGGGCCGCGACAAGAGATGCACTGCAGTACTGACAAGACTTCGTCAGCGACTCCAGATCGGTTGCGGTCTGGCAATTCGGTCATAGGTTGCCTTGCGGAGACGTTGCCCTTTCTTTTCTAGCTCGAGGCTGGGAACCGGCTGGTTAATGATGCGGATCATGGCACACGTATACGCCACCATGAAATACGGATACAGGTTGTATTCGGTTGAGGCGAAACATGCCCCCGCGAGATACGCCACCAGGCCCGCCCACAGCGCTTGCGTGAAAAGCCTGGATTCTGGATCGTCGCGATACTGCGGCGACTTCCGGACTATCGCAATGTTCCTGAAAGCCGCCCCCAGCGCCATCAGGAACAATACGAGCGCCGGTATGCCGGATTCCGCAGCCAGTTCTGTATAAGTATTGTGCGCTACCACCCAGCCCTTATCGACCAGAACGAAGCAGCCGGGCCCCACACCAAATACTGGGTGTGTCAGCGCAACCATAATGCTTTTCTTCAACAAGGCCTTCCGCGCTTCAAGCGACCCTTTGTCCCCTGAACCTTCGATGTTTCCCAGGACGATGCTTTCCACCCGCGCTCGATAGTGGGAACTCGAAATCGCTATGCCCATGCCCACCAACATAGCTACGGCGGCAATCCCAATCAGGTACCGACGCTTCCCCTTGACACCGTATTCCCAGACACAAATGGCAACGCTGATAATGAAAGCCAGCAATCCACTTCGCGAGTAGGTCAGCACGATGCCCAGGCTCATGAACATTAGCGCAATGGCCCACAGCGCCTTCTTGAGCCCTCGCGCATTCAGCATGAACGCCACACCCAGGGGAAAGCTAATGGCGATGTTAATAGCAAGATCGTTGGGATTCTCCAGAATGCCCAACTGAACGCCTGAAAGCCGGCCTTCCCCGTCGTGGTGGCGCACCAGGATAGAGACAAACGTGACTAGCGCCACCGCGCTCACCTGGATCCAGAGCAGCTTCCGTAGCTCCCGCACGGTAACTACGGCCATGCTGATCAGCATCGCCGCGACCACCCCTTTATAAAACTTCTCAAAGACCGTGGAAAAAGCGCCGCCCCTCCATAGCGCGAATGGGATGCTGATCGACATCTGTAGAAGCAGCAGCCAGAGGACCTTGACGGCCCACGGCACTTTCACCTTGCCGGCGCTCATCATTCCGCCAATGAGTGCCACCACTGCAATGCCCCCGGAAATTTTCGCCATCGGAACGAAGTGAAGACCAGGAATAAAATCTTCGGGCCTATAATAGTAGAGCCAGGCAAATACCACGAGGGCGCCATAGACCAGCGGGCGTCGTTCTCCGGCAACGGCGGACTGAGCCCGTGCCCTCCAACTGGCGGAATGTCCTGTGCTTCTTTCCTCTATGGTCTGTATTGTCATGAAAACGTTTTGCCCAGCCTCTCGATTCTGCTCGCCGAAGCACCATGCCGATCAAACCCGCGTGCTGCTCACTTCACCGCGTCCAGGCGGCGCTTCTCCCTGAAACAAAATTCACCAGCGCCACGACCGCCGCGCCATTTAGCAAAACAAAGGTGCCAGCTGCATCAGCCATGCGCGCCAGGATGCCGCGTTTGACCAGACCACTCAAGGCCAGCGCACTCAACGCATAGAACGCCAATTGCAGAATCAACATGCACCGATAGAAAGGCCCGTGCAACCCCAAACTTGTCACCAGCAGCGCGGTCAGCGCCAGCGGGACGGCCAAGCGCAGCAGCTTGTGACTCACGAACTCAAACCAGATGGGATTGCTCGCGCTCAACAGCCATGGCGCCAACTGCACCAGCTGATAGTTGCCGCTGAGCGTCCGAACCTTTCGCGAGAATTCCCTCCCGGCTCCAAGGTTGGGGCTGTCCCATGCCCGCGCGCGCGCGTCAAAAACCACCCGCCTTCCCTGCCGCACCACCTGCATCGGCAGGTAGACGTCATCCAGGATCGTTCCCGGCGGGACGCTGGTCAGCAGCTCCCGGCGCACCGCATACAGCGCTCCGGTTGCGCCCACCACCGAGCCCGACACCGCTTCCAGTTCGCGGATGTACTTCTCGATCCGCCAGTAAAGTCCCATCCACTGACCGGTCTCACCCGAGACGAAGTCGCCCAACATCAGCTCACCGCTCACGCATCCAACCTCGAGATCGGCAAAGCTTTCCGTCAACAGGCGGATCGCCCGCGGCTCAATCTTTTGCCGCGCATCGGTGAACACAATGATCTCGCCCTGCGCCAATCCGATAGCATCGTTCAACCCGCTCGCCTTCCCCCCCGGCAACTGGTTCATCACCACCTGTACTCGGGAATTCCGAGCGTACTCGCGAAGAATTGCTTCGGTCCGGTCGGTGGAACCGTCAGAGACCACCACGACTTGGCAGAGCTCCGCAGGATAGTGCAACTCGAGAAGATTCTGCAGCTTGCTTTCCAGCACCAGTTCCTCGTTGCGGACGACCATCACAATCGAAACCAGCGG